>Ga0315320_10005163_pt1 | contig 10699 bp, 9 predicted proteins | sample M140m21515metaG_FD_203458 | JGI IMG/M metagenome (GOLD analysis project Ga0315320, IMG submission 203458) | Ammonia-oxidizing marine archaeal communities from Monterey Bay, California, United States - M1 40m 21515 | ecosystem: Environmental > Aquatic > Marine > Coastal | place: USA: California...
CCATGCCTTTTCAGAGCACCGTGGGTGACTACCAAACAGTCGCCACCCTGGAGACATTCGGCTTCCTTCCGCCGATGACCCAGGACGAGATCTATGACCAGATCGCCTACATCATTGCCCAAGGTTGGAGCCCGCTCGTTGAGCACGTCCATCCTTCCAATTCCATGGCCACTTATTGGTCTTATTGGAAGCTCCCGTTCTTCGGTGAGAAGGATCTCAACGTCGTTGTGAGTGAACTCGAGGCGTGCCACCGCGCATACCCCGACCATCACGTTCGCATCGTTGGCTACGACGCCTATACCCAGGGCCAAGGCTCCTGCTTCGTGGTGTTCGAAGGACGCTGATCTTTCGGCTTCACGATTTCGAGCCCTGATTCATTCAGGGCTCAACTTTTCCTGTAGGGACTCGTTCCCTGCAACTCACGACGACATTCTCGGGCGGACATGGCAAGACTTTCTAGTCGCGAACTAGCACTCGAGCGCCGTAAGGCCCTCACGACTGCTGGCAAAAAAGCATCCGTTGCTGTATCAGCAGGTGCGAATCGCGTTCGTTCGGCCGACGATGCCCGTAAGACGCGCACTAACGCAGATCCAATTGCGGCGGCCCCTTCACACGCTGCAACTCCCGTCGCTGTAGAGCGACCAAGACATCAATCACTAACAACTTCCTCAGGGTCCCATCGCTCTCGGGTGAAACCAGTCAGTCAACCAAGTCGCGAGCTGGTGCTGGCTCGCCGAGAAGCCCTTTCACGTCGTGGGAAGTCAGCGGATACGACGAAAGATAGAAATCGAGCAGAGATCGCTCGTACAACAGCGACAACGACATCCACAACAGCGCCTACAGCCAGCAAGAAAGACTGTGGATGTGGTGGCAGTAGCGCAGTTGACACATCAACTCGTTTGAGTCGTCAGGCGGTATCTGTTGATCTTTCTTCCAACAATTCCACTCGTCGTAGCAAAGCTCCAAAGCGGCGTGCGATCGATAATCCAAGCCGTGCACTCGTTTTAGCCCGTCGTGAAGCGATGTCTAAACATGGGAAAACAGCAGGGAAACAACCCACAAGTGCTGCTGCTGTGGCCCGTCAGGCGAATCCTGACCTCACGAGTCGAGAGCTGGCGCAGCAAGTGCGTGAGCTGCGGGCAAAGTCCGGAGCGCGTAGCAAGCAAAGCGCTGGAGTTACCCGTCCAACAGGGCCAAATCGAAACGGATCTAAGCAAGCTGCATCTGCTGATGCTCACTGGAAGGTGGGTGAGTCAGAGACCACTGGAGGCCAGACTGTGACTGGCACGCAGGCCAATCGCTCGGTCAAGACGACCGGCAATGAAGCCAGCACTTGTCGTTCCATCACGGGTACTGAATATCTCGGCGCAGAGGTCTTCCAGACGTTCTGTCAGAGCGCTCCAGCTCCAACCACACCCGCCAAGGTTCGTGTGTCTGCTACCACCCATGGCAACCGGGTTACCGGCAACGAAGTTGGTCGCTCAGACAAAGTGACTGGGGATGAGCCCGGTACCTGCAAGAGCGTGACAGGTACGGAATACATTTCGGCGAATCAAAGCGCCGCCTTCTGCGGTGGAACTAACCCCTCGCCCCGTAAAGTTGGCCATAGCTTGACGCAGCAAGGGCGCCCTGTGAGTGGGGTGATGGTGGGACGCTCTTCGAGCGTGACTGGCAATGAAGCTGGTGCGAATCGCTCTTTGACTGGCGACCAATATTTAGGATCTGATCCCCTTCCTGAAGGCCGGCCGGCTGCAAAAGTTGGTTTGTCTGAAACCCTGTCCGGCACAGGTGTTACTGGCACGCTGGTGGGTCGCTCCTCGAGCGTCACTGGAGATGAATTTGGTTCTTGCCACCGCGTCACTGGTAATCAGTATCTGAGTTCTGAACAGTTCTCGAATTTCTGTGGTGCCAAGCAAGATGCAGAAGCTCCCAAAGTGGGTTTCAGCGTCACCAACCGCAACCTTGTCGTTAGTGGAACCCAGACTGGACGGTCGGAGCGTGTCACAGGCGATGAACCCGGTACATGCAAAGCCGTGACGGGAACGCCCTACGCAGGTCTCGAGCAAGCCGGAAACTACTGCGGTAATTCAGCGGTTCAAGCGATTCGCGAACGGACCCCCGTCCGCCCAGGCACACCTTCCTCTTCCATGACGGGTCTGCAACCAGGGATTGGAGGAGTGATGACAGGCGGCGAACGCGGCGCCTGTGAATCTGTGACGGGTACCCCTTATATCGGGGCCGATCAGTTGTCAGCAGCTTGTGGTGCTGAGGCACCGCTTGGGACTGAGACGCATGGTCAATCACCAGAAGGCTCGAGTTGGACTCGATTCAGTGTGGTTTCGCCTGCCCGTGCTGCGCAGCAACAGCGTGAGACGAGCAAAGGCGTTACTGGCACCGCTTACGAAGACAGCAGCCGGATTACAGGCCCTTTTGATTTGGCCGGTGGAAAAATCACCGGCACGGAACAATTCCGATTCGATAATCGTGAATTTCAAGAGCGTCACAGCCAACTTCAGGCCCAACGTCAATTTCAACCCACGACTGCTGAGGTTGAAGTCGCTCCTCTAGAACCTGCTTCTCGGGTCACTGGTGAGGGTTCGTCCACCAAAGTTACTGGTGATGACTGGGATCGCGGAGAACACGTTACGGGGACGGAAGGCGCTTCGGCTCGCCGTCGTAATCCCAGCCGCTCTGGAGCAATGGGAGCCATGCCTCCATTCGAACGAAAGCGAAACGAGCAATCTGAATGGCCTGAAAGTCGTGTGACCGGTTCAAGTGGCAGCACCTCAAAGGGCTCCCTGATTACCGTCTCCGGCGGAGCAAGGGGCTGATCGCCTGATGGTTCGCTTTAAGCCTTCCCGTGGCGGGCGACCTCAGTCCCCCTCCGCTCCTACGCGACGTCAGTTGCAACAAGAGAGAGCCGAGTTCTCCGCTTCCTCTGATGCAGATCAAGCTCAGGCCAATCAAGCCGATTCCAGTCCGCTTTCTGCCCGCGCTGCCTCTCTTGAAAGACGGAGAGCACTCACAACTTCTGGTAAAGCTGCCGTATTGGCTCAAGGTACTGGTAGTACTAGTCGCGTTAGGACAAGTCAAGACAGCAGGCGCTCAGTGCCCCAACAACCCGGCTGGGTGCGCAGGGATAAACAGTCATTTAGTGAACAATTAGGCGGCTTGAAGGGCTCATCATCCAAGCGCAGATCTTCAACTCGCTCAGTGTCTAATCGCCTGCATCCGTTAACGGATTTGGTCGCTAACGACCATTTGCGTTCTTACGAACTGGAAGTTAAAGGTCGCTTCGAAAGGATTGTTCCTCTCCTTCAAAAGATTTCAGCGCTTCAACATCACGCTGATTTTATTGACCAGGCACAGCTTTTAGCCTGTCGCGAACTTGGATTTGACCTCCCTAAGCACATTCTTGAGTGTGCCTGGGTTCGTCCTTTGGACATGAGAGCGCTCTATGCGTGGTGTGTTTTTGAGTCGCACCGTGTTTTTAGTGATTGTTTTTTTCAGAACGATCCTCTCGCTGCTTCTTCAGGGAGTGAGGCTGCAAACACGTTTGAGCGTTTCCTTCTTGAATGTGGTTTTCATCTACTCGATGTGACCCCTTGTGCGGATGGTCGGTTGGCTCATTCCATTGCTTATGCCTTACGTATTCCGTTTAGTTCAGTACGTCGTCGCTCCCATGCCGGAGCAATGTTTGACGTTGAAAATACGGTCAATCGATGGGTCAAAACTGAACATCGTCGCTACCGCGAATCCATCCCTAACGCAGGTAGCCAAGACACCCGTTATCTGAAGGTTGTGACTTATCACTTCAGCTCCTTGGACCCCAGTCATCAAGGCTGCGCTGCCCATGGGAGTGATGACAAATTGGCAGCCTCTGCTGGATATCAGCGCCTTCTTGATTTCAGACAAGCTGTTGAGAACAGCTTTTGCTGTGGTGCTTCCGTTGACTTGTTGTTGATTGGACTCGACACCGACACTGATGCGATCAGAGTTCATCCACCTGCCAGCGATAGTTCAACTCAGCTAGATCGGTGGGTGTCAGCTCATGATCTTTACGAGACCACTTCCACAATGTCTCCTGATCAGGCATTGATTCAGATCGCTGAAGCTGTGGAATCTGGGGCGCCTGGAGCGATGGACTCGGGAATGGTTTCCTTGATAACGCGCTTGATTGCTAACAATATTTCTCAGATTGATTATGTATCGGAGCTTCATGATGGCCCTTATCCCGATGCAGGCCATGCAGAACGTTTTATTGGAGTAGGTATCGGTTTTAAAGAGGTTCATTTACGTAATCTCACTTATTTTGCGCATTTAGATACTGTTGAGGAGGGCGCACCAGATTTAGATGTTGGTGTGAAAATTTTTAAGGGTCTAAACGTTTCTCGTGATTTGCCTATTCCTGTTGTTATTCGTTTTGATTACTCCAGCTCCGTTCCTGGTGCCCGTGAACGTGCTATTTCCGATTGTCAGAGAGTGAATGCGGCTATTTCAAATCGATACTCAGATCTCGTTCGTGATGGTTTACTCCACACCTGTTTAACGATCCGCGATCGAACTCAAACCTCACCTGCAGAAGTTGTAGGGTCCACTCTCAATCCTGTTGTTCAGGAGGCTCACTGATCATGCTCATTGTCAAGGTCATCAAGCCACTGGTTTCCACCAATCGCATTCCTGATTTCGAACACAAGCACCTTCAAGTTGTTTTAGACGGCAGCACTCAGAAAGTTGCTGTCGATGCTGTGGGCGCCAAGCCAGGTGATTGGGTGATTTGCGTTAGTAGCTCTGCCGCTAGAGAAGCTGCAGGTAGCAAGTCGTATCCCAGTGACCTCACAATTGTTGGGATCATCGACCATTGGGATCCCGATCCACCGAAGTCATCGTCTTCATCGAAGGAGGCGAAGAGCTAGTGGAAATTATGCAGGTGATGGGAACTTTGGTTTGTACCTTCCGTGTCGGTGGGTTGGACCACATGCACCTGCGAATCCTTAAAAACAACAAGGGCAAAAAACTTGTTGCCGTGGATCCTGTTGGAGCACGAGAAGGCAATTGGGTCTTTACCGCCAGTGGTTCTGCTGCACGACATGCCTGTCCCGATAACACCGTTCTTACCGATCTCACCATCGGTGGAATCATCGATCACTGGATGCCAGATGGATAACTAAGTCTCTTTCTTCTCTCCGTCCCACCTCAACCCACTCCATCCAATGGCCACTCCTTCACCCCGTCGTCGTTCCAGCGCAGATTCCGCTGCGTCAACACCTGCGAGCAAAGCGGCTGCGCCTTCCTCAGCAGCAGCAAAGGCAACCGTTGATGTCAAGCCTGTTACGAGTGCTTCTGCTCCTGCAACGAGCTCTCCTGCTCGCGGATCCTCACGCGGTACCCCAAGAAGTGGCGGCGGTGGAAAGGCTGGATCCCTTCAAGCTTCTGTGAGCCCTTCTCCGAAGCGTGCCTTTGGTATCGCCCTTGGCATGATTGAGACCAGAGGCATGGTGCCTGCCATTGAGGCTGCCGATGCAATGACGAAAGCTGCCGAGGTGCAACTAATCAGCCGTGAGTATGTCGGAGGTGGATACGTCACGGTGATGGTTCGCGGAGAGACCGGAGCGGTTAACGCAGCTGTGCGTGCTGGTGCTGATGCGTGTGAACGCGTTGGAGACGGCCTTGTCGCCGCCCACATCATTGCTCGCCCCCATGACGAGGTAGAGCCAGCTCTCTCCTGTACGAATGTGACGCGGCGGATGTGATTCCGACGTCACCTCGTTCCAACTCCGTTTAGATTCCCGGGCCAACATTCCTCTCAACGGCGCAAACGCCCCGTTTTCCTTGATCTCAGCTGCGACGCTGCCTCTGCAAACCGCCTGGTTGATCCCGCTTTACGGGTTCTCCGGGATGTTGATCTCATTGCCTTGGGCTTTGGGAGTATTCCGGCGTGACTCCCATCGCCCTGCGGCCTACCTCAACATCCTGCTCACATTGCTGGCTTTCATCCACGGAAGCCTTGTGTTGCGCGATGTCATGGCAGTCGGACCCACCGTTCTGACCTTCCCTTGGCTGAATGTTGCTGATCTCAATCTTGAGATCAGCTTCAGCCTTTCCCTAACCAACGTGTCTGCTCTTGAGCTGATCACGGGTTTGAGTTTTTTCTCGCAGTTGTATTCCCTCGGCTATCTCGATAAGGAGTGGGCCTTAGCAAGGTTCTTTGCACTGCTTGGCTTCTTCGAGGGAGCGATGTCGGGGGTCGTTTTGAGTGATTCCTTATTTCAGAGCTATTTCCTGTTGGAAATGCTCACGCTTTCGACCTACCTCCTAGTGGGGTTTTGGTACGCCCAACCTCTTGTGGTCACGGCGGCAAGGGATGCCTTCCTGACCAAGCGGGTTGGTGATGTGATGCTCTTGATGGGAATGGTGGCTTTGGCGACGTGGTCGGGTGTGACCAGTTTTGACGATCTCTATGCCTGGTCAGCTGCAGAAACAATCAGTCCATTAGCCGCAACGTTGCTTGGTCTTGGATTGATTGCGGGACCTACAGGTAAGTGTGCCCAATTTCCAATGCATCTTTGGCTGGATGAAGCGATGGAGGGCCCTAACCCGGCCTCAATTCTTCGCAACTCTGTCGTTGTGACCTGTGGTGCCATCGTTTTGCTCAAGGTGATGCCTCTCCTGCAGAACGCACCTGTCACGCTCGTTGTTCTCCAGGTGATTGGAACGATTAGTGCGATTGGGGGATCTCTGGTTTCGATTGCTCAGGTGGATATCAAGCGCACGTTGTCCTATTCCACAACTGCTTATCTAGGCCTTGTCTTTATCGCGATCTCTTTGCAGGTGCCCGTGTTGGCTCTGCTGCTTTTGTTCGCCCATGCAGTTTCCAAGGCCCTGCTGTCGATGAGTGTGGGTGGGGTGATTGCCTCCACAAACTGTCAGGACATCACTGAACTTGGTGGCTTGGGCGGAAGAATGCCTGCCACCACTGGTTCCTATTTGATTGGTAGCGCAGGGCTTGTGGGCCTCCTCCCCCTCGGTGGATTCCTTTGTTTGGCGCAGGCCGTTGAGCTTGTGGGAGCTCGGTCAGTGATTTTTGTACCGGTTTTTCTTCTCACCAATGCACTTACAGCGCTCAATCTCACCAGGGTTTATCGCCAGGTCTTTCTCGGCCGCTCGTTGACAAAGACGCGTCGAGCAGCAGAGGTGAACTGGCAGATGGCCTTCCCGATGGTTTCGCTTGCAGTCATTGTTGTACTGACTCCGCTCTTGCTGATTCGTTTGGAGTCACTGGATGGTTTGCTTGCATTCCCTCTTTGGGCGGCTGGCGTCGTTGTTGGGAGCGGACTGATTGGGTTGTTGGTAGGAGCGTTCATCCCACTGAACAAAGCCTGGTCGCGCTCTCTGAATCCGGTTCTGCGCTGGTTCCAGGACCTTCTTGAAAACGATTTTTATACAGAAAGGTTTTATCGCTTGACGATCGTGAATGTAGTTGCTCTATTTTCAAGGCTTGCATATAGCTTTGATCGAAATGTTGTTGATGGAATTCTCCATGGACTTGCTCGCTTTTCACTTCAAAGTGCTGAAGGCTTGAAATTGAGTATTAGTGGTCGAAGTCAAAGTTATCTTCTAACTGTGATTGCGGCCATTGTGTTGCTTTTGTCGTCACTGAGTTGGTGGTTGAACTGAATTAATGATGATTCTTACCCTGCTACTTATTATTCCTTTCCTTGGGGCTCTTTTGCTGTCCCTATGGCCTCAGGGGGCAACGCCAGCTCAATTAAGACGTCTCACTCTTATTATCCTCTCGGTTCAATGCATTGCCAGTTTTGCGGTGCTGTTCTGGTTTGATCCAAGCAACCCTGGTTTGCAGCTTCAGGAACGCTTGCCTTGGCTTCCCAGTGTTGGGCTCGATTATTTCTTGGCAATCGATGGAATCTCCCTCCCTCTGGTTTTGATGAACGCGGTGCTCTGTCTTGTGGCAGCAGTGGCATCTCGAAAAATTGAGAACCGTCCAAGAATTTATTTTGCGCTTTTGCTCATCATTAGTGGTGCTGTGAATGGAGCCTTTTTGGCTCAAAATCTATTGCTTTTTTTCTTGTTCTATGAACTCGAACTGATTCCACTTTGGTTGTTAATTGCTATCTGGGGTGGTGCTAACCGAGCGTATGCCTCCACCAAGTTTTTAATTGTTACCGCAGTGTCTGGGGTTCTGATTCTGGGAGCATTTCTAGGCATTGCTCTTGTCACAGGCAGCGTTGATTTTGGTATCCGCCCAATCCTTTCCGGAGAGATGGGGATCACATCACAGCTGCTTCTGATGGGGGCACTCCTCATCGGGTTTGGGATCAAGATCCCTCTTTTTCCATTTCATACCTGGCTTCCAGATGCTCATACCGAGGCGTCAACGCCAGTTTCTGTCCTTTTGGCAGGGGTTCTCCTCAAGCTTGGTACTTATGGCCTCTTGCGGTTTTGTTTAGGTCTTTTCCCTGAGGCCTGGGAGGTTGCGGCTCCTTGGCTTGCTTTATGGGCAGCGATTTCTGTGCTGTATGGCTCCTTAGCTGCCATTGCTCAATCGGATATGAAGCGGATGGTGGCCTACAGCTCTGTGGGACACATGGGGTATGTCTTGCTGGCTGCTGCCGCTGCAACGCCATTGGGTTTGATCGGTGCGCTCTTCCAAATGGTGAGCCACGGTTTGATCTCGGCGATACTCTTCCTCGCTGTGGGTGTTGTCTACGAGAGAACAGGTACAAGAGATCTGAATGTTCTTCGGGGACTCCTCAACCCTCAGCGCGGCCTACCCCTAACAGGAAGCCTGATGATTGTGGGTGTGATGGCAAGTGCTGGAATCCCTGGCATGGCGGGATTTATCTCAGAATTTCTTGTCTTTAGGGGAAGCCTTCAGCCCTTCCCAATCGCTACCTTGCTTTGCATGGTGGGATCAGGTTTGACCGCTGTGTATTTCTTGTTGCTTGTGAACCGAGCTTTCTTTGGTCGCTTGGCGATTGCAGCGGGTCGAGTTTCTAATCCAACCATTCTTTCCATAGTGCCGCTCCACGAGCAGCTTCCTGCGATTGCGTTGTCTTTCCTGGTGTTGCTTCTTGGCTTAGCTCCTGATCTTTTGGTTGGAATGAGTCAAGCGGCCACCACTGGTCTTAGTGAATTAGCGCTGGTACCCATCACAGGAGGACTTTCATGACTGCTACCAAGATCAATGATGTCCCAGCTGTTCCAACCCTGCCGGATCGTGAAGAGCTGATTCGTCGTTTGCTCTCCGACCAACCTTTATTGGCCGATACACCCGATCATCTTCTACAGATTGTCAATGTTCTCGACAGCTACGGGATCGTTCTTGATGCCTACAGCCGCAACCTGGTGAATCAGGGTGAAACCCAGCTACTGAATCCATTCCCTGTGATGCGATTTTTTCACGAGGGTTTCAGTATTGAGCGCTTATGGCAACATCTTCGCGGTGATCGCATCAACTTTGAATATGCCGAGTACTGCCAAAAGGCAATGTTTTGGCATGGAACTGGTGGAATGGATGATTATTTTGATTCAGAGCCTTTTTTAGAGACTTGTCAGAAGATCATTGCACTGCGTAGTCGCCGCGATCCATTGTTGGCCTTGGTGCATCGGCTTTATCCAGGTTTTGCTCCTGAAGCCATCAGATCGATGGCCACCATCTATGCCTTAGGCCTCTTTTGGCGGGTCATGAGTGACCTGTTTCTTGACCTTTCTCGGCGATATCGCAACGGTGAAATTGCTTCTGTGATCGATGCTGTTCACCACATCAGAGATGGTTTAGTTGCTGCAGCCGGAGATCCAATGACTTACAAAGTCACGGTTGGGAATGAAGAGGTATGGGTTCTTCCACCAGAGGCCGGACTGACCTTTCTGGTTGATGTAGCTGTGCCCTACGTAGAGGCTGTCTTTTTTAGGGGAATGCCCTTTCTGGGAACAGTGTCTTACAACGCTCAAGCTCGACAGATCTCAGCTGATATCAGCGACTTCAAGTATGGAGCCTTGTATGCAGATCCAATTCCCAGCATGGGAGCGGGTATCCCCCCCAGTTTGTGCATGCAAGACATGTACCGGAATCTTCCAGAGGAGCTCAGTAATTGGTACTTGTCGCATGGGCGCGGAATGCATGATGTTCATGTGCAGATCTGTATTAGCTTTCAAAAATCGATGTTTTGTGTCACCAATGGTGCAATCTCGGGCACGATGCCCCATCCCCTTGATACGACAGATCCAGTACAGCAACAAGCCAATCGTGCTTATGCCGAATCATGGTCTGAACGGTTGATGGGTTGCCAGAGAGGGGCGCTACTCTAGTTGTTATTATTTTGCACAAGGTTTTGCCTTTTATCACTTTAAAGGTTGAAGCTTGTTTGTCTTTAAGAACCATCGTCTTCTGGTTTTCTTCGCAATCAAGTGATGTAGCTAAAGTAAAACCTTTGAAGTCATTGCATTCATTCTTTAATAGAATTTGAGATAGCTGATCGCTCATCAATGAACATCAATGTTGACTATGAGCGTTCGTTGAGGCGCGAAGATTCTGCTCAGAAAATAGAAGATTTAATCAATCTGAGAATGTTAGATGATCATGCTCAAGAGAATTAACCTTATTCTGATCTCAATCGTCAATAACGGAAAGATTGATCTGCCCTCTTAAAAGAAATGATCAAAGCGTCTCTCTTATGGG
>Ga0315320_10005168_pt1 | contig 10690 bp, 10 predicted proteins | sample M140m21515metaG_FD_203458 | JGI IMG/M metagenome (GOLD analysis project Ga0315320, IMG submission 203458) | Ammonia-oxidizing marine archaeal communities from Monterey Bay, California, United States - M1 40m 21515 | ecosystem: Environmental > Aquatic > Marine > Coastal | place: USA: California...
AAGGTGTGGCCAAAGACTGTCACTGACTAATAAACCCTCTTCCGTCAAGCAAAGTTGATTACCAGTTCGTTGGAAGAATCCTTGCTCAATAAACTTCTCAAGCTGTTCACCAGCTAGTTCCCATGGGGTCATGCCTGTCTTTTGCTGAAACCACGCATCTGTAATTCCATCTAGTCGGCGTAAAGCAAACACCAGTATCTCTCGATAAAGCTCTTCCCCGGTAACGTGTTCCGATTCTGCCACAACCGACTTCCCCTCTAAAGCCTTGCGTATATAGGTTGTAGTACTACGATGATTCACTTGACGAAAACCGTCTACATACCGAGCGGCTCCCGGGCCTGCTGCAAAGTATGGCTCTCCAAACCAATAGGCTTCATTGTGTCGACACTCAAAACCAGGTTTCGCGTAATTTGAAACTTCGTAGTGATGATAACTATGCTCGGTAAGCATGTGCCGGGCAGTGAGATAGAATTCCCGTTGCAAATCATCACTCAATTCCTCCAATTCACCATTTTCAAATCGACTCCAAAATGGTGTACCCTTCTCAATCGTCAAACCATAGGTAGACAGATGGGTTGGCTGGTATTCCAACAGCAACTTCAGATCGGTCTCCCATTGCTGTAACGACTCGCCAGGCACTCCAAAAATCAGATCCATGGAGATCGAATCGATCGGGGACAATAGCTCAAAGCACTGCTTTAATTGAACGGGGCTGTGGTTACGTTCTAACACAGCAAGCTTGGATTCATCAAAAGATTGTCCCCCAAGACTCACTCGATTGATACCAAATTTCTGAAACAATTGAACGTATTCTGGAGTAATATCCTCCGGATTGGCTTCGGTAGTAAATTCTCCGTCTACCGCCAAAGGAAACCAAAACTTCACTAGTTCCATCAATTCATGAAACTCTGATAATTGCAACTCCGTGGGAGTGCCGCCACCCAGATACATCGTATCTACTTCAACAGGCTCTCCTAGCAATGCCAATTCTGCTTTCAGAGCATTTAGATAAGAACGGTGCAGGTCCTGCCGACCCGCAAGCACGGTGAAATTACAATACCCACAACGATGACGACAAAACGGGATATGGATATAAGCGGAACGAGGAGCGTTCATTGGTGACACAACAGGCAACTCTATAACCACAGATGGAGACGCTCTAACAAAGATCCCGGTAACGCTTCCTGAACAAGCTTCTTCACTTGATGGTAGTTATAACGAGTACTGAAATGCGAAGCGATAATCAATTCATTTTGAAATCGATCGGCACGATCGAGAAAATCGTTCAAATGCATATGCCCATTTTTGCGGATCTTGTCCTGACTGTGATCCTCGGCCACAAAAGTCATCTCGGTGATCAGAATTTTTGCCTCATAAAGTGCGGGAGTTAAGTCGAGACCTTCCACACGCGTATCACCGGTATAGCCCAACAATGGAATACGCACCTCCTGTGAGACTTCCCGCCCACTCTGTCGAATATCACGTATCTCTTCCCCTGATAATTCCGAGTATTCAGGCTTGAGCTTATTACGCCGATGCCAAACTAAATAGCTCAGCGAAGGAACGGTATGACGTGTTTCACCAACTGTCACCAGATACTCACGATTCAATTCAATTTCATCACCAGGTTCAACACCAATGAGATTACATGGCAAACGCCCACGATCCAGTTTCGTATAAGCCTTCAAGATTGCATGCACCGTGTCTACGGCATGAGTTGGCAGGTAGATAGTTGGAGGGTCCATCTTCATCATACGGCGACGAGCTACATACACCGGCAAAGCCACAAGGTGATCCAAATGACAGTGGGTTACACACCAATTCGGAGTCCCCATGAATTCCCATGGATGAGCTCCTAGATCGAACCCCAGTTTTAGCTCGGGTACTCGCCAGTACGACTGGACAGCTGCGCGCGAGAACCCTTCGATCGTAAGATCGCCATGAGTTAACGATTTGACAGGTAAGTTTTTCACGCGGTGTAATGCTCAAATGAAACGTTATCGATTGGTGCATTGAATTATGAATAGGAAAAGAGATTCTATCCAGAGTAAATCGAGGGTCGTTTCAACAGGTCTCTCTAACGCATCTTCGTGGGCATATCATCCAGCCTGGGTTTCTTATGGTCATATTCTTCAACATTCGAAACATCGATATTGGCATCAAAAGCCTCACCCGCTGTGACCCAAATATCTCCACCAACATTATCCTGAATCGTATCCACCCCATGGTGACGGACTAGTTCCAGAATCGATAGAAACATTCCAATGATCGCGGTCTTATGCATGCCCATTTGGAAGAACTGTGACAAGGCCACTCGGCCTTCCTTTACAATCCGCCTGTGAATTTGACGCATATAAACATGAATCGGTGTCTCGTCGAAAATCACCGTTTCCTGAGGAGCGACCTGGATATCTTTTAGAATTCGCCCCATAGCGCTTACTAAGTCCCAAAGTTCAACATCCTGAATCGGCTGTTCCGCAACATCCACTTTGCGAGGTGGTAAGTCATTCGACTGGCGAACATGACGTTGGCCCCAACCACGTGCCCGATTTTCAAGCATCATCGCCGCGTCACGGTACTGCTTGTATTCCAGCAAACGTTGGACTAATTCGTCTCGTGGATCGTCAATCTCTTCGCCGACCTCTTCAAGACGAGGCAACACTAATCTAGATTTGATCTCCGTCAAGGTACTGGCGAGTTCAAGAAAATCACCTACTTCATCAATCTTGAGTTGCTCGATGATCTCAAGGAATTCAAGATACTGATCCAAGACTTCGGCAATGGGTACATCTATAACGTTGACTTCATGCTTACGCACCAAATAGAGCAATAAATCCAGCGGACCCCTAAATACATTTAGTTCCACTCGAAAATCTTCAGCTATCTGGGGCACGATTTAACTCTCTAGGTACCATAGAACAACACTAATGCCGCACTTCGACAGAGCATCGTAATGGGTAACCCTCTGGTACTCCTAGACCAATTACGTTTTCGATTATGCTAGAAAAACATCAATCAATATTGATTTGTATTATTGATAGGCGTATCGTGCAGGTAAGAGCATGACATTATTACTTACTTTGATCCCACCTCTTTGACTTAAATGCTCTCCCACCCAATGGTTTTCTCCCCTTTCCACCCACGAGGAAGCCCATCAATTAAAACGTGGTTTCAGAGCCACTTTCCTATACATAATCCGAAAAGCAACCTTGGCTTAGTTCTGGTTTAGAGCTGGCCTTTGGGGGAGCCATTTCAACGTAGTTGAGGATGTGTGATGATAGAAATCAAGCATGCAACAACACAAGATGTCTTATATCGACTTGAAGAACAGTCGTTGCGGGACGCTCACCTCGATAATGCCAAAATTGCCGGTGCTGATCTCTCGAACAGGGACCTACGGGGAGTCACATTCCGTAACGCGGATTTGCGTGAAGTCAACTTTAGCAGAGCAAATCTTCAGGGAGCGATTCTAATCAATGCGAACCTAAGCCGAGCCAACTTAGAATTCGCCAACTTACAGCAAGTTGACATGACCAATGCCTTTTTAGACGACACTTGTTTTGCTGAAGCTGACTTATCACATTCCATTCTGCGATATAGCAAGATGACCGGTGCAGACTGTAAAGGTGCAATTTTCCTACGAGCCGATATTAGCTTAGCCGATTTGAATCAAGTCAATTGCAATGACGCCAACATGGCACATTGCGATCTACGAGGAACCAATCTGGCTGGTGCCAATCTAAATGGAGCAAACCTGACTGGAGCGAATATGCTGGATGCCAAGATGGTCGATGTACAAATGACTGGTGTCCATATGGAAAACGCAATCGGTCCCCATGGAAAGGTCGTGCCTCTACATCAAACCACCACTAAACATTTACGCTGGTGGGAATTTTGGAAGCGTTAAACAGACAATTCCGGAATGACATAAGGCCCTCGAGGAATCACCGCGATCGATGTATCATTACCGTGTTTTTTTAGTGCTTCCTGCACCGCCAATTCAACACTCTCCGCTGCGTCGACATAAAGCTTATTGATCGTCTCTGCCGGCAAACCATCCGTGACCACTTTCACTTCTGCTTTTCGTAAGACCTTAGCAAGCATCTCTAATTGCCATTGATCCATCACAAAATATTCCGGAGACATAATTTGCACCATGAAGTCGTCGATATCCGGATAACGGTCGAACAAACTCGTGAATTCAGGACTACCAATCCCCTCGCTCATAGAGGCAGCCATAATGATAGTTCCTCCAGCTCTTACAATGGGAACAGCCGCCATCATTCCTTTCACGCTTTGGTAGAAAGTGGTATCCAGCGGATAGCCGGCTGAAGAAGTAATTACAATATCATACTCATGCTCTACCCGATCCACGACAATGTCACGACAGAAATCTACTCCTTCCTGAAACGCACTCAACTGATCGCCCGCGACAAATTTCAATGGGCGGCGGTGCGCATCAATCACGACGTTCACAATAAAGTCACAGCCTGCACGATTGGCAATCCAGGTGTTCTCACTGTGAACAGGATTTCCTTTTAACTGACCCGTGGCTGCCTGAGGGTGCTCCAGGAAACGAGGACTATGCCAGGCACGAATGGTTTCAAGCCCTGCAATGCCGGGGCAGATTAGCTTACGACCACCGGAGAAGCCGGCCATGAAGTGAGGCTCGATTAGCCCCACGCTGATTTTAAGATCCGCTTCCATGTAGTGTGTATTAATCCACATTGGAATACCACGCGGCGACTTACCGAGAAAGACCAGTTGATTTTGATCCTGAGCATCATGATTAATGATGGTGTACTTCGCAGCGATATCAGCGCCCACCATCTCCAGAATCTCTCCCGGACGACTTGGGCGATGAAGACCGGTGGCGATAAGAATCTTAACATTCCCCGGAGTAATCCCGCCAGCATGTAACGCCTCAAGCAGAGGTTCGAGTATAAGCTGATTAGGGACCGGTCGCGTAATATCACAAATCACGATACAAGCGCTAGAGCGACCCTGAATGATTTTACTCAGGGGAGGCGTATCCGTTGGACTCTCAAAAACCTCTTGCAGTGCCGCAAGATCCGATTGATTCGGCTGGTCTGCAATGGGCGTAGCTGCTTTATAAGATAAAGTCCTGATATTTAAGTGATCAGGCAGCGTAACCTTGAGACCCTGCTTACCGTAATCAAGACGAATATCCATCAGCCAATGGATTACTCTTCTTCTGGTTCTGCAGTTCCTGCCGCAAGCTCTTGGTCGACTTCATCCTTAACCTTCTTCACACGCCCCAAAGAAACTTTCGCAACGCGTACTTTAGGTAGGCCAAAAGGAGAATCACCGTTATTCCAACGCTCTTCTTCCGCAAGTTTCTCTAATCGCTCCACGCGAGTAAGCACATTGCGATTCTGGAGAGAACCGCGAGAAATTTTCAAACTTTTATCAATTGTCATTATTAAAACTCCAAGCTCTAACTGGAGAGAACAATACCTGTATAAGAATTTCTAAGTATAAAACCGCCTGAAAGGATCAGCAACCGCTAAAAGAGACGTGACTAGACGATTCTCGGCAGTTTTATCTCCCTGACTTTCAAACAAGAGCACCTGTTTTAGTGGGTTTTTCCTAAACCATGGCCGAATCAACGTCCGTGATCATTTGAAGGAATTGGTCCGTCGATTTAGGGCGGTCATTAGGGCTCACTGACATACAAAGCATAATCGCTTCTACAAGCTTGGGATGTAGTTTCGGCTTATATTCCAAAATCGGAGTAGGCGCGAGAGTATCGTGACTCAAAGCAGCCAAGCCGGATGCATCGTTCGAGGGCCACGGGAGCTCAAAGGTCAGTAGCTGGTAAAAAGAGACACCCATCGCAAAGATGTCGACCCGATGATCTGTTTTACGTCTGCGGACAATTTCCGGGGCCATATAAAACGGTGTTCCAGTCCGATTTCCTGGCTGATGAAAGGCCGGTTCATCCGGAAGTGAAAGCCCAAAATCGAACAACTTCAGGCCAGTACAATCCCGCGTAGCGATGAAGTTACGAGGGCAGACATCTCTGTGTACAAAGCCCGCTTTATGAACAGCTCCTAACGCTTCAGCAAATTGCCTTATCAGGCTTAGACGCTTTCCTTCCAGCATCGAATCCCGATCATAGATCATCGCGTGCAACCCTGAGCCTTTGAGATATTCCATCACCACATAGTTTTGCTTTTTTGTCGTTATCCCATATTCATATGTCTTGACAACGTTAGGGTGCTCAACGTTACTAGCGATCAAACCTTCCGGTGGCTTCTTGAGAGCCTTAAAACGTTGTTCAAAGAGCCCTGTCTTCTGGGGATCAGCAAGCTTGAGTCCAACAACACGGTCTGTTTCACGGTCTCGTGCCATAAAGAACTTCGACATGGTGCCCGAGACAGCTGTGCGGACAAATTCAAAACGCTTTTCTATGTTGACATTTTTGCGAAAGACGACCTTGCGATTGCCATCGGATTTCTTTTTACCACCGACGAGTGCTTTGACGTTGTCGAACAAACCCATGGATCAATCCTGTTCCTATCGCTAGCAGCTTTGGTCTTTATTGAAATAGCTTGCTACGGTTCACCCATTCCCCTGAGCGAACCTCAGCCGATTATTTACCAACGTAGTCGATTGTGCGAGCAATTTCGCTCTTCAATTTTCCCCGAGAAACAATTCGGTCAACATATCCATGCTCTAAAAGGAATTCACTGGTTTGGAATCCTTCCGGCAATTCAATACGAATGGTCGCCTTGATGGTACGTGGACCAGCGAAGCCAATCAAGGCTTTGGGTTCTGCGAAGCAGACATCACCTAGAGCTGCAAAGCTAGCTGCCACGCCACCCATTGTTGGATTCGTTAAGACGGAAATAAAGAATCCGCACTCCTGATCATAACGAGCCAATGCGGCAGACACTTTGGCCATCTGCATCAGAGACAGAATTCCTTCATGCATTCGAGCTCCACCACCGGAACCACTGATAATAATCAATGGTAAGTTTTGCTCGGTGGCTCGTTCGATAAGCCGTGTTAATCGTTCACCGACAACCGACCCCATACTTCCCATAATAAATGCGGAGTCTGTGACGCCAATGGCGACACGACGAGCTCGAATCATTCCGCAACCAGTCAAAGCCGCATCACTAAGGCCTGTCCGTTTCTGTTCAGCCACGAGACGATCGGCATATGACTTGCGATCTTTGAACTCCAGAGGATCTGTGGGCATCAGTTCAGCATCCCACTCTTCAAATGTACCTTCGTCTAAAACCTGGCGAATACGCTCTTGACCTGATACATAGAAGTGATAACCGCATTCAGGACAGATCCCAAGCAGTTCATCTGCTGTTTTTTTGTAAATAGTCTCGCGACAATCGGGACACTTTACAAAAAGCCCTTCTGGTACGCCACGTTTTGTTCGTTTTTCGGTTTCGGTTGAGCTAGCCATCTAGTTCTTAATGCTGAGACATCTCATTTAATAAATAAGGTGCCTGTTATTATGGTCTAAACAAAGATAATTTCGACCTCAAAAAGGTAATGAATAATTACCCCTGAAGACAAGATTAATGCTGTATTCTTCTCGTTTTAAGCTGAATTTATTAACTCAGCAACCCAAAACCGGGCTCTTTTCTTTTCGAATCAGGCTGTTGCAGCCGCCGTTAAGTCTGTTACCGCCTGTTGGTAGCATTGCTGTTTGAAAATCGAAGAGCCGGCGACAAACCATGTGGCGCCAGCTGAATAACAGTCTCCAATCGTCTCTACATTGATCCCACCATCGACTTCCAGGACGAAGTTCAACTGCCGTCGTTCACGGATTTCAACAAGCTGTTTAACTTTCTCAATCGCCACAGGATTGAATTCCTGACCACCAAACCCTGCGTTGACACTCATACATAGAACGAGGTCACAAAGTTCCAGACAGGGGAGAATTGCATCGAGTTCAGTATCAGGATTAAGCGCCACCCCACTAGCAATGCCCAACTCATGGATTTGCTTCAAAGTAGCGGGAAGATCCGAACAGGCTTCTACATGAACGGTAATCAAATTCGCTCCGGCTGCTCCGAATTGTTCAATATATCGCGATGGCTCCTGAATCATTAAGTGGACATCGAGCGGTAGCTCTGTATGTCGAGCCAAGCCTTCGATGATAGGCATACCATAGGTCATGTTAGGTACAAACAGTCCATCCATAACATCCAAATGCAATGCCTGAATCCCTGCCTTGGCAAGAAGCTCAAGCTCACTTCGCAGGTCACCAAAATCACACAATAAAAGTGATGGCAGAATAAGCGGAGAGGTGGATCGCAGTTGTAATATTTTTTCTCGTGCGTTCATAACACTCCGAAGTAGGATTCATATTTAGTTGAAAGAGCTTCACTTACCATTGGTGATCAAGGATCATTGCCTGAGGAAGATCTTCAATATTGTCCAAGCCGAATACTTTGAGAAAGCGATCGGTTGTAAAATAGATCGTTTTACGAGGTTTATCGTCTGTCCGCTCGAGACGAAGCATCTGACGTCGCACCAGCTGTGAAAGCACAGATCCACTAGCCTGGTCTCTCATCGCATCGATAGCCTGTCGACTTATACCCTGATTATACGCCACAACGGCAAGAACATCGATTGCCACCTGAGACAATTTCGTTTCACGCACACGACCATAAAATCGCTCGCGCATCTGTTCGTGTTCATGTCGTAAGCCCATCACATACCCGGCATCTTCACGACGAATCTCAAATACAGAACCTAGTTCATCATAGTTACCATTCAGTTCCGTCACTAATTTGTCGATTTCCTGAGACGAAACTCCCCGCATCAGCGAGGCAACTTTAGCAGCTTCCAATGGCTGGCCTGTCGGGTCTCCAACAAAGAGCATTGCTTCCAAAATCGAACGAGGTGACAGCTCTGCTTCTTCTTCTGCCGTAATGGCCACAGAAACAGGTTGAGTTGATTGGAGGTCGTTTTCCGCTTCCTCGATTGGAATGGCGGACTCTTCTGACTCGACCGCCTGATATGGATCTTCGCCGGAGTTTATTAACTCCGCGTAAGCACCACTCAAATCAGCAAGTGAAGTTCCCTCGTCTTCGTCTGGACGATAGAACTCACTTAACCCCATCTGTGTAGGATCTATAGGCACAGCTCTGGGCCGAATAGCCGGCTGCTCGGATTGTGATCGTTCGTCTGACATGGCCGTAACTATACGAAGAATTGCCAGATGAAGTCAATTTGTCTCTTCGTTAACCGCTAAAAATTTCCTTCGCAGAAACAGTTTCATCCATACGAATCAACCCCAGCGTTGAGCCACTTGCGTTTTCATGAATCCCAGAGCATCGCTTGCAAGCTGCTCTTCACTTTCATACATTCGTCGCCAGATCTTGGTGGCGGCAACAAGCTCAGGAAGCGCCAGGCCAAACGCCTCAACAACCATCCAGCCGTCATAACCAACTTCTTTCAATGTGTTAAAGTTCGTATCCCAGTCAACATTTCCGCTGCCTGGTGTAGAACGATCATTTTCGGAGATATGTACCAAAGCACAAACATCGTGACAATCACGAATAGCCTGAGCAATGTCTTTCTCCTCGATGTTGGCATGGAACGTATCGTACATCATACGAGCGTTCGGATGATTTACTTCACGAACGAACCGGGCCGAATCTGCATGGGTATTCAGTAAATAAGTTTCAAAACGGTTGAGAGCTTCGACTCCCAATGTAATGCCAACCGTCTCAGCATGCTCAGCAACCTGACGCATGCTGTCTACGCCCCATTTCCATTCGTCTTCGGTTGGTCCCTGACCGGAGAATACACCCAATGCCGAGTGATAAGGTCCAACAAGTCGAATGGCACCTGCGGCGGCCGCATTATCAAGAGCTCGTTTATTATTCTCAACGCCCAACGCACGAACCGCAGGATCAGAACTGATTGGATTATCTTCTTCTCCGCGTACTGTGACTGCGGTACACTCGAGCCCCATCTCCTGAAGACGAGATCCCCATTGAGTATAGAGGTCGATATTGTCTTCGAATACCGGAACCTCGACTCCGTCGTATCCCATCTCTTTGAGCGAAGCGACAACCGGAATCATGTCATCATTCATCGCTCCGGTCCACAACAGTAAGTTCATTCCAAATTTCATGGTTTCGTTTCCTCTACAGTCACTTATCAAATTGTTTCGGTCAGTCCGTTTCCACTTCGGCTGTCAGCAGCGCTTCGTGGCAGTCATATACGCGACGTCGTATTGACGGAATAAGTTCCATTATCGAGTCGCCAAACAACGGCAGACCAACTCGCTTCATCACCTGATTTAACCGATACGCTAAACGCTGGTCATCCAGATAGTCATATAGAAATCGTTCGCGACAGAACACTTCAAAAAATCTCACAAATTGATCGGTCTGACATGCTGATGCCATATTGATCACCTGCTGGATTTTTTTTGCATCAACTTGTTCGAGTACTTCGTAGTACCGGTCAAGTAATCGGGGACGCATTTCTGCAAGTCGAGCGTCAATTAACAGCTCAATAATAATGTGCCCCAAAAAACGAGGCCGCAACGAATGGTCTTCTGGATCTGCATCTCTCATTGCCTGAGCAAATTCGAGATTCAATTGATTGAAAACTTTCGTTGCATGAAACCAGCGGTCGTCGTCCAGATGTTGTTGAATCCCTGCCGCAATTTCGGCAACGTCTA
>Ga0315320_10005172_pt1 | contig 10686 bp, 10 predicted proteins | sample M140m21515metaG_FD_203458 | JGI IMG/M metagenome (GOLD analysis project Ga0315320, IMG submission 203458) | Ammonia-oxidizing marine archaeal communities from Monterey Bay, California, United States - M1 40m 21515 | ecosystem: Environmental > Aquatic > Marine > Coastal | place: USA: California...
GAAGACTTGGAAAAAGCCAAATTTAAGCCCAGTTTAATTACGTCTATTGAGTTGGAAAATCCTCTGTCCGAAAAGAATGCCCTGATGCGTCCTCACTTGATCCCCTCGGTGCTTAATATCGCTTCCAATAATATACGTAATGGTCGCAAGAGCCTACAGATTTTTGAAATGGCGCCTGTGTATACACAAGAAGCCGATAAAGATGAAGCCACCCAAAGCGATGTCTTGTCTATTGCCATTAGTGGAGGTCGTTCTACGCACCACTGGAGCCAGTCAATGGAGAATGCAGATATCTTCGATCTGAAAGGCTACCTTGAAAATATTGCTCAGCACCTCAGTGGCACAGAGCTTAAATTCAAAGCCTGCGACAATCAAACTTATGCACCAGGTGAATGTGCAGAAATCCATGCCAAAGGCAATGTCATTGGGTATCTTGGTCGTGCTCATCGCAGCGTTGCTAAAGCCTATGACATAGACCAAGACATCTATATAGCTGAATTGCACATAAAATCCTTGCTCCAGAAGAAATCTAAAGCCGCCAAGTTTGAGTCCTTACCCGAACACCCGGCATCGTTACGCGACATCGCCGTTATGGTCGATGCGCATGTTGCGACCGGTAACATGCGCAGCAGTGTAACTAAAGCGGGGGGGAAGCTGCTCAAAACTGTCGATATATTTGACATTTACACAGGTGACCAAGTTCCAGTAGGGAAGAAAAGTGTTGCACTCAGCTTGACCTTCCAAAGCCATGAGCGGACGCTTACCGATAAAGACATGGACAAAGCTTGGAATAAGATTCTGAAAACCCTTCAGCATCAGTACCAGGCAGAACTTCGCTAAGGACGGTTATGAATCCAATCCTGAAAAAGCAATTCGACACGCTGGATAACCAGATACATGAATTACGTGAGTTATTGGAACGTAACACCAGCGAATTGAAAAAGCAGCATGGGGAGAAATCCGACCTTTTACAAGAACAATGGCGCCAACGAAAGCAATTGACCACCTTAAACCATATTGCAGATGATTTTGATGATGTGGATGAGGAAAACCAGCGTTATCGTGAAGAACGCAAGGAAATCCGCAAAGATCTGTCCAAAATCATGCAATTAACCAAGGCCCTGCGTGGGATACAATCCAAATGTTAAGCGGTCCACGGATTGATATCAAAATAGGCGGACGTAACTTTAATGTGCCTATCCTAAAGGATGAGGATACGACTTATTACATTGCCAAACTCGTCCAACAACGCATCATGGAAATAGAGAAGCGTAGCCAACGAATTGATACCCAAAATTTCGCAATCGAGGCCGCGATGACTTTTGCGTTTGCCCAACTCGATGCTAAAGAGGAACTCGAAGAAAACACGAGTGAACTCATGAAGGCCTTAGCAACACTATCTGAGTCCATTCAATCAGTCATCCGCGATTTCGATGTAGAAGAAGACTAGTCTCATTTATTTCGCATCATCAAGAAAACCATAATTGCACCACACTCGAAAGCACTATAACAGAATACTTGATGTCCGATAATATATATTATGATTAATAAAGACATCCGGAAATCGAACCGCCCGCTACCCGCACCCCGACACCATTCGAATAGCAACCATATCTCCTTTCATATTTACACCCAACAATTTCAATAAGCTTATTGCCTTAACTCTATACAATATAGCAGCTTAGAAAGCTGATATTGGCCATCAACGATGCAGTCTCGCTTTGATTTTCAGTAGTTTTAGGTTTTGGCTATTTGGGGTACGTTTATGATTTGGTATACCTAAGCCTTAGTATCTCGGATTACCTTATTTCCCTCCAAGCTCCCCCCCTAGGATCTTTTACCGATCAGGCAGCCTCATCCTAATTATTCTTTTGAGTATCGAGTTTTTGCTCAAAATCACCCTTATTGACCACTAAGCCACGAGGATGCGATTTAAGCAATTTTGGATATTTGAGTAAGGGGCTTTACCTTAAGAAAGTCGAATTTTGACGTGATTTTTCAAACTTCATGGTCGAGATCTCGTTGATAATTTCAAGATCTCAATCGTCATCTCTTGCAAGGTTGATGTAAACAATTATAACGTGTATCGTAAGAAGCACAAATCACCATTGGGGACTCATATCTAGCCGTGGTCGCGCATGAGCGGCGGCGCTATGAAGGAACATTGGATGAAGACGGTATATTGTGAGATGCCGAATATTAACAGGTAAAAGCGGAATTACTCTTGAAAAACTAAGGAATTACACTCAACCATGAACTTTAGAACATTAATCATTGCATGCACACTTACGAGCACGACTTTGCTAAACGCTCCTCAAGCTTTTGTCCAGGACACGTACCCGCACCCCGTCAAAAACCCTGAATCCACACTAATGCTTCAGAGCGACTGGGTGCCTGATGATACCCACCAAATCGACTTTTTTGCTCTCCCAAAAATCCCATCAAAACACGCCTATATCAGCGATGCACGCCCTCATAAAGGCGTAAACCAACATAACTACTTAATTCACCATGAAGGCCAATATTGGGCTATGTGGAGTGATGGTCCAGGAATTGAAGACCGCGTTGGGCAACGCGTGAAGTATGCCAACAGTAAAGATGGACTTAAATGGTCAAAACCGCAGTTCTTAACGCCCATTCCACCCAACTCCGCCCCCGGCACTGAAATTTATAATACCCGTGACGATCGAGGCTTTCGCTACATATCCCGAGGCTTCTGGTTAAGAAATGGAGAATTACTGGCATTGGCATCATTAGATGAAGCCGATGGGTTCTTTGGAGCAGGCTTAGAGCTGCACGCTTTCCAATATCAAAAAAACTCGAAATCGTGGAAAGATTTGGGTGTACTATACGATAATGCTATTAACAATTTTCCACCCAAAATGTTACCCACAGGCCAATGGATGATGACCCGCCGAAGCTACGATCGCAGCGCACACTTCCTTATTGGTGGTACCCAATCATTTGATCAGTGGGAATCATATCCCGCAGTACATCATGGCGACAAACGCCTCAAGCCAGAAGAACCTTACTGGTGGGAATTGCCCGACGGAAACCTTTGCGCCTTGTATAGAGACAACAGTAAAAGTGGATATTTGTTCCGTGCATTTTCCATTGATAACGGGAAAACATGGAGCCCACCAACCAAAACCAATTTCCCTGATGCGACATCTAAATTCAATACCCTGCAACTCAGCGATGGACGCTTTGTAATGGTTTCCAATGCCAACCCCAAGAAACGCGACCCCATGGTATTGTCCATCAGTAATGACGGCTTAGTGTTTGATAGAATGGGATTTTTGGTAGGTGGACGTCGAATTGATTACCCTCACATTATTGAACATGACGGACATTTACTGGTTGCATTTTCCGGCTCAAAAAGTACAGTAGAAATACTTAAAATTAAATTAAAAGATTTGGATACATGGTCAAATTAGCACCAAGCCCTTTATTAATTGTTTAAACAGATGAATTATTCTATTTCATCAAAACACAGCCCTGACCACTTTTGCGCAACCCTTTGTGGGGCTTTTGCAATGCTGTTGTATTGGGTGACTTTGGCCCCCACTGTCACAGGTGAAGATGGTGGTGAATTGATAGCAGCAGCCTACACTTTAGGCATTCCGCACCCTACCGGATATCCTTTATGGACGATGCTTGCTCACCTATTCGGACTACTCCTCCCCATAGCTGAATATGCTTGCCGCATTAGTTTTATGTCTGCATTTTTTGCTGCAGCTACTGTATATTTTCTAGTGTTATTTCTAAGGCACCTGAACCTTTCAAGAATCTGCACAATCACCGCAGCGTTAACTTTTGCAGCCTCTCGTGAATTTTGGGAACAAAGCGTTATCGCTGAAGTGTATACCCTTAATGCATTCTTTGTAATCCTATGCATTTATCTACTTCTGCGTTGGACAGAATCTAAATCTCCCACCACCTTGTATCTGTTCACAATCATTTACAGCCTAAGTCTTTCAAACCATTCCACTATGTATCTATTAGGTCCCTGGTTCCTCTGCTTCATCTTCTACCAACATCGTCCACTCATGCGCCAGTATAAAACGCTTGGATACTGTGTAGCACTTTTTCTTATAAGCCTATTGGTACACCTCTACCTCCCCATTCGCTCACGTACAAATCCAGCAATGGACTGGGGAAATCCAGAAACCTTTCAAACCTTCTGGGATGTCTTCACTCGGGTTCAGTATTCGGCCATGATGAACGATGAACGAAGCCTTGGTTTGTTTTCTCAGCAACTCTTATCTTTTTGTAAATATTACCTCTGGGAATTCACACCGTGGGTTCTACTACTGGCCATGCCCGGTTTATATGGGTTATACAAAAGTTCGCGAACTATCTTTGCTCTGACTACAGGTGTATTTAGCCTCGTTCTCGTGGGTTCGATAATCATCCCCAACTTCGCCATTGAATATTACTGGGTATGGCTAAATACAACCTACTGGATTCCCTGTTATCTAATAACAGCTATATGGATAGGGTATTTCATGGATTATGCTCAAGAACGGCTAAAATCGCATCCTAGGCTTCTACACGCGCTATCCATTATCATTATCCTAAGTCCACTGATAGTCCATTTTGAGCACAACGATCAATCCAATTACTATTACTCGCGAGATTATGCCCAAAACCTATTGGACACCTTAGATGAAAACGCCTTATACTTTGGTGAAGGAGATCATGCCATTTTTCCTATCACCTACCTTCACATCGTTGAAGGTAAACGTTCCGACATTACCATAGGCAATCAGTATGGCTACATCAGTCCCGAACTATACACTGACATGCCCGATACCCTCCGCTCTATTATGCCACGGCTTCCGCGTGCTGTTGATGACCCAATAATTTTTGATTGGATTCTTAAACATACCGACCGCCCGGTGTATAGCACACGCCCTCGCAATAGCCTTACACATGATGCCATTCAACATGGCCTTCTCTATCAGTACTACCCCAAGGATTCTCCAGCCCCTCAGCCTCCTGAAAATCTGTGGGAAAGTTATCACTGGACATCTCTGGACCCTGACGAAACCCATAATGATTGGACAGCCGAAACTATCGTCTATGAATACCATTACGCGAAAGCACGTGCTTCATTTACTCGTAATGAGGATGAAGAGGCCATGCACCTTATTCGATTAGCAAGTCAAGTGACTCACGGCCACAAACAGGCAGTCTATAATTTGGGAATGCTCCTCGTTCGCAATGGCTACCTCGATGAAGCAAAGGAGTATTTTATCCAAGTATTAGATGAAGATTCGGATTACATTTCGGCACGCTACAACCTGACGCTATGTTACATGAAAAAAAATGACTTTGAAAAAGCACTTATACATAGCCAAAAACTGATTCAAGATTTTCCGGATGATAAGGGAATGACGAATTTGCACAAAAAAATCCTGCAAAACCAATCAGCTTTGCAGGATAATAATTCGCTAGATTAAATAACTAAGACTAGTTATTGTTCGCAGCGGAAGCGCTAGGCAGTTCGTCTTCTGGGAACCACTCTTCGTCATCGGCAGCTTCTTCAACAGCGCCAGCAGCTTCTTTTACATCAGCAGAATCAGAAGCTTCAGATGCAGTATCTTTAGCGTCATCAACGACTTCAGGGGTATCTGAAGCGTCTGGTGCATCAGCACCTTCACCGCCGCCACAAGCTACGAACATAACAGAAGCCATAGCCAAAAACATACCAGTAAATAACAGATCTTTCAATGATTTCATTTTTTTCTTCCTTTATTCAGAGTGATTATTTCAATTATTGGTGCATCCTCCTACTGCAGTGAATACACGACCTTGATAAAGTTAACGTTCAATATAATAACTTAATATATGCTATAGGTACAAGCCTAACGCCTCTTTTATTTATATCTTTTCTTTACAGAATAATAAATATATACCGTAGGCCATTTAACCCAATAGGTGCGGCGCCAACCTTCATCACTCTCATCATAGTAATAATACTCTTCGCCACCGTATGTATCTCAATCATCATACTCTTCACTGGCAAAGATATCTTAACCCATCTCAGTATAATCACCATCATAATGTCGCTGTGCTGAGGGCAATTCAATTGCAGAATGCGACGATGAAGAAGAGACCTATGGGACAAATTCAACTGAAGAACTTTACTTTGAAATTCAGCTATAGGCTTTGCAATTTCGACTCCTGTAAATGGAACTGGGGACTCCACTGGTTCCTCAAGTTCTTCCATTAGTGGCTCTAAATTAATTGGTTTTTCATTCTTCTTCTTGCGGGTCTGTTCATATTAAATCAATAATGCATCACGCACACCATAATCCTCAGTGATTTTTACTACGCGCGCATTTTCCTTACGGACATTTAATGTACTGCCATCACTAGGAAGACGGAAGACATACCCAATATCAGCTTCATAAATTAGAACATTTGAATACTGCTTGCCATCTATAGTGATGGAGACGGAAAACACACTACTTGAACAAAGAACTAGTAAACATAAAAATCCAAGAACTTTACTTCCCATCATTCCTATCCTTAAAAATTCATACTGCCAAATTAAAAACTTCGATTTCTAAATGCAATTGCTTCGCGCAATGCCATTTCCAATTTTCTATCCGCTGGGTGCCCATGCCACAATATTTTTCCGTTATGTCCTACGACATAGGCATGCGGAATCGTTCCTATACGCCAGATACTCGAATAGGCAGTAGATACTTTCCCACTACTATCCAAAGCAACGCGATACTCCATTTTCTTACCCATTTTTTTTACGAAAGAGGATACTTTACTTTCCTCTTCCCTTGTAACACCAACGATTGAGACATTATGTTTTCCATACCGTTCTTGAACCTTACTTAAATGCGGGATGGTTGTTCGGCAAGGACCACACCAAGTAGCCCAAAATTCGACCACTTTTATTGTTTCAGCATTGCTAACTACTTTACTTTTCTTTATATCCTTACGAAACTTCAACCTAGGTGCTTGCGGCCCATTTATATTGATGACAGAATAAACAGGCTCTTTGGGTGTAGGAATTGATTTTGCTGGATTGGGTGTTTTTTGTATTACTATTGGAGATTTAGGTTGTTTTTTCTTCGGTTGTACCGATTCATCAATCGTAACTATAGTTGATTCAGACTGATCAACAGATTTGTTATCAAATGTTATTGTTTCAGCAGAACACGTAAATTGAGCCCCTATAAACGATACAATTATCGCACTTGTAATTCGTATCATATTTTCTCCCTATTAATTGCAATCTTAAAAAAGCCTTTATATTCACCCAGATGTAAAGGTCAATGCTTACTTTAACATAATGACCATCGAACTGACTTTCAAATTTAATTCTTTCACAGGGGCAAGTACTGAAGAAAACTCCCCCTCACCTTGAACTGCTGCATAATTTTCAAATGTATAAGGCTTTTCAGGACTCAAATACAGCAACATTGATTTGCGTAGCTGATGTGTAGATTCCAATCTTCCGGCTCCCCAACTTGTCACAAAGCCTGCATATTCATGCCCAAACCCCAAAAAGCTGATGGGCACTTCATTCTTAGTTAAGATATCGTCCAAGCGCGTGCCGATACCGATACCCGATGCTGTTTTCCAATTTGCCCCATTCACAATAACCGCCTTCGGATTTACACGGAAGACATCCCATTGAATTATAAGTTCTTTGTGTTTATCGCCAGGAAATACAGCTGTAGCTTCTTCAAACTTACCCTTCTCTTCCAAAGGAATACGGGCCATTCCCAAATTGACCTCTCCCACCATACGGGCTAGATCCTGGTAGGTCGTTTTTACTGTAATCCCCCCTACTTTCTTTCCTGGAACACACACTAAATCCAAGGAATCTTTCAACGATGGCGGCGCACCTCCTAAAAAGGCATCAAAAACATAGCCCTTATGATTGTTGTGTTGAATATAAATCCAAAATCCACTTTTCTCTCCGATGGTTAACGGAACAGGGGGAACAACGTCCTTCAATACTGTAACCACTTCATCTTTTATAATATAGTGAATTAAGGCGGCGGAAGTATTAGGTCCTGTTCTTAATGCCAATGAAGTGGCATTTACAAATGCATTGCTCCCTGGAGGATACTTGGGATTATCCATGCTCTTAAGAGGGGCACGCTTTATTACAGGTGATGTAGGGGAAGGTTCGGCTGGTTTCTCGAACAATTGCGGTACTGCGGGCTCAATAGCAGGGAGCGTTTCCTTAGGCTCAAGCGCTTCGATTTGGCCTAGAAATGAGTGTGCCACTAACGCACACGAGAGAATTAACATAATGAGTCCCCTTTTATTGGTCTATCGTTGATAATTATCAGTATTGGTACCATACCCCACACCTCAAATAAATTCAATAGGCAAAAAGCATACTTAAACGGTTTCTTAGCCATCTTAATCCTTTTTCGCCTTTGAAAGTTTCCTGATAAGAATTAGAATCGATTAGAAACTGGGAGATTGCAAATAATTTCGTTATAATTCCAGCCATGGCAAAACCAACCAAAAAACAAACAGACCGTATCAAAGAACTTCAACACGAGCTCAATCAACATAATCACCGCTATTATGTCCTTGTTGAGCCCTCGATAAGCGATATTGAATTCGATGCCCTACTCCGTGAATTAATAGAACTGGAGGAGCAGTTTCCACAATTACAAAGCGTAGACTCCCCCACTTTACGAGTTGGTGGTTCACCCATTGATGGCTTTGAAACTGTGGAACATGTTGTCCCAATGCTTTCCATCGATAATACCTACAATGCTGATGAGTTACGTAAATTTGATGAGCGTACTAAGCGTGGACTAAGCGGAGATTCCCCAGCGTATTTAGTAGAACTCAAAATTGATGGAGTTTCTATGTCGCTTACCTATGAAAACGGTGTACTCGCGCGTGCGACCACACGAGGTGATGGCGCATATGGCGATGATGTAACCGCCAATGTTCGAACCATTTCATCGGTACCTCTTCACCTACAAGGAAACTACCCGGAACGCCTAGAAGTACGAGGCGAAGTCTATATAACTCATGAGGAATTAATTCGCCTAAATACCATTCGAGAAACGCAGGGGGAGACCTTATATGCCAACCCACGAAATACTACAGCAGGCACCTTGAAGTTACTTGATCCCAAAACCGTAGCGAACCGAAACTTAAGTATCTTTGTCTATGATATTGCCCCCTTACCCGGCACCGAATTAGAATCTCATGCTCAGACACTCAATCATCTCAAGGAATATGGTTTTGTGGTCAATGATGAGTACAAAGCCTGTTCATCTATTGAAGAAGTCATTGACCACTGCAATGCTTGGGAACAAAAACGCAACGATCTAAGCTACGAAACCGATGGCATGGTGATCAAAGTAGACGAGGCAGCACAACGCCAACAATTGGGAGCCACTTCAAAATCACCGCGCTGGGTCATTGCCTATAAATTCCCCGCTCAAGTATCCAACACTCTACTTGAAGGTATCTCCATCCAGGTAGGAAAATCAGGGGCCCTTACACCGGTGGCTGAATTAGCCCCAGTACAACTTGCAGGGACAACCGTTAAGCGTGCCAGCCTGTATAATTTTGATGACTTAGCCAAAAAAGATTTACGTATTGGCGATACCGTCCGCGTACAAAAAGCCGGCGAAATTATCCCCCAAGTCATTGATGCTATATTAAAAGATCGCCCAGCAGATGCAGTCCCCTACCCCCCACCCACTACGTGCCCTGTATGCGACACAGAAGTACACCATGATCCAGATGGAGTATTTCTACGATGTCTTAATATGGCCTGTCCTGCTCAACTTAAAGAACGACTTGAGCACTTTGCATCCCGAAAGGCAATGGATATCGAAGGTCTTGGTCCCGCAGTAATTGAACACTTGGTTGATATGGAATTGGTGAAGAACCCAGCCGATTTATATGCACTAACAATAGAACAAGTGTCAGAGTTGGAACGCATGGGTGAAAAATCAGCTCAAAACTTAATTTATGGGCTCATAGTCAGCAAAGAAAAATCGCTTGGCAAAGTGCTCAATGGCTTAGGTATTCGTCATGTTGGCCAAAGTACCGCAGAAGCATTGTCTCAACATTTCCACAATATTGAATCATTAATGCAAGCCACAACCAAACAATTGGTTGGTATACCCGATGTGGGCGATGTAGTAGCAGCCAGTGTTGTAGACTTTTTCGAGACGACCGAAAATCAGATCCTTATCCAACGCTTGAGTGAATTCGGTTTTTCATTGAAAGATGACACACCAGCCGAATCCAATACCCCTCAACCGCTAGCCGGTAAAACCATTGTTGTGACCGGAAAACTTGAACACTATACCCGCGACAGCATCCAAGAACGCATCAAGGCCCTTGGCGGAAAACCCAGCACTACCTTATCAAAAAAGACCGATTACCTTGTAGCTGGTGAAAAAGCAGGCTCAAAATTAACCAAAGCCGAATCGTTAGGTGTACCCATCCTGAGCGAAGATGAATTTCATACCCTAGCCGAAAGCTAAATTCACCCATCTAATAAGGCAATTAATGCTTGAACTAAGCAATTTTCTTATGCTATATTATGCATCCATCTAGGGTAATACCTGTATGGAATTTGAGTGGGGGCGTAGTTCAGTTGGTTAGAACGCCTGCCTGTCACGCAGGAGGTCGCCAGTTCGAGTCTGGTCGTCCTCGCCATTC
>Ga0315320_10005173_pt1 | contig 10685 bp, 11 predicted proteins | sample M140m21515metaG_FD_203458 | JGI IMG/M metagenome (GOLD analysis project Ga0315320, IMG submission 203458) | Ammonia-oxidizing marine archaeal communities from Monterey Bay, California, United States - M1 40m 21515 | ecosystem: Environmental > Aquatic > Marine > Coastal | place: USA: California...
GCAGCACGAGTTCAGCGCAGACCTCCTCTTCAAGCAGGGTGAGATGCTGATGGTGCGTGATCTGTGGGGGGAGGCGCTCGATAACTTTGAGCGAGCATGTGAGCTGAAGCCTCGCGACGGGAAGTACCGGAAGTTCCGAGACATGGCGGCCGCCCGTCGAGGGGGGCGTTAAGGGCTACTCGTCGGTCGGGCCCGCCTCGATAGGGGCGGTCTGTGGGCAACGAAGTGGGATCCCGACAAGACGGTCGGCGCTGAAGGCGCCAGGGTCGGACCTCGCCGTCAGGGGGTACAGCGGGCTTTCGTCTGGTCTGAGGGCGCGGGTCATCGACGATGTGAGGGATCGTAACTCCTCACAAACCCGAATCAGCCCCTCGGTGTCAGCAAGAACGACGATGGGCCGGTCGCCACGGATCTGAAGCAAGGCGGCCGCTCCGGACCAGGTCTCGGTGATGCCGGGGTGCTCGGGCCCGTCAATGAGCGCGGCATCTGCGAAGACACTTGAGCCGTATGCTGCCAGCCGAACAGCAGCTTTTGGCAAGGGCTCCCCCGCCCCTACAGGGGGGAGGATCTCGCGGTACAAGGCCAGAGCCGAATACGGGGTTGTGGCTGGCGCTTGCTCCTCTGGAGTGGCGTATCGGCGGATACACCCTGGGAAGAGCAGGAGGCTCAACAGGACCCAGCAAAGCGCGCGTGCGCTCACTAAGACAGCCCCAGCACGTCGTCCATGGAATAGAGACCCGGGGTGCGGCCAGAAGCGAGGAGCCAGCGGGCGGCACGTAGTCCTCCCCTGGCGAACGTGTCGCGATCCCACGCGCGATGCGTCAGTTCGATGCGTTCACCGTGACCCACGAGATAGACGGTGTGCTCCCCCACGACATCACCGCCACGCAGCGTTTGGATCCCGATCTCGTGATTCGTGCGGGCTCCTGGTTCTCCTACCCGCGACGGTACGGCCCTCTCGCGTCCTCCGCCGGAAGCCGTCTCCAGGAGCATCCAGGCCGTTCCTGACGGCGCATCGACCTTCTTCCGGTGATGCATCTCCATGATTTCAACGTCCCAGTCCGGCCCTACGGCCGCGACCGCGGCTTGTACGAGATGGCGAAGGATGTTGACCCCGGTTCCCGTGTTTGCAGCCCGTACGACGGGGACCCGCTCGGCAAGAGTCCGGATGAGGCCCCCCTGCTCCTCGCGAAGCCCCGTCGTGCCGATGACCGTGGGGATTGGTTGTCCGAGCAGCGTATGGAGCAGCGGTGAGGTCGCATCGGGGTGGCTGTAGTCGATGACAACATCCGCCTCACTGGCTTGCTTGACGCGCTCCCAGCCGGAGTCGGAGTCGGAGTCGAGAAGCCGAAGCACCGCGCTTCCCATACGGCCATTGCCGTGGACGTAGATGGAAGTCACGGTTTAGTCGGACAGATCGAGTGTGAGCGCCGAAGCCGCGGCGAGCTGAAGAGGCGAACTGGGGCCAAGCCCAGAAGCTGCCACCGGGCCTCGTCGAGGGGAAAGCCCCGCCCCCAGGAGGGCGGCGAGCAGAGTGTCCCCACCCTTCTCGGTGAGTGGGACGAGCGGAAGGCGTAACTCCGAGGTCGGAAAGAGCCCAAGCCATGCGGCTGCGGTCTTCACCGGGATCGGGTTTGATTCGACAAACAATGCGTCGAAGAGTGGCTGAAGGTGGAGGCTTTGTGCCCTGGCCCTCGCGAACGCGGTGGGGGCGTCGCCACGGGCACCGGCGACGAGGTCCACCATCTGACGCGGGATGATGTTGGAGGCCACCGAGATGCAGCCATCTCCGCCTTGGGCGACAAAGGGAAACACGGTGAAGTCATCTCCGCTGAGAAGGGCGAAGTCATCGGGGACCAGTCGTCGTATCTGAGCGCAGCGGAGCACGGAGCCTGTGGCCTCTTTGATGCCAACAATCCGTGGGTGGCTTGAGAGCGAGGCCACGGTCTCAGGCAGCAGATCGATCCCGGTTCGTCCAGGGACGTTGTAGAGGATGATGGGAAGTGATGTGTTCTCCGCGACCGCGAGGAAATGGGCAACAAGGCCCGCCTGCGTAGGCTTGTTATAGGCGGGGGTGACGACCAGGAGGGCATCGGCGCCGACGGCTTCCGCGCCTTGGGCCTGGGAGACGGCTCCATGGGTTGACCGGGAGCCCACACCGGCGACCACAGGGACCGAACCCGCCACGCGCTCAAGAACAAGTCGAAGGACGTACTGCTGCTCCTGGTCCGTCAGAGTGGCTGCTTCACCCGTCGAGCCGTTGACGATGAGCCCCTGGATTCCGCCGGCGAGTTGAGCCCGAATTAGGGTGTTGAGGCCTCCCTCATCGATCTGTCCGCCCTGCATCGGGGTGACGATGGCGGTCATTGCGCCGCTGAACTTCATTCGTTCTCCTGTGCGATATCCCATTGACCAACAAAGACGGTTCGTGCGGGACCTTCTAGGTGGATCGGTGTTTCTGGCCCGGCCCACGATACAGAGAGTTCGCCGCCTGGGAGGAGGACCTTTGACGTCGGTTGGTCGGTCTTAGATGTGGTTCGAGCGACTGCGCTCACAGCGCAGGCGCCGCTGCCGCAGGCGAGCGTCTCTCCGACTCCTCGCTCCCACACGCGGACGCGCAGCGCGTCGGGCTCTACCTTCACAAACTCCACGTTGGTGCGGTTTGGGAAGACGGGCAGCCTCTCGACGGAGGGTGCCCAGTGGAGAAAGGCAGGCAAGGTTTCGTCCTGCTCATCCTCGAACACGACGAAGTGTGGATTGCCCATGGACACCATGTGACCGTGGATTCGGACAGAGCCGACGGACACACTCACAGCTCCGTCCAATCGAGGGACTGCAAGCTGCGTTCGGATGGAACCATTCGTGACCTCGAAGGGGACAAGCCCGGCCCCCGAGCCCATTCGGCCCGATGGAACCGGTAGATGTCCGTCTTCGGTCGCGCGGCGTACCACGCAGCGCAGCCCATTCCCGCACATCTCCGAGCGTGAGCCGTCCGCGTTCCATACGGTCATGGAGAGATCGGCCTGGTGTCGAAGCTCCTCCGGCTCGATGTTCGCCCCCAGGCCGACGACGAGGACCCCATCCGCCCCGACACCGAAGTGACGGTCGCACAGAGCGATGACGAGTCTCGAACGAAGAGGGCGAGGAAGATCGTGGGCGTAGACGACAACGAAGTCGTTGCCGCAGGCCTCCATCTTGTGAAAGCGGAGCGGCGTGCTCAACTCAGAACCTAACGAGGGCCCGCAGTTCGCCGCCGAAGGTGACCGCTCGGGTCGCACCGAAGACGTTGCCGGGCAGGAAGAGCCCGGCCTGGGCCTTCAACTCGACCGCATTGTGCAACGTGAACGTGACGTCTCCGTCGAACTCAGCACCGTAGAAGTTCCTCGGATCGGTGTCGGTGTTCCCAAACGCCGCCGGGACCATGGGCCAGGCAGTGACGATGGAGATCCCAGCGCGCAGGTTGTCGAGGATATTGAAGTGGAACTGGGGCCGAATGAAGAACGCGTTGCTGACGCCTTCGTGGGCGATTGCGGAGCTGGTGTCCACGTTGCCAAGGGGGCCGTCGGCCTCATTGGCAGCGTCCCCGATTTGGAACTGGGGCATCGGGTGCTCGAACATGAGCAAACCCACGTCGTAGTCTCGGTCGAAACGCATCGTGTGCCAGGCGTTGTCGAGAGGGTCTTTGTCTCCCGTGGCCGCGCCGAGCGAGAGCTTCGCTTCCCATGGAGAGACTGCGAGAGTGGCGTGCAGAGCGCCGCCGCCCGACAAGATCTTCAAATCCTCGACACCGATGTCTGTCGTGGCTGCCTGGCCCCATGCAATGAGGGCCTCAGCCTCCACGAACAGAGGCCCGAGCTTCGCTGAGCCCCAGATGTCTCCGTGCAAGAGATTGAGCTTGTTCGACGGGCGACGAGTCCACCGGACGTAGGCGCCGACCTTCCAGACCTCGTGCAGGTACCCGCCCTGAAGCAAGAAGCTGTGGGTGTCGTCGTCCCGGTTGATGAAGCCTTCCGCTCGTGTGTCGATCGCGAAGCTGATTCGCACGGGGTCGATGGCGGACGTGCTGATCATCAGCCGGTCGACAATGTCGCCGTAATCGCACGTGTCGCAGTTTCCGTCGTTGGCCAGGAGGCCCATGCCCCAGTGGCTCCCCATGCGCCCGATCTTGAGGTCTACGTACTTCGTGTAGACCTCGACCCAGGCGCGGCGCGCGAACAGAGAGTCGCGGTAGTCCTCGCCGGGAAGGACGCCTCCGGTCAGACCCACAGGCTCATTGAACAGAGTGCCGTCGGCAGTCTGCTGTCCGATCGCCTGCAGAATGGCGGGATTTGCCCCGGCGGGGTTTCCGCCGAAAGCCAGGGCATCGAGCAAGTCGATGTCCGCATACACATGCACACTGTTATTGATGCGGATGTGGGGTACGAGCCGCAGACGCATGTCGATAAAGGAGCGGACTCCCTCATCACGCTCATCTTGACGATGAAGGCTGAGGCTGTCGAAGAGGTTGGCCCGGAGCCGGAACATCCCGTCGAGGCGGAACTCCACGGCAGCAGCTTCGCCCGGATGGGCGACGGCACCAATGAGGGCCAGGGCAAGGAGCGGGAGAATGAGGCGGCGGGTAAGCAAGGCGCGGTCTTCTAGCACCCGGTTTCCTCCGCTGTCAAAAGGGGTTCTGTGTCCATTGGCCACTGATGGCCAACCAGGGACACCCGAGAACGGGGCGACCATCCGCTTCGCATGGCACGCTGATCCTATGGATCGTCTCACCACCCTGACTCAGCACATTCGCGCGGCTCAACTACAACACCCTGGAGCCAGCGGTGATCTTTCGTCTTTGCTCACCCAGATCGGCGTCGCCGGAAAGCTGATCTCGAGCAAGGTAAATATGGCGGGTCTCGTCAAGATTCTTGGCTCCGCAGGAACCACGAATGTGCAGGGCGAAGTGCAGCATCGACTCGACCAACTCGCTGAGGACACCATCCGCGATGTCGTCGGTCGGAGCGGGCTTGTGTGCGCGCTCATGAGCGAGGAAGAAGAGGAGATCATCGAGATCGATGAGGCCTACAGGGGCAAGTACATCGTTGCGTACGACCCCCTCGATGGTTCTTCGAATATTGACTACAACGTGTCCATCGGGACGATCTTTTCGATCTTCCGAAAGGTTTCGTCCGGCGACGAGGTCACTCGATCGGACCTCATGCGCTGCGGGACTGAGCAGGTCGCCGCTGGCTACATCATCTACGGCAGTTCGACTGTCTTCGTCTACACCGTCGGTCAAGGGGTCCATGGATTCACCCTTGATCCGACGGTAGGCGAGTACATCCTTAGTCACGAGGACATCAAGCTCCCTGCGGCCTGCAAAGTACTCTCAGTGAATACCTGTAACGCGCCGTACTGGCCGCAGTGGGTGCATCGGTTTGTGGATGGGATGCTGAGTCGAAACGATGAGGAGAAGAGGCGTCTCACCGATCGGCACATCGGGTCGTTGGTCGCCGATTTTCACAGGAATCTGCTTATGGGAGGCGTGTTTCTTTATCCAGAAGACACCAGGGCCCCGCAGGGCAAGTTGCGTCTGATGTACGAAGCAAACCCGCTCGCGTTTATCGTGGAACAGGCCGGAGGGGCAGCGTCCGATGGGACACGCCGAATCCTTGAGATTGAGCCGGACTGGGCTCATCATCGAGTCCCGCTGGTGATTGGGAACGCGAATGAGGTGGCCCTGGCAGAGGAAGCCCGTCGCGTGGTCGAGACGGAAACTTCTGCCTAGCGGAGCCTGGGGATTCTGACGCACAGGCTGGCCTCATCGCTGCCTCCTCCTCTGCTCCACGAGGGTTTCTACTCCACGAGGATTTCGCTGAAGACGACCTCGATCGTGTCGTTGGAGAGAGGATCGCGGCCTTCGTAGAGCCATAGATTGACGAAGAGTCGGTACCCCTCGCGCTCGGTCCATGCCGAAGAGGTATGGCGCCATTCTTCGAGGATGTTGGGTCCCTCGCCCGAGTGGAATGCGACGCGGTTGGATCGCCAGTCGAGCACGTGTCTGGTTGGGGAGAGGTCTCCGGGTAGCCGAAACCGATGTCGTTCGTCTGCGCCATATGGGGCGACGGCAAACTGCGCGTTGGGAGCCTCGCCAGGGGCGCCCCAGCGGCTGAATTCGATGTCTGCTTCATGCAGATCGTCCCGGTAGATGAACAACGCGGTGACAGCGCGTGGGTCGATGCGGTCGAGTGGGGTCTCCAAGGTGGCGGCCACGTGGACGGCCTCGGGGGGGAGGCTCGTGCTGAGCTCGACTGAGGGCCAGGACCCTCCGACGGGCCGAAGGGTCAGATGCAACCCGTTGTCGTCTACCCACAGCGAATCCTCATCGTCGGTCCAGTTGTTTGGTCCTGGGGATTGATGCCGCCCAGAGGGTCGTACGATCCACTCACGGCCCGAAAACTCGATCCGACGAGCCTCAGGGCCAGGAAGCGTAGGGGACGTGTCACGGCGGTTTCCTGCGACACACCCGGCGAGCAGGGCTGCGATCAGAGGACCCGCGACGAGCCATTGGCGTTTCAGTGCTTTGTGACAGCTGTGCAAATTGCGTTGGCTCCTGTTGACCCTGGTCTCGTGATGGGCAAAAGAGGGGCCGAACACAGGAGGTCCCCTACCCATGGAGTTTGCACTTCCCATCCTTGTCATCGCCATTGTCGGCGGGCTGTATATGGCATGGGCGATCGGGGCCAACGACGTAGCCAATGCCATGGGCACGTCTGTCGGCTCCGGAGCGCTCACCCTCAAACGAGCGATCATCGTCGCGGCTGTCTTCGAATTCAGCGGTGCAGTTCTCGCTGGCAGCAGCGTGAGCAAGACGATTCGGAAAGGGATCGTCGATCCCGAATCCTTCGCAGCGAACCCGGAGTTGTTGGTCTTTGGCATGACAGCAGCCCTCCTTGCCGCTGCCATTTGGCTGAATATCGCGAGCAAGTTTGGTTGGCCTGTGTCGACGACCCACAGCATTGTCGGCGCCATTGTCGGCTTCTCGGCGGTGGGTCTCGGAGTGGAGGCTGTCGCCTGGGGGAAAGTGGGAAAGATCGTGGCGTCCTGGGTGACCTCTCCCCTGACGGCCGGAACCATCGCGTTTGTTGGCTTCACGATGCTTCGTAAGTTCGTGCTGGAGTCTGATGACCCCCTGGAGCGGACACGTCGGGCCGCCCCGCTGCTCGCCTTCATTACGACCGTGATCATTGCGCTGGTCACGATGTGGAAGGGCCTAAAGCACCTGGACATTGAGTTGAGCCCAACGATGACGGGGGCAATCGCCTGTCTGTTCAGCCTCGGGGCTGCAGTGCTGGCGTGGTGGCTGGTTCGGCGCCTCCCGGCGGAGCAAGACCCAGGCGACAGTGTTCAGTTCAGCGGGATCGAGCGCATTTTTGCTGTGCTTCAGGTGTACACGGCGTGTGCGGTCGCTTTTGCCCATGGGAGCAACGACGTAGCGAACGCCATCGGCCCTCTCGCTGCAGTCGTCTCCACGGTCCAGTCTGGGGAGGTCGCCGCGAAGGCGGCCGTTCCGATCTGGATGCTGCTTATCGGTGGGGTGGGCATCGTGATCGGACTCTCGACCTACGGCTACAAGGTCATGGCGACAGTAGGAGAGAAGATCACCCACCTCACACCGTCTCGCGGGTACATCGCGGAGTTCGCCGCCGCGTTCACGATCGTCGTCGCCTCGCAGGCTGGGATGCCTATCTCGACAACCCACACACTGATCGGGGCGGTCCTCGGCGTGAGCCTCGCCCGTGGGGTAGCGGCCACGAACCTTGCGATCGTCGGTCAGATCATCCTGTCCTGGGTGATTACCTTGCCGGCAGGCGCGGGCCTCGCGATCTTCTTCTTCTACATCCTGAAGGCAATTTTCGGGACCTGATCGTCAGCGGAGTACAGTGTTGGCTTGCCCGGTGGGAGCAGTGGCTTCGCCCCAGTTGCCCCGGCCGCTCCTTGGCGTCCCTCCCCGGGGCTATGGTCCGCCCGTGCGCCGGACTTCACCCATCGCTCTGGTCCGTCCTGTTCCGCTCTCGATCGCGGGATGCGAAGTGACGCACGTCGCTCGTGAAGTGCTCGACCCAGAGTGCGCTCGGGCTCAGCATGAAGGCTATGTCCGTGCGCTTCGTGACGCGGGGATGCACGTCGTTGCTTTGCCTGTGAGCGAGGAGCACCCCGACAGCGTCTTCGTCGAAGACCTCTTGCTCGATCTGGGCGACGTTCGCGTTCTCACCTCCCCGGGGGCCGATAGCCGTCGCGGCGAGCGGGAGTCGGTGCGTCGGGCGTTTGTTCCGGGGGGCGAGCTCACAACCTGGGGACCGCTGATCGAGATGCCCGATGAGCTTCGCCTCGATGGTGGTGACGTTCTCCGTATCGGCTCCGTGGTCTTCGTTGGTCTGTCGTCTCGCACGCAGAAGCCGGCAGTCGAGTGGCTTGACACGATCACTGCGGCGAGGGTCGTGCCGGTGAAGGTGGAAGGCGCACTGCATCTGAAGACCGCAGTCTCCGCGCTCACCGAGCATCTCCTTGTCGTGAACCCTGAGGCGGTGAACCCATCTGCGTTTGGGTGGTTTGACACCATCCTCGTCCCGGACGGGGAGAAGGCTGCTGCAAACGCGCTGCGCCTCCCTCCCCGACGATCGCTCTGCACGACCCAGTTTCGTGACGAGCGTGCGCTTTTGCCGGCGGGCTGTCCCCAGACAGCCAGCGCGGTCCGCCGCTGGGGAGTGGAGGTCATCGAGGTCCCCATCGATGAGTTGGCGAAGGCCGAAGCGGGTCTTACATGTATGTCCGTCCTCCTTGGAGCCGATTTCGCGCTCGACAGGGACGCGCTTCCCCACGCGTTGGTAGAGCAGGAGATTCCAGGTGAGTGACGACGAAAAAGGCCACTACGTACATCTCGGGTACCACAAGTGGATGCTCATGGATGAGGTCCGCATGGAGGCGTTGGAGGCAATGATCGCGGAGCTCGTGAAGCCCGGCGACGTTGTGGTCGATGTAGGAACCGGAACGGGCATCCTCGCCGTCTTGGCGAAGCGGGCGGGTGCGAGCAAGGTCTACGGCATCGACGCCAGCCCAATCGTGCGTCTAGGACGGCGGATGTTGGAGGACAACGAGGTCGAGGGCGTCGAGCTGATCTTGTCTGACATGGCCCTCGTCGCGCTGCCGGGAAAGGTCGACGTCATCTTCAGCGAGTGCCTCGGCAACCTCGCCTTTGGCGATCGCATGTTCCGCAAGCTGGGGGACTTCTCCCGCCGTTGGCTGAAGCCCGGAGGACGTCGAGGTCCTTCGGAGGTCCGCCTCGTTGTTCAGCCCACAGACTGTCGATTGTTCGGGGACCCCAGGCCCTTTTGGAAGCGGCCGTACATGGATCTTGATCTGAGCGCCTTCCTCCCGGCGGTCGAGAGTCAGGTTTCGGTGGTCGATGTCGTGAAGTCGTTCCTTCACGCCGAGCCGATCGAGGTGGCCTCCTTCGACCCCTTCGAGCGTCCCGACGAGTTCGACCTTCGTGCTTCCTGGGACCTGCCGGCCGGAAAAACCTGTAACGCGGTCGCCTTCTGGTTCGACGTCGACTGGTCACCAGGGGTCACCATGAGCACTTCGCCGTACGTGCCAGGGACCCACTGGGCCCAGGCAATCCTGAGGGTCCCGGAGCGAGTCATTAAGGACGGGGATCGGCTGGATTTTCGTATGACCGTCGAGTTTGACGACGAAGAGACTCCCCACTACCGGTGGGTGGGGTCGTACGTTACGGCGGACGGGAGCCATGAGCAGAGCTTCAACCGCCGTGCGGATGACCCATACAGCCTGGACGAGGTCTAGCGCTTCTCGTCGCTCTCGGGCAACGCCCAGCGGAGTCCGCTCGCGGTGCAGACGAGAGCCAGAACGAGCCAAGCGCTCGCCCATGACCACCAGGGCAGCAGCAGGAGCTCGCCCATCGTCCTCGCGTCGGTTGATCCGGCGGCCTCACCGTTGATGAGTTGCACTGTGCCGAAGAGCCCACGCACCGATGTGATCGCATTGAGTGATGTTGATGCGGCAAGAAGTGTGTAAAGGGACCCCGCGGCGGAGGTCGGGAGCCTGAGTCCTGCGGTGAGGAGGGCGGCTCCAATCGCGCCGACCGCGAGGAGGCCAAACCCGTTCCTGACCCAGAACAGGACGCTGAGGAGCATCAAGACACCGAGGGCGGACAAACCTACCCGTCCAGCCCACTCCCGCCGACGAAAGAGCAGCAAGAATGCTCCACCAATCGCGGTTCCCATGTAGCCGGCACTCGACACACATGCCCGCGCGACCCGTGAACGCGTGGCAGTCCACGCGAGGCCTGAGGTGTCCGGGAAGATCTCGATGTGGTCGACGCGGCCACCCATGGCGAGGGCTGCGAGGGCGTGACAGCTTTCGTGCACCCAGGTTCCAAAGAGGGCGAACGGGTACAGCACGTAGTTGCCATACGGCACGTTGCTGAGAACCACGATCAGGAAGACGGCGAGGAGAAGACGACCTTCGGCCCGCAGAAAACCCTCAAGGGCCCCGGGACCTTTTGCCGCCCTGGCCATGTTCGAGGTCTAGCCCATCACGTCGAGGATCTTGTCTGCGATGCCAGAAGCTATGGGCAGACGCATGGGGGTTCCTGTTCGACTGTCGTTCCAGGCTCGGTAGATCAT
>Ga0315320_10005176_pt1 | contig 10683 bp, 7 predicted proteins | sample M140m21515metaG_FD_203458 | JGI IMG/M metagenome (GOLD analysis project Ga0315320, IMG submission 203458) | Ammonia-oxidizing marine archaeal communities from Monterey Bay, California, United States - M1 40m 21515 | ecosystem: Environmental > Aquatic > Marine > Coastal | place: USA: California...
CGCAAGACTAAGGTTGTCAAGCCTATGACAGCAGTAGCAAATGATGCCGCCAAAGCTGCGAAGACTCGTCGTAAGAGCCTCACAGCACAGAAGAAGGCTCACAGCACCTTCAAAAAGGAGCTCAAGACTACTCGCCGCAACCTTATGACAGACTGGAAGGAGAAAGCAAGGTCACAGAAGGAGGTAGAGCGCGCTGTAGCCCTAATCTTCAAGGCGCAGGAGAAGCGCGATAAGAAGGAAGCCAGGGCAGCCAAGAAGCTAGCTAAGGAGGAGGCAGCAGCGGCTAAGAAGGCATCCAAGGTAGCTACGCCTAAACGAGCTAAGCTTACTGACGAACAGAAGCTAGAGAACAAGGCAAGGCGGGCTTATGAGACGGAGATGAACCGCCGCACTAAATGGAACCGCGAATTTCAAGCCAAATTCAGCCAAGTTGAAGGCATCACGAACCCATTCACTGAGAAATTCAATCAAGAACCGGAACTCGAAGACGGATTCGTATGCTAAGTGCACTACTAATAGCCATATATTAGGAGGCTAATAATATCCTAGCTAATATAAAAATCAAAAAATACAAAAACAAAAAAACAAATAAAAGGCAACTGTATATATCAAGTCCTTTTTTCTTGAATTAATAAATATCAATGGAAATACCTTAAAATTGAAATTTTTTGTTTCTGACAAGGTTTCAACTATTCCCAAACAACTCAAGCAATTAAACATAAAACAATTACAAACAATATAAATGGCTTCTCTATCTGAACAAATGACAATTCTCCAAAAACAACAGGCTATTTTGGCTGAGAAAATTAAACAAGAAGAAGAAAGAAAAAGGAAACAACAGTTAACTCTCCAAACATTACAAAAATTAAATAAACAACAAAATGACGCTATCAAAACATACAAAAGCAAAGACGGTAAGTATAGAGGAAAATTCGAATTGCAACAAACAAACCTGATGACCGCGCCAAGGTTTGAAGTTATACTAGAAATATTAAAAAAACAAGACGAGCGTATTGTGGAACTGGAGACTATTATAACTCAACAAGGTCTTTCATCAAATTAAAAATAAAACAAAAAAGACATTTGTACATATCAAGTCCTTTTCTTTATTTTCCAAGTCTTGACTTTATTCTTGACTTTTGTCATCATAATTAATACTAATGTATTTTGGCTGAAGAGCCCTATCAGAAAATTGAATTTTTTATAGTCTGACAGTGTAACCCTATACCTAACACTAACGACCAACTACAAACTACAAAATACAAAAACCTTAAAGAATGTTCACCGCTCCCACCGCCACCCGTGACTTTGCTCTCAAGGCTGCTGCTGCTGCTGAGCGGGCTATGGAACGTCAGACGTGCTGTAAGAGCCAGTTCAAGTTCAAGTGCTTCTCGTGTGGAGAGTTCATCAACCGCGGGGACAAGATCACGAAGTGCACAGCACCTTGTTGGGACGGGATGAGGCTCCGGTTTAGGGGTGCTGACGCCCGGAATGGTCTCAAGCAAGGTGAGGTTGCCTTTTATCTGGCAGAAACCGGAACCCGAACATGGGTCCATATCGGGTGCAACCCCTGCTACTGGGACTCGCTACCAGAGGACAACCCTGAGTATTCTCCTCCCGCTCTCCGTTCTGCCTATACAGGATGGGGTTCCAAGATTTGTTATGAGTTCGGTGAATGGCGCCAACTCACCAATCACTATGATATGGAAGAGTTTCTGGAAAAACACGGATATACCCAGGAGAAGTGGATGAAAGACCGCATCATCTGCAACGTCACGCGATTTCAGGCCATCTGGCGTGGATACCTCTACAAAAAGGCGTATCCGTTGGCACTCGCACAAATAAGAGCCAAGGAGTTGACGATTTGGAGGGAGTTTCTGGCATGGTGTGGTAGTTTGCCGCCACAACAGTTCCGGTCTTTCCCCCTCTTCTGTAAGTTGAAAGGGATTCATACGGTGTACAGCGGCATTCAGTTGGGGCGGTACGCCGCGGCGGCAGCAGCAGCACCAGCAGAAGCGGAGGAGGAGGTTGAAGCGGCTCTTGCCTACCGACAACAGACTTGCTGGGAAGAAGAACGAAATGCGCGGGCCCGCAGCGGATTCCTCTATAATAATTGTTTTGGATCACACATGGAGATTCTGTTTGATGAAAAAAGAACTCGTGCCGCCATTTACAGTGCCGAAGTAATAAAAATACAGGGCCAGGGCGGCGACGGTCTATACTACTGGGTAAAATTTCATCACGATGGAGAGGTGCGAAAATACCACTGGAAAAGACTTCTCGACCTGAAGCTCGAATGTGACACTTTCAAATCAAAACACGGCATACTGGCGGAAATTAAAGGCAAAATTTCCGTCTACCGCTTCATCCATGGAGCATCTTACACTACGAAGATTTACAAAAAACAAAAAATAAAAAAGAAATAAAAAACAAATACAATGTGTACATAATCTATTTTTTTATTAGTTTAAATTTAAAGATAAGAATATTAATAATCCATATATGAGTAAACAAACTATATGTTTGAATATGATAGTAAAAAATGAATCACATATTATAGAAAAGACTTTAGTTAACATTTTAGAAAATGTAAAAATAGATTACTGGGTTATATCTGATACTGGTTCAACAGATAATACAGTAGATATAATTAATTCATTTTTTGAAAAAAGAAATATACCAGGAGAAATATTTCATGATGAATGGAAGGATTTTGGTTATAATAGAACAAAAGCACTTGAACACGCATATAACAAAACAGACTTTCTTTTTATTTTTGATGCGGATGATTTAATACACGGAACTATACCTTTTCCAGAAATATTAGATAAAGAGGAATATGCTATGAATTTTGATGGAAGCGCTTACTCACGAAGAATTTTAATATCGAATAGGAGAAAATGGAAGTATGTTGGGGTGTTGCATGAAATTTTAAAAAGGGCTGAAGATAAACCATATACATATGAATATTTACGAGGAAATTATCACATAGAATCTAGACGATTAGGTGCTAGAAATCATAATCCACATAAGTATAGAGATGATGGTATTGTGTTGGAAAAAGCGATTGAAAATGAGAAAGATAGGGGATTAAGGCAGAGATATATATTTTATTGCGGACAAAGTTATGAATGTGCTGGTAGTGACTATAATGATAAAGCAATAAAATATTCAGAAATGGATTTGAAAGAAGGAGATTGCAACCAACATAAATTTAATTCATGTATTAGATTAGCTAACACATATAAAAATATGGGAGATATGGGTAAATTTTTATTATATAATAACAAATCTACTATGTATGATAAAAATAGATTAGAAGGCATAGCTTCTAATATGCATTATTATTATGAGAATGGTATGCATTTACAAGTAAGTATGTATTATAATTATTTTAAGGACTATAAAATAGACAATAAAAATTTGAAGTTGTTTTACAAACAACACAAATATAATGATTTTTACTGGTTAAATTCTATTTCTGCAAGCTATATTAGTAATAAAGAATATAAAAAAACCGGATATGAGTGTTGTAAGTATATATTATTGAATAGTAATTTATTCGGGGTAGGTAGAAAGCACCAGACTATATTAAATTTAGCTTTTTATCAAGAATTTTTTAAAACCGATGAAAATAATAATGAATTAATAGAATGGTTTATTAATTATATGAAAAATAATTTTATTGAAGATGAAATTAGAGTAAAAAAAATTAGAGAATATTGTAATAATATATCAAATAAATATTCTAAAGACTTGGAAGAAGTTGATAAATTACTAAAACCAAATATAATAAAAAAAGACGAATATTCAAAATCAAAAAATATTTTGATTTATACTGGATGGATGACTCATTTATGGAATGAATCACACATTGAAAAAAAAGCATTAGGTGGATCAGAAAAAGCAGTTGCATATTTATCACGCGAATTACCCAAAGAATATAATATAATTATTAGCGGAGATGTAGAGGAAGGAACATTTGATAATAGAAGATATGTCCACGTAAGTAAATTACAATCTATATTAGACAATACAGAATTCAAAACAGTTATCGTTTCTAGAAATATTGATTTTTTAACAAAATATAATAATATTAAATGCTTTCAAATAATTTTATCATTACACGATACACACATATTAAGTCCAGGTAAAAATGCAAATGACATATTAAATAGATACAATAAATATATTGACAATGTAATTACACTTACCCCTTGGCATAAATCAAATATAATTAAGCTTCATCCAAGTATACCTAGTAATAAAATAGAGATTATTAATAATGGAATAGATATTTCACAATTTTTGAAAACCAATAAAAGTAATAATGAATCAGTAAAAAAAATAAAAAATAAGTTTGTTTGGTCATCTAGAACAGAAAGAGGACTTCATATAGTATTGAAGTTATGGAATGAAATTTTAGAGAAACTACCTGACGCAACATTAGATATATGCTCTTATGGAAAATTTCCCAAAGATAAAGAAGATGAAAAAATGTTAGAAATTATTAATAAGCATCCAAGTATAACTTATCATGGAAAACTTAATACAAAAGAATTATATGACTTAACGAGTATTTCGGAATATTGGTTATATACAAGCACTTTTCCAGAAACAAGTTGTATAACTGCGATGGAAATGTTAATGAGCGGAGTAATATGTTTGTATTATCCATTAGCAGGATTAGTAGATACTATCGGCAGTTATGGAATACAGGTTAAATCAGGAAATGAAATCGAATCACTAATGAGTTTGAGTGAAGAAAGAAAAAATGAACTAATTAAAAATGGAAAAGAATATGCTCTAACTTGTTCTTGGAAAAATAGAGCAGTTCAATGGATAGATATTTTATCAAATGAATATTCTGTTTCAAATGAAAGAATAGAGCATTTACATACCAATTTTACTTTACCTGTAGATCATATTAATTTTTTAAAAAAACTATGAAGTGAATTTGAACCCAAAGTTATATATGACATAGGAGCAAATGTTTTGAATTGGACTAAAGAAGCAAAGCAAATATGGAATAGTTCTGAAATTATTGTATTTGATGCAGTGAAATCATTTGGAAACTTTTATAAGAATCAAGGATATAAATATTATACAGGAGTATTGAGTGATAGCGATGATAAATGTGTAAAATTTTATCAAAATAAAGAGCATCCGGCAGGAAATTCTTATTATAAAGAAATTGGACACAAAAATTCACATATTATTTATCCAGAATCAAATTATACTAATGAAAAAACAAATACATTGTCATCAGTTGTAAAAAATTTAGAGTTTCCAATGCCTGATTTAATTAAATTTGATGTTCAAGGTGCAGAATTAGATATTATAAAAGGATCATTGGATATAATTACTCACGCAAAATATTTAATAGTAGAAATTCAAAATAAACAATATAATAAAAATGCTCCTTTATTGAATGAAACAGTTAATTTTTTAGAAATGAATGGATGGGAATTAGTTACAAAAAAACCTTTTTGTAATAACGGTCCAGATGGAGATTATTGTTTTAAAAAAAGAAATAAAATAGGTATTTTTAATAGTTTACATTATCATTATGAAATGTTTGGTTTTATTTTAAATTATGCATTAAATAATTATATAGAAGTAGATATATTTACAAATATGCAGAACGATTTAGGATGGATAGATTTTTATAAAAGAAAATTTAATAATTTTAATATAATAGATTTCAAAAAATTTGAGGGAAATACTGATAATTATTCAACTTTCTTTGTAACAACTGACGACGATCCTCTATTTAAAACTGAATGGATTGACAATAATGTTGTTTGTTTAAATCATTATTATAAAATACGCACATCAAATTTTAAACATTATTTAAATATAGCAAAGTTTAAAGATAGTTTATTAGATTATAGTTACCCGTGTTATCCATTGATAGATTATAAAGAAAAAAAACGAAATAATACAGTTAGTATTGTTGGGGCTGGAGGAGGTGGATTAAATTTCAACATAATAAATAAACTTTATTCAAGCAATAAAATACAACTTAATATTATTGTTAGGAAATCATATAATATTGATATAACAGAATTAGATACTACAAAATTTAATATAAATTTAATGGAAGATATAGATACAAATACTATGATAAAAACATTAAAACAAAGCTCATATATGTTAATAAATTATAACTCACATCCACATCGCGAAAATGGTATGAGTTGTAGCGGTTCTTTACAATTAGCATTATCTACACTTTGTAAACCGATTATTACACGGTCATCTAATAAATATTTAAAAATAGAAAATGCTTTAGAATTTGATATTGATTCTGTTGAACCAATAAATATTGATGGAGAAATATGTTTTGAATCTATAGAAGATGAGAGAAAGAAATGTGTTAATAAATTTAAAAATTATATGAATGAATTTAAATCGACAATATACCTGAGAATTTTGAGTAAAGAAGGTGTAAACAATAATTTGGAAACATGGATGAATACAGATAATTTAAAATATATGTATAACAAACCAGTTATATTAACCAAAAGTAATAATTTCACACACGCTATAATTATAAATGATTATAAACCAAAGTTAACTATACCCAAAGAAAATGTCATAGGATTATCGCATGAACCTACACAGCTATTATTTAATTATCTGGATAATAAAGAAATATTTATTAATTATGTAAAACAACATATATCAAAATATTTTATTGGTGACAAACAAGATTTACCGCACCCATTTATGGAAGGTCAGACTTTTTTATTAAATAATAAAGATGATTTTTATTGTAAATCAAAACATAATTTCTGCTCATTCGTTATAAGTAAAAAAAATAATGGTTTTAATTATAAATATAGACATGATTTAGCAAAAGCTATTTTACAAACAAATTTACCGATCGATATTTATGGCTATGCTACTGAAAGCGAAGAATATAAAAAATATAATGATGAACGAATTAAACATCCTCTAGAATGGTCTCTAAATAATCCATTTGGAACTATTCCCTTTGAAAACTATAAATTTAACATATGCATTGAAAATATAATATCTAATAATTATTTTTCAGAGAAAATTATTAATCCATTGAAAAGCAATGTAATTCCTATTTATTATGGATGTAAAAAAATAGACAATTATTTTAGTAGTGTTATCAAATTAACAGGTGATATTAATAAGGACATTGAGTTATTAAATACAATTTATAAGAATCAAGAGAAATATGTAAATAATAATAGTTATACAGATGTATTAGATAAAACTAATATATTTAAGAATTTACATAATTTATTTGATAATATTGTATTAAAAAAAAATACTGAATTAAAAGTTTTTATAATTCATTACAAAAAATTAACAGACCGTAAAGAATTTATATTAAAACAACTAGAAAGAGAACAAATTACGAATTACGAATTCATATCAATTGATAGAGATGAACTTAGGGTAATTGATTTATTTAAATTTGACAAGAATTACTCCAAACCTTTAGCCGCAAATTTCTTATCTCATTTATATGCTTATAAGCAAATATCATCGAATAATTATAAATATAATTTAATTTTAGAAGATGATGTTATTTTATGTAGAGGGTTTTCAAATAGATTAAATTCATATATTAAACAAATACCTGAAGACTTTGATTCCATTTTTATTGGGGAAGGGTGTAATATACAAGAACATCATATAAATCAATCGAATATTATAAAGAACAAGAACATATACATATGTAATAATGAAAATAAATGTAAATGTACAGATTCATATATGATTTCTACCAAATGTGCAAATAAATTAGTTAAGTATTATAATTCATTATCTATGATAGATGAACCAATTGATTATTTTTTAAATAAACCATTTAAATCGTTGAATGTGTATTGGGCAGAACCTACATTAATTAAACAAGGAACAATTATAGGATTATTTAATTCTTCTATTGGAAACGGTATGATTAAATATAATGTAGGATTTAATCCTAATGTATTAACATGTTATAAATCACCATTTGAAAAAATAAGAGTGGGACAAGATTTTGATGGTGGATACATTATATGTGATATACCTAATATAAAATACGAATTATTGTTGAGTGGTGGAATTAGTGATGACATTTCATTTGAAGAAGAATTTTGTAATAAATATCCTGATTGTATATGTAATGCATATGATGGAACTATCGATACTATTGATTTTACTAATAAAAATATAAATTTTTTTAAAAAAAATATAAATAATTTTAATGATGATAATAATACAAATTTACATTTAGATCTAGAGAATCATAGTAATATTTTTTTAAAAATGGACATAGAAGGGTATGAAATACCATGGATAAAAACATTAAAAGAAGTTCATTTAACCCGAATATCCCAAATAGTTATAGAATTTCATTTTCCATTTAATAATACTGAAATAGAAGTATTTAATAAATTAAATAAATATTTTAAGATAATACATTTTCATGCGAATAATTGTTGCGGTACTAGAAATCATAATGGTGTGATTATTCCAAATGTTTTTGAGTGTACATATTTAAATTTAAAATTTTTTAACAATTATTATGAATTAAATACTGAAGTAATTCCTGGAGTTTTAGATATGAAAAATATATTAGAAAATAATGAAATAATTATAAATTATGAACCATTTGTTAATGACTTAAATTTTAAAACCAATTTTTAACTTTTGGTTGCGATAAATATAAAAAGACATTGGAACGAATAAAACTGGAGTGTGAAAGTATTAATATCTTCGATAATATTTTAATAAGAGATGTTGATTATCTGAAAAAAAAATCGGAATTTTGGAACAAACATGAACATTTTATTATTAATAATGAACGAGGGTTTGGATATTGGATATGGAAACCATTTCTAATATACGACACTCTATTACAAATGAATTCTAATGATATATTGGTCTATTGTGATAGTGGCTGTGAAATAAATCAAAAAGGGAAAAATAGATTACAAGAATATTTTAAAATTGTTTCCAATAGCCCATACGGCATATTAAGTTTCCAAATGTCGCAGCATCGAGAATATGAATGGACTAAAATGGATATATTTAAGAAAATGGCTATTGATATCGATTCATCTACCTTTAATTCAGGACAATTAATTGGGGGTATTATTATTATTAAGAAATGCGAACACAGTCTTAAAGTTTTTAAAGAAATTTTAGAAATTTCCGAAAACTATAATTTAATCAATGATTCACAATCAAATTTAAAAAATCATCCCGACTTTATTGAAAACAGACATGACCAATCAATTTCGTCTATTATAAGAAAAAAACGCGGAACAGAAATAATAGAAGATGAGACTGTCTATATGAATAATGATACCATACCTATATATGCAAAACGTTTATAATTGAAAATTGAATTCTGTTAATATAATTAATATAACTACATTAACAAACTCAAGATGTCCAGACCAATGGAGAAACTTCGACGAGCTCTTAACGGATGTGCTGGACCAATTAGTCTAAAGGGAATTCCTATTTATCATAACTGGAGTAAAGGTGAAGACTATTCTATATTGGGACAACCATTAAACAAAGATAATTGGATTCGAGAAAATATTAAAAACCCAGATGACTATGATGCAGTTTGGATGATGTTAGCAGATTGGGTATTATTTGAAAATGGGTGGTTTATAGCTGACTATACTAACAAGAGCTTATATTATTACAAAACTCAAATATCTTATAAGAGACCATATGAATTAGATTATATTCAATAAGTATATTAATAGTTCGAAATTGAAATTTTTTGTTTCTGACATGTATTTATAAAAACACACATTCTTGACAATAAACAAACAAATAAACAAAATTATAAAATACCTATCAAAACACTATGTCAGTACGCATTTATACTACACGCCGTCTTAAATTAGCATCTGGAGCTGATATTAAGAACACCAATGGTAATTACATCCGTGTAAAAATCCACAAGGAGAATCGCACAGTCCTTAAAGTGAAGGAAAACCTCTGGACGGACGAGGCACACACTCGCTATACAGAGCTGTATCCAAACGATATTTATAATAAAAAAGTAAGAAAAAATCTGGTTCGTAAAAAAAGTCAAGCGCCTACAGTTGTCGTTCAAAACGAGGAGGAGGAAAAAGAAGACTGTTGCATTTGCTACAGCGAACTACCTAAGGCTACCACAACACTCGAATGTGGTCACAGCTTCTGTACTAAGTGTATCTTAACGTGGTTTCAGCGTAAAAACAACTGTCCCTATTGTAGAGCTGAAGTTCCAGAGGCAGCTGGACAGAAAGGACCGCGTAGAACCTTAAATATGGGAATAGCTAGAGCTATTATTGAATCTACCAATGGGGGTATAGAGAATAGTTATGCTGTAGTCCCAACTAGACACATATTAGCATCACGCACTAGAAGATGGGGTAATGCTGGTTCAAACTATGCGGTGGCTGTCCTAGCTAATCTTAGTGATGCTATGGAGAATGCTAATGATGAAACCTACGACAGAATATGCCCTGTTTATAACCCTAATACATAAAAATCAAAAAATCAAAAAAAAAAGAATACAAGAGATAGATTTTTTCTTTTAGCATTATATATTATATGTCTTGTTGTAGAGTTTTTAGAATAAATAATAATGTGAAAAAAAGAATAGTTGTTGCGTTTGGTAGATATCAACCTCCTCATTGCGGACAT
>Ga0315320_10005182_pt1 | contig 10678 bp, 7 predicted proteins | sample M140m21515metaG_FD_203458 | JGI IMG/M metagenome (GOLD analysis project Ga0315320, IMG submission 203458) | Ammonia-oxidizing marine archaeal communities from Monterey Bay, California, United States - M1 40m 21515 | ecosystem: Environmental > Aquatic > Marine > Coastal | place: USA: California...
GATTATTATTTTGGAATCCCCTACTCTAATGATATGGATATTCCAGAAAGCTTACTTCAGGAAAAAGGGGGCTATTGGGAAGTAGTAACTGATCCAAAAAACAACTTGATTGAAAATTTTCAAGTTCCCTTAATTCAAAACAATACTGAAATAGAACGTCCTGCAAATCAAAACAACATTACTAAACGCTATGCAGATCAAACAGTTGAGTTTATAAAAACCAACAAAGACAAACCTTTCTTTATCTATCTAGCTCACAATCTTCCTCACATTCCACTATTTGCTTCAAAAGAAGCGCTTGGAAAAAGTTCAAGAGGTCTTTATGGTGACGTGATTCAAGAAATTGATCAAGGAATAGGTGAAATTATTCAAGCCTTGAAAGACGAAGGGCTTGATCAAAACACACTAGTGGTATTTACTTCGGACAATGGACCCTGGACCGCCTTTAATGAACAAGGTGGAAGTGCTGGACTTTTAAAAGGTGGCAAAGGAACAACTTGGGAAGGCGGTATGAGAGAACCAACTGTTTTTTGGGCTCCCGGAAAAATCACTCCCGGTATTGTAGACCAAATAGGCTCTACGATGGATCTATTTCACACCTTTACAAAGATGGCAGGTGTTCCTCTCCCAGAAGATCGGATTTTTGACAGTTTTGACTTAAGTCCCTTACTTTTTGAAGGTAAAAAAGCCGAACGAAATCATTTGTTTTATTACAGAGAAAATGAACTTTATGCCTTGCGCATGGGTGATTTTAAAGCCCATTTTATTACCAAAGGAGAATATGGACTATACGGAGGAAAAGAAATTCACAATCCGCCATTACTCTACAATTTGAATCACGACCCTGCAGAACAATACAATGTTGCTAACCAATTTCCTGACGTACTAACAGCCATGGAAAAACTGATTACTGGTCATCAAGAAAAAATGCGGGTAGGTGAAGATCAATTAAAAAGTCGTGGAAGCGACTAAATCAATTCTTTTTTTGACTTAAACGACGTTTGATTTGATTCAGTTGCATCAAAGCTTCAACAGGAGTCAGAGTATCAATATCTAGGGCTGTAATCTCATCTCTTAAAGCTTCTAAAATGGGATCGTCTAGTTTAAAAAAACTGAGTTGCATTTCTTCTTTTGCTAAGATTTTTCCTTTTTCTTTTGGAGTAGCAGTTCCGTGAGCGGTTTCCAAGGTCTTCAATTTTTGCTTGGCGGTTTGTAAAACGTGTTGGGGCATACCAGCCATTTTAGCAACGTGAATCCCAAAACTATGAGCACTTCCTCCAGGCACGAGTTTACGCAAGAATAAAACTGTGTCTTTGGATTCTTTGATAGCGACATTAAAATTTTGAATCCTCGGAAAATGGGTCGTCATATCATTCAACTCGTGGTAATGGGTTGCAAACAAAACTTTTGGACGGTAAGGGTGTTCGTGTAAATACTCCGCTATTGCCCAGGCAATGGAAATCCCATCATAAGTACTGGTTCCCCTACCAATTTCATCTAGCAACACAAGACTACGTTCAGATATATTATTCAAAATGGAGGCAGTTTCATTCATTTCTACCATAAACGTAGAGGCTCCGGCAGAAATATTATCGCTGGCTCCTACACGAGTAAATATTTTATCAACTACTCCCAGTTGAGCTTTGGTAGCAGGAACAAAACTCCCAATTTGTGCCATCAGAGATATCAGAGCTGTTTGTCTCAAAAGAGCTGATTTCCCCGACATATTAGGGCCAGTGATCATCAAAATCTGCTGTGTTTCTTGATTGATTGAAAGATCATTTGCTATATAGGGAGTTCCAGGGGTAAGTTGTTGTTCAATTACTGGATGTCTTGCACCTTGAATAGTAAGAGTAGTATCCATAATCCATTCAGGACAACAGTAGTCATACTTTCTAGCTGACATGGCGAAACAACTTAACACATCCCATTGGGCTATGGCCTCAGCATTCTGTTTTAAGGTTTCAAGACTTTGTTGTAGTTTGCTGATCAAGGCAGCATATAATTGGAGTTCCAAGGCCTGGATACGCTCACCAGCCTGAAGAATTTCTGATTCAAAAGTTTTTAGCTCCTCTGTAATGTAGCGCTCTGCATTGACCAACGTCTGCTTACGTGTCCAATCCTCTGGCACTTTGTCCTTATGGGTATTACGAACTTCTATGTAGTAGCCAAAAACATTGTTAAAGGCAATTTTTAATGAAGGGATTTGAGTACGTTCTGTTTCGCGAGCCAGCATAGCATCCAAATGGGACTGGGAAGTATTACGTAAATCTCTCAAGGCATCTAGATCTTCAGAAAAACCTGCAGCTATAACTTGACCCTTAGAAACCAATACTGGAGCTTCAGGATCTAAAGTTTGCTCAATTAATTCCTGAACTAAATTTGTGCTTGGAAGTGTACTGACCTGTTGCGCTAAGGTTTTATGGGCGGTTTTTTGAAGATGTTTTTTTAGTTTGTCGATCGCCAATAGCGAAGTTTGCAATTGATTCAACGCACGAGGACTGATTTTCTCAGTGGCAATTTTGGCAACAATACGTTCCATATCGACAATTTGAGTCAGTGACTGTTGAGTAGCTTCCAACACCCCCTCTTGAGAAACAAAGTCTTGAACTATTTGATGGCGATATTCAATCTGTTGCTGGTCTTTCAATGGAAAAGCTAGCCACTGTCTTAATAATCGAGCCCCCATCGCAGTTTGAGTTTGATCGAGTATTTGAATCAGAGGAACCCCTTCTGGATAGGTTGATTGAAATAACTCTAAATTACGTTGAGTAAATCGATCTAACCACACATAGCGATCTTGAGCAATAGGACGTATTTGATTGATATGCTGTAATTTATCATGATGCGCTTCTGAAAGATAATGTAAAACAGCACCCGCAGCGGAAATCCCTACGTTGTAGTCTTGAATCCCAAAACCAGAGAGCGAATTGGTCTGAAAATGAGTTGTCAATTTTTCTCTTGCTGTGCTCTCCTCGAAGGCCCAATCATCCATAAAAAAACAATGGAATAAATGACCAAACTGTTCAAAAAATAATTTCTTTTTTGGCTTGGGAACAAGTACCTCACTTGGAGCAAAACTTTGAAGTAATTGTTCTATCTGCTCAACATTCCCTTCTGCCACCCAATAGTCACCCGTAGAAATATCAAGAAAAGAAACCCCCCAAGTTTTATCAAAAAATACAGCAGCTAAATAATTATGCTTTTTCTGATCCAGTACATCATCATGAAGAGAGACCCCTGGAGTTATCAATTCAGTTACTCCTCTTTTGACAATCTTTTTAGTCATTTTAGGATCTTCTAACTGATCACATATCGCAACACGACAACCGGCTTTGACCAACTTAGGTAAATAGGTGTTAAGTGAGTGGTGTGGAAATCCTGCCAGTGCAGTTTCACTAGTACTACCCGCTCCTCTTTTAGTCAATATAATGCCAAGAATACCCGAAGCCTTCACAGCATCTGAACCAAATGTTTCGTAAAAATCTCCTACACGGAAAAGCAACAATGCATCAGGATACTTCGCCTTAATACGATTGTATTGTTTCATTAAAGGAGTTTCTTTTGCTGCTTTTGCCAAAATAATTTCCGTTTTGTTACGAATGTATTTAAAATTTACCGCTCTGTAAAAAACAAAGATGCAAATAGCTGAGGAAAAATAAGAGTGTGTACTTTTGTTTTTTATAACAACTTATGCGCAAACTCAAAAATGAAGAACTGGAGCGTAAAACAGTAGCTGAATTTAAAGCAGCTCCAAAGACCCCTCTAATTTTGATTTTAGACAACATCCGCAGCTTAAACAACGTGGGTTCGGTCTTTCGTTCAGCTGATGCTTTTTTGATAGAAAAAATTTATCTGTGTGGGATAACCGCCACACCACCCCATCGAGACATTCATAAAACTGCCTTAGGAGCAACTGATAATGTCGCTTGGGAATACGCAGAATCGGCTTTGGAGGTTGTAGCAAAACTCCAAAAAAAAGGGGTATCGGTTTGGGCTATCGAACAGACTGAAAAAGCGATTTTACTCAATGAATTTAAGCCTAAACTAAATATGCAGCATGCTTTTGTTTTGGGTAACGAAGTTAGGGGTGTTTCCCAAGAAGTTGTAGATGCCTGTGACAAGGCCTTAGAAATACCGCAATTTGGAACCAAACATTCATTAAATATTAGCGTAACTGCAGGTATTATACTTTGGGATTATTTTACTAAAATGAAATCTGAAATATTTGCCTAAGTAGACTTTGATAATCAGCTTCATTGTGTTGAAAATCCAAATTTTTTGTGGATATGGAAACCACAGGATAAGGCAAGTTTGATTGTATGAGCTTTTGATAACCCAGTTCTATTTGCTCTAAATACTCGTTTTTTATTTGCTGTTCGAAAGGACGCCCTCGTTTTTTGATTTGAGCTTGTAAGCTTTCAATATCTGTGTATAAATACACCATTAAACTCGGAGGTTTTTGACTAAGATAAGATTCATCAAAATGATTCTTATATTGTTTAAAGTCTTTATTATTTAAGTTTTGACGAGCAAAAATCAAACACTTTTGGATGTTGAAGTCTGAAATTATTTTATCCTCATTTTGATTCCAAAACGCATGAGTTTGTTTAATACGATCTTCTAAAAAAAACTGCTCCACCGCCAAGGCATAAGGGGCAGGATTGGCATAAAACTTCTCTAAATAGGGATTCTTTGCGTAAGCTTCCTCGAGTAGAGGCAACTTGTAATTGGATGCTATTTTTTTTGCTAAAGTTGTTTTACCTACACCGATATTACCTTCAATGATAATAAAAGGAAAAGCATCAAAAATAGGAGGAGTCCATTTTTGGAAAGGAAGTTTCTCTAAAATATCTTGATCTGGACTTTGACTCAAAAGTTTAGAAATCGTTTTTTTAAAAACTGGGTGTAACCACAGAGGAACTATTTCCTCTAAAGGCTTTAAAACAAAATTTCTTAAATGCAGTCTTGGATGTGGAACAATTAAATTCTCAGTAGTCAAAATCAGGTCCTCGTAAAAAAGAAGATCAAGATCAATTTGGCGAGCTGTATAAGCTTTTTTACTTTCTCGAAAACGCCCTAATTGCTCTTCAATTTCAAAAAAAACTACCAGTAATTGTTCAGGACTAAAATGAGTTTCTACCAATGCGCAGGCATTAAAGAAAGGAGAACTCTCAAAACCCCATGCAGGGGTTTCGTAGAGAGACGAAAGCAATTTGATTTTAATAGACTGCTTTTCCAATAATACTAAAGCTTTCAGAAGTAATTCTAAACGATTACCTAAATTACTTCCCAGGGAGATTATTGCTTGATTTTTTTTCACTTTTGTATTGCTATTTAGCAAAGCTACAAAACCCTATATTTGTAGTGATTAAAGATTACAAATGAATTTTTTTAAGAATTTTCTTGCCTCCGTTATAGGAACGCTTACTGCCATCGGACTTTTTTTCACAATCATCCTTTTGTTAGTCTCTGCAGCTGCAAGTATTATTGTTTCCCCATCTACCACTCAGCCTGTCAAATCAAATAGTGTTTTGGATTTGAATTTGAATGCCCCAATCCTAGATCGCAATCCCTCATTTGATCAATTAGAAATCATCTTAGGGCTAAATGAGGAGGTTTTGGGTCTTCCTGAAATTTTGAGTGCTATTGAAAAGGCAGGTCAACATGATGATATTAAAGGTATTCGTTTAAGATCAGATTTTATTACCGCAGGCTGGTCCCAAACAAGGAGTATTCGAAATGCACTACTAAAGTTTAAAGAACAAGGGAAGTTCATCTATTCTTATGCTGATATTCTGACTCAAAAAGGATACTATCTAGCCTCAGTAGCCGATTCAATTTTTATTAATCCAGTCGGAGTTTTTGAGTTTAAAGGTTTGGCTTCTGAAGTACTCTACTACAAAGATTTTCAAGATGAATACGGGGTTAAAATGGAGGTAGTCCGTCACGGTAAATACAAAAGTGCTGTTGAACCCTATTTGGAGAATGAAATGAGTACCGCAAATCGATTTCAAATTGAGGCATTACTTTCCAACATTTGGGAAACCCTAAGGGAAGAAATAGCTACTTCAAGAAATCTAAGTCCTGAAACTTTGGATGTTTTAATTAACGAACATAAAATCAGCACTCTAAAGGATGCTTTCTCAGCAAAACTAATTGATGGTCTTGGATATGAAAAAGATATAGAACATATAATTGCTACCCAACTGGATCAGCCGGAGGAAGAGGACATTAATTTTGCTTCAATTTCTGCAGTAAATCAGAGTCTAACCGACTACAACAAACAAATCAAGGATCGAATAGCTGTTGTTTTTGCTAAAGGACCTATACTCTATGGAGAAGGAACAGAAAGTATCATCGCCCAGGGTGTATTTGTGGAAACACTTGAGGAGTTAGCCCAAGACGATTGGATCAAGGCGATTGTACTTAGGGTTGATTCACCAGGAGGAAGTGCACTGACTTCTGAATTACTTTGGAAAACAATCGAAGAAGTCAAAGAAAAAAAACCTGTCTTGGTTTCTATTGGTAACGTAGCAGCCTCAGGCGGATATTATATTGCAGCTGGTGCTGATCAAATTTTTGCTGATCCGCTAAGTATCACTGGATCTATAGGGGTATTTGCTTCTCTGCCCAACATGAGTGATTTAACAGAAAAAATGGGGATTCATGCTGAAACAGTTGAAACCCATCCTGATGCACTTGGATACAGCGTTTTCCAGCCTATGAGTGATGCATTTAGAGCACAAACGGAAAAGTCAATTGAAAATACTTACTCTACCTTCAAACAACGAGTCGCGGAAGGCCGTGATTTAACAGAAAATACCGTTGAAAATATAGCTCAAGGTAGAGTATGGACAGGAAAACAAGCTTTAGAAATTGGACTGGTAGACTCCTTAGGTGGGCTCCAAGAAACTGTTGAAGCTGCTGCCAAACTTGTTGGCATTGAAAACTACAACCTTATGGAATATCCACAATTTGACGAGAATCTCGGTTCGTTAGTATCAGGAATGCAAATTTCAATAAGCCTAAACAATTTATTAAAAGTCCTTTTACCAAATTCAGTCCAAACTGAAATATACCCATTGAAAGAATCAAATTCGGCAGAATACATACAGATGTTGCTTCCATATGAATTAAAAATTCATTAGGATGCCCCCACAAAACAATGAACTCGCAAAAAAAATATACCTGTACCTTTCAGGGCTTTTTATTACCTCCTTAGTTGTCTCCAATCTTATTTTTCAAAAGTTTTTTTATTGGAGGCCATTTGAAATTTCAGTCTTTGGGAACCAACTCTTTGAACTATCGGTTGGTATACTCCCTTATCCTATTACTTTTTTGATAACGGATTTAATCTCTGAAATTTATGGTAAGAAAAAAGCGAATCAAGTAGTTATTGCAGGAATCTTTGCTTCCTTTTTTTCTATGGGAATTCTTTGGGTGGCTAATATAGTTCCTGCATTAGAAAATTCACCTATAGACGATGCTACGTTTCAAGATGTTTTTGCACTCTCTCCTGTTGCAGTATTAGCATCCATGATGGCTTACCTCAGCGCACAATTTGTTGATATTCGTTTGTACCATTTTTGGAAAAAGCTCACTCAAGGACGAATGCTTTGGCTTCGCAACAACTTTTCAACCTTTAGCTCGCAGTTTATCGACACTGTTTCTGTGATAAGCTTATTGAGTTTGTTTGGAGTTTTGGAATGGGATTTATTCTGGGGATTAGTACTCTCAGGATTTTTATTTAAAATTTTAGTTGCTGCATTAGATACCCCACTACTTTACTTTTTTGTTTTTTTATTCAGAAAAAAATTTGATCTAAAACCTACAGACGAACTTAAAATTTAATCGCTATGGACAACTCACAAGAAGGCGTCAGACTAAATAAATACCTCAGTGAAATTGGTCATTGCTCCAGGCGTGCTGCAGATAAATTGATTGATGCTGGTCGCATTCAAGTAAATGGTCAGAAAGTAGTAATGGGACAAAAAGTTACTCCCCAAGATCAAATTGAGATTGACGGAGTTTTGATCGAAGATCATCAAGAACGCAATGTTTATATAGCTTTTAATAAACCAGTGGGTATCGTTTGTACTACTGACACACGAGTAGAAAAAGACAACATCATTGATTTTATCAATTATCCGTCTAGAATATTTCCCATCGGCAGACTAGACAAGCCGAGCGAGGGACTTATTTTACTAACCAATGATGGAGATATTGTCAATAAAATTCTTCGGGCAAGAAATAATCATGAAAAAGAATATATCGTTACCGTAAACAAACCTGTGACTGGAGAATTCATTGAAAAAATGGCCAATGGAGTTCCAGTTTTAGACACTATTACACGTAAATGTATAGTAGAGCAACTACATAAAAAACAATTTCGAATTGTACTTACTCAAGGACTAAACAGACAAATCAGGAGAATGTGTGAATATCTGGATTATCGGGTAGTTAAACTAAAGCGGATTCGAATCATGAATATTGAACTCAATGTGGGTATTGGGAAATACAGAGACCTCACCAAAAAAGAATTGAGTGAATTAAATCGTTTATTAGCAGATTCTAAAAAACACCTGACTTAATCAATTTGCAATTCAATACGCTTCCCTTCATTAGAGCGCACATTAAATACTGTAGCGTCTTCAAAAATTAAATACTGACCTTTTATTCCCATTAATTTCTCTTCAAAAAATGGGGTCTTACTCAGGTTTAAGCTTTTGACTTTTTTAGGATGTTGGAGCACTGGAAACATTAAGTTTTGAACAGTAATTGAATCTCTAACGATATAGGGTTTTAAATCGTTTGGAATACCATCTATGGCTTGATTTCGAGCTTGGTCCCATTGGACAGACTCAGCCTCATTTTGTAACATTTTTCTCCAGTTGGTTTTGTCTGAAAAATAGTTTTTAAGTGCTACCTCCCCAACTCCAGCAAGGTAACGATTAGGCACCTCCAAAAGAACAGAAGCTTCATGAGCTCCCTGGTCAATCCATCGAGTTGGCAATTGACTTTTACGAGTGACCCCTACTTTTAAATGACTACTTAACGCAAGGTAAACTACATGGGGTTGTAACTGCATTTTAGATTCGTACTCCAAATCACGATCTGCCTGACCTAAATGTGCTTTACTCAATTCAGGACGCATTACCCAATCCCCCGTGGCTGGACTGTCGAAAAAACAAGATTTACAATGACCTTGTCTGAAAATTTCCTTCTCTAAACCACAATTTAAGCATTCAGAGCCAACATATTCCATCCTAATTCTTTTTCCTAAGAGTTGATTTAGTTTTATAAAACCTCCGTCTACATCTAAAAAATAGTTAATTGGTTGCAAATTCTCTGTTTGCATTTTTTTTAAAGTGGCTTGAAACATCTCCTCAGGAATATTATTTAAATTTACATTCGTAAGATAATGATAATTTAATGCCTACTTCTCTCTTTAATTCAATTGCTTCATGGATACTCAAGAAAAGAATTCATCAAATAGAACTTTTTTTGAAATATCCCAAAGAAGTACAAAATGAATTACTGATTGAACTACTTAAAAAAGCTGAAGACACAGAAACTGGGATCCGTTATAACTTTAAGGGAATAAGTAACTATAAGGAGTTTAAAGAGAATATTCCTCTGAGCACCTATGAATCTATTGCGTCTCAAATCGAACGATGTAGAAATGGTACTCAAAATATTTTTTGGCCTACTCCAATAAAATGGTTTGCTAAATCAAGTGGGACTACTAATGCGAAAAGCAAATTCATACCCGTCAGTACTGAAGCTCTTGAAGATTGTCATTATAAAGCAGGAAAAGATATGTTATCTCTCTATTTTAACAACAATCCTGATTCGCAATTATTAAGCGGTAAGTGCCTCAGATTAGGGGGTAGTCACGAATTATATAATGAGAACAATACTTATTTTGGTGATTTATCTGCTATCATCATTCAAAATTTGCCCTTTTGGGCTGAACTGAGCAGTACTCCAAGTCATAAAACCTCTTTGATGTCAGAATGGGAAATTAAAATGCAGGCCATCGTCACTGAGACTATTCCTGAAAAAGTAACCAGTCTTGCTGGAGTTCCCTCATGGATGCTCATCCTTTTGCAAAAAGTTCTTACAGAAACCAAAAGAAAAACCATTTCTGATATTTGGCCGGAAGCAGAAGTTTATTTCCATGGTGGAGTGAGTTTTAAACCCTATAAAGAACTTTATAAAAACTTGTTCCCTAAAGCTGAATTCAAATTTTATGAAATCTACAATGCCTCTGAAGGCTTTTTTGGGATACAAGACCGAAATGATTCAGAGGATTTACTCTTGATGTTAGATTATGGTATTTTTTATGAATTTATTCCTTTCCAACCTAGTTTAGATTCTAGAGAAACAGATATAATTCCTCTAACTGAAGTAGAACTTGATACCAATTACGAATTAGTGATCACAACCAATGCAGGGCTTTGGAGATATCGAATTGGGGACACCGTTCGTTTTACAAGTATTTCTCCTTATCGCATCCAAGTAACTGGAAGAACAAAACACCATATAAATGCCTTTGGTGAAGAGCTAATCATTGACAATGCTGAAAGAGCAATTTCAGAAGTTTGCAAACAAACAAATAGTGCCGTTTTAAACTACAGTGCAGCTCCTGTTTTTATGAAACAACATTCCAAAG
>Ga0315320_10005185_pt1 | contig 10674 bp, 10 predicted proteins | sample M140m21515metaG_FD_203458 | JGI IMG/M metagenome (GOLD analysis project Ga0315320, IMG submission 203458) | Ammonia-oxidizing marine archaeal communities from Monterey Bay, California, United States - M1 40m 21515 | ecosystem: Environmental > Aquatic > Marine > Coastal | place: USA: California...
TGGCCGACATCGGAGCGGGGACCGGCTACTTCAGTTTCCCGGTCGCACGCAGAACACCCACCGGAACGGTCTACGCGGTCGACATTCAACCAGAGATGCTCGAGTTCATCGAATCCAGGAAGCGGGTCGACGAAGTGCGCAACGTCGAGGGGAGCCTCGGAGACATTCAGGACATCCGGCTCGAGCCGGAGTCGATCGACCTCGCATTCGCGGTGGATGCCTACCACGAATTCTCGCACCCCTGGGAGATGCTCGCGTCGATTCGAAAGGCGCTGCGCCCGGGAGGAAGAGTCATTCTCGTCGAGTACAGACTCGAAGACCCCGAAGTGCCCATCAAGCCTCTTCACAAGATGAGTGAAGCACAGGCACGCAAGGAGCTGGAAGCGGCTGGCTTCGAGTTCGTCAGGACGGAACGAGAGCTGCCATGGCAGCATGTGCTGATCTTCAGAAAACCGATCGTGAAATGACGCAGAGGACCGAAGAGTCGGGTTCATTCCGCATTGGCGGACTGTTCCTTGATCCGGTCGATGAGACCCTTGATCTCGACGATGTTGCGACTGATCTCGCTGTCAGCGGATTTGCTGGCGATGGTGTTCGCTTCGCGGAGCATCTCCTGCGCGAGAAAGTCCAGAGTGCGACCGACCGGATCGGGACTGGCGCCTTCGATGAGCTGACCGAACTGTTCGAGGTGTCCACCGAGTCTCACGACTTCCTCGGAGATGTCGGTGCGTTCCGCATAGACGGCCACTTCCTTGAGAAGATCCTCGTTCTGAACGGAGGCACCGACTTCTTCGAGAAGAGTGGTCATTCTCTGGCGGAGACGTTCCTGGTAGTGCTCGACGACGAGAGGGGCGCGCTCCGCGACGATCGCGAGCCGAGAACCGATCGACTCGAGAAGTCCCTTGAGATCGGCACGAAGAAGCTCACCTTCACGTTCACGCATCGCGATGAGTGCATCACAGGCCGAGCCGATGACCTTGAGGACGGCAGGACGCGCTCGATCCACCACGGCTTCAACGGGCTCGTGAGCCAGCACACCGGGAATGTCGAGAAGTTTCGCGAGATCGATCGTATGGCGGGAATCATTCCCCTGCGGCACCGAGGACTCGATCGAGGAGACGATGCGGGACATCAACTCTGAATTGACGGTGACACTGCCCTCGGTCGTTCCAGCGAGATGCCGAATGGTCGCAGTCAGACTTCCACGTCCGATCCGGCGACTCAGTGCTGATTCGATTTCAGCCTCGAGGGCGAGGAGATCCTCGGGCACACGAACCTGCGCCTTGAAGTATTTGCTGTTGACGCCCCGAATCTCAACGGTGTACCTCGCACCATCGATCTCTTCAGTCGCCGACCCAAAGCCAGTCATTGATCTCAGCATCTGTCAGGCTCCGGGGGGTGTGAGGACTGGGTGAGACCGGGCTCACTCCTGACCGGGCAGATCGTTTTCGGTGCTTCCCAGAGGGGCGACACCGATTGATGACGTCGACTCGGCGGGCGGAGTCACGCCGGCGGTTTCCGCGACGAATTCAGTGGGAACGGTTTCAAGCGCCTCTTCGGCGAGGGGACTCCCCACCACCGCTTCACCAGCCTCGATGTCGGCCATGTCGCTGGACATCAATCGATTGTCCAGAATGTTCAGGGTGATCGCGATGAAGACGTATCCGATGAACGCACCGATGGTGGCGTAGGTCAGAACATCACCGGTCCGACCACCGAAAGCGGTATCAGTGCTGCCGCCGCCCGAACCACCGAAGGCGCTGGCAAGGCCACCACCCTGAGGTCTCTGAGCGAGAATGATCAGGACAAGAACCACCGAAGCGACGATGAAGAGAAAAGTTCCGAGGATCAGCCAGGTCATGAGGTGTTCACCATCAGGGGGACCATAAAGGAATCAGGCAGACGACCGGAGCATCCGATCATCCCTGTGACGTGCCGGCAACGGCCCGACAGATCGCCACGAAATCGTCAGTCGAAAGCGATGCGCCTCCGATCAGACCTCCGTCGATCTCAGGCGACGCGATGAATGACGCGGCATTGCCGGGTTTCATCGAGCCACCGTAGAGAATACGGATACCCGAAGCGAATTGAGGATCATACAGGCTGGCGACCAGACTGCGGATGCCTCGGTTGACGTTTTCTGCGTCATCGATGGATGGTGTCATTCCGGTCCCGATGGCCCAGACGGGCTCGTAGGCGATCACCAGAGATTCTGCGACATCGAATTGAACCCCTTCCAGGGCAGCCCTGAGTTGGGCTTCGACGACTTCATGTGTACGCCCAGCATGCCGATCATCTTCGGTTTCACCGCAACAAACGATGGTTTTGAGGCCTGAAGCACGGGCCTGGTGCACTTTGCGCCCGATAAGCTCATTTGATTCGCCCAGGCCATGACGGCATTCGGAATGTCCGATAATGACCCACTCGACCCCGAGATCCGCAAGCATCGAGGCTGAGACCTGACCGGTGAATGCACCGCCGGGCTCGTCGGAACAATTCTGAGCACCCAGAAGCAGGGTGTGGCCCGCCAGAGCGTGTCGGACAGAATCGAGGTAGGGATAGGGTGGACAGAGCAGAACATCGCATGCCGGGTCGGTGGTGCCCAACGCCGAAACCAGAGCCTCGGCAAGCTCGGCCCCACTGGCGAGGGTCGTGTTCATCTTCCAGTTTCCACCAACGAACGGCCTTCGAGTGCTCATGGACACCTCCTCACCCACTGTACACCGCAGATGGCGCCGGATGCCAATCCTCGACTCCCGGTGCAGCTAAACTGGGCCGAACCCCCGGAGCCCTCAAGATGAATCCTTCAGCACGTGACATCAGACGCCAGTTCATCGACTTCTTCGTCGACAAGGCAGCACACACCGAAGTCCCAAGCGCACCAGTGGTGCCGCATGAGGATCCGACACTTCTGTTCACGAACGCCGGAATGAATCAGTTCAAGGACGTCTTCCTGGGACAGGGCTCTCGTCCCTACACCCGAGCGGTCGACACGCAGAAATGCATACGGGCTGGGGGAAAGCACAACGACCTCGAGGATGTGGGACGGGACACGTACCACCACACGTTTTTCGAGATGCTCGGAAACTGGTCCTTCGGAGACTATTTCAAATCGGAAGCGATCGGATGGGCGTTCGAACTTCTCACCGAAACCTACGGCGTCGATCCCGATCGACTCCATGCGAGCTACTTCGGCGGCGACGCCTCCGCCGGACTCGAAGCGGACGATGAAGCAAGGGAACTCTGGCTCCGACATCTGCCGGAGTCCCGCGTGCTTCCATTCGGCATGAAGGACAACTTCTGGGAAATGGGCGACACGGGACCCTGCGGCCCATGTTCCGAACTCCATTTCGATCGCATAGGAAACCGAGACGCCCGCTCACTGGTCAACGCTGACGATCCGAACGTCATCGAGATCTGGAATCTGGTGTTCATCCAGTTCAATCGCGAGTCGCCGACCCACCTGGTCCCCCTGCCCGCACAGCACGTCGACACCGGCATGGGTTTCGAACGCCTGGTGTCGGTGCTTCAGGACAAGGGAAGCAACTACGACACCGATCTCTGGTCTCCCATCTTCGAGAGGATCAGGGCGACCTGCGACGCACCGGCCTATGAGGGTGTGCTCGAGGCACGCAACGACATGGCCTATCGGATTCTGGCCGACCACGCGAGGTGCCTCACGGCTGCGATCGCGGACGGCGCGATGCCCGGCGCTGACGGCCGAGGCTACGTGCTTCGTCGGATCCTCAGACGAGCGGTTCGCCACGGCCGCCAGACCTTCGGCGTCGAAAAGCCGTTCCTCGCTTCGATCATTCCCTCAGTGGTCGACGTGCTGGGTGACGTCTTCCCGGAGATGAAGACGCGACAGGACCAGATCATGACCGTCATCAACGAGGAGGAGGAGGCCTTTCGAAGAACCCTGGATCGCGGACTCGAACTCTTCGATGATGCGGCGAAGCGAACCACCGGCGGACTCATCGGGGGCGAAGACGCGTTTCGTCTTCACGACACCTTCGGCTTCCCAATCGATCTCACGACCGTGATGGCCGAAGAACGCAGCATGAAGGTCGATCTGGATGAATACGAGAAGCTGATGGAAGCCGCCCGCGAAAGAAGTCGCTCAGGCGGAGACGAAAGTGATCGTGTCCTGACGATTCCACCGGACGGACTCGCCAAGCTGAACGCCCTAGGAGTGCACGCCACCCGGGATGATCACAAGTTCGAGGGCACCGCGAACACCGCAAACGTCCGAGCCATCTGGAACGGGGAGACGTTCGTCGAACACCTCGATGCGGGCGAACGATGCGCCGTGATTCTGGACCGAACGAGTTTCTACGGCGAGCAAGGTGGCCAGGTGGGCGACACCGGGACACTCCACGCGTCGAGAGTCAAGCAGCACCACTCGGCCGAGGGGGGAAGCGTCGTGCGCATCGAACAGACCGGTCGCGTGGGAGACTATGTCCTCCACATCGGTGTGGGAGACGAGGGGCGACTTCACGTCGGTGACGAGGTCGAGGCATTCGCAGACTCGGAACGCCGTGACGAGATACGTGCCAACCACACCGCGACTCATCTTCTGAACCTCGCACTTCGCGAGGTCGTCGGCGAGGGATGCGACCAACGTGGATCGATGGTCTCCGCCGATCGACTCAGATTCGACTACGCGGCGAAGGGAGCGCTCGACGGCGATTCGCTTCGCTCGATCCAGGAAGGCGTGAATCGAAGAATCAAGGCGGGGCTGGATGTACACACCGCGACCGTCCCGCTGGAAGACGCCAAGGCGGTGAACACGGTACGGGCGGTCTTCGGGGAGCAGTATCCGGATCCGGTCAGGGTGGTCAGCATAGGACCCGACGTCGAATCTCTTCTGGCCGCGCCCGAGTCCCCGGAATGGCTGGAGCATTCAGTCGAATTCTGTGGCGGAACGCATCTCGAGTCGACATCGGCGGCCGGAGGATTCGTGTTGCTCAGCGAGCAGGGGCTGGCAGCCGGCATCAGAAGAATCGTCGGGCTCACCGGCGCAGCGGCCGCGAAGGCATCTGAGAACGCTCGAACGATGGAAGCGCGGCTGAAGACAGCCGGAGCACTGGACGATGCAGATCTTCCGGAAGCCTTCGATGAACTCAACCGGGACTTCGAAACGACGACTCTCGGCGCGACCGACCGCCTGTCCATCGAGGAGACGCTGCGCTCACTTCGCAAGCGTGCGAAGGATGCCCGCAAACAGGCACGCTCGCAATCGAACGATGCGCTGCTCGAGCAGGCACTTGCACTCGCGGCCGATGCGGAAGGACCCTTGGTGCTCGCAAGGATCGACGGCGCCGACAAGGACGGCCTGCTCGCGGCGATGGATGCCATTCACCGAAAGAATGAGGAAGGTGCCGTCCTGCTCGTGTCGGCCGACGAGTCGACCGGCAAGGTCCTGATCGTGGCGCGGGTTTCGAAAACCCTCATCTCGGAAGGCCTGAAGGCGGGAGACTGGGTCAAGGTCGCCGCACAGGCCTGCGGTGGCGGAGGTGGCGGCAGACCGGATTCGGCCCAGGCCGGCGGGAAGGATCCCGCTCGAGCCGGTGATGCGCTCGAGGCGGCGCGCGAACATGCCAGGCAGACCGTGTCATGAGGTTGGATGGCCGACGTCCGATCCAATCATTCCTGATCGACCTCCTTCGAAGGAAAGCAGTCCTCCTGCGATCGGGGCGGGCCTAGACTTCCGGGTCGTTGGAGTGACGACGGCGGACGCACGAAGACAAGCATCGAACTCGGGTACCCATGGGAATCCCGAAAGGAAGGACGCAGGATGACTCAGGCAGGTTGCATCGTGGTGATCGGAGGAGGAGGCGGTGTGGGACGCGCTTTGCTCGAGAGGCTCGGCTCGGACGGAAGACCCTGCGTGGTCGCCAGCAGAGACGGCTCGAATCATTCGGGACTCGACGTGGAATGCGAGACATGCGACGCGAGATCCTTCGACCAGGTGGACGCACTTCTGAAGAATGCGACGGAACGACATGGCTCCGTCACGGGGGTGGTCAATCTCGCGGGATCGATCATTCTCAAACCGGCTCATCTGATCAACGAGACCGAATGGAGTGAGACGATCGCGACGAACCTGACGACGGCATTCGCCACGATCCGGGCGGCCGGCAAGCACATGCGCAAGGGAGGCAGCGTCGTCCTGGTCTCAACCGTGGCGGCCGCGACCGGTCTGCCCAATCATGAAGCGATCGCGGCCGCCAAGGCCGGTGTCGAAGGACTCGCCCGAAGCGCGGCCGCGACCTATGCAGCCAGACACCTGCGATGCAACGTGGTCGCACCCGGTCTGGTGGACACCCCGCTTGCGGAACGAATCACGAAGTCGGAGAAGACGCTCGAACATTCGAGAAAGATGCACCCACTCGGAAGAATCGGCGTGCCCGACGACGTCGCCTCGGGAATCGAATTCCTGCTGTCGGAGCGCAGTGACTGGATGACCGGCCAGGTGATCGGAATCGACGGCGGACTCGGAAGCACGCGGGCGGGAGCCGTCTGATGAACGACGTGCGACCGTGGATGAGCAAGATTCTCATCGCAGCCGGGCTCTACAACCTGATCTACGGGGCATGGGTGGTGCTGTTTCCACAGTCGGCATTCACGTTGCTGGAGATGGAACCCCCCCGCTATCTGTTTCTCTGGCAGTGCATCGGCATGATCGTGGGCGTCTACGGGGTGGGGTATCTCGCCGCGGCACGAGATCCGCTTCGGCACTGGCCGATCGTGCTCGTGGGCTTCCTGGGCAAGATCTTCGGACCGATCGGATTCATCCAGACCGTTCTCGCTGGGGACATCCCCTGGTCGTTCGGGATCATGATCATCTTCAACGATCTGATCTGGTGGATTCCCTTCGCCGGGATCCTGCTGGCGGCGGCCCGTCGCAGCGGAACCCGGGTGACCGCGTGAATCAATGGCTTGAGGATTCGCTGCTGATCACGCAGCTTGCGAGCACGCTTCCGTTGATCGGTCTGATCTGGACGATTCAACTCGTGCACTATCCGCTCTTCAAGCTTGTCGGGGACGAGACGCAGAAGGCCTATCAAAAGGCGCACATGAACCGGATCACATGGATCGTCGGACCGCTGATGCTGGCGGAGCTGACGGCCGCGGCGCTGTTGTGGGTGGGTGACCCCACCGGTCTCTGGGAGATTGCAGGCTTGGTGCTGGTCGGAATCATCTGGGCATCGACGGCACTCATCCAGGTCCCCTGCCACGGACGTCTCGTGGAAGGCTTCGATCCTCTCGCGCATCGCAGGCTGGTTCGTTCCAACTGGATACGCACGATCGCATGGACCCTTCGCGGTGTCGTGGTGGTGGTGATGGCGACGAGCCTGACCTGAGCCCTCCAAGACGTCCGGGACGGTCCCACACCTGCGCCGAAGGTGGTTCGTCTTTTTGAACTGGACCCCGGGCATGTCCGGTACCATGAGACTTCGATCAGACCTCGGAATCTCTCATTCCGATGAATCAAAGACCGCAGGAGCCAGGCACCATGAGCAAGGAAGATGTCAACATCGAGTCCGTTCTCGAAGAGGATCGGATCTTCGATCCTCCGGCCGGCATCAGTGAGGACATGGGGGGCGCCATCATTCCCGACATGGAGGCGTACCACGCGAAATGGACACGATCGGTCCGGGACCCGGAAGGGTACTGGGACGAGGTCGCGTCTGAATTCGACTGGTCGACACCCTACGACAAGGTGCTGGAGTGGAACTGCCCCGATGCGAAGTGGTTCGTCGGGGGACGCACCAACATCACCGACAACTGCGTCGATCGACAGGTGCGCGAGGGACACGGCGACGATGTGGCCATAATCTGGGAGGGCGAACCCGTCGGCGAGCAAGGCCCGGAAATCGTGAGACTGACGTACGCGGATCTCCAACGAGAGACCGCGAAGTTCGGCAACGTGCTGAAGTCACTCGGGGTGAAGAAGGGTGACGTCGTCACGATCTACATGGGCATGGTCCCGGAAGTCGCGATCGCGATGCTCGCCTGTGCGCGTATCGGTGCGGCGCACTCGGTGATCTTCGGTGGATTCAGCGCCTCGGCGATCGTCGACCGGGTCAACGACGCCGACTCAAGAGTGATCCTGACCTGTGACGGCTCGTGGCGAAGAGGTTGCGTGGTGCCGCTCAAGGACAATGTCGACGAAGCATGCGGAAGTCTGCCGGACGTGGACAGCGTCGTCGTGCTGCGTCGCTGCGAAAACGAGATCGCGACACATCATCCGCGTGACAAGGACTGGCATGAACTGGTCGCGAACGCGGACGAGGACTGCCCCTGCGAACCGATGGACTCCGAGGCACTGCTGTTCCTTCTCTACACGTCCGGGTCCACTGGGAAGCCAAAGGGAATCGTTCACACGACCGGCGGCTACATGGTCTACACCGCGCACACGGCGCGAAACACATTCAATCTCCAGCCCGATCAGAACCAGATCTACTGGTGCACCGCGGATGTGGGCTGGATCACGGGACACAGTTACATCGTCTACGGATGCCTTCCGAACCGGGTGCCGACTGTCATGTACGAGGGTGCCCCGAACTTTCCCGCGGAGGACAGGTTCTGGGACATCTGCGAGCGCCATGGGGTGACGCAGTTCTATACCGCACCCACCGCGATCCGCGCCTTCATGAAATGGGGTGACGACCATGTCGAGAAACACGATCTGTCGAAACTGAAGGTCCTCGGCACCGTGGGAGAACCCATCAATCCCGAGGCCTGGATGTGGTACCACCGGAAGATCGGCGGAGAGCGGTGTCCGATCGTCGACACCTGGTGGCAGACGGAGACCGGTGGTCACATGATCACGCCGCACCCGGCGGCGACACCGACGGTTCCGGGGTCCTGCACCCTCCCGGCGATGGGCATCGACGCCGCGATCGTCGACGAGGAAGGAAACGAACTTCCAAACGGAACCGGAGGTCTTCTCGTGATCCGGAGGCCATGGCCTGCCATGCTTCGTGGCATCCACGGCGACAGGGACCGGTATCTCGAGACCTACTGGTCACGGGTCGACGGCATGTACACCGCGGGCGACGGCGCACGTCGCGATGAACGCGGTTACTTCTGGATCATGGGCAGGATCGACGATGTCATCAATGTCTCCGGACACCGACTGGGCACGATGGAGGTCGAGAGCGCGCTGGTCGCACATGACGCGGTGGTTGAAGCCGCGGTCGTGGACATGCCGCACGAGATCAAGGGTTCGGGCATCGCGGCATTCGTGACACTCGCCTCGGGCGTCACCGAGAACGATGCCCTGATGGCGAAGCTGCGCGAACATGTCGGCAGGGAGATCGGTGCGATCGCGAAACCGGACATGATCAGATTCACCCATGCACTACCCAAGACTCGTTCGGGCAAGATCATGCGAAGACTTCTTCGAGACATCGCCGCAGGCCGGGACTCGAATCAGGATACGACGACTCTCGAGGACGCTTCGATCATGGACAAGCTGCGAGGCAACGAGGAGGCCTGAGCAGCGGCACGCACTCGAACGGGACTCATGTGTTGCGCATGAAATCGGCGACGTGCGCGAACCGGGCGTCGAGGAAGGTCCTGACCTCCTGGTCCATGACGCAGTCATCCATCGCACGCGCCATGCATGAAAGCCATTGATCACGTTCTCGCTCGCCTATCGCGAACGGTGCATGGCGCATCCGCAATCTCGGATGACCGTGCTTCTCGACGTAATGCTGAGGCCCGCCGAGCCATCCGCACAGAAACAGAAAGAACTTCTCACGACTCTCGGCCAGGTCGGTCGGGTGGAGGTCGCGAAGAACCTGATAGGCCTCTTCACGATCCATGTGGTCGTAGAAGAGATCCGCGAGTCGACGGACGGGCTCCTCGCCACCCATGACGACAAAGGGCGTGCGCTGTGAATCGAAAGTCATGATTCGACGACCCCCTCGGATGCCACGGGTTCGGAGGATGACGATTCATTCGAAAGCGTCGCCAACACGACGCCGGCGACGATCAGAACGAAGGCGGTGATTCGCAGAAGCGAAGGCGCACGGACGGCGTATCCGACGAGTCCGAACGTGTCGGCGGTCAACGAACCGAAGACCTGGCCAGCCACGAAGAAGCAGACCAGCAGGCCCGCGCCGAGGACGGGAGCGGCGCTGAGCTGGACGACGACGATCCCGGCACCGATCGCACCGGCGAAATACGCCCACCATGGCGCACCACGGAAGGACGCCAGTGATGGAAAGCCGCGCCAGAGCACGAACAACACCAGCATGAGCAGACAGACATTGATGAAGCCGTTCATGAATCCAGCCTGGAATCGATCGCCAAGCTGCACACCCATGCGTGCGTTCATGCCCGCCTGAAACGGTTGCAACGCACCGAAGAGGAATACCAGGAACATGAGAATGATTTTCATGACCAGAGCCTACCTGATCGAAGCAGACCGATCGATCAGACGGAGAAATATCTGGCGTCGGGGTGGTGGACCACGAGAGCGCTCGTGGATTGCTCGGGATCGATCTGCCAGTTCTCGGTGAGTCGACATCCTATGCGGACGGGATCGAGCAGTCTGAAAAGCTTCTCCTGATCACTCATCTCGGGACATGCCGGATAACCGAAGGAGTAACGACTGCCTCGATATTTCTGTGCGAAGAGATCACGTGTGCGAGGCGAATC
>Ga0315320_10005186_pt1 | contig 10673 bp, 9 predicted proteins | sample M140m21515metaG_FD_203458 | JGI IMG/M metagenome (GOLD analysis project Ga0315320, IMG submission 203458) | Ammonia-oxidizing marine archaeal communities from Monterey Bay, California, United States - M1 40m 21515 | ecosystem: Environmental > Aquatic > Marine > Coastal | place: USA: California...
CGTGCAGTTGTACAGGGCGAGCATCGTCTGCTGGCTGTAGACGAACCCCTTCGGCGCGTCAGGTGCCCAGGTGGTGTCGATGATCCGGATCCGGTCGTCGCCGATGGCTTCGATCCGCTCCCGGGTGCCGTCCGGCTCGGGCCCCACCGCAATCACGAATTCATCCACGAGATGGAGGGCGGACCGAATGCTCTCGATGAACGGGTAGCCGAGGGACATCCCTCGATTGATGAATGCGCACGCGCTGATCTTCATCCGCGGCGTCTCCGATTCGGTCGGATCGCGGCGACACGACCACGGCTTCGAGGTGACTCGTTCACGACGGCAGTCTATCGGCCACGTTCGAATCCGCGCCTCGGTCACCGGACGGCGGGCCGAACCACCACTGCACGACCACCACGACCAGGAACCAGACGAACGTCCAGAAGACCACGTTCAGCAGCAGGCCCGCATCATCGAAGAAGAGGTGACCGGTGGAGTCCAGACGAAGCAGTCGTTTCGCCGCCGAATCGATCTGCGAACCGTTCTCGTCGTCGTATGGAAAGGGCGGCCATCCGGAACCACCCTCGGTACGTCGCCAGGTCATCCCGACCCAGGGCACCGGCCAACCGACCGAGAATCCCGCGATCCGACGAACTCCCGCCGCATCCTCGGGCCATGGCATCCAGTCGGGCGGCGGACGGAGCGACGGCTCGCCCGCGGGCGGCGTCTCGACCAGCGGCATGCCGTAGTCGGCGAGGCACGCCCACTGCGATCCGGGACGAAGCTCCTCGCCGCACCACCACAACGATCCACCCGCGGCTCGAAGATCGCTCGAAGCGCCTTCGCCCTCGAGTCGGAACAGGATCAACAGGGTGAGCATCAGGATCGTGATCGACGCCAGCACCAGGCTCGCCACCACGACCCCGCCGAGTCGACGCCCCCGGATCGGACGAGGTTCCGGTTCGATCGGGTTGGAATCGCTGGACGGCATCGGCGGAGGGTAACCGCGGTCGACACGCAGGCGTCGCCTCGTCCTACCCTGTCACGACCATGTGGTTCCTCCGACGACGAAGACGCCGACGCCTGCTCGCCGATCCGATCCCCGCGATCTGGCGGCGAACGCTGCAGGAACACATGGTCCACTACCGCATGCTCGGCCCGGCCCAGCGCAAGAAACTCGAGGACAAGGCCCGGATCTTCGTCGCCGAGACGGATTGGGAGGGTTGCGGCGGGCTCGATCTCGACGAACGAAAGCGGATCCTCATCGCGGCGAACGCGTGCCTGCTGGTCCTCGAGAACGACGCCACGCTCTTCGAGGCCGTGACCAGCGTCATCGTCTATCCGGCCGGCGTCGTGATCCCCGAGTCCCACGTGGGCAACGGGATCGTGGCGGGCGAGACACCGATCCTCGGCCAGGCGCGGTTCAACGGACCGATCATCCTGAGCTGGTCGGACTCGATCCATGCCTCGCAGCGGATCGGGACCCGCAACGTGGTGCTCCACGAATTCGCCCACGCCCTCGACATGCTCAATGGAACCGTGAACGGCACGCCGCCGATGCGGAAGGGACTCCACGACGTCTGGGTCGAGACCTGCCAGTCCGAGTACGAATCGCTCCGCACCCGGCTGGAGGATGGCGTGCACGGCGCCATCGATCCCTACGGCGCGACGAATCCCGGCGAGTTCTTCGCGGTGGTCACCGAGCACTTCTTCGAACAGCCGCACGTGCTCCACGATCACCATCCCGAGCTCTGGGAAGTGTTCTCGGAGTACTACGGCTACGCCTTCGGTGGTGGCTGAGACGGGGTCCCGGTCTCACCTGGATCTCATTTGGATCTCATTTGGGTCGCTTGACGCCGCCGCCCGGCTTTTCGTCGCGCGACACCGGCTTCGAAGCGCCTTTCCGGCGACCGCCGTGGCCGATCCGGTCTCCGGATCTCGCCTTCTTGCGACGGGCGGCCTGCTTTCCACCGCCGGCGCCCTCCGACTTCTCCTTCGGACCGCCACTCTTGCCGCTTCGCTTGCCGGACTTCCGATCGCCTCGCTTGCCGTCCTCGGTCTTCTCCTCCTCCGAGAGCTGACGGATCAGATCCCGATCGGCTCGCGACGGTTCGCCGCCGCGACGACCGCTTCGATCCGTTCGGAAGGGATCGAACCGCGACGCCCGCTCGCCCGATCGCAGGCGATCAAGCCGCGTGAGATCCTGGGGTCGGATGTACTTCTCGATGTTCGGAACCCCGTCGGGCTCCAGCCGCTGGCCGACGATCTTCGCGATCTTCCGCCAACGGACGTGATCTGGTGGGGAGATGAAGGTGAATGACTCGGCGAATCCGCCTCCGTGACCGGCACGGCCGACGCGATGCACCCACTCCTCCGCGGCGAGCGGAAGGTCATAGTTCACCACGGTGCGGACGGCGGGAATGTGCAGGCCGCGAGACGCGACGTCCGTCGCGACGAGCACTGCGTTCGAGCCCTCGGTGAACTGCTCGAGCGCCCGCATCCGCTGGTTCTGACTCTTGTCCCCGTGGATGAGGCCCACCGAGATGCCGTGGTTCCGGAACGCGGCGTCGACCCACCCCGCTCGTCGCCGGGTCCGGCAGAAGATGATCACGCCGCGACGCTTCTCCTCGACCACCAGATGCAGCAGGAGCGCGACCTTCAGGACGTCGTCGATCTCGTAGAGCTTGTTGCCGACGTTCGCGGCGACCCGGGTGTGTCGGCCGATCTCGACCCGCTGGGGCTCGCGGAGGAAGGTGCGGGCGAGACTCTCCATCGCCGGCGGCATCGTCGCGCTGAAGAACGCCATCTGGCGGTCTTCCGGCATGCGTTCGAGGATCGTCTTGATCTGCGGCAGGAATCCCATGTCGAGCATCCGATCACCCTCGTCGATGACGAGATGCCGGATGAACGCCAGGCTCAGGACGTCGAGGTCCATGAGTTCACGAAGTCGACCGGGGGTGCCGACCACGATGTCGACGCCCGCTTCGATCCGCTCCCGCTGCGGCTTGAGCGCCGCCTTGCCCCAGACCGCGGTGACCTTGACCAGCGACCCCTTGGTGAGGCTTCGAAGTTCCTCGGCGACCTGCTGGGCGAGCTCGCGGGTGGGCACCACGACCAGCCCCCGGAGCCGACGACGGGGGTCGACGTACTTGCTGCCGGCGTCTCCGCCCTTCCGCTTCTTCTCGCGTCGGGCGAGCGGCGGCGGATTCTCGATGAGTCGATGGGCGAGTGGGATGCCGTAGGCGAGCGTCTTGCCGGTACCGGTGGGCGCCAGTCCGATCACATCCCGATCGGCGATCATGGGTCCGACGATCCGTTGCTGGATCGGGGTCGGCGCCGCGAACCCCAGACGCTCGATGCCGAGCCGGACCACCGGCGCGACCGGCATCTCGTCGAAGGTCTCCATGACCCGGACGACCGGAACGACCTTGGGCGTCGGCTTCTCGGCTGGTGTTTCCTGCTTCTCGGACGGCGTTTCTGGTTCTGACATCTCCAGACAGGATATTCGAGTTCGGTCTGCGAGGCGTATGCCTGTCGAGCGACGGCGACGCGGTGATTTTCCACACCGGAATCGGGTCCCGACTCGATCGACGACCGGATCCGGCCGAAGTCACTGGTGCCGTCGAGTCGCGACCCCAGGAGGGGGGGGCCGGGCTCGGCGGTTTTTTCATGCCCCGACCGGAATCGAGGTCCCGATCGGGGAGCGTTACGCTGCCCCCATGAAAGAACGCATCGGCGGTCCTCGAAACATCGTGGCCGGACTCGGTCTTCTCGTGACCCGGACCATCGGTCGCTGGGTGCCGGACCCCTTCCTGATCGCGATCGGACTCACCGCACTCACCGCGGTCCTCGCCCTGACGGTTCCCGGGACGTTCGCCACGAGCGACCCGCAGACCGACGGATCGACGCCGAGCCGGATTGCACTCCTCCTCGAAGCGTGGTGGAGCGACGACGGTCTCTGGAAGTTCCTGAAGTTCGGCATGCAGATGGCGATGGTCCTGGTCACGGGATACGCCCTCGCCGCGAGTCCGCCGATCCGTCGCGGCATCGACGCGATCTCCGACCTTCCACGCTCGACGACGAGCGGCGTGGTCCTGGTGTCGGCGATCGCGGTGGGGACCGGTCTCCTCAACTGGGGGCTCGCCCTGGTGGTCGGCGCCCTGCTCGCCCGCGGCGTGGGCCGCTCCCTCGAACGAAGAGGCATCCCGTGTCACTACCCGCTGCTGGTCGCGGCGGGATACACGGGCATGCTGGTGTGGCACGGTGGTTTCAGCGGCAGCGCTCCGCTGCAGATGACGACGCCCGCGAACGCCACCGCGGTCCTTCCGGATTCGATGGTCGCCGAGTACGCCGCGAACGGCATCCCCCTGTCCGAGACGATCCTTTCGCCGATGAATCTCTTCGTGTCGCTCGGCCTGCTGCTGGTGGTGCCGCTGGCGTTTCTTCTCCTCGTGCCGTCGACGCCGGACGCCTTCCAGTCGCCGAAGCGGCTCGACATCGATCTCGACGACGACGCGACCACGTCCGAACCGATGAACCCGATCGAGGTCGTGCTCGGCGTCGCGCTGGGCGTCGCCTTGCTCGCGGGATTCGTGGTCTATCTCGGTTCGAGCACCGGCGGCATCGGTCGACTCGGTCTGAATCAGATCAACGCCGCGATGCTGGGTCTCGGCCTCATTCTCCACGGCGCACCCACGCGATACCTCCGCGCGGTCGAGGATGCGGCGAAGGGCTGCGCCGGGATCATCGTCCAGTTCCCGCTGTATGCCGGCGTGATGGCGATGATGGCGGTGAGCGGTCTCCTCGGCCTGTTCGCGGAAGCAGCGATCGCCGCCAGCACGCCCGCGACGCTTCCCCTCTTCACCACCGCCAGCGCCGCGATCGTGAACATCTTCGTGCCGTCGGGTGGCGGACAATGGGCGGTGCAGGGACCGATCGCCCTGGTCGCCGGCGTCGATGCGGGGGTCCCGGTCGGCAAGATGGTGATGAGCGTCGCCTACGGCGATCAGCTGACCAACATGCTGCAGCCGTTCTGGGCCCTTCCGCTGCTGGCGATCACTCGCGTCAGGGCCAGGGACATCGTGGGCTACACGGCGCTGGTGATGCTGGTCGCCGCGGTGTGGATCATGATCGGCCTGCTGGTCTTCTGACGACCTCGACCCGCCGGCGTCAGCTCACGCACCACGCATACTGATCGACGAGTTCGAGTTCGCCGCCGAGTTCCTTCGCCGCCCGCCACGGCCAGCGCGGATCCCGAAGGAAACCGCGTCCGATGGCGATCGCGTCCGCATCCCCGCGCTCGAGGACGTCCTCCGCGAACCGGGGGTCGTCGAGCTCGCCGACCGCGACGACCGGCATCGAATCGACGCCCGCCTTCACCGCCGCGGCGAACGGGACCTGGAAGCCCGGTGCCACCGGGTACTCGGCCTTCGCATTGCCGCCGGTCGAGACGTCGACCGCGTCGCAGCCCCGCTTCTCGAGTTCGATCGCGAAGGCGACCGAGTCCTCGGTGCTCCATCCGCCGATGTCGTCTCGCCAGTCGGTGCCGCTGAAGCGGACCATCAACGGGAGATCGTCCGGCATCGCGGCCCGCATCGCGTCGAAGCACTCGAGCGGGAATCGCATTCGATTCTCGAGCGAGCCGCCATAGGCGTCGGTCCGCTCGTTCGAGAGTGGTGACAGGAAGCTCGACAGCAGGTATCCGTGGGCGGCATGCATTTCGACCAGATCGAAGCCGATGCGGGCGGCCCGACCCGCCGCGGCGCCGAACGCGTCGCGCATCGCGTCGAGATCCGCGAGGTCCATCGCGTGTGCGGGCGGGGCGATGTTCTCGTAGCTGTTGGCGCTCGCCCCCACCGATTCCCAACCACCCTGATCCGGCTCGACGTACCCACGGCTGGCCGACCAGGGACGGGCGTGCGAGGCCTTCCGACCCGCATGGGCGAGCTGCACGCCGAGCGCTGAAGCCGGTGCGACCGCCTTGACGGTCTCGACCACGCGGGCGAGCGCCGATTCACAGGCGTCGTCCCAGAGTCCCAGGCAGTTCGGGGTGATCCGACCCCGCGGCTCGACCGCCGTCGCCTCGGTGATCACGAGGCCCGCACCGGAGCAGGCGAGCGAACCGAGATGGACGTGCTGCCACGCACTCGCGACGCCGTCGACGGCGGAATACATGCACATCGGGCTCACCACGATCCGATTCCGGAGGCGGATCCCCCGCAGATCGAGGGGTTCGAAGAGACGAGGACCGGTGTTCTGGGCGTTCATGGGCGGGATCGTAGGCGTACGGAGCCCGCGAAGACGGGCCGGAGGGGGCGAACCGATCGGATCCCTCCGGTATCATCTTCCTTCTCGATCCGATCCCCCCGCGCCGCGGGGGGCCACCCACCCCATCGCCCACGCCGGCGAACCCGATTGGAATTCATCGATGCCGACCAAGGCGACCGACGTCAAGAAGGGCCAGTTCATCATCTGGGAGGGCCAGCTCCACCAGATCCTCGACACCGAACACGTCAAGCCGGGCAAGGGCCCCGCCTACGTTCAGGCCAAGATGAAGAATGTCAAGGTCGGCGGCATCAAGATCAACCGCCTGAACTCCGACGACCGCCTCGAGGAGGTCAACGTCGACCGTCGAAGCATGCAGTTCCTCTACGACTCCGGCGGCCGCGGTGACGGCCCCTTCGTCTTCATGGACGACGAGACCTACGACCAGACCGAGATCGAGAACGACGTGATCCCGAAGGAGCAGAGCCAGTGGCTCAAGGAGAACACCGAGTGCGTGGTGAGCATGTTCGACGGCAAGCCGCTGTCGGTCGCGCTCCCCGCCTCGATCGAGCTCACGGTCACCGACACCGCGCCGCAGGCGAAGGGCGCGACGGCCAGCAATCAGAACAAGGAGGCGTTCGTCGAGACCGGCGCCCGCATCCGCGTCCCACCGTTCATCGAGAACGGACAGGCGGTCAAGGTGAACCCCGAGACCGGCGAGTACCTCGGCAAGGCGTGAGTCGTTTCTGAACGGTTCCGGCCGATCGGCCGGGGTCGGTCAGACGTCGCCGGCCCGCTCGAGCGGGCCACCGCGGACCCGCGGACCCAGCCTGACGGCGCCGGCCGTCTCCGCCTGTTGTGCGCGGTTGATCAATCGGTGACTGAATGCGACGCCGTCCGGAAGCAGGATCTCGTGGGCCCGGGCGTGTCGAACCGCGTCCTCGCGGTCTCCCAGTTCGTAGGCGAGCGTCGCGAGCAGACGATGTGCGATCGCCCGGTGTGGCCCGTGGACGTCGAGCGACCGGTCCGCGAATTCGTACATCGCCTCCAGCCGCTCGTCGATGCGCCGGACGACGTCGTCTTCGCCCGTGAGCTCGGAATCACCGCGGCGTCGAACGAGCCGATCGGCGTTGCCCACCGCGATCGCGAGCCGCTCCGCGAGGGCCGGCCGACCATCCATCGCCGGCTCGAACCCCACGATCTCCAACGTGCCGCCGGTCTCGGCCTGCCGCCGGCACCGTTCGATGACCGCGTCCAGGAGATCGAGGCTCCGGGGACTTCCAAAGAACGCCAGCGACGCCTCCCAGTCCTCGAGGGTGAAGTCGTCGGGACGTTCGAACGTCAGGAGCCAGTCGCCCCGCCAGGTCGGTTCCGCTTCCGCCGAGGTGGCGATCAGGACCCGGACGTAGGCCGCGGCCTCGATCCGATCCCCCGGGACCGTCGCGGTCCGCAGGCACTCCGGTGGACGTCCGGGCTCCCCGGGAAGCCAGTCCGTGCCCGGATCCACGTCTCGGTACCAGAATCGATCCTGCCCGGAAGGCAGGAAACCGGTGGCGGGATCGAGGATCGACGCCGCGGAAAGCCAGAGACGAGTACCGCTCGGAAGCTGGGGCATGGAAGGGACGAACTCCGACCTCGATGCAGGATCCGGATCCGACGGTCTCCAACCGAAGGACCCCGGGGATCCGGAGTTCCACGACCGCGAACATCGCCGGCCTCCGCCGACGTCGCCCACCGAGGCGTGGACGAACCGGACGGTCGTGGATGGACGATGCCGGTGCGATCGTCGGATCGCTCATCATCGCCGCAAGGTGACAAGACGGCCGTCAGCCGGTTCTTTTCGCGCCCGCCCGCGATTCACGCGAAGACACCGTCCCGGCACCGCTTGCGCGGGTCGATAACGCCGTTCGATCTCGGAAGTCCTCGGTTTCTCAGATGACGCCCTGGTCGTGCATCGCCCGCGCGACCTTGAGGAAGCCGGCGATGTTGGATCCATCGAGATAGTCGCCGGTGCGGCCGTAGGCCTCGGCGGCCTCCAGACTGTGCTTGTGAATGTCCTTCATGATGCCGCCGAGACGTCGATCGACCTCTTCGCGGCTCCAGAACGTCCGACTCGACGCCTGCGCCATCTCCAGGGCGCTCACCGCGACGCCGCCGGCGTTCGCCGCCTTGCCCGGTCCATAGAGGACATCCTTCTCACGGAAGATCTCCTGGCCTTCCGGAACCGTCGGCATGTTCGCGCCTTCGCTCACCAGTCGGCAGCCGTTGGCCACGAGATTCGCGGCATCGACGCCGTTGATCTCGTTCTGCGTGGCGCACGGGAACGCGGCATCCGCCGGGACGTTCCACAGGGGGTTGTGGTCCGCATCACGATCCCGGGGCGTGAACTCGGCGTTCGCGTACTTCTCGACGTATTCGATGATCCTGCCGCGACGGTTGTTCTTGAGATCCTGGACGAACGCGAGCTTTTCGAGATCGATGCCGTCGGGATCGTGGATGAAGCCGCCGGAATCCGAGAGCGTGACCGGCTTCGCGCCGAGGTGATTGAGCTTCTCCACCGCGAACTGCGCGACGTTGCCCGACCCGGAGACCAGACACCGCTTGCCGGTGAGATCGGTCCCGTTGGCGCCGAGCATCTCCGCCGCGAAGTAGACCGCGCCGTAGCCGGTCGCCTCCGGGCGGATGAGGCTGCCGCCCCAGTCCGTGCTCCGACCGGTCAACACGCCGGTGAAGGTGTTGGTGAGCTTCTTGTACTGACCGAACATGAATCCGATCTCGCGGCCGCCCACCCCGATGTCGCCGGCGGGCACGTCGGTGTCCGGGCCGATGTGGCGGAAGAGCTCGCTCATGAAGGCCTGGCAGAACCGCATGACCTCGCCGTCGGAGCGGCCCTTGGGATCGAAGTTGGATCCGCCCTTGCCGCCGCCGATCGGCTGCCCGGTCAGCGCGTTCTTGAAGATCTGTTCGAAGCCGAGGAACTTCAGCACGCCGAGATCGACGGTCGGGTGGAAGCGAAGCCCGCCCTTGTACGGCCCGATCGCCGAATTGAATTCGACGCGGTAGCCGCGGTTCACCTGCACCGCGCCCGCATCGTCGACCCACGACACCCGGAATTCGATGACCCGCTCGGGTTCGACGAGACGTTCGAGGATCCGTCCGTCCCGCCAGACCGGATTCCGATCGAGGACCGGCTCGAGCGACGGCACGACCTCGCCCACCGCCTGGTGGAATGCGGTCTCGTGCGGCGTGACCGCTTCGAGGCGGCCCATGAAGTCGGTGACCCAGGCGGAATCGGTCTTCATCATCGGAGAGTCCTTGAATCGTCGGATCGACCGTCATGGCGATCACGCTGGCGTGCGAGACCCGGACCACGAGGTCGGGATCATCGTGGAATCATAGAAATCCGCAGCGGGTCCCGCCATCTCCCCACGCTCGGGAACCGGCGGGCACGTCCACCCCGTACGCTCTTCGTCGCCATGAAGATACTCCTCACCGGTTTCGAACCCTTCGGCGGCTCCGAGCTGAACCCCTCGGCGATGGTGGTCGAGGCCCTCGCGAGCGATCCGCCTGCCGACGTCGACCTGGTCACCGTGGTGCTCGAAGTGGTGGGCGAGGAGGCCGGGGATCGCGTCGTCGAACTCGTCGCCACCGAACGCCCGGACGCGGTGGTGATGCTCGGAGAGGCGACGGGAAGAGCCGGGGTGACCATCGAACAGGTCGCGATCAACCTCCGCGACTACGGCATGGATGACAACGCGGGAAACCGTGTCTCGAACCAGCCGGTGGTCGACGCGGCACCGGACGCCTACTTCACGACCCTGCCGGTGGCGGAACTCGTGCAGGCGGTCCGGGCGATCGGCGTTCCCGCCGCTCGATCGCTGTCCGCGGGTGCGTTCCTCTGCAACGAGATCTCCTATCGAGTCCTGCACGCCGAGGCGATCGCGAAGCGGCGGACCCCCGCCGGGTTCGTCCACCTGCCGCGGGTCCCCGAACAGTGCCTGGATACCGACGCACCGCACGCGAGCATGGGGGTCGACCGCCAGATCGACGCCGTACGAGCGATCCTCGAGACACTCGCCGGATGAGCGGACGGCGGTCGTCTGATTCGTTGTTGGCGGCACATGATCGCGGCATGCAGGCCCTGCGGGCGGACGTTTCGAGATCTGCAGAGCGACCCCGGGCAACGGGAATTCGATCGTAATCGCCGAGGAGATGATCTACCGTGTGTTCCCCCGGTTCCCGCCACAAGCCATTCCACGGAGAAAGACGGCATGAACACGAAGACGACTCTTCTGAGTTGCGCCATTTCGATCGTCGGCGTCGCCGGCTCGGTTGGCGCGGACACCTATGACCTCCTTCAGGACGACGCCTCGGCCGTCGTTCCGCTTGAGACCGATTCCAACGGTGACACCGAGGAGTGCGGCCTC
>Ga0315320_10005191_pt1 | contig 10667 bp, 9 predicted proteins | sample M140m21515metaG_FD_203458 | JGI IMG/M metagenome (GOLD analysis project Ga0315320, IMG submission 203458) | Ammonia-oxidizing marine archaeal communities from Monterey Bay, California, United States - M1 40m 21515 | ecosystem: Environmental > Aquatic > Marine > Coastal | place: USA: California...
TGTCGGTCTCGCCCCAAACAAATTCTTTGCCTTGGGCAGTTTTCGTGATGATGACGAAAAACGGGATTTCGTCTGCGTGCTTCACTTTTACTCCGTTGGTGTATATCGTTGCCATGCGTGTATTTTATCACAGATTAGGGTAAACAAAAAGGTTTTTCTGCATAAAAGAACGATTTATTTTGAGTTGTAATACAGCATCCCCACCCCCATAGCACCCACCCCATTTTTCAAAAGTTCAGGCCCCTTAATAGTTACAATTGCCGGGGGGGACTGTTTCCTCAATCTATCAACATCAAAATACCCCTACCTATTATTCAGTTAACGTGGAAAGAGAGGTAGTTCAGTAAAATAAAAAACAAAAAAAATAAAATAGGTGTATAAATATGTATGGTATATAAGGATTTGGGCATTAGCATAGGTGGTTTTGATTTCCAGTCTGCGACGAGGGTTTCTGTTCAATACCCTACACAAATTAGTGCTAAGAGAAATTTGGGTGAAAATATAAAAGCCGCCGATCAATTTAGATTTGACGGTCCATCTGAGGCTAAGTTGTCTATGGATTTTTTACTAAACACCGATGAGACTGTTAATGCTTATGAGTTTTTGTTTGATTCACAGGCGGCTGGAAAATCAAATAATAGTGGTCAGAGGAATTTCTCAATTAATGTCGGGGGTTTAAGCTATGGGAGTTGTTTTATAGATGATTATTCTATAGATATTGAGCCATTGGCCCCAGTTAAAGGGTCTGTAAGTTTTACATCTTACCAACCGCCGAGAGGGGCTAACATAACAGCCAACGCTTCTTCCACTGCTCAACAAAACGAAATAGTTCATGGTCATGATTGTAGTATTTCTGGGGCTAACGAGGTGGTAAGTGCTAACGTTGTAAGTAGATTGAATTATAAAAAGAGTTTTCGCAGAACTCCTGTTTATAAAATAGGGGATACTACTGGCTCTTCGTTTTTGATTGACGGTATCGAAGCTGAGATGAGTATAAGTTCGACAGGTTTGGAAAGCTTGTTGGCGATATCTGGAAATGAGGTAGTTAATGATGTGGTTGTGGAAATGCAGAGTACTGATGGTTCAATTATTACTCCTACCTTTACAACTACTGATGAATTTAAAATAAATATACCTAGTGGGTCTAGGGTATCTGATCAAGATTTCGGGGTTGAGGGCGGAGGTTCCGTTGTGGCAAATGCTAAGATTCAGAATGTAATTTTATAAAAAAAAGGGTAATATAAGATAGAATGCCGAGAAGAAAAGCTGCGGATAAGATGGAGCCATTGGAAATGATGGCTGAGTTTGAAAGAACAATAAAATTTAATAAGCGCCAATTTAAATTCACCCCCAAACAAAAGAAGTTTCTAGATATCATACTTGACGAAGAGTCTAAAATCATTTTTGTTTCTGGACCTGCTGGCAGCTCCAAAACCTACATGAGTTTATATGGATTATTGCAGATGATGAAGTCTGATTTTTCAAAAGACTTAATATATGTAAGAAGCATCGCGGAAAGTGCAGATAAGGGGTTGGGTAGCTTACCCGGGGACATTGCTGAAAAGTTTGACCCATTTTTGGGTCCGTTATACGATAAAGTTGAAGAAATCGTTAGTGCTGGGGATGCAGTGTTCTTAAAACAGAAAGAAAAGATTTCTGGAGTGCCTATTAACTTTTTGAGAGGTGCGAGTTGGAATAATAAGTTAATTTTTGCCGATGAAGCGCAAAATTTCACTCTTGGGGAGCTGACCACGTTAATTACTCGTATTGGGGAGAATACAAAGATTATTATTGGGGGTGATTTCTTCCAAAGTGATATTGGAGTGGGTAAATCTGGATTTAAAGATTTATTTGCTAAATTTGACGACGATGAATCGAAAGAGAAGGGTATTCATACTTTCAGTTTTAACGAAAGTGATATTGTCCGTAGTGAAATCCTAAAATTCATCATAAAGAGGTTAGAAAGTGGCTCGAAATAGAAAAATCTCTATAAACTAGTATTATTGGATAATGAATCATATATTTTGTTTTAGTTGTGGCCATAAGATGAGCTATAATCTTTCTCCACCTAATTTTTGTGAAAAATGTGGTGCGGATCAGAAATCTGGCACAAGTAAAGCCTCATCTAATAAAGAAGCTCCAGTTGAAGTCGAAGAATCTTTGGCGGAAGACGAAACAAATGCTACAAGCGTTCCAAGACTTACTAAGCTCGATGTGGAAACTGAAAACTTCGGAGGTACGATGACTATTGGGCAAATGGCAGGTCAAAATACACCGCCCGTTCATAAAGGATCAAAAACACAAAATTTGAACGATTTACTTGAATAATGTCAGAAAAGAAGTCATATGAAGACTACACTGATTTTATTGATGAAGCTATAAGAAAGCAAAGATCCAGATGGAGGTTAGATGCTATTAAGTGGTTTGACTTTGAGGATGTAGAGCAGGTTGTAAAATCTCACGTAGCGCAGAAATGGGACATGTGGGATCAAAGTCGTCCACTAGGCCCGTGGTTGGGTCGAGTTATCACAAATAGGATGTGGAATTTGATTCGGGGCCATTATGGTTCTTATATTAAGCCTTGTTCTACTTGTATCCATGCTAGGGATGAATTATGCGCTAAAACTCAAAGTGGCAACCAAGATGATTCATGTAAAGATTATGCTAAGTGGCTCAAGAAGAAGAAGTATGGATTGGAATTAAAAACAGCTGGAAGTTTGGATGAGTATGATGATTTGGGGAATGTGAAATGTAATAACTCTTTTGATTATGATTACCATCTCGATAAGTTGGATGTTCAGATGAAAGAGAAGCTTTCTAAAAAGAAATACAAAGCATATAGAATGATATTCTTTGAAGAATCTTCTGAGCAAGAAGTTGCTACTTTCATGGGCTATAAATGCACACCGTCCAATAAGAAGCTTGGATATAGACAAGTTAAAAATCTAAAAAACCAATTTCACAAATTAGCATCAGAAATACTTAAAGGAAAGGATATAAACTAATATGGAACTCACAAAAGAACAAATAGAGTATCTAAAGCAAAATGCCGCGAAAATATTAAATCTCAACGAACTAACACAAAAATGTTTTAGGAATGACGATTTGGATGGCAGATCAAGCGAAGGTCGTGCAGTAAGGAAGTTTTTGATAGAAAATGACATAAATTACAAAACAACTAGAAGAAAACCGCCTGAAGAAATTGAATTCACCGAGCAGCAGCAAGAATTCATTATCGATCAAGCCAAAAATGGCTTATCTTCACTAGAAATAGCAAAACTGATTTTCCCAAACAAAGAAATCAGACCTTTAAGCAACGAACAGAGAAAAGTTTTACTGCATATCAGGGAAGTCAACCCTGACTACATGCCATCTCAAGATTCTGGAGCAATCAACGATTACATTTGCCCCAAAAGCCCTAGCAGAATTATAAAAAAAATAAATGACTCAACAGGGATCGGTTTGGAAGATGGGAAGCTAAACAGGCAAAAACAAATCTGTGTAGAAACACTGGGCATAAATTTATCCAATAGTAGGTTCCTAAAAATTATTAATAATTATACAAACGCTGAAGACCGAGAACTCTTTGAGCAGGAGTTTATTAGACTCACTTGGGATAAGCCTGATTTGACCGCTGACGAGATCAACCTCTATTTGAATGTCTGTAAAGAGATAATCAACTTGGAGGTCGTCTCGATGCATCTGAACAAGCTTAACGACATGTTTGATGTCGCTGACGATCAGACGGAGATCACAGTGCGTCTCGCGGAGATTATTAAGGCTAAATCTTCTGAGTATCACCAGTGCGAAACAAGAATCGAGAATCTGACCAAAAAACTCCAAGGAGACAGGTCAGAGAGAATGAAAAAGAACCAAAAAGAAAACGCCTCGTTTCTATCTATCGTTCAAATGTTCCAAGAAGAGGAAGAGAGGAAAAATATGGTTCACATGGCAGAAATGCAAAAAAAGATCATCAAAGAAGAAGCAGAACGGTTGGAGGGTATGGCAGAGTGGAAAGCAAGAGTTTTAGGTATAAGTCAAGAAGATGCAATTTGAATGTAAAGAATGCGGCGAAAGCTTTGGTAGCAGAAGAAGTTTACATGCTCATATAAAGAAGCATAAGCTTACTCTTGGGGATTATTACGTGAAGTATATGCCACGTTTTGATAAGCTAACTAATAAGCCTATAGAGTTCAAAAACGCAGACCAGTATCTATCTTCCGATTTCAATCGACAAGGGAATATGATTAGATGGTGTTCGGAAGCTCCAGAAGATGAGGTAAAGGAATATGTATTGGAAAAATTCAAAAAACGCATAGAGGACAAAGGTCTAGATAAAGCACCCTCTAGTGTATATTTAAAAACAGCGGGTTTACCGACAATGGAGATTATTAAACGTGTCTTTGGTAGCTACACGCTGTTTTGCCGTGAGCTGGGGATAGAAACAAGATATGGAGATAATTTATGTGAAGAGTTTTTTGAAGATCACAGTGATGCCACTGTCTGGATTGACACAAGAGAAAATCAGCCCTTAGAGTTTAAAAATTCTTTTGTTTGTAAACTAGACTATGGAGACTACACGCTGGAGCCTAAAAGTTATACCTTTACTCATGTAGAGAGAAAATCATTTAGTGACTTTGCTTCTACAGTAACTAATGGGTATGATAGGTTCTACAAAGAGATGGAGAGGTGTAGGCATTCTGGGTGTTATTTATTTGTGGTGATAGATACAGATTTCGAAGGCATATTCAAATTGAATAATTCTGTTTATAAAAGATTCAATATGAGCTACGTCTTCAACAAAATGAGGCAATTCGAAGTGGAATTCGGAGATTGCTGTCAATTTGTATTTAGCGGTTCAAGAAAAAGAAGCGAAGAGTTAATTCCCAAGATTCTTTGTTTAGGTAAGAAACTATGGAAAGTAGACTTACAATATTTTTGGGAAAAAGAATTAAATAAAAATGGCTTGGCAAGAAGGAAATCAGAAGCTGAACAGGAAGTTCAAGAATATCAACGAAGAGGTTCTTCAAAAAGAAGGTTATATAGACGACGAAGAGGCTAGGCTTCTTCTATATAAATTTCTAAGAGAAAACCCATCTTTTACTTCTGAATTATTTACAGGGGTAAAGTTATTCCCTTTCCAGCATATGGCTATTAAGGCTATGATGGAGAGCGACTACTTTTTAGGTATTTGGTCCCGTGGTATGAGTAAGTCATTCTCGACGGCTCTATTCGCTATTTTAGATTCTATTATGAATCAGGGTGTCCAGATTGGTATTATATCTAAATCCTTTCGACAGTCGAAGATGATCTTCAAGAAGATAGAGGATATAGTCAAAAGCCCTAAAGCGGAGTTCTTTTCTCAATGCGTGACTCGTACATCCAAGATGAATGATGAATGGTTGATGGAAATAGGCAGAAGTAAGATTATTGCCCTTCCTCTAGGCGATGGTGAGAAACTTCGTGGTTTCCGTTTCCAAAGAATGATTATTGATGAGTTATTGTTGATGCCTGAAAAAATTTACAATGAGGTTATCATGCCTTTCCTATCTGTTGTGGAGAACCCTACTGAGCGTCAAGAAATCTATGATCTTGAGACCCAGATGATTGAAAAGGGGGAGATGGAAGAAGAGGATAGAAAAAAATGGCCCAACAACAAAATCATTGGATTATCTTCGGCTTCGTATAAATTTGAATACTTGTTTAAATTATACCAGCAATACGAAAACTTAATCCTGAATGAAAACAAGCAAGATGGCGCACATAGAGTCATTATGCATTTCAGTTATGATTGCGCTCCAGAACAGCTATATGATCAAAACTTAATTAACCAATCTAAGTCCACCATGAGTCAAGCTCAGTTTGACCGAGAGTTTGGAGCTATATTCACCGATGACAGCTCTGGCTACTTCAAGGTGAGTAAGATGGCCGCTTGCACCATACCTGACGGTGAGGGGCAGTGTGTGGAGGTTGTCGGTGATCCTAGCAGCAAGTACATCTTGGCATTTGACCCTTCTTGGTCTGAGAGTGAAGGTTCTGACGATTTTGCGATACTGTTGATTAAGCTTCACCCAGAGACGAGGAAAGGAACAATTGTTCATAGCTACGCTGTATCTGGCGCTAATTTACAAACACATATAAGATATATGGCTTATATATTTACGCATTTCAATATTGAGATGGTTGTAGGCGATTATAATGGTGGCGTTCAGTTTTTAAATGCTTGCAAAGAAAGCGGCATATTCAAAAAACAAAATTTAAAGATAGATACTATAGATGCGGATTTAGATAACCCTAAAGACTATAAAAAGGGTATCAGGAAATTAAAAAATCAAATTAATAAGGAATCAAGGAAGTTTGTATTCTTGAGGAAGCCTACGTCCAGCTGGATCAGAAATGCTAACGAATCTCTCCAATCCGCATTTGATCACAAGAAGATATACTTCGCGGGTTCAGCTATGGATGAGAATTATAATATGCAAAGGAAAGCTAATATCCCAATTGAAAAATTACAGTTCTTAAAAAACAAAGATGCCGAGGAAAAGAAGAAGGATGCTAAGATGATTGATTTTGTTGAACACCAAAGGGACATGATAGATTTAATCAAAGTCGAATGCGCTCTAGTTCAAGTGACAACCTCCCCACAAGGGACACAAAGTTTTGATTTGCCATACAACTTAAGAAAGCAGAGAGGGGCTGATAAAGCAAGGAAAGACTCCTATTCCGCTTTGATCTTAGCTAACTGGGGGATGAATGTATACTTTGACATGATAGAAGATAGAGGTGAGTCAACTCAAGAAACTTTTACGCCAATGTTTATTTCTTAACTTTTAAAAGTTAGAAAGTGACTTTTGGTGTAATATAATAAAACGATGGCTAGGAAGTATACAAAAAAATCTGATTATTGGAAAAAGTTTGAGAATCGCGATTCTCTTCCTTATTTTAACGAAGCTGAAGCTTCTTATGGGCCAGAACTAGTTGGTGAGGCATTCTACACCTCTGACGCATCATATAAAAGCGTTTCGAGTGCTGCTAGGTCAAATACCGCTGGAACGTCAAGAACCTCCAGAATCAATGGTGCGGCTATTAAAACAACCATTGATAGATTCTCAAGCATTAGAAAAGGTATGCTTCCTTATGAGTATGCTAGTGATGGTGTAAATGTGCGTGAAGGTATTGAGTTATGCCAAAAAGCGTATGCTAACGTATCGATATTCAGAAACGCTATTGATATCATGTCTGAGTTCGCTAATACAGACATTTACCTTGAAGGTGGGACAAAGAAGAGCAGGGAGTTCTTCCAAGAATTTTTTAAGAGGGTAAACTTACAAAACCTCAAGGATCAGTATTTTAGAGAATATTATCGTAGCGGTAACATTTTTCTTTACCGTTTTGACGGCGAGTTTGAGGTCAAAGATTATGCGCGGCTTATGAATCAAGTCGGCGCAATTAATCCGTCTGCCAACAAGATCCCTGTTAAGTACGTCATCTTGAATCCTTTTGATATTGTATCTAAAAGAGCTACGACATTTAATGTTGGGGCTTATGAGAAAGTTCTTTCTGAGTATGAACTTTCTAGACTACAAAATCCTGTTACTGAAGAAGATCAGTTGATATTTGATTCTTTAGATCCTGAGATGAAGGAGCTTGTTGAAAAAGGCTCTTACTACACTGATGGTTTAAAGATCGAGTTAGATCCCAAACGTTTAACCTTCTCTTTCTATAAAAAACAAGATTATGAGCCATTCGCTATTCCTTTCGGCTATCCAGTCTTAGAAGATATCAATGCAAAGCTTGAGTTAAAGAAAATGGATCAAGCTATCACTCGCACTGTCGAGAACGTGATTCTTTTAATCACTATGGGTGCTGAACCAGAGAAGGGTGGTATCAACGCCAATAACATCAATGCAATGCAGCAACTCTTTAAGAATGAGAGTGTTGGGAGAGTCCTTGTATCTGACTACACCACAAAAGCTGATTTTGTTATTCCAGATTTAAATAAAGTCTTAGGGCCAACTAAATATGAGACCCTTAATGAAGATATCAAACAAGGATTGCAAAATATTGTTGTTGGTGAAGAAAAGTATAGCTCAACTCAAGTCAAAGCCCAAATCTTTATTGATAGGCTTAAAGAGGCTAGAAGTTGCTTCTTGAATGATTTCCTACAGAGAGAAATTAAAAGAATAGCCAAAGACCTTGGATTTAAGTCATACCCTACCGCCATCATGAAAGATATTGACATGCGGGATGAAACCCAGCTTATGCGTGTTTCCACAAGGCTTATGGAGCTTGGAATACTTACCCCACAACAAGGAATGGAGATGTTCCAGAATGGTAAGTTCCCAACTGCGGAGGAAATCGCCCCAGCACAACAAACATTTATCGAGCAAAGAAAAGGTGGTTTTTATAATCCTATTGTCGGTGGTGTACCAATGATTGAGGATGAGGTTGCTACCCCAGCCTCAAAATCAAAAACTCCACAAAGTGCGGGGAGACCAGAGGGAACTGTAGATATTCCACAAGCCGAAGCTAACTACTCAAGGAAAGGTCTTCAAACAACCATATATGAAATCGAAGCTTTTAGCTCTATTGCTAGAGAAAGATTCCAAAAAGAGTTGGATCAAGAAGACTTGAACCCACAGCAAGAAGACATGCTTAAGCAGCTTTGTGAAGCGATTATCTGTTCTACAGAGAAGCCTGAATGGGGACAAAGACTAGAGGCTTGTGTTGAGGACTTTGAGCTAATTCAAGATTTAAATGCACTTGATGATATTTTAGGTGTAGCTACTAAACATAATTTAGATATTTATCCATCAGCAATTTTATACCATAGTCATGAAAATTAATCCAGAAGAAATTGAAGTACCTCTTGAAAAAACTGTTAGTTTTAACAATGGGGAAGTAGAAGTATCCATCGCTAGTAAATATAGTGGTTCAGAAGCAGGTTTGTATAAATCTTATATGAGCATGTGTGCATCTGATGACAAAGCCCTGACTGATACTGAGGGTATGGATAAAGATAAGACTTACTCTGCCTGCGCTGTTCAGTATGGCAAAATGCGAGGCATGATGATGGACGATAGCAAAGGGGGGCTTACCGACAAGCAAAAGAAGCTTCCACCCGCGCTACAAAAAGTCATCCTTAATAAGATGAAGAAAGACGGAAAGATTAGCGAAGAGGAGGCTGAAGCGGCTTATGCTAAATTCCTTTCTAAAGATGACAAAAAAGAAGCTGATCCAAAAGGCGAAAAAATTAATGTGGTGGAGAAAAAGTAAGATGCCTTACAAACACACTGCGTTTTTTGAAACAGAGGTCTTAGCTCATCAGATAGACGAGCAATTTATCTCACAAGCTTCTTTAGAGGAGTTGGCTCCTCTTGTGCCGAAAGATATAGACTTCAAAAAAAATGTTGATTTAATCGGCGTTTCTTTTAATGCTGCCGTTGTTAACATGTTTAATAAGAATGGTGACGGCATGAACACCGAAACCGCTCTTGCTTATACAGACCAGTTCATTCATAAGCCTACTAATATTGAACACGATAAAGAAAAGATTGTTGGCCATATTGTAAGCGCTGGATTTAGTGAGTATGGAAGCAGTAAGATGCTGTCCCCAGAGGCTGCTAAAGATATTACTGACCCATTTAATATTGCTTTGGGTGCTGTTGTATATAAATCTGCTAGCCCTAACTTCGCTGAGTTAATCGAAAAATCAACTGACCCAGAGAATGAATCTTATTATAAAAAAGTTTCTGCAAGCTGGGAGGTTGGATTCACAGATTATGTTTTAGCTGTTGGTAGCACAAAGCTTAGTGAGGCTAGAATCATTGATAATCCAAAGGAAATGGAGAAACTCAATGGTAATTTGAGAGCTTACGGCGGTTCCGGCAAAACTAATAAAGGCGAGCCAATTTATCGCTTGATCACTGGCAAGGTGTATCCACTCGGAGTGGCATTTACATCAAAACCAGCAGCAGATGTAAAAGGAATCTATAAAGATAAAAAAGAAGAAAATCCTGTTATCATTAAAGATAAAAGAGATAAAATTTCACAAATTAATAAAAAAACTGTAATTGAAGAAAAGAATATTGCTATGGAAAATATTGTAAATGAACTTAAAGAGCTTCTTATCGAGAAAAAATTCGGTGAGGAGGCTGTCGCTTCCATGACTCAGACATTCTCAGATGCTATCCGCGAAAAAAGCGATCAGTATGCTGAAGAGAAAAAGTCTATCGAGTCTGAAAAAGAAGCTGTTAAGAAGGAATATGAATCACTTAAAGCATCTGTCGCTGAACTTGAGACCAAGTTGACCGATGCTAACGAGCGTATCAACTCCTTTGAAAATGAAAAGAAGGCGCAGGAAGCTGTAGCCCGATTCAACCTTCGTATGGATGAGCTTGACTCTAAGTTTGAACTCGCTGATGAAGATCGTGAGTTTCTTGCTAATGAAGTTAAGTCTATCGATGAGACCGAGGAAGCTTTCGCTTCTTACTCCGATAAGCTTGAAGTACTTTGGAAGCACAAGAGCAAGGCTCATAAAGAAGCTTTCGAAGCTGAAGTTCAAGCTCGTATTGACGAAGAAGTCGAGAAGAGAATCGCCACCGCTTCTACTGAAGAAGTCAATGTCGAAGCTGCTCTTGATAACGCAACTCAAACAGACGCTGATA
>Ga0315320_10005192_pt1 | contig 10667 bp, 10 predicted proteins | sample M140m21515metaG_FD_203458 | JGI IMG/M metagenome (GOLD analysis project Ga0315320, IMG submission 203458) | Ammonia-oxidizing marine archaeal communities from Monterey Bay, California, United States - M1 40m 21515 | ecosystem: Environmental > Aquatic > Marine > Coastal | place: USA: California...
TTTGTAGTTCGACAGAATCTTTTGAATCGTTCTTTCTTAATCTTTTATAGTGATTATACACAGCAACTGAGAGAACTTTTTTAGCTTTTTCTTGCCCAATTACGTACTCATCAAGCTTCTGGAATATTTCTAGTGGTGAGGGAAGTTCATCCAACGAAACATCTTCTTCACTTTTAATCTCTTCTTCAATTATGTCATTACAAAGATCAACACATTCATTGCAAATATATACGCTCGGTCCAGCTATTAATTTTTTTACATCATCTTGAACTTTTCCACAAAAAGAACAATGTAATTTATCAGTAGTTGAATTACTTGGCATCTGCCTTGTCTCTTTGATTTAGCACACCATCAACTATTCCATATTTTATAGCTGCTGGTGCATCTAAAAAGTTATCTCTATCGGTATCTTTTTCAATTTTCTTAATAGTTTGACCGGTATGTTTAGCTAATATTTGATTAACAATCTTTTTCATGTGTAATATTTCTTTTGCATGAATTTCAAAATCTGATGCTTGCCCTTGAAATCCACCAAGTGGTTGATGAATCATAATTCTTGAATTAGGTAAAGCAAACCTTTTTCCTTTATCTCCACCAGCTAATAATATTGCTCCCATGCTAGCTGCTTGACCAATACATAAAGTTGAAATAGAAGGTGCAACAAACTGCATAGTGTCATAAATTGCTAAGCCAGAGGAAATACTTCCTCCAGGTGAATTAATATATATTGAGATATCTTTCTCAGGATTTTCAGATTCTAAGAATAATAATTGTGCAACAACTAAGTTAGACATGTAGTCGTCTACAGGCCCAGTTAGAAATATAACTCTTTCCTTTAAAAGTCTTGAATATATATCAAATGACCTTTCGCCTCGAGGTGTTTGCTCGATAACCATTGGTATTAGTGCTGATTCTATTTCGTTCATGTACATTTATTTATTAGCTAATTCTGAAAATTCTATCACCTTATCTTTAGATTTAAGGGCTTTTTCTAAATTTTCAATCAATTGTTCTTCTAAAACAATCATTCTGTATTGATCTAGTTGCTGAGGTTGACTTTGAACCCACTGCTTAAATTGTTCAGAATCTTTATATTTTTCTGCTTCTTTTTCAATGAATATATCCATTTTTTCTTTATCTGCTGTAATTTCAAAGTGTTTAATAAGTTCAGCAAAAAGAAGGTCAAGTTTTACACGTTTTTCTGCATTTTCCATAAAAGTATCTATAGGAAATAAATCCTCTCCACCATTTTCTTCTGTCTGGCCTATTCTCATTAAAGCATCTTTTCTCATTAGGTCAGCTTGTTCTTTTACAGTAACCTTTGGAACACTGAAGGAATTGGTTTTCAATAAAGTTTCGTATATAGATTCTTTAGTTAAATCTTTTTCTTGCAACTTTACTTCTTTTGCCATTCTTGAAGATATCTCATTCTTGAAATCATCTTCTGTCTTTACATCCATCTCAAGTTTTTTATATAAATCCTCGCCTATTATGGATTTATGTAGTTCCTGGATTGTTTTAAGATTTATTTTAAATTCAGCCTCAATACCAGCTAAATCTTTTTTAAAATAATCCTCTGGAAAAGTTGATTTAATTGAAAACTCTGATGGCTCTTTTCCAATAATGCCATCTTCAAAACCTGGTATCATAGAATTACTTCCTAGGACTAATTTAAAATCATTAGCAGAGTTTCCTTCAAATTCCTCCCCATCGATTGATCCAACAAAATCAATAATTACTTGGTCATCTTTTTTGGATTTTCTGCTTACATCTTTCCATTCCCCATACCTTTTTACTATATCCGAAATAGCGAGCTCAAGATCATCTTCAGAAATAGAGATAGAAACTTTTTCATAGTTTGTCCATCTACTTAATTTAGGTTTGATTTCAGGAAAAACTTCAAAAGTAGCTGAGTATGAAATAGGTTTTTTAGGATCTTCATTTTCAAGATCTACTGTAGGAGCTGATGCTGGGCGTACTTTATTTTCAGCTAGAGCTTTAGGATAAGAGCTCTGTATTAAATCATTAACTACCTCGGCATGGATTGAAGCTCCATATTTCTGCTCCAAAACATCATTAGGGACCTTGCCTTGTCTAAAGCCATCTAACTTAGCTTTTGACTTAATATTTTTAATCTTTGATTGAAATTTTGAATCGTAGTCTGCAACAGGAACTGAAACTGTTAATTTTCTTTCTAAGTCTTTGAGTTTTTTAATTTTACTTATCATAGTTATACCTATCTAAAAATGGGGCGAGCGATGGGGTTCGAACCCACGGCCTCCGGAGCCACAATCCAGCGCTCTAACCAACTGAGCTACGCCCGCCACGAAACGAGACATTATAGATTAAAAATAGATTTATTATCATCTTTTTAATAGGATTCTCACGAGTTATAGATTATGATTTTTTTGAGGCATTATTAATGAGTAGTTTTTTCGACGATACAACAAAGTTCGTAAATAAGGCATTGAAGCTTATTGATATTTCTCCTGGACTTGCTAACAAAATAATAACTTGTAACTCAACTTATACTGTTAGATTTGGAGTTCGTCTAAGAGGTGAAATATATACCTTTGAAGGTTGGAGATCCGTTCATTCTGAGCATATGGAACCAACTAAAGGTGGCATTCGTTTTGATATAGCTACACATGTTGAAGAAATTGAAGCTCTTGCTGCCTTAATGTCGTATAAAAATGCAATCATAAACGTCCCTTTTGGTGGTTCTAAAGGCGGTTTAAAAATCAATCCTAGTGATTGGAATAAAGCAGAAATTGAAAAGATTACAAGAAGATTTGCTCAAGAACTAATTAAAAGAGATTTAATAAGCCCCTCTCAGAATGTACCAGCCCCTGACATTGGAACATCCTCAACTGAAATGGCTTGGATTGCAGATGAATATAGAAAAATAAAACCAACTGATATTAATTCCTCTGCTTGTGTTACTGGAAAACCACCAAATAAGAATGGCCTTTTGGGAAGGGAAGAGGCAACAGGAAGGGGTGTTCAATATATTGTTAGAGAATTTTTTCGTAATGAAGAGCTATTAAAGTTAATAAAGTTTACCCCTATCATGAAAGATAAAACTTTTATTATTCAAGGGCTAGGTAATGTTGGGTATCATGCGGCAAAATTTATAAGCAAAGATAATCAAATGAAGTTAATTGGAATTGCTGAATTCAATGGCGGCATATATAACAATGAAGGTATAGACGTTGATCATGCAAAAAAATATTTTCTTAAGCATGGTTCGTTTAAAAATTATACCCAAGCTTTATTTATTAAAGATGCCTCTTTATTACTTAAAAAACAATGCGATGTATTAATACCAGCTGCCAGGGAAAATGTAATAAATGAAAAAAATGCTATTGATATAAAAGCAAAATTAATTGTTGAAGCTGCAAATGGTCCAATTACTTTTAAGGCGCATGCAATTCTAAATAAAAATAAGATTTTTGTTATTCCTGACATTTTAGCTAACTCTGGTGGAGTTGCAGTAAGCTACTTTGAGTGGGTCAAAAATATAAGACGTATCAGGTTTGGTAGATTAGAAAAACGTAAGAATATTATTCAAATGAACAGTCTTATAGAAGCAATTGAATCTATGACAGGTACTTCAATGCCAATAAAATACAAAACTAATTTTCTTGAAGGAACCAATGAGATTGATCTTATTAGATCAGGTCTAGATGACATGATGATTGATGGTTTTCAAGAAGTAAAAAAAGAATTTTTAACAAATAATAAGATTTCAGATTTTAGGACTGCTGCATATAAGGTAGCTATTGAAAAGATAGCAATGTCTTACGACTCTATAGGTTTATAGCCAATAGTTAATCCAATGAATTGAAAATTGGAAAATATACTGGTTTGGAATCCTCTTCCCATTCTTTATAATTAATCATAGTTTCTCTATGTAACTTAGACTCAAGAAAGTTGTTTAAAATTCTTATAATATTTGGTATTGAGGTTTGATTATCAAACCATTTAGAGTCTGCAATTCTAAACTGTCTTATAAAAGGAAGAATTGAGATATCAAGCTTGTTAATATTGTTTCCTAATATCCATTCCTTATTTGAGATTATTGAGTTTAGCTCATCTAATATTTTCATACATTCGCCTCGATGATCTTCGTTACCAAGACCATCGTATCTATTTGCATATTTATATCTATCTAAATGAAATTTAAATTTACCATCAAATATTTCAATTAATTGTTCTGATAAATTAATTTCATAATGATTTAAATTTTCACCAAAAACATTAACTTTATCCAAAACCCATTCAATGATTTCATTGCTCTCATCAATAATTCTATTTTCTAATACCAGAACTGGCACTGTGCCTTTAGGAGATACCTCCAACATATGACCTGGCTTATTGTTTAATTTTATTTCTCTTATCTCACAACGAATGTTTGCAAGCTTAATGGCCATTCTTGCTCTCATTGCATAAGGGCATCTTTTGAATGAATATAATATTGGTGTCTTCATTTATTTTTTTTCTCAACCTCATCTTTAGGTCCGATATGTTTTTGATTCCTTTTTTTTGCTATATCAACTTGTTTTTGCCTACTCATATATCTAGCTTTTTGTTCTTCTGTTGTTGAATTAAAACATTTAGGGCAAGCAACACCTCTAATAAATTCCTTAGATTCTTTGTCTAAATCTGTTATTGGCATCCTACAGCCATGACACATATCATATGTCCCTACTTTTAAGTCATGTTTTACAGATACCCTGTCATCAAATACAAAACACTCACCCTCCCACAGTGAATCTTTTTGATCAATTGATTCGAAATAATTAAGAATCCCACCTTTTAAATGAATTACGTTTTTGAAACCATCTTTCATCATCATAGATGATGCTTTTTCACATCTAATACCACCGGTGCAAAACATTGCAACTTTTTTATTTTTTTTATCACTTTCCGTGAAATTTTGATTTTTTACCCATTCAGGGAATTCTCTAAACTTTACTGTATTCGGATTAATAGCATTTTTGAAGGTTCCAATTGAATATTCATAATCATTTCTTGTATCTATAAGAATAGTATCTTTATCGGATATTAAATTATTCCAATTCTTGGGATCAATATAATCCCCAACAATCTTGTTTGGGTTTATGGATTTATCTCCAATTGTAACGATTTCTTTTTTGAGCTTTATTTTTAGTCTTACAAAAGGATTAACTTCTGATTGAGAGAACTTAATGTCTATTTGTGAAAAACCTTGGATAGATTTAATGTATGCTAAAGCACTTTCAATTTTTAAGTCCTTGCCTGAAATTGTGCCATTTATACCCTCTTCACCAACTAATATGGTTCCGTATATTGATAGGCTTTTTAATTTAGCTCTAATTTCATTTTGAAGTTTTTCAGGATCTCTAATAGAAGAAAACTTGTATAAGGCTGCGACATAGTACATAAATATATTTTACTACAAGAAAATGGCGCGCCTGAAGAGATTCGAACTCCTGACCCACTGCTTAGAAGGCAGTTGCTCTATCCAGCTGAGCTACAGGCGCGTGGTCGGGGTAGTAAGATTCGAACTTACGACCACTCGCTCCCAAAGCGAGTGCGCTACCAGACTGCGCTATACCCCGAGGGTGCAAATATTAAAGTTTATCGAAAAAATAAGCAATGACCATGTGCATAAATATTATTTAATGACATAATCTTGTTCATGGATATAAAAATATTAGATGGTAAATCTTTAGCTAAGGCCACAGAAGAATCAATTGCAAAACAGGTAAATGATTTAAATACTAAAGGTATAACACCAACCCTTGCTACTATTTTAGTCGGCCAAGATCCTGCGTCCGAGACTTATGTGAAGATGAAAAGAAATACCTGTGCAAGAGTTGGTATGAAATCTATTGCTGTAGAGATGTCTGATTCTACAACTACTGAAGAACTTTTAATAAAGATAAATGAATTAAATGATGACAACAATGTTCACGGTATTTTGTTACAGCATCCAGTTCCTCATCAAATCGATGAAAGGCTCTGTTTTGATGCTATTGATATAAAAAAAGATGTTGACGGTGTTACCTGTCTTGGTTTTGGAAATATGTCTATGGGTCTGCCTGCTTTTGGGTCATGTACGCCAGCTGGAATTATGAGACTGCTTGAACATTATGAAATTAAAATACAAGGAATGAATGCTGTTGTTGTTGGTAGAAGCCCAATTCTTGGAAAACCAATGGCTATGATGTTATTAAATAAAAATGCTACTGTAACAATCTGTCATTCAAGAACTCAAAATATAGAAAACATTATTAAGCAGGCTGATATCTTAGTTGGTGCGGTTGGGATACCAAGGTTTATTAAACACGAATGGATTAAAGATAATGCTGTTGTAATAGATGCAGGCTACCACCCAGAAAAATGTGGTGATATTGATCTAGAAAATATTGAATCTAAGGCCTCTGCTTATACACCAGTTCCAGGCGGTGTAGGTCCTATGACAATTAATACTTTGATATTGCAAACACTTCAATCTGCTCAAAAAATTACGACTTAGAGCTCTCTTCCTCTTCTGATTTGTCTTCCTTAATATCAGTTTCGCTATCTGTTTCTTCGTTAACCACATCAGCTTCAACATCGACAATTTCATTTGTATCACTTGAAGTTTCTTGGCTAGATTTTTTAAAAGGAAATGGCTTATTATCTGTTTCAAACAGTAGAAATTTGAGAGTATCACTTACAAATAAAAACAAATGTTTATTAAATTCAGCTAAAGAATCATTTATTTTTGAAGTAAACAAGAAAAATAAAAATTGTATAAATGCAAGTCCAATAGATACAGATATAACAAAATTTAATACAAATGCATAAAGGAACATAAAGGCAAACCTAGTCCATTTACCTATTTTTAGAACTTCTTCTTTTACTTCTTCTCTGTTAATTTCCATAGTTTATTTTTCCATATAATTAAATTCTACATCAACTTCATGTGGATTATTGACTAGATCATCTATTAGTGTGTCTGGTGATGAGTTTTTATAAATAATATCATGTAAGGAGTCGACCAGAGGCATTTTAATATTTAATTTTGAAGATTCTTCTTTTATTACCAGAAGTGTTCTTACGCCCTCAGCTACTTGACCAACCTTCTGTTTAGCCTCATCTAGGCTTAAGCCTGCGCCAATATGAGTGCCTAGCTGAAAGTTTCTTGAAAGATTTGAAGTGCATGTTGCAACAAGATCACCCATGCCAGCCAAACCAAGAAATGTAATTGGATTTGCACCTTTCGCAACTGCAAACCTACTCATTTCAGCCATACTTCTTGTAAGTATGAGGCCTACCGCATTTTCTCCAACATTCAAAGAATCAGCCATTCCACAGATTATTGCATAGATATTTTTTAAAGCTCCTGCAAACTCAACACCTTGAACATCATTCGATGAGTAAATCTTGAATAATTCAGAAGATAATGCAACTTTAACATTAGCAATCAGCTCATTGGATGAGCTTGCTATAACTGTTCCTGCTACTTTATTATCAGCTATTTCTCTGGCTAAATTAGGGCCACTTAAAACCCCAACATTATTAATATTTGTATCTATATTCTCAGAAATGATATCTGACATAGATCTAAAAGGATTTAATTTAATTCCTTTTGTGCATGAGATAACAGATGCCTGAAGTTCGATCATAGGAACAATTCTCTGAACAATATTTTCAAAAATAATACTTGGAGTAGCAATTAAAACTATGTTTGAATCCTTCATTACATCTTCTAAGCATTCTGAAGCTTGGATATTAGATGATAATTGAAGCTCTGGATGATAGGTTGAGTTTGCACCTTCTGAATTGATTCTAAGGGCTTGATCAGAGTCTCTAACCCATAAAGCTACTTTATTGCCATTAGAAGCAGCTATATTAGCCAGCACTGTTCCAAAACTTCCGCCTCCAAGAACAGCAACCTTGCTTTGATTATTCATTTTAGGATAAATACTTATCTAACTGCCTTAAATATCTTGAAGGATCTTGAGGAGAGCCACCTTCTGCAATAACAGCATAGTCATACAAGAAATCTACATAGGCGTTAAATTGCTTTCCCTTCATATCTTTAAGTTTTTTAACTAGTTTATGTTTAATGTTAATTTCAAATATAGGGTTAGATGAACCAAGACTCTGACCGGAAGCTTCTAGAATTTTTCTTAACTGTGCTCCTGGCTCATGTTTAGGAAGAACAATGCAAGATGCAGAATCTGTTAAACGAGAGCTGATAACAACATCAGAAACTTTTTCGTTAAGATGTTTTTTTATCTTTTTAATAACATCCTGATCTGCCTCTGATACTTTTTTGCTAGTATCTTCTTTTTCAATATCTTCCTTTGCTGCATTTACAAGTTCTTTACCCTGATATTCCATTAGGCCTGCCATTAACCACTCATCTATTCTTTCTGTAAGAAGAATGACTTCAATACCCTTTGATTTTAAACCTTCTATGTGCGGAGAATTAACTGCTGCCTCGTAGGTATCAGCAACACAAAAATAAATTTTATCCTGATCATCCTTCATTCTACCGACGTAATCATCTAAACCTTGATTAACTGAATTGTTATTTAAGAAAGTAGAAGCAAATAACATTAAACTTGCAATAGTTTCTTTGTTTTCATGGTCTTCAGCAGGACCTTCTTTTAATACCAATCCATACTCGTTCCAAAATTCTTTATATTTATCAAAGGAATTTGTCTTTAAATCCTTTAATGAATCTAACATTCTCTTTGTTGCAGCTTTTTTTATACTATCAACAAGTTGATGCTCTTGAAGAATCTCTCTTGAAACATTTAATGGCAAGTCACTTGTATCAATAATTCCTCTTACAAATCTCAGATATAGAGGAAGAAAGTTGGAAGCATCATCCATAATAAAAACTCTTTGTATATATAGCTTTACTCCCCTAGGTGATTCTCTATTCCAAAGATCGAATGGTGGTTTTGAAGGGATATACAAAAGATTGGTGTACTCATTTTTGCCTTCTACTTTGTTATGAACCCATAAAAGAGGATCTTCTTGATCATATGTAATAAATTTATAGAAGTCTTTGTATTCTTCTTCTTTTATTGACCTTTTTGGCTTTAACCAAAGAGCATCAGCATCATTAATTCTTTTAGAATCATTTTCGGAGGTAATTAAATTAAGTGGGAAGTTTATATATTGAGAGTACTTTTCTAGCAGAAATCTAACTCTTCCCTCTTCAGCAAATTCTTTGTTATCGTCGTTAAGGTAAATGATTACATCTGTGCCGTTATTTTCTTTGTTTACTTCTTTGAGCTTATATTTCTCTTCTCCACTACTTTCCCAAAGAATTGCTTTATCTGAATCTTCAAATACTGATTTAGATATTACCTCAACCTTATCAGCAACCATAAACACTGAATAGAAACCAACACCAAACTGCCCAATAAGATTTGAGTCTTTTTTCTTATCACCGGTAATATTATTTAAAAATGATGCTGTGCCAGATCTTGCTATTGTCCCAATATTTGCTACAACTTCATCCTCAGTCATACCTATGCCGTTATCAGAAATTATTATTTTATTTTCATCTTTTAAAATCTTTACATCAATTTTTAAATCTTTGGTATATTTTGAGATAGATTTATCTTCAACAGATTTAAATCTTAGCTTGTCTATAGCATCGGATGCATTCGATACAAGTTCTCTTATAAATATCTCTTTATTTGAATAAAGAGAATGGATCATTAATTTTAAAAGCTGCTTTGTCTCAGTCTGAAAAGTTTTTGTTTTAGTTTTTGCCATGATTATTTATTCCCTCTTTAGCTATTTGTAGTAATAAATAATAAAAATTCAAGGTTTAAAGGTTTTTTATAAGTAAGTAACTCTAACTATTTGAGTTATTGATATAACTAGAATAATTAAAGTATTTAAAACACTAAAATTATGAAAAAATTTAAATACCCTTTCCCAACCCCTATCTCTTGCTGAGTTTGTAAGAGGTATAATGATATATCCAAGCAAAGAAAAGCATACTGCAGTTAATGCAAAGTAAACGTCTACTTTTTGAAAAAATAAATATGATACAAGTAATGCTATTAAAGTTATTAGAAATAAAAGCAGATAGTATCTTGGAAAAATCTTTCTTAGAAAGTTTGAAGCGTTCTGATTATCAAGAACTTTAAAAACTACAGGCGCTGTAAGCAAAACCTGAGCAAATATTATGCCCAAAACCAATGAGTAACATAATATTAATAAACTTAAAGTAACTATATTCATAATTAAGTGGCGGTCCGACGGGGAATCGAACCCCGAACACCGCCGTGACAGGGCGGAATTATAACCGTTTAACTACCGGACCACTTATTTACAATTGAATCATATATTTAATAAATAATAATTCAACTATTAAATATTGGTGGGTGATGACAGGATCGAACTGCCGACCCTCTCGGTGTAAACGAGATGCTCTACCAAACTGAGCTAATCACCCACGAACGGTATTATATTGATAAATTTAAACTATACAAAAGAAATTTTATTTAATTTTTAACATATAAAAATTATCTTTTATTTGACAATGCTCAATCTTGCAAGATATATACCTATAAGCGTTATAAATACAAATATTATTTGCATAATATTTAAAATCTCAGAAAAAATGATAGCTGCTAACAAAGCGGCTGTTAATGGTTGCA
>Ga0315320_10005197_pt1 | contig 10659 bp, 7 predicted proteins | sample M140m21515metaG_FD_203458 | JGI IMG/M metagenome (GOLD analysis project Ga0315320, IMG submission 203458) | Ammonia-oxidizing marine archaeal communities from Monterey Bay, California, United States - M1 40m 21515 | ecosystem: Environmental > Aquatic > Marine > Coastal | place: USA: California...
CGCGATCTCCTACGAGCTCGCGCTCGAACGCAACCTTCCTGATGATGGATTCCCGTGGAGCATCGGCTGCTTCGCCGCGCAGCCCGAGACGTCGAACTTCGGCGGCGGCGGCGGCGGCGGTGGCGGCGGCGGTGGCGGTGGCGGTGGCGGTGGTGGTGGTGGCTGTGATGCCTGCGCCTTCAACATGATTCCGCCCCCGGTCTGCAACTGCGTGCGCAACCGTCCCGGCTACGAGTACTGCTGCACCGACTGGGACGCGGCGTGTGCCGCGATCGCCGCCCAGTTCTGTGGTGGATGACTCGGGCTCGATCGTTCGAAAGAAACAGGCGGCGGAATGGTCCTGACGGCCGTTCCGCCGTTTGCGTGCACTGCACGGAAGGTGGGCGTTCGGCCGATGACCTTCTCGGAGCGACCCCATGATCACCCACGCCGCACTGATCGCCCTGATGCTCACCCTGCTCGCCGGGGCACCCGCGATCGATCCTCCCGCTGACACGAAGGATCGTTCGGATTCGGCCGCCACGGCACCGGTGCTGTCCGGGGCGGTGCTCGAGGCCATCACGCTCCGGGACGTTCGCGACGTGAAGGGCGGCCGAAAAACGGTTTTTCCAGCGAACGGTCCGGGACTCGTCGTCGTCGTCCTGAGCAGCACGACCTGCCCGATCGCGAACGCATCCGTCCCCGAGCTGAGGCGTCTGCATGCGATGGTCGACGGCGTCGGAGGGCGTCTGTTCCTGGTCCATGCGATGCCGGGCATCACCGCCGAGGCCGCCGTCGCCCATGCGGGCCCGCGTCGACTCGAAATGCCGATCCTGCTCGACGACCGTCATGATCTCGTCACGCCGCTCGACGGCTCGGTGGTTCCGGAGGCCTTCGTGATGACGCGGGCCGCCGATCGATGGACGATTCGATACCGAGGCCCGCTCGACAACCTGTACGCCGAAATCGGTCGGCGACGCCGGAACGCGACGTCCGCGTACGCTCGGGATGCGGTGACGGCGATCGTCGCGGGTGGAGCGATCGCGCAACCGATTCGTCCGGCCGTCGGATGTCGGATCGATCGCATCGGCCGCGTTCCGAAGGCCGTTTCAGGGGTCGTTTCGGAAGTGGCGGTCGAATGAACACGATCGCGTTGGTGCTCGGTGTCATTTTCAGCCTGCTGGTCGTGACCCAGGATCCGCCACCGGGCGCGGGTGGTGGTTTGATCGGCGATGGCCTCGTCGTGCCCGCGGTGCCGCCGCCGACCTGGAACGGCGACGTCGCGGACATCATTCAACGGCGATGTGTCACGTGTCACGCGACGGGGCGCGTCGGTCCGTTCGAACTCGTCGACGCCGCGGGGGTGCGGAATCGAGGCCGGTTCCTGCTCGAGGTGATCGATGCGGGACGGATGCCGCCGTGGCTCCCGACGGGAAACGCGTGGGTGAATCATCGAACGGTGACCGCGACGGAGCGGGCGACGCTCGCCGCCTGGCTCGAGTCCGGCGGGCCGGTGGGCGACGGACCCGCACGGGTGCTCGATCCACCCGGCTCGTCGCCGTTCCGGGCGGATCTCACGGTCGAGATGCCGGAAGCTCACGTGATCCCCGAGGAGTCCGATCCGGCGTGGCACGCCGGCGAGATCGACGTGCACGGCGTCACATTTTCATTGGACAACGATTCGCCGCTTCGGGTGCAGGCGATCCGGCATCGACCCGCATCACCCCAGGCGATGCGGGTGGCGGCGTTCGCGTTCGACGACACCGGGGCGGGTCGATACCTCGACGATCGCGACCCCCGGGTCGGTTTCCTCATGGGGGGTGATCCCGGGATCAAACCGATGGGGGCCGACGGCGTGATCCTGGCGGGGTCCGGTGACTTCCGGCTGCCCAGGGGCTTCCATGTCCCGGTGCCGGTGGCCAGTGATCTGGTGACGCAGTTTCAATATCGACCGACGGGCGTCCCCGAACGGCTTCAGGAGCGGATCGAATTGGAGCTGGTGCCGGCCGCCGAGGCGTCCCGTCCGATTCGATGGTTGCCGCTGGCGGTCGGGCGGGTCGATATCGCGGCCGGTGATGCACGGCCGGTGTCGTCGGCGTCGGTCGTTCTGGAACATCCGGTCGAGCTGCTCGGGATCTCGCCCCGCGCGATCGAGATCTGCCGCGGACTCGAGGTCATGGTCGAGTTTCCGGATGGCCGTCGACGGCAACTCCTCGCCATCCCGGACTGGGATCATCATCAGCGGGAGACGCTTCGGTTCGAGCCGCCCATCGTCCTGCCTGCGGGGTCGCGGCTTCAGGCGATATTCGATCTCGACAACACCGCATCCAACCCCCGGAATCCCGACGATCCGCCCCAGCGGGTGAACCGCGGGCGACGAACCGGCCTGCTTGGAAACTTTCTGCACGTCGCCGCCCGGACCGCGGATGGTGATCGATATCTCCGGTCAATCGGTCCAGAGACGATCCGGGGGCTGATGCGGCGGGGAAGGTCATCGTCTGGAACCTCTCTGGAATCGGAGCCTGCGGACTGAAGGGCGGCCTTGGCATCGGTGGTGGAGTACGGACTTTGGAACAAGGCGGACAATGGCTTCGGCATTAATCCGGACGCCGGAATCCGCAATCTGCGTTCAGGAACCCGGAAAACTTCCTATTTGGTGCTTGAATTGTGGATCGGCCCATGCACAATCTAGTTGTTGTTCCCTTGTTCCAAAGCGGTCATTCCCAGACCGTTCCCACAGGAGATTTTAAAGATGAAGCATGTGATTCTTGCGACTGCCGCGGCCGCGATGGCCTCGACGATCGCCGCCGCCGACATCACCAACGGTGATTTCAGCAACGGTTCCGAAGGTTGGACTCAGTTCGGCGGTTCCGAAGGTCCCTACGACGTCGGCTTCTTCGGCGGTAACGCCGCGGTCGTCGCCTACGGCACCTTTGGTGGCACCCCCAACTACAGCGGCTACACCCAGGATCTCGCCTGGGCCGGTGAGTTCGCCGAAGGCGACGTGATCTCCTTCGGTGGTGAGATGTACACCGAGGCCGGCAACAACCCGTACCTCGGCAACAACTGCAACATCCAGTTGAACTTCTGGTACGGCGGCGGCTACGACTACGGATTCTCCGTGGTGGCCGGTCAGATCACATCCAGCTCGTTCGTCGACACGGTGTACCTGTACAACCTCGACTACGTGCTCGACGCAGGCGCCGCCTCGGCGACCCGCATCAGCCTCGACTTCACCTACGTTCAGACCGACATTCCCGGTGAAGGTGGGCCTTCGAGTGGTGCGGTCTGGGGTACGAACTTCTACGGAAGCATCGTTCCGGCGCCGGGCGCGATCGCCCTCCTCGGTGTGGCTGGCCTCGCCAGTCGTCGCCGACGCGGCTGATTCGGCCTTCGCCGATTCATGATCTTCATCGATGGCGGTGCCGTTTGCGGCACCGCCATCTTTGCTTTTGTGGATCGGGAACGACGGGATCTCGATGAAAAGGGTCGCAGGCGCGAGGCGGACCGTTCGGAGGCACGCGGTTTCACGCCACATCGCCGCATCGAGCGCAAGGGCTTGTGTGAACGCACTCGAGATCTGGTGGGCCGGTTTGCAGCGTGCTGGACGCCGGTGATGCGGACCTGGGGCCACGTGGCCGGGTCCACGTGAACAGAGATGCAAACCGCCGGTGAGACGGTGTGGGGGCTCCAGACCGATGCCGGAGCCAGTGCCCGTTGCCAGGGCAGGTCGCGGACGCCACGAGGGTTCAGGGAGACGCGTCGTCGAGTCGGTCGGCCACCCGCTTGAGATCCGCCGCCATGGACGCCAGCGTGCCTTGGATCTCGAGCAACGTCGAATCGCTCGAGACGGACGGCTCAAGGTGTTTCGTTCCATCGCCCTCGACCGACCCGGACTTGTTGGAACGGTCTCGTTGGTCGAGCACGAGGCCGCGAAAGGCGTCGGAGTCGACCACGCCCAGCAGGCTGACGAGTGCGCCGGGACCGGATTGTCCGGCGGTCTCGATGCCGAGGCGTTTGATACCCGCCCAACGCATGACCAGCCCTTCGATGCTGGAGAGGTCGGTGATCTTCTCGAGGGGGATCGTCTTCTCGGTCTTGTTCCAGATCCCCTTCCGAACGTGGAGGCTGCGATTGGTCAGGACCGCGGACCAGCTGGCCACGACGCGGCTCAGCCAGATTCGATACCCGATCGCGATCAGCACGGCGAGGGGGATCGTCACGATGAAGATGCAGAGCGGAATCAGGCCGAAGTAGTGATACCGGATGATCGAGTTCGCATCGAACTCGGCGACCGCGATCACTTCCTCGCCTCGGGCGAGTTCGATCTCGATCTCGGGCTTGGAATCTGACGTGGGGGTCGAGGTGGTCATGTGCCGAGGGTAATCGACCTTCGCGATCGGGGTCGATGGCGGCCGTCGGGCGGCAACGAATGTCGTTCCCGGGCCTCTCCGCGTCGGATCTGCAGGATCGAGAATGAAACGACGCCCGGCGAAGGTCGCCGGGCGTCGTGGTTGTGATCAGGGTGTCGTGCCAGGAGGTCGGGCCTCATTCCGGGCAGGGGCCCCAGGCCGCGAGAATCACGGCGATGTCCTGCTGGTCGACGAAGCCGTCGCCATTCGTGTCGGCGTCACCGGCGTTCGTGGTGAAGTAGTTGGTCAGCACGATGCCGAGGTCCCAGGAGTCGATCTGGCGATCGTCGTTCAGGTCCAGCGGGCACGGGGGCGGGGGCGGGGGGCCATCCCAGATGATGTCCGAGATGAAGATCTCGCGGGAACCGTCGTCTCCGAAGCCCTGCGAATAGGTCCAGCCGAAGCCGATGACCACGTCTTCGTATTCGATGCCATCGAGGGGGATGGAGATCTCGGTCGGCTCGAGCGGAAGCTCGACACCGTCGAGATTGACGGAGAAACCATCGGTGCCTTCGGTGCCGACGAAGAAGTCGAGCACGGTTCCGGGCTTGTCGCTCCAGGCGAGGAACTTCACCGCGGTACCACCCGACATGATCTCGAGGCCCGGTGCGGTGCCCCAGTTGTTGGTGGGGAACTGCCAGGCACAACCGGCCCAGATCGCGATCGGGGGTGCATTGACGGTGAACTTGTGGCCGGTGCCACCACAGGCGCCGTTCGGGCTGACCGTGTTGCTCCGGTTCAGGATCCATGAGGCGCCCATGAAACCACTGGGGCCGTAGTAGTCGTCGATCGGGAACGGCATGGGAACCTCACCGTCCGGGATCTCGCCATCGACGAAGAACGGCGTCGTCGCGACGCCGGTCCGGCCTCCGCTGTCACGGGCCCACGCCACCAGGCGATAGGCGCCGGGCGCTTCCGGGACTTCGACTTCGAGGTTGAGTCCGCCACCCTGCACGAGGTAGTCGCAGGCGCCGGTGGTCTCCCAGAGGTAGCCACCGTCGGCATCGAAGACCTCCCGGCCGATGAGCCAGTCGACTTCGAGCACCTCGCCCTCGGGATCTGTGGCGAGGAGCTCGGCGACGATCATCTCACCGGCCTGATAGGTCGGGCAGTTCAGGCCCTCGATGCCCGTGACCACCGGCGAGCGGTTCTTCGGCGGGGTTCCGGTCCACGCTTCGTAGAGGACGTCGATGCATTCGGTCGGTCGACCTTCGTGGTCGAACATGGTCCACCAGGAATCAAGCGGCGAGTCCAGCGTGTCCCACGCGAACGCGAATCCGCCCAGGCACCGGTCGGACTCGCCTTCGATCGAGTTGACCCAACCGTTCTTGTACCAGTCGGCCTTCACGTTGTTGGAGTGTTCGATGCGGGTGTTCCAGCTGCACTGCGGCGAGCTCCACCAGCCCTGGGGACCGTATTCCGGGATGAAGTAGGGGCGGTCCCACGGACCGTTTTCGACCTTGTCGCGGATCTGCGGCATCGTCTCGTAGGCGTTGATCCCCCAGATGTCGATGTTCGGACACCAGTTCGCGAGCTGGGTCGCGTTGTCGATCTGGTGCCAGTCGCCGGTCTCCGCGGTCACGGCCACGGTGGGGTGGTTGGGATCGACCTCCTTCACCATCGCGGCGGTCTGATTGATCGCCCGCCAGATCATGCGGACCTCGAGCGTCTCGGCGTCGGCCTCCGCGGTGAGGTGGGCCATCTCGTTGCCCACGCCCCAGGCGACCAACGCGGGGTGATCCTTGTAGAGCTCGACCTGGACCCGCAGCGAGTCGATCTGGCTGAGGACCGCGTTCACGTTGGTGTAGTCGAAGAACGCGCCGGCACTGTCGACATGGCCGACGGGGTGATCCATCCAGAGACCGAGAAACACGCCGAGCCCGTGCTCGTGCGCCGCGTCGAGGATTCCCATCGTCCCGGGGCCCGTGGCCCAGAGTCGGATGCAGTTTCCACCCGCGTTCTTCAACTCGGTGAAGAGGTCGAGCAGTTCCGGGCTCACCCCGCCGCGGACGATGCACCCCCCACGCAGGAAGAACGGCTCGCCGTTGCGAAGCAACTGCCAACCGTCCGTGGTTTTCTCGACCTGGACGATGCTGGGACCTTCGCCATCGCCACCCCTGGCGAAAGAGTCGCTCGAGGCGACGAGGATGATCGAAAGGATCATTCCGAGAAGGACAGTGGGTCGGAGGTTCATGTCTTCGTGGTTCCGAGGAATGGTTTGGACGATTCGGGGAGGGAACGGCTGAGTGAGTCGAGAATAGACAATGAAAAGCCTCCGGACAAACCAACAAACGCCATTCGGGGAATGAAGAACTTGGACTCCGGGAACCGGATTTTCGGCAGGCTGAAAACCGGAGTCGGATGTCCGTGGGCAGGAAAATTTCCACGAAATAAAGGTCTGGATTTGCCTTACTGGGATTTGTCCCGGGAAATCGAAAAAGTATCGCGAAAGAGTGGAATACGAGGGGTTTAGGCGTAGCATTGGAACGGTTGGAACAACTGGACACTCCGGATATCGGAGTCCGAAACGTTCTTTCCGTTCGCGCTCGCCGACCTTTTTCAGGGTCTTCGTTCCACCTTCGGTGGAACCGGGGGGCTTCAAGATCTTTCGTGAGTGTCTCGATTTCGCTCGCGACGGGCACCGTGGCCCGACCTTCGTTCCAGGCTTCGATTCCTCATCTTCACAACAGGAGAAGATCCGTGACCATTCGATCTCTCACGCTCGGCCTCGTCGCCGCAGCCCTCGTTCCCGCCGGCGGCGCTTTTGCCGATGACGCGGACGGGCCGAACCTCCTCGAGAACCCCGGGTTCGAGGTTCCGATCGCCAAGACGTATTCCACGTTTGGAGAAGCCAGCCGCAACGGCGAGTTCGCTCTGGCGTCGGGATGGTCGCTCAAGATGTTCGGCTGTTTCTGCTCGCCGTTCAACGGCAACGGCGCGGTGTCGATCTACGACATCCCCGTGAACGGCGGTTCGGTCTACCGAGTCGGCGCGGCCGCGCTGACCCCGTCGGGCGACCAGATCCGCAATGGGAGCTGGGGCGGCATCAAGGTCGAATTCAAGGATGCCTCCAACACCGTGATCGGAATCGGCGAGCGACGCATCCTCGAGGGCTACGACCCCAAGATGCCGTTGGAAGAGTGGGTTCCCGCGGACTTCCTCGCCTACGCCCCCGAAAATGCGGTCTCCGCGGCGATCGTGCCGGTCTATCTCCAGGCCGACCCCAACGACGCCGGTGCGATGTACATCGACGACATGCTGCTCGCCTCCAGCAAGCGGAACGCCGAGAAGCCGCTCGTCAATCCGAACTTCGACAACGGCGTCGACTACCAGTACCTCGTGTTCCCGACCTTCAACGGCTGGACCGAGCAGTACGGCAACGTGTTCTTCGATGACTTCAACTTCATCAACGGTCCGCATTCCGCCGGCATGTTCGGGTCCTTCCCCGACTACGACGGTGACGGCCAGTGCGATCCCGGCGGCGTGTCCGGCCTCGGCCAGATCATCCCCGACATCTTCGAAGGCGACGAGGTGACCCTGTCGATGTCGGCCTTCACCCCCGGCGCCGACTCGATCGTCGGCACGGAGAACTTCGTTCTGCAGAAGATCGAATTCCTCGGTGACGACATCAGCGCTCCGATCGACTCGATCGCCGGAACCGTCATGGACGGCACCGGCGCGTTCGACAACGACACCTGGCACTTCGCGGAGATCTCCGGAACCGCACCTGCGGGAACGACCTCGATCCGCATCGTCGCCCAGATCGTCCAGCCGGACTGCGGCACCGGTTCGATTCGAATCGACGAGGTCGACGTCACCGTCGGCAGCGGCGGTGGCGGCCCGGTCGCCTGTCCCGGCGACTTCAACGACGACGGCGTCGTGGATGGTGCCGACTTCGGATTCCTCTTCGCGGCCTGGGGTGCCTGTGCCGGCTGTGCGGAGGACCTCAACAACGACGGCTTCGTGAACGGCATCGACCTCGGTGAGTTCCTCGCCGTCTGGGGTGATTGCCCCGACGACGGTGGCGGCGGTGATCCCGGTGGCGGTGGTGATCCGGGCGACTGCCCCGACTGCGATTGCTGCGAGGCGAACGGGAACACCAGCTGTTCCGACCAGGCCTGCACCGATGCGGTGTGTGCGCAGGACCCCATCTGCTGCCAGTTCGGTTGGGACTCGATCTGTGCCGGCATCGCCGAGGTCGAGTGCAACGGATGTGCCGGCCCCTGAGCCGGACTTGAATTCACGGACCGATTCCGCAATGGAGCCTAGACTCTCGCATGAACCGGAACCGTGATTTCAGAATCGTCCTCCAGTCCGCGGCCGTGACGGCTTCCACCGTCGCGGCCGCGGCTTTTGGGGGCGACCTCGGCTGCATTCCAGACAACCCCAGCTTCGAGATCGGCCCCGGCGAGGGCGGCGAACCCATCGCGGCCTGGTCGGACGACGGTGCCGTCGGTCGATCGGCCGGGCTTCGTTCTCACGGATCATGGGCCGCCTGGATCGCGGGGCCGTCGACGGGGGGCCCCGGTATCTCGAGGTTGACCGAGACCGTGGACTGTCTTCCGGGATGGCGACACCGATTCGCGGTCGACGTCGGACATCGTGGCGCCGACCCGGTCGTCGGGGCGGCCCGGCTGGCCTTCATCGCGAGCTGGCTCGATTCGAGTGGCAACGTGCTCGACGTCTCATCGAGAATCCTGCTCAATCAGGAGTCACCCACGGACGAGATGTTCACGGTGGAGGAGCTTCTGCCGGTGGCGCCTTCCGGGACCGATCGGGTCCGGCTGGAGTTCGCGTTCATCCAGACCAAGGCCCAGGAACCGGGGCGGGCGTATGTGGATGCGTTCGAATTCGCCCGGGTCAATCCAGGCGTGAACCAGTGGGGCGACTTCGGCGGGACGATCCTGGAATTCTCCGACCGCATCTGGCGGGTCAAGTCCGCCTACACGGGGCCGGGCCCGAACGCATTCTCCCCCTCCCCGAACAATGCCACGGTGCGGCCGGACGGATCGCTTCGCCTCGCCATCAACAAGGTGGGCGACCAGTGGCGTTGCTCCGAAGTCACGGTCGAAGACGTGCTCGGCTACGGGACGTATCGATTCAAGACCCGCGGGCGGGTCGACCTGCTCGACCCCAACACGGTCTTCGGGCTCTTCCTCTGGGAGTACCCGCAGTGCTTCGAAGGAAGCGACGAGTGGTGGAACCCGGCGAGCGAGTTCGACATCGAGTTCAGCCGCTGGGGTCAGCCCGGCAACGACTTCGCCCAGTTCGTCGCCCAGCCGTACTGGTGGGGTGGGAACATCAGTCGGTTCGAGATGCCGGAGCCGACGCCGGCCGAGGTGACCAGTGAATTCAACTGGACGCCGGACGGCGTGATCTGTCGAGCCTGGCTCGGGCACGCCGACGATCCCTCCCCGGAGGACCTGCTGCACGAATGGACCTATACGGGGCCGCATCAGCCACGTCCCGGGCTCGCCCGCGTGCATCTCAACCTCTGGCTGGTCAACGGCAGTCCGCCGATGAACGGCCAGGAGCAGTCGATCGAGATCACGGCGTTCGACTTCATCCCCGAGCCGCAGGCCGACTGCACCGGCGATCTCAACGGCGACGGCGTCGTCGACGGGGCCGATCTCGGACTGCTGATCGGCGGTTGGGGGACCACCGGACTCGGGGATCTCAATGGCGACGAGTCCGTCGACGGTGCCGATCTCGGGTTGATGATCGGCGCTTGGGGCGTCTGTCCCGGCTGAGCGGCCCGAAGCGACGAAGTGGCGAAGTGACGAAGTGACGACGGTCGAGCCGGCGATGCTAGAAGCAACGCGTTCCGACGCGGACCGGATTGCATCGACGCAGGCGCTCTTCGCGTGCGTCTTCCGTGCGGGGCGACGCCGATCGTGATGCCGTCGACCCGGGACGGGGAGCCTCGCGAGTACGGTGTGGTTGGTGGTGTTCAGCCGAACAGAAGGAACGTGCTGCCCTGGGCCAGAATGCCCACGATTCCCACGGGAATCACCACGAGCAGGAACTTCGGCCACGAGACGCGGTCGAGCCAGGAACGCCGTTCGTTCAGACCCCGGTTGATCCGTCCGCATTCCGGGCAGGTCGCGGTGGTGTCCGCCTCGAGCGTCTCGAGGTGGTAGCCGCAGTCGGCACAGGCCCGCACGTCGAACACCGGCGGCTTCCACTCCATGAACATCATCTGCAGGAGCCAGGCGAAGAGCACCACGGCGAGAATGGCGATGTTGATCAGGGTTCCCTGCACGAGCGT
>Ga0315320_10005198_pt1 | contig 10657 bp, 16 predicted proteins | sample M140m21515metaG_FD_203458 | JGI IMG/M metagenome (GOLD analysis project Ga0315320, IMG submission 203458) | Ammonia-oxidizing marine archaeal communities from Monterey Bay, California, United States - M1 40m 21515 | ecosystem: Environmental > Aquatic > Marine > Coastal | place: USA: California...
TTTTCTTTTTCCGCCTATCCATTTTAAAAGTGGTTCTTCGACTTTGCGAAATTTAACGTTTTCCATTTAATTAATATAATTTTTAGTATTTATATTAATTTTATATTGTTGGAATAAATTCCCAAGATAATTCAGCACATATTTTCTTCCAAATTTCGTCTTGTTCTATGCGTTTAACTGGATCCTTCAACATTGGAAAAAATGGTAAAAACTCTTTTTCATCCAACAATTCACACATTTTATATAATACGTAATAATAATTCAAAAAATTTACTCTATCATCGGGACAATGATTTGAATATGGTTTTTGTATTTCCATAAATAAATTACATAAAACATCTTCTAATTCAGGTGTCATTACTGGCGGTTTTATTCCTAATTTATCTTTAATAAATGGTATATGTTCGTAATATTTATTATAACCTAATTTTTTCAATATATCTTTCGCTTTTTTATTTGTAATTTGTTTTAATGATATTCTTTCTTTTTTAATTTGGTTTTTTATATCGCTTAAAACTTCCTCTGGTATTTGTGTTGTTTCTTTTGCTTGAAATTGTGCTAATATTTCTCTAAAATGATTTATACGTTTGTAAGCATAAAAACAAACTTCTTTGGGTGGTTCTTTATAACTTGGTTTTTCATGTTCTATTAAATATTGTAATTGATTTCCACATTTATTACATATAATTAGCCCTTCATGATCTACTGGTATATATTCCCCGCCACATTTATTACATATTTCATAATTAATTTTGTAATTATTTATATCCAAAAAAGAATCATCCAGATTTATTAGATATTTATTAATATTATTAGTTTCTACTTTCTTTTTTTTTTCAATTGTTTTTTTATTAAAAAAAGCATTCATAACTTTAACTGATTTTGAATTTCCTTTAGATATATTTTTCTTTTTCTCAAAATATTCAAATATATATTCCGAATTTTGTAATAGATAATCTTTCTTTTTATTTTTTAATTCTGTTATTTTTTTCCTTATTTCACTTAATTCATCGGTTAAACATAATTTTTCATCTATTTCTAGTTTTTTTTTTAATATTTGTTTTAGCAATAGTTTCCTTTTTTTTAAGGTCGGTATAATATTATTACTTAAATCTAAAAATTCTTTCATTTTCTCGTCATGTTTGCTATCTAAAGTTATTATCGATTTTTTGTTTATTTTAATTTTTTTGCTAGCCTTGGGCTTAAAAGAAGGCATTTATATTGCAATATTAATTAACTTTTAATTAATACTTTTGCTAATTAATTTATTCGTATTACTCCTATTTTTACTTTCACCATTTAAATATATGGAAAACATCCAAGTAGATACAAAGGATACTGTTGAAATTGATTCTATAAAATTACATAAAATGGTTTTTATTTATAATGCTTTAGAAAATGGATGGACTATTAATAAAAAAGAAGACTATTATATTTTTAATAAAAAACACGAAGGTAAGAAAGAAGTGTTGTTAGATAATTATTTAAGACGGTTTATGGTAAATAATTTCGATATAAACAACGTTTGACAAAAAATTATTAATTAAATCTATTTAATAATTTTTTTTTCTTTAGCAATATTATAAAATGGGTGGCGGTTTAATGCAACTAGTAGCTTACGGTGCACAAGATGTGTACCTTACGGGTAATCCTCAGATCACTTTCTGGAAAGTGACCTACAGACGACACACTAACTTTGCAATGGAAAGTATCGAACAAACGTTCAACGGTCAAGCCGATTTCGGTCGCCGTATTCAATGCACTGTTTCCAGAAACGGAGACCTTGCATACAGAACATATTTACAAGTAACTCTTCCTGAAATCAATCAAGATGACGATGCTGGTGCTGTTTACGCCAGATGGTTAGATTGCCCAGGTGAACAAATGATCTCCATGGTTGAAGTTGAAATCGGTGGTCAAAGAATCGACCGTCAATACGGTGACTGGATGCACATCTGGAACCAATTGACACAAACTTCCGAACAAGAAGATGGTTATGCCAAAATGATTGGTAACACCACTCAACTTACATACTTGACTGACCCTGCTTTTGCTGATGTAGCAACTGCTTGTGGTGCTGCTAATGTTCCTGAAGCTGTATGTGCTCCTCGCAATGCTCTTCCAGAAACAACCTTGTATGTTCCTCTTCAATTCTGGTTCTGCAGAAACCCTGGTCTTGCTTTGCCATTGATTGCTTTGCAATACCACGAAGTTAAAATTAACATCGAAATCCGTCCTATGGATGAATGCTTATTCGCTGTTAAAAACGTAGATGCTTCCGGCGGTACGGCTGACAACGTTAAAGCAACTGGTGCTTACGCCAAATCTTTGGTTGCCGCATCCCTTTACGTTGATTACATCTTCCTTGATACCGATGAACGCAGACGTATGGCACAAAACCCACACGAATACTTGATCGAACAGCTTCAATTCACTGGTGATGAATCCATTGGATCTTCCTCCAACAAAATCAAATTGAACTTCAATCACCCATGTAAAGAACTTGTATGGGTAGTTCAACCTGATGCCAATGTAAGTTATTGCGATTCTTTCGTTCAAGACAAAGTTCTTAACAAAGCTTTGGGAGCTCAGCCATTCAATTACACTGACGCTGTTGATGCTTTGCCAAACTCCATTCGCGCTTACAGTTCTGCCGGTCAGCTTAGCACTGGTAATGCTAATGGAAACACAAGTGTTATTGACGTTGATGGTTTGTTCCAATCTCCAGGCGCTAACTCTGCAGGTGCTGCTGCTGCCGCTGCTGGTTCCATCCAAGATGGTGCCGCAATCGCTGGTTTGAGTGCTGCTTTCCCTTCTGGACAAGTCCACGGTGTCTCTGATGCTGGAGCATTCGTTCTTGCTGAAACTGCTTTGAAAATGCACTGTTGGGGTGAAAATCCAGTTGTAACTGCCAAACTTCAATTGAACGGCCAAGACCGCTTCTCTGAACGTGAAGGTAGCTACTTTGACTTGGTTCAACCATTCCAACATCACACACGCACTCCAGACACTGGTATTAACGTTTTCTCGTTTGCTCTTCGCCCTGAAGAACATCAGCCATCTGGAACCTGTAATTTCAGTCGTATTGACAACGCTACACTTCAATTGGTCGTTTCCGCTGCTGCCATCGGCACAGCCAACACTGCCAAAGTCCGCGTATATGCCACAAACTACAACGTTCTTCGTGTAATGAGTGGTATGGGTGGTCTTGCTTACTCGAACTAAGTCTTTTACTTAATCTTTTTATTCAATTCTTAGCATAATATTTAACGTATAATTAAATATTATAAAATATGTTTGTTTTTTTAGTATATTTCACCGCCACGTAGCCGAAGTACCAAATGCAGCGTCGCTTCCTTTTGAATATTGTAATCGCTTAGCGTTCTGCCGTCTTCCAATTGTTTTCCAGCAAAAATTAATCTTTGTTGATCCGGTGGGATACCTTCCTTATCCTGGATCTTTTGCTTGATGTTTTCAATGGTATCACTTGGCTCTACATCCAAGGTGATAGTCTTTCCTGTCAACGTTTTCACGAAAATTTGCATCTTATAATACAATTAACAAAATATTATTTAAATCATTTTGTTAATTAATTTATTTCATATAACATACTCCGACACCTGCTATTATCATCGCTACACCCAATACTGTATTCCAAGTAATTGTTTCTCCCAAAAATATTGCCGAAAATATTACATTACAAGCCAATAATAACCCCTCTACTATTGGAGCTATAAAAGCTACATCATATTTACTTAATAAATAATAATTTGCTGCTATTGAGCCTAAAGCTACAATGCTTACTATTAATCCGTGTTTAGCTGCATCAAAAGCAAAATTTGGATTTTTTTTGAATAATGAACTTATACCCTCTTGCTTTAAATTATAACACAAAAAAGGAACCGCAATTATAGCCGTAACTATATACCTTATAAATGTAAAATTCGAATGTCCTATTTTAGATACAGCCGTCTTTTCTGTTATTGGTTTTATTCCCCAACCAATTCCATTAACTAATATCATTAATATATCAAATGGGTTCATATAATATGTTATAAGATATTAATTTATTTATTTTACAATATTATAATGAGCTCCCAAGAACTTCAAAAAGAAGTTGTTAAATTCTATTATTTTAGCGAAAATGCTGCTTGTGGTGATAAAGCCGTGCAACACGAAGAGTATTGTGCTAAAATGCTTTCCGATGGTTATACCTTATTAAGTGTTACTCCGTTAGGAAACTTAGATGACCGAAGAGATTCTTATGAAGGTACAATTATTTATCATTGGAAATTATTAAAGAAAAATCTATAAATCTATATCTAATATGCTTAATGGATTATAATGTCTTATATCATCATTTGGGTAATCCCAATTTCTATAGCCACTTCTTATCGGCGTTATTTCTTTTACAAATCCTATTGTTTGATCAAACTTTAATACTGGTCTCCAAACGAAAGCATATCTTGGTTTTTTAAATCCGCCCCATACCGGATTTATATTATAATATTCAGGTTCTTTTTCCATTTTATATATATTTATATATAATATATGATACGATTTATACGAAAATTTGGAACTTTTAAAAGACCTCCTCCTGATTATATTTTTAAACGACCTGTCGTCAAATCTGATATTGATGGCTCCAAGATGAAACAGTTTCCTAACTATGATATTGAAAATGAAAAATGGTTCGATGATGAAACATTTAATAAAGAAATAAAAGATAAATGGGACAGTTCTCTTCATGGACCACAAGACAATGTTTATGACGATAGACAAGATTAAAAGCTTTCATGTTCAAATCCCTATCTGAAAAATTGATTTAAATATATTATTCATAATTAAATCAATATAAGAATGAGTTCCCAAGATAATTATGATGATGTATGTTATGATGCCAACGAGCCATGTAGCTCAGGCAGAGCGCAAAGACGCTCTATTCACGTAAGAGCGTGTAGAGGTCCAAAGGATTGGCGCACTGATATTTGCGACAGGCAACACCTATTCAAACCAATTAATTTTGAGGGTAGGCCAAGACCAATTGAAAAACGCCTAGTTCAATCCAAAACTTCCAAGCGTAAAGCTAGATATAATCATAAGCCTAGAATCAAAGGTTATTACGGTTATAAGAAAAAAAAGAATGAACTTGAATGGGAAGATGGTGGTTGCAAGCCTATGAAGCGTATTCGCGTTGACCCCATTACCAGACAAGCGACAACTGTTGTAGAACACCATTATAGACACCCCGTTCATAAATATGCCAATTGGTTCGCAACCAAGCCCGCACCTATCCCTGTTTATAATTGGGTTTCTACAGCAGAATAATTTAACCAACTATTTAAATATAAAACTTTTTTAATTTATATATGTCTCATTGGGATTTACTTCCAAAAAACATTACCGATTTAATTTTTCAATTCGACCCTACATACCATAATATCCACAAAAATAATTTGAAATTTTTACAAAACGAATGGTCTATCAAATACATTAATAAACAAAGCGGTAGTTGGGGTTGGGATATTACACAATGGCCTACAAAAAATGGTCCTCATTTCAATACACTTAATAAATTTAACTTTAATCAATGTCAAAAAATTTGTAAAGATTTAAATCATAAATATTCTACTTTTTATCATATTCCAGATCATTTACAAGTTGGCGATATTTATGATTTTGATAAACATTTTTTTATCAGGGAATATGCCTCTATTAACTTTAGATCCAAACAAAGGTCTATTGATGTTTATCCAATGAAATGGAGAGCGTTTAAAGATAAAATGAAAAAAATTTATAAAATATAATATTAATGGCTGATTATAATAAACGTTTTTTAGACGGACAATACAAAAATTCTAAAGAAAAAAACAAACTTATAAATAATATCATTAAAGATTTCGAACAATATCAAACTATATTAGCCGAATTAAAAGCTTCCGAACAACAAAGGCAAGCTCTCAGAAACTCAATTGAATATACTTGTAATGAAAAAAAAGAAAATCTATTAGATAAATTACTTCATGACCCCGAATATTTAAAACTAAGAAATAGTACTTTAGAAAAGAAAAAAATATATAAAAATATTAAATTAAAATACAAAATTGCTTTAATTCAACGAAAAAATATTTATAACAATGTTGGTAAAAATATTAATGAATATAAAAAATCCAAATCTATTATTGTTTTAAAATCACAATATATTGGTTCTATTATAAATAGAATACAAATAAGCATTATATTCGTTTCATCTACTATTACTTTATTTGAATCTATCCAAAGCAATTTTGTTATTCCTGCTTTTTATTTAACCATTATACCCATTCTTTTATCCACTTATATTGCTATAATATTAGCTATTTCTAGATTTTATAAATTCGATACTAAAAAAGAAAATATACAAAAAGTTGAAGAAAAATTTTCATATATTATAAATAGACTTCGTTATAAAAGAAGAAAATGTATTAATTTCGATTTTACCTGTGAAAAATTAACGGATTGGAATATTTTAATTGAAAATTTCAATAAAGATGGATTAGAAGAAATGATAACAAAAACAATTGAAGAATCCGATAGTTTATTAACCCTAAAAGAATATACTTATTATTATAAAGTTTACAATAAAATACGAACTAAATTTCATGTAAATCATTTCAATAATGAATTAATGAATAATTGGAAAGAAATAAATATTTCCAATAATACCGAATGGAAATTTGGCATTAATACCCAGAAAAATGACCCTGGTATTTCACAAAAACGATGTTGTTGTATCAAATTCTTTAGAATATTTAATTGTTGTCGTGTTGAAACGCTTGATTATGATAAATTTTTCTCTTATTTGGAAAATAATTATAATTATAGTATAGAAAACGAAGATACTTGCGACGAAGATAGTGATGATGACGATGACGATGACGATGACGAAAATATTGATATTGTTATTCAAGAAAAAGATGACAATTCTCCAGTTTCAAAAATTATGCGTGGGCGAAGTAGAAGCACATCTAGTATGTTATTAAATAATGCACTTGATAAACAAAGAAGCAAGTTAATAAAAATGGAAGAGGTAAATGAAGAAGATGAAAAAGAACAAGAAGATGAAGATGAATATGAAGATGACATATCAAATAATCAATTGGTTCGCAATAAATCATTTCATCGTTCAGTATCTCTTTTAGGTTCATCCATGAAAAAAAGAACCGATTCAACCGCTACTGATTATCAAAGCGAGGATGAATTTTAATTGAATTAATTATATTTTAAACGATATAATTAATAATCAATATGTCGTTGTGGAATACATTGCCAAGAAATATACAATCATTAATTTTTGAATTTGACCCGACTTACCGTCGTGAAAAATATGAGGTTCTTATAAAAGAATTTTTATACCGAACTCCTTTTTGGAGAGTAAGATATTTAAACGCTAATTCTGAGAACAATGGTAAATTTGAAAATAAAAGAAAACAAATTGTATTTCTTTCAGATTATTGGAATAATACAATGGAACGTAATCGCCGCCTTTCTTTCACTCGCTTGAGCAATATGGAACAAACCTCTGTAGAGATTATTACCGATGATGAATTTTTAACCGACAATTGCCCTAATAAATATCATATCATTTTCCGCGATTTAAAACTATTAAAAAATTATAATTGGGTTTTTACTGATTGCGAAGTTAGATTAATTAGAAGAAATGTTACTACTGTTGAAAAAATCTTAGCATCTAGAAAAAGGTCTAAAAATAAACATAGAAACAACACCAATAGCAACCCCGCTATAAAAAATAGTTCTTCTAACATTTGCTGATTCATGTTTAATTTTCAATTGTTTTTCTGATAAACTGTCTTTAAAAGGTGTTCCTACTGATCTTGTTGCTATTAAATAAAAAATACTAGCTATACAATAAATTGCCATGGCATATGCTAAATATACTGAAATTTTACAAGTATCCATTATATCATTTAGTGTTATTTTTTTTTTCTACTACTCTTCCTACTGAGAATACAGATTGTTTTTCTTTTAATTCAGGCATTCTTCCAAAAGCCCAATAAAACTCTCCGTCAAATGCTATACTTTTTCTTCTCATATTATCGGCATTCACTCTATTCCAAAATTTATATGCTTCTTTCCAAATCTTTGCTTGGTGGGATTTAATCATCTTATATTTAATTTTATTTATTTTATAAAATTAAATTCAATTTATTTTTTCAGTGTTTGGGGAGAGAAAAACATCTATTTTTTTTAATAAATATAAAGACACGTCTTCATATTTATATATAATTATGAAGCACAAATGTCCAAGGTGTAATATAGCAAAAGATTTAATAAGTGATAATTTTGTTGATAGTTCTATTGGTTATATTAAAAAAGAAAGACCAACTGGAAGCAATTGGTGTAAAATTTGTCAAAAAGCATATCGTGATGAAAATAAAAGTAGATATAACTGTAAGCATGGAATATATAAAGGAAAATATAGATGTAAAATATGTGGAGGGAGTAGATTATGTAAACATAAAAGACAAAAACATACTTGTAAAGAATGCGGCGGAACTTCAATCTGTAAACATAAAAAATTAAGATTTATGTGTATTGATTGTGGTGGCGCAAGCATATGTATCCATAAAAAACATAGAGAATATTGTAAAGAATGTAACGGTATTGGGTTATGCATTCATAATAAATCAAGATGGAGTTGTAGTGAATGTTGCCCTCAATGGTATAAAGAAAAACATAAACTATGCACTTCTTGTAAATATATTCATGGAACTAAAAGATATGTATCAAAAGAAAATAAATATGTCAAGTTGTGTGCTGATTGTTTTTATAATAATTATCCTAACGAAAAAAAAGTTCCCTCGCGGTATAAAAGAAAACAACATTATATTCATGATAAATTAGTTAAAACATATGGTAGTAATTTCTTTGAATATGATAGAACAATATCATGTTCCAGTTCAGGAAAAATACCCGATTGGTTTTATGATAGTTTTACCCATGTTTTAAATATAGAATGCGATGAAGAACAACATAAATCTAGAGATACCAGTTGTGAAAATAAAAGATTAATGTTATTATTTAAAGATTGTGGAAATAGACCTTTTGTTTGTTTAAGGTTTAATCCTGATAAATATATTAATGAAAAAGGTAAGAAAATAAAAAGTTGTTTTTCGTTTGATGAAGTAAATAATTTAATAGTAAATGAAAAAGAATTTAATAAACGATGGAATATTTTACAAATAGAAATAGATTATTATTTAAAAAATATACCTACTAAAGAAGTTACTGTAAAAAAATTATTTTATGATAATAAATAGTATAATTCTAAAAGCCAAACCGGAATTAAATAAACTACCGCGTTCAAGTTCATCAAAGATAAAACAAAACTAACAAATAAAGCAAAGATCATAAAATTCTCTGGTATTTCAAAATAATGTCTTGCTATTAAAACAAATATTAAAGCAAATATCGCTATTCGCCCAAACGGACATATTCTTAATCCATATTCATCTCCTATTAAATGTTCGAATAACCAACCTTTAGGTGAGCTTAATATATTAAAATCCATACTTGTTTTAAAAAAATGAAACATAAATACTAAATATAAACTCTCTATTATTGATATATTTAATCTATCCATTATATATTAATGGATACTTTTTTTGCTATGGATATGGATGATCCAAGATATGGACCAACAAAACCAAATAAAAAAGCAACAAGACCCACGCCTTTAAAAAAAGGAACAAGAAAAAAAAGAGATACAAAAGTAAAAAAAGACAAGATGGCCAGAGTTGCACGTATAAAAGAAAAGCAAGATTATAAAAGTTTATCTCAAGATGTTGGAAAAGAATTAAAAAGCCATCCTTTGCTACGAGTTAAATCACCTATTGAAAAAGATCAAGATAAAGTTTTTAAATCTATTGAAAGACATAATAAAAGCCTAAAAAAATCACCAATTACAGTCAGCGGAAAAAAATTAGCAACTATACCTCCTAGAACAAAATTGATTATCTCGTCAGGACAAGAGCAACCAACACAGGCACAAGCATTCGCTTACGATAACGACCCAACAAGTCGTATGGCTCCTTATCAATACCATAACTTTATGGCAGCCAAACAAAAAGAAGAAAGAAGAAGAGCGCTAAGAATGCTCGAACATCAACAAATGAGCGCGAAAGCAGGCGACAGCATTGATTTCGCAAAAATGTCACTTGAAAGAAGAGAATACCAAAAAATGAAAATGCGAGAACGACAAGAAAGAACCAACAAAAGTGGTGGAAAACGCCGCAAGAAAAAGACGCGTAAAAAAAGAGGTGGTTGGAAATTAATAGAACTTAATGTAAATGATTTGAATCAAGAAGCAATAGGAGGGGATTTTTCTTTTACGAAAAAGGGGTATCCCCACGTTTTTGATGGTAGATTAACGGCATACAACACAGATGTTGCAAGTTTTCGACTAACCGACCCACCCGGAACGCTTAATGTTAACATAAACACAATTGATAAAATATGGAAGTATGAAGCAGAATTCGATACCGATAAGAATATGTTAGAATTTATTAGTGGGCGAAGAAGAGGTGGTCGCCGGAAAAAAACGCGTAAAAGAAAAGGAAAAGGAAAAGGAAAAGGGGAAAAATATGGCAATTTAAAA
>Ga0315320_10005199_pt1 | contig 10657 bp, 9 predicted proteins | sample M140m21515metaG_FD_203458 | JGI IMG/M metagenome (GOLD analysis project Ga0315320, IMG submission 203458) | Ammonia-oxidizing marine archaeal communities from Monterey Bay, California, United States - M1 40m 21515 | ecosystem: Environmental > Aquatic > Marine > Coastal | place: USA: California...
GCAGCGGGTTGATCAACTGCAGGTTCGGCAAGGCTAGACTCGGCGGCTCAAACCCCACCCAAAGAACGCACTCAAGCGCTTCGCCAAGTTGAGCCAATGCGCGCAGATCATCTGCGGTCTCACCCATCCCATCAACGATCACTCGGTTCACAGGCAGCTGGCGGCTGCGCGCCTCGTCCAAGCTGGTGACGACGGTCAGAGTGACCCCAACTTCGGCAAGGGCACGAACAAGCTCAGAGGTGGGCAGCCCAGGACTTCGCAGCGCAATAATCTGCATTAGCTCAGTCGCTCTTGGCTAAAAATCTTGTTGTCCACCTGTCGGCCCTCGCAGGGGTGAGATAAATCCCACCTGCCCTTCGACCACATCAGCAACAGGCTTCCTCGCTGCAACTTTGGGCTCCAAGGCGACACCGAGTTCGGCACGCTGAAGCATATTGGGTAGCTTGGTCAGGACCTCAAAGCGCGTAATCCGAACCAGCGAGGCGCCCAAACCAGGAGGCGGCTCATTACCCACCCACAGCAAGGGGGGGCCAGCGAGGCTCTCGTGGCGACAAAGATCGGACAAGGTGGCCTCATCGCCGTCGCTCGGCGCGACGATCAAGAGATCGGCCTGATCCTCGTAAGACTCGAAGGTTTCTGGGTGGACATGATCCGCTCGCCAGCCCTCCTGCTCGAGCACTGCGGCGATAGCTGAGCGAAGATCGCGGTTGGCACTAAGAAGAACTGCGAGCACATCCACCTCCTGCGGCAGCAGTTTGCACACTTGATGCGCATTCGTGAAGCGCTCAGATTTTTTGCGTTGTACCCCGCCTACAACCAACATCTCGTTTATGAAACTAACGACCATACAGGCCGCTCACTGGCGGCGATGTGTTGAGGCATGGTTTGAGCGCCCGTCAGGGAAGCTGCTCAAACTCGACTGTCCTCGCTGCGACGCTCCGTTGCACATTGATGGCTGGAAGAAACTCAGCACCGCCTTTGTCGAGCGAGAGTCGCTGGTATGCAGCACATGCGGCTGCGAAACCATTTTACAAGATGATTGGGTGCACTAAGCAACCCAAGCCCTTTTATGACGAAGCTTTACACAGGCGCTCGCGCGACGCGAGGAATGATCCGGAGGCTCTATGAACAACACCGACGCACCACGCGACAGCCAAGGCAGCCGAAGAACCTATCTGGTTGCAGCTGTCCTTGCCGCGTTAGCTGGCTTACTCGCCTACTCGTCGATCAGTCAGCGCCGAGCCGAGGTCGAGCGAGGCTGGGAGCCTACTCCGATCTTGGTCGCAGCACGTGACATCTCCGGTGGCACCGTACTCGACCAGGATATGTTGCGCGTCGAGGCGATCCCCTCGCGCTTGGTCACGCCCTCGATCGTTCGCTCTGACCTCCTCGCCAGCGTTCAAGACGCCAAGCTCTTGCTGCCCATGAAAAAGGGCGACCTACTCAACTTCAATATGCTCCAAGGTACTCAGATGAGCGAGGCCCTGAGTCAGGACCTCGCCAAAGGGGTTCGAGCGCTGAGCTTGAGAGTCAACGTCGAGTCTTCAATCAATCGAATGGTGCGACCGAACGATCACATTGATGTCTTGGTCACCTATCGTGACCCGACAACCCGGACGGTGACCACTCAGACCTTGCTCGAAAATATTGTCGTGCTCGCTACCGGCGAAATCTACGGCGGCACCCAGCTCGGCTTTGTCGACGAGGACGCCCGTAAATACGTGACGGTCACCGTCGAGTTGACCCCCCAAGAAGTCGAACTCGCAGTGCAAGCCCAGAGTATGGGCGCCATCTACATGAGCTTACGCCATCCCGATGATCCTGAAGTGATGGAAGATCGTGCCCGAACCAATGTCGACACGATCATGACTGGGGAACGTGCCGACCAGCTGCGTAAGAAGCGAAGGAAGACGCCTCGTCTGCCCCAGGTTCTTAGGGGAGCGGGCAAGTGATTGAAGGCCTGGCAGCGCTGATCGCTGCCTGCGCGGCGGGGCTGCTTGCCCATGCCTCAGGACTCGCTCTGCAACGAGCGATGAAGCGTCAGCGTGAGCGCTACCTCGAAGAGAACCTTTCTCGGCGCGAAGCGGTTCTGCATCTGACGCCGAACCAGCGCGTGGTCCTCGCGCTGACTGCCGCCTTGAGTGTTGCCGTCATCGGCTGGGTGGTGATGGGATTAGCCGCAGGCGTCTTGCTTGGGTTTTGCGGCTTGTTTGTACCCGGACTGTACATCCAAGTCCTCACCGCTCGGCGGCTCGCCGAGTTTAATGAACAGCTTGTCGACACCCTCAACGCGCTCAGCTCCGCTTTTCGAGCCGGGCTAAGTTTTGCTCAAGCCATCGAGGCTGTCGCTGAGGAAGCCGAAAATCCCTTGGGTCATGAATTCCGGATCGCTGTGCGCGAGATGCGCATGGGCGTCGAGATCCCCGAAGCCCTGAACCACGTCGCAGAGCGAACAGGCTCCGACGACATGGCGTTGGTAGCGACCAGCACCGCCGTCGCTGCGGGAATGGGTGGCAACATGGCGGAGATGTTTGAGACCATCTCGCGGACGATCGCTGACCGCTTTCGCATTGAAGGGCGTATCAATGCGCTCACTGCGATGGGTCGTATGCAAGGCATCGTGGTGGCGCTGCTGCCCTTTGCGCTCGCCATTGCGTTGAACTGGATGCGACCTGATTTGATGGGCCCGATGATGGCGCACCCCTTCGGCTGGGCGCTGATCGCATCGATCCTCACCTTAGATCTCTGCGGCGCACTGATCATCAAGCGCATCGTTGAGATTGATGTCTAATCCATGACGATCTCCAATCTCCTCATGCTCGGGTCGATCCTCGCCGCCATGGCGGTCGCCTTTCTCGTCTTGCGCGGCTTTATCGAGCGATTTGCGCCGCGGATCCAAGACGAGATGGCGAAGCATGGAGAGCGCAATAAGATTCAGGCTGCTCGCTCAGCTGCGGTTCGACTGACCGCCCATGCCCTCTCGGGCCGAATCAACGACAAACACAGTGATCGCCTGCGCGGTCAGATTGTTCAGCTTGGCTCGCCCCAAGGGATGACCCCCGAGGTCCTTATTGCCGGTCGAATGACGACCGCAGCAGCGTTTGGCTTTAGCTTTTTACTGCTGGCTTTGTTCGCAGGCCAGTTAGGGCTCGCCCCTATATTTTTGATTCTGGGTATGGCGCTTGGTTGGCTGATTGCCTTGTTCTGGTTTCGCCAGCAACTGACCGACCGTCGCCGCGCCATTCTGCGTGCCCTACCCTACGAACTTGATCTGCTGACGCTTGCCGTTGAAGCCGGCCTCGATTTTGTGGGCGGTCTGCACAAAGTCGTGGAGAAGGGTAGAGACGGCCCGCTCAAGGACGAACTCAATTTGGTCCTAAGAGCGATCCGGCTGGGTCGAAGCCGCAGCGAAGCCTTGTCCCAGATGGCTGATCGAGTGGACCTTCCGCCGGTCAGGGCATGGGTTCGAGCGCTCGTCCAAGCGGATCGTATGGGCACGCCCCTAGGCAGGATCTTGCGCATGCAGGCCGACCGACTGCGCGAGCGCAGAGCTCAAGCCGCAGAAAAAGCGGCCAATGAGGCGCCAGTGAAGTTGCTCTTCCCGCTGATCTTCTTCATCTTCCCCACGGTCTTTCTGGTTCTCTTTGGACCCATTGTATTTCGTATCTTCTTCGTAGGGTTGTAGATGGCACTGGTCGTCAACATCATCGAGGGTGAACGCGCCGGAGAGCAGCTCCGGTTTGACGCCTTATCGGTATCGGTTGGCCGCGCAGATCAGTGCAGCATTCAGCTGCCTGATCGGGGAATCTCTCGGCATCATTGCGAGCTGAGTATCCACAACGGCGAGCTTTGGATCCAAGACCAAGGGACAACCAACGGCACGCAACTCAACGGTGAAACCGTTCATCGAGCTCGCGTCGCCAACGGCAGCGAAATCGCCTTGGGGCCGGTCCGCTTCCGGGTGCTCCTTGAAGGCGCCGGTGACCTGAACTACAAAGAGCTTGCCGACTACCGGGGGCTCTTTAACGCCACCGGGGCCGATGTCATGTCGAGCCTACCGATACCCCACCCGAGCTTGCGCGGCGGAAATCGCTGGGTTGAGCCAGGCGTTGATCCCAAGCTGCGTATGCTTCGGGTCGTCGCCGCGGCGATGGTCATCTTATTTCTGGGCCTCTTCGCAGCGGCTCAACTTGGCCTGGTCAGCGAACCCGAAGATGGACTCAACACCAGCTATCCTGTCCTCAAGCTTGTACCCAATCAGACCTTCAAAGGGATGATCGGATACAGCGAGCGCAGTCGACCCGAGGTAAGCAGTCTAAAAGGCGTGATCCTCAGCTTTGACCATGCGCCAGGATTCGCTGTTTTGACCATGGACGTCGCCTCCATCGACACCGGTCGAGAGCTTGAGTTGGTGCTCAATGGTAAGTCATTGCTCTTTGCACCTAAATCCAAGCAATGGCTCATCGGAGGGGTGTCCATACTGCTTCCAGAGGCTAATCTACGAGCCAAAGGCAACCAGCTCGAGCTTCGTCATCGCCAGGATAAAGAGACCTCACCCTCCTGGGGTGTCCGCCAAATACGCTTGCGCCACTTCCCGGCTCCAGCAGCCGATCTGCAAACGGCTCGACAACATTTTGATATGGCGAAAGCCCGCTTCCGTAGTCGACGAGTTCACCCTCATAACCTCCCCGCTGCCGCTCGGCTCTTTCGAGACGCTGCGCTCTTGACCTACAGCCTTGAGCCGCGGCCCGGAATGTTTCTAGAGGCGCGTCAGCGCTTCGCCGTGGCGCACCAAGAATTGACCGGGGAATTCAGGCGTAGTTTCCTCGATGCGCAGCGCGCCAGCCAGCTTGAAGGGCGCGCCGCAGCGTGCCGCGCGCTCGATACCGCCGTGAGACGCTTCACAGATCGTGACGACTGGCGTTATCAACGAGCCACCGAAGCACGACGTAAAGTCTGCAGTGAGGGCTTAAGGTGAGCGATCCTAAGGACCATCCCAAGGGAGAAGAGGAACTCGATTCCTTGGGTCAAACCGAGGAAAAATCCGAGCCCGGCGCCGATGAGCGCACCATGTTTGACACCGAAATGCTCGATCGTTTGAACGCACTGCATGACGACGATGACGAGGACGAGTTTGACGAGCATGATGAAGACACTGGCGCCGAACCTGAGGACGACACCGGCCCCGGCGATGCGCTCCCAAGCCAGATCTCTTCGCTTCAAGACGTGGGAGACTTGGTCGAGCCAGTGACCGGTGACGTGGTCCACGATGGAACCCAGCCGAGCTCATCGCTTGAAAAGTTGATGAATGAGGAAGTTGGCGAAGAGACCAAAGACGTGCCGCTGGATATGGAGCTTTCGAATTTAGCAGATTCGAGCAGCAACAACGTCACTCGCCCTGGCTTTCAGTCCGAGCCCAAGGCGGTCCTCGATGAGGAGCTAACGCCCCCTGAAGGCGCCCCGGTTGTCGGCACGGCGGATCACATTGACAAATCCAACCGTCCCTCAGCGAGCACCCCGACGGGTGCAGAGCTCTGGGATGAAGTCAGCGAACCGGGTGACCGCAGCCTCAGCCCAACCCCTGCGGCTCCTCAGGATCATTCGGTGGAAGCGACCGCCGCTCTTCTCATCGAAAACATGCCCGAAACAGGCGACGTTGAGATGGCACTCGGTGACCAGAACAGTGGAGAAGATCGAACCGATCGAGAGACAGCGCCAGAGATTGTTCGGCTCGAATGCACTGGCGAGCACCCTGCTTTAGAGGTTGCCGATCGAGCGCTCGTTCTAGGTCGTTCCAGCAGCTGTGATGTGCCGATCGCAGATCCCACGATGAGCCGTCGTCATGTCAACATCTGGCTTCGAGAAGGCCGGGTTTGGGTTGAAGATCTAGGGAGCGGCAACGGAACTTGGATTAACGATTTTCGAATCGCTGAGCCTACTGCGCTCGAGGCTGGCGACCATCTTAGACTCGGTCAAAGTGTCGTCTTCTTGATGCCCGACGCGGTCGTCGACGAGATCGCCGATGAGCCCAAAACTCAGCTAGCAGAGGCGATCGACGAGCCCTTGCTTGGTCCATCAGGCGGTCACTCGACGACCTACGCCCACGGTCATCCTGGACGGCTTGCGAGTCGCCTTCGCGTCTTTGCGCCCCTGATCGCTGCAAGTTTACTCTTCGTCGTCGGTGCGAGCGTGTTTTTCGTTCGGCAAAGCCGCGCTCAGGCTCGTCAAACCCAACTCAACTCGGCAACGACCGAGTTCTTCAAAGGGATCGAGCACATGAGCGCAGGCGCGTTCAAAGAGGCAGGAGCCAGCTTTGACCAGGTCTCTAAACTCGACCCCCGCCACCCTCGCCTACCGCTCTACCGAAAAACAGTGCAACGCCTCGTGCGACAGAGCGAGCAGCTTGATCGTGCCGAAGCGGCGCTGAAAGACGGACAGCTTCAAGAGGCTGCGTCAGCGCTGCTGACCATGGACGTTGCCCCGCAGCTTGAGGAGCGGCTCAAGAAGCTCAACCAACAAATCGACGGCGATCGCATGTCCGGTCGCGTCAAAGCGTTTGAAGAGCGCATCGCCAAGGGCGATAAAGCCGGTGCTGAGGAGCTGCTCAAAGAGCTCAAAGCGGCTGGTCTCAAGCGCAGCACGCTCGACCGTCTTGAGGGATTGATCGACCGTAAGGGGTCGGCAAAGAGCGACTCGAAATCGTCAGGAAACAAAGCCCGCTCGCGAACGGACAACGGCCCGCTCCGACGCGTCCATTTAGCCCTACGTCAAGGTCGAGTTGAGGAAGCATTTCGTATCAATCGAGACCTCGCGGCCAGTGGCGTCAAGCAAGCAGAGAAGCTTGAAAACACCGGTAATCTAGGTGAGCTACGCGACGTGATCAGGATGGCAGAGAGCGCGGCAGGACGGCAGGACTGGGGTCAGATCATCAAGTCGACTGACCACGGACTAAAGCTGACTCGCCGAATCAGCCCACGCGCCTCAGGGACCCTCTCGTTGCTCAATCGCCTGCGAGCCAACGGATTTTACTTTCGCGCATCAGAAGCTGCGAGCAAGTCGGACTTCTGCGGGGCTCGGCGGTATCTGCTCAAGGTCAAAAGGCTCAACTCACGGCATCCGAAGGTCAAAAATGGGCTCGCAAAAACAGAAGCATTTGCCGCAGCTCAAGTTGATCGAGCGAAAGCAGAACTCGCCAAAGGGTTTTCCGTCGACGACGTGCGAGAGATCCTAAAGACTGCGCTGTGCACCAGCAGCAGGTCGGCGGCTGCACATCGAGAAGCGAAGCGCTTACTCAATCGCCGCTGATTAGATCAGCAAGAGCGCCACGACGACCAACAACAAGACCGCTGCGCCAGCAAAGATGCCCATCAGCAGCTTATCGTGATCCAGCTTGAGCGATTCCCCATCGGTCGTGGGTTCAAGCTCGTCTTCGGGCGGCTGCTCGAGCGAGGACATCTTGGGCATCGACTTTGACCAGTTACCGGCTTCGTCCATCTCAAGCACCGTCTTGCTCTCGTCGCCTGGATCCTCAGTCAACTGATCAAGCTGAACACCAGAGTCCTGGCCTGTCGCCAGCGGAACGACGACGCTCGCTTCTTCAGATAACGCTTCGCTGGACTCCGAACGCTCGTCACTCGCTGGTAGGTCCCCTGAGCGATCTAAGTCACCTAAATAGGCGCTCGCAGGGTCACAAAACATCATCCGGACGCCGCCGACTTGAACCTCGGTGCGGTCCTTGAGGCGTATTTTGTCACGCACCACAACGCTCGCAACCTGGATCCCATTCTTGGAGCCAAGGTCCTCGATCCAGATGCCAGAGAAGTCGACCGAGACGCGTGCGTGACGACGGCTGACGTTCGATTCATCGAGCAGCACATCGCAATCAGGTGAGCGACCAAAGATCAGATAGGGCTTCTGACCATCGAGCATGATACGTTGACCCTCTTCGGGCCCATCCAAATACCTCAGGTACGGGCTAGACTCTTGCCCGCTCATGGAGCCGAGCATGTCAGCGACCACCTGCTGAGCCAGAAAAGCGGTGCGCTCCTCGGTGGCTAAGTCAGGCTTTTCTGCGTGGAAAATAACCTGGGTGCCAGCGATCTCCAACCGATCCCGGTCGCGCAAACTCACCGCTTGATTCTCGCGCAACGGCGCGCCGTTGAGCAAGGTACCATGTCGGGATCCGAGATCCTCGACCAACCACTCGATCCCGCGGCTGAACATTTTGACGTGATAGCGAGAGACCGCCGGGTTGGCTAAGACCACACCGCAATCGGTTTCCCGCCCTAGGACGACCTCGCCCTCATCGGCAAGATCCACGCTACGGTTCTCTTCAACGACCTCTAAACGGGCGGTCACGGCGTCGCTAGCCTCAAGGTTCGAACCGCTTCACGGCAGTAGGCTACCGCCTGAGGTTCGTTGGTCGCAGGTAGGCGTAATACCTCCTCGCATACCGCTAGCGCTTCGCCTGGCTGCTGGAGATCGATGAGGAACTCCGCATAGACCCTGCGCAGGCCAGCAGCCTGGGGTGCTCGCTTCATCGCGTGTCGACAATACGACTGAGCCTCACGAACGACCTTGCGCGCCACGAAGTGGGCGCACAGATTCATCAGCGGCTGAATATTGCCTTGGTTGGCAGCATTTTCCCAAGTCAGCTGCAGCTGGCGAATCCCGGCATCACGCGAGGCGAGGCAAGCTTGCACTTGGTCTTGTAGTCCGGGGATCCTGTCCATCCCGGTGCCAAGCTGCTGCAACGTGGCGATGCGTTGGTTCGCCAGATCGCAGTCTCCCATGGCATGCGCCAAAAAGGCGCCAAGAGACAGACAGTCCATATAGGTTGGGTGAGCGCTCAAGCACTGCCCAAAGGTGACCCTTGCTCGCTCCAAATCCCCTTCGCGGCCCAGCGGTACGAGGTCAGCGCGCTGCATGTAAACCGAAGCGAGCAACGCAAAGCCGTCCGCCCGTAGCGGAGACAGCCCGGCGAGCCTGACCAGCTGGTTCTCAGCTTTACCCAGCAGCTCAATCGCCGCTTTACGCTGCTTCTTGGCGATCAGGCCGCGTGCTTTATTCAGGCTGGTGCGCGCCAGATTGTAGCGGGCGGCTTGGTACCCTGGATCGATACCTAACGCGGTCTCATAAAGTTCGATGGCGCGGTCAAACGCTTGTTTTCCCTCAAAATAAACACCAAGATTAGCGCGTGCCTCGGCAAAGTCACGGTTCGCTTTGATCGCTTTTCGAAACCACGAAGCACCCTCTTCGCGCAGACCAGCCTGCATCGCGACCAAGCCTAAGCCGTTCAAACAAATTGGATAATCCGGTGAATACTCAAGACACAAAGCGAAGGCTTGCTTCGCCATCGCCGGCTGACCCGACTCGAGGTATTGCGCACCTCGCTGAGCATGATGGACTGCCTGGGGCTGAGGCCCACCGGTCGCGCGGCAGCCAACCGCTGCCAGCACCATCATCAAGACTCCATAGCGTAGCAGCATAGCTCTCCCTGGACGCATCCTATCGCCTCAAGTGCCGTAGGCAAAGAGTCCAGAAGGTCTCAGCGACAAGCTGATAAAGTCGCTCGATGCGACTGCATCTCAGCCAAGCGCAAAGCGGCATTGATCACCGAGGCTTCACCCGTACACTCCAGAGCGCACGCATCGTCCCAAAACACCTCATCGGTGCTGCACTGATAATTCATTTTTTCGGCGACACAGGGATCAAAACAGTCACCCATCTCCTTGAAAACAGGAGAGACCTCGTTATCACAACTCTGACATGATTCGTAGCGTTGATCGACCTGTACAGCCTCTAGACCCGAGCAATTCATACGCCGCTCGACGGCGCACCGATCGTCTCCGCACCCAGCCCATGCGACGGCCATCATCAAGGTCAGTAGACGCACCACATCGACTCCTATCGACTGACGACCTTTAGACCGATTGGCTCTTCGCGCCAACTACTGTGCGCACAGGGTGTCGTATTCGATCTCGATTTGGGTGCCACGAGCGGGCACTGCGCGAGGATTGAAGATCACTGAGTTGTCCGCTCGGTTGTAGACCCAACCGTCCTCTCCGCCTTGTTGTCCAGCGGCGATCACCTGCCCACCGACTCGGACCTCAATGGTCTCGGCACGCGGACGGCGCGAGAGCGCAAAAGAGGTGCGATAGGCGAAGGTGTCTAAACCCAATGCCCGCATACTGGCGCGCCAGTTCTGAGCACAAATATCTTGGCTGACGCCCCCGAGGTTGGCGGCGAGCTCCATGTAACGGCTTCCACGTTGCGCCTCACAGCCCTGGTTGCGACCCAGCCCGGTGATCGCCGAGAAGCTGATCAGCTCACGGTTCCCGATCCCTTTGATCTGGCGAAAGACATCCTCGTACAAGCCCACAGGGCCGCGACTCTGATCTTCTTCATCACTCACTGCGATGATGTATAGCTTCGCTTCTTCTCGAAGGAAGCCTTCGTTGAGTCCCCCCTCCATCAGCCGCGGACGGCTCAGGAAGGTGCGCGCTGCCTCGAGACCTGCCTCACGCGAATCGCTTGCGTTTCGGTCGGGGCGACGAGTGCGAGAGACGCGCACGTTGCACCGGAACTTATCCTCAAGCCCAGGCGTGTCACGGGTCAGAAACTTGGGGTCCTCGCAAGCCGTGTAGACGCCAGCCAT
>Ga0315320_10005202_pt1 | contig 10655 bp, 7 predicted proteins | sample M140m21515metaG_FD_203458 | JGI IMG/M metagenome (GOLD analysis project Ga0315320, IMG submission 203458) | Ammonia-oxidizing marine archaeal communities from Monterey Bay, California, United States - M1 40m 21515 | ecosystem: Environmental > Aquatic > Marine > Coastal | place: USA: California...
CAACAGAGTGACGCCATCGCCAATCGGAACGCGTTGTTGGTGTTTCGTGACCGCAGGCGTGTTGCCAGTTTTGGCAAGTTTTCTACCGGCAAGAACATTGATCAAGGTTGACTTGCCGACGTTCGGGATGCCAGCCACCATCACGGTCACTGTCCGCCCCTCGCGGTGGGGCACCATGCGAGCTGCTGCGTTTTTGAGACGGCGGATCGTGGGGATATCTTCAGTGGTGACTGAGCGGGCGCGGACCCGGTGTTGCTGGTCAAGAAATTCGACCCACTGGTTTGTTCTTGCCTCGTCCGCCAAGTCACTCTTGGCCAACACCTTTAGGCAAGGCTTGTCACCACGCAGTTCCTCCAGCATTGGATTCTCGCTGGAATAGGGAATTCGCGCATCAAGGACCTCAATCAGCACGTCAACCTTGGGAAGCGCGGCCTGCATTTCAAGCCGGGCTTTATGCATGTGGCCGGGGAACCATTGGATAGCCATACGGTCTACAACTGATTGGGAGTTTGTGACAAGACAGCCGTAGTGTCTCTGCTGAGGGGCATTCTGCGAACCCCCTCGAAAACGCAGCATCTGGAAGGAGGCGTGCTGGTGCGGTTTTTACCGGGTTGCGAATGAAGGAACGGCACCTCGAAACTACAGTCTTCTACGTTTTTTATGAGATGCGTTAACGCTCATTTGATTTGTAATCCGGGACTGCTGGTTCTCAACTTCCAAAGCGTGCCACCAGCAGTGACATACAGACTCTTGCCGTCACTGTCACCAAAGGCGCAATTGGTGGTTTCGTCCTTAGGGATCGGTGCTAAGGTCAGAAGTTCTCCGGCGGGGCTGAAAACATAGATCCCAGCGGTTGGCGTCTCTGCTGTTTCCTGAGGTAGGTTGGGCCTGTTCAATCCTGCCGCCACGTACAAACGTCCGGCTTGGTCCAATTTCATGCCGTCGGGACCACGTGTCGTTCCCCAGTCGTGGATCAGGGTTTGCGAAGTTGGAACCACGGTGCCAGCAGGGGTCATTTCAAATCGCCACAATTTTCGACTGCCACCAGGCCCGTTGTTATTGTCTGCAACAAACAGATATCGGTCGTCTGGCGTCATGATCAGGCCATTAGGCCGATCAACTTCGTGTGTGATAATGCGGGCAATGGTTCCGTCGGGATCAACCCGGTAAACCCCTTCGACATTCTTGCCGGTTGGGTCACGCATCTCCATTTTAGATCGGTCGCCGTATTGCGGATCCGAAAAGTAGATCCGATTTTTGGAATCAATGGTTAAATCATTTGGTTGATTGAATCTTTTTCCGTCGTATGAGTTCGCAAGCACGGTGATGGTCCCATCATGGTTTGTCCGAGTGATCCTTCGCTTCCGATTCTCGCAAACGATGAGACAACCTGAGCGGTCGAACAGCAGGCCATTGGATCCTGCGTCCTTGCGATACACCGAGGCTTCCCCAGCTAAGTTGAGCCGATTGATGTTTCCTTCGCCACTGGTTAACAGTCCAAGTTTCGGGTGCCAAACGGGACCCTCGGCAGCACCAGAGCCGAGAACTAATTCTGGTTGAGTAGTAAATACTGGAGGGGCCGCGGCAGCTAGTTTTGGCGCAGTGAAGAAGGCCGCAATCGCTACCAGTGTTGATAAGAGATGAACAATCATATCGGGTTGCAGTCCCAATGGGGTTACGTGGTTTTCAAGCGTGGAGACGCTAGTTTACTCAATGCTGATTCGTTAATGGTTTTAGCACGGCTGCCGTTTCGTGATCAGGCGACTTGTTCTATGGTACTAACAGGCAAATGCGCGTGTCATGTGGTCGATACGGATCTTGGGGTGGGCAGCAAAGCGCCTGCACTGTTAAGGCCGGATATTCTTCTTGGAATGCAGATTGAGTAATGGACGAAAAGACGCTTTATGAGCAACTCGGAGGTGCCGAAGGGGTGCGTGCTTTGGTTGACCGTTTCTACGAACTGATGGACCAGTTGCCAGAGGCCAAGGGAATCCGTGATTTGCACCCTGCGGACCTGACTGGGTCTGCCGACAAACTTTACAAGTTTCTGAGTGGGTTTCTGGGCGGTCCCCCATTGTATGTCAACGAGTTTGGTCACCCGCGGCTACGCGCGAGACACCTGCCATTCCCAATCGGTGTTAGAGAGCGTGATCAGTGGGTGCTGTGTATGGAGAAAGCACTGCAGGAATTGGTTGCTTCTGAGACCCTGCGATCAACGCTGGCAAGTTACTTCCGACGTACCGCGGATCACATGCGGAACAGTGACGTCTAACCAAAACTTGTGCCAGTCTATGTTCAATGTCAGTCAAAGCTGAATGGAACGTCTCGCATCATTTGCCAGGCGCGCGGACTAGTTTGGTAAGTTCCCCTGCGTCGAGAAATATCACGCCACAGGAAGAGCAAGTGTCGATCACGGCATTCCCAGCGCCACAGAATGCGTGGGTTTCCAGCTTGCTGCCACACGTTGGGCAAAAGCGGTCCACCTTCAATTGTGTTGGGTCCATTGGAGCCGGGGCTAACCGTGGTAGCGAAACTTGGTTTCGCAGGTGCTCGGTTGCTTGAGCGAATACTGGCTGCTGAAAGAGCATTCCTCTGCATTGCGGACAACCAGCAAACTCGTAGTTGTCATTCACGCAAAACTCCATCTCCTTCCTGCACGCAGGACAGCGGATTCCGCATTCCCTCTGTTGGCTGTAGCCACCCAGTTCAAAACTCGCTGGGGTTGTGGTTTCTACGCTGGCTTGGTTTGTGGCTTCCATTGTGCAGGAACGTCGTTTCGGAACCGGGGATAGAAATCGGGAGTCCGTTCACTGGGAATTTGAAAGGAGAGCAACATCACTGAGGTAGCGGTCTGGTTGTTCGCGTGAGCGTCAGCGGTGCATGATGTTGTTGTTGGCAGGATTTGCCACACGACAATCTTTCTCTTCGCAGATTAATTCGCAACCTTCAGACCGGATTGGTTGGCCTCGGATTCCGCAGGGAAAATGATCTTCAAGGAACCGCGTAGCCGTTACACCTGGCACAATCGTTGGTGCCGCAGTACGGAGGCGGTGGAGGCAATGAAGTAAGTGCGTACCGATTGCTGCGAAACATTGGCTCGAAACCACGCACCGAACCGTGCAGCGATTGCACACCGATAGTGTAGGCACTCTCAGTAGTCTGCGTGTAAGTCGTGATCGGCACAAAGGTCATTGCGGTGCTACAGTGAGGGGTAATGGTGGATGGAACAACGAGCAGGGTGGAAGTGCGTGGTGGAACTGGAACTTATGAGTGCGTAGGACTCCCCTGTCGCTAACACGGTGAGAGATGGATAGAGGACATGGCAGAGAGAATGGGTTATGCTGCTGGCGTCATTTCACGTCATTCAGGTCAGCGCTATGTCGTTCCGTCTTCTATCCTTCGTTCTGCTCGCAGTTCACTTTGTTTTCGTGTCCTCGGCATCTGCTGAGGAAATGAGTGTCGAGGAGTTTTCTGAATATTCTGCACGGCGCATTGGTAAGGCCGACTTGGAGCTGATTACGAAATTTGCCAAAGCGGTGGACAGCAATGGGGATGGCAAGGTGTCAGATAAGGAATTTGCCGGGCGGATCGAGGTCTATCAGGACATCTTTCTGACGGTGCAGCCCAAACGTGCCCAAGCTGGGCATTCTCTTCCAAGTGATTGGGTTAGTGGGTTTGACAAAGGAATAGCCGAAGCCAAGAAGAAAGGCCGTCCAATGTTAGTGATGTTTTCAGCATCATGGTGTGCTCCGTGCAAAATGATGATAGCTCAGGTGTTTCCTGATCCAAACGTGAAGGCGGCGTTGAAAGATATGGTGCCAGTCTACGTTGATTCAGAGGTGGAAGTAGAGCGAGCTACTGAGAATGCAATTCAGGCATACCCGACATTCGTTTGCTTTTCAGCCGATGGGAGCGTGGTGAGCAGTCGTGTTGGCGGCGGGGATGTTTCGAAGTTTCTGGAAATGATAGAGACTTTTAAACTTGCTGTTGACGCGACGAAGGCGTCAAGCGAGTAGTCCAGCAGTTTGGTTTGATTTGGCGTGCAGGGTGGTTCGTCGTTGCAGACGGCTCGGGTGTTGCTTCACGGCGGGAATGTCTTCTGCGTGTTGACCCGCACGGTCACAAAAAGCATTGGCTCGTGGTTAGTGTCGTCGTGTCCGTTCGGTATCGATTCTGCGCCAGTGGTCCGCAAAGGATCACAACCGTCGGTGGTCAGACGCGATGGTTCGTTGTCAGGCATGACCCTCAGGTGTCACAGACGCCTTGCAACACGATGCAGCAGTTCTGGGTTAATTTCTGAAACGTGCTGATCCGCGTCGTTGCTGGGTAAGGAGTGAGTGGTGCAACAAAACAGGCAATTTGGTCTGGTTTATTCGACATTCACGGCATCTAAATGGTCGTTTTCACGCCCGAAGAGCGTAAAACCCGTGTTTCGCAGTATCCTGCAGGCCGAGTCTCGCTTAAACTTTTGGACGAACTACAACAAGCCATGGAGTGTTCAATGTTACGTTTGCTCTCGGGGCTGCTTGCATTTGGGGCGATGATGCCACTGTGCGGAGCAGAGGATACACAATCAGTTGCACTGAAGTTTCGAAGTTATCGAAATTGGTCGCTCAAGTTACCCACCGAAAAATGGTTCCCGGTGAAGGACGGGATTCGGCTTGCTCATGCTGGCGGTGGCTTGTACGCCTTTGAGTTTTCGGGAACCAACCTGAAGGTTGATACCGATGGTGACGGGCAGCTTGATCGCACCATTAAAGCTTTGGTTGATCCCAAAACCAACGTCTCTACCACGCGGGTTATCTTGACTGGCGAAGATTCGTCAGGGAAGCCTTTTCGCTACGCCGCACGTCTACGAAACGATGCTGATGGTTGGGAATGGGCACCTGGCGGTGCAATGGTTGGATTGATCTCTACGGCTGCCGGACCGGTACCAATCAAACTGATCGATCAAGATGGAAACGGAAAGTTCAACGACATTGGCAGTGATGCGATGATAGTTGGCAATACGGATCATGCGATGATGTTGTCGACAACTGCTTTTGTTGACGACAAATTGCAGCAGCTGGTCGTCGCAGACGATGGAGCGGCATTCACCTTGTCGCCCTACAGCGGACCCACTTCTGAAATCGACATGTCAACGTCGTTCAACTCAAAAGCAGTGCTGCTATCGTCAGTGATCATGTCATCTGATCGAAAGCACTCCTTCGATATCGGTGCGATCGATGGCCCGGTACGTGTGCCAGCTGGAAAATACACGGTGGTGTCTGGAGTCGTTGGGCTCGGTCAGCATCGCGTGAAAATTAAAGCGGGCAAGATGAAGCCGCTGAACCTGATGGCGGATAGGTCCAAGAAGTTTGATTGGGGAGGCCCTGTTTCTTCAGAGTTCAAGTTTGCCAGAGTGGGGAACCAAATCCAATTCTCCCCGAATGCAATTTGGTACTTCGGCAAAGCCGGCGAGCAATATACCGGATGGCTTCCGATTGGTAAGTCGCCGGAATTCAAAGTGCTGGACGCTGAGACCCAAGTGGTGCTTGAAGTGGCGATCTTACCGGGGTCCTGCTGAGGACGCGGCTTTGACCCGGTCGCCGTGAGCGTACCATCCACTGCTAAAATCAGCGTTGAAATGATTGCCGACACATTTGCATTCGGTAAGATTGAGGGGAAGCCGAAGAATTGACGACTGTTGGAACCGTCAACTCAGAAGCGGGCCGTTAGGGCATAGGCTTCTGGTGTTCTTGGCACGTGCCCCATCCAATCGATTTGCTCTTTAAAAACTGCTGACTTGCGACCCTTGACCAGGCCGCGTCAGCTTTGGTGTTCGTTGGCAACTTTCAGCCAGTTTCTTCTCTACATGCTCCGCTTCTTGTTGCCGCCACAGTCGATTCAAGCTCGCTGCGGTTGCGGCTCACTGCTGTGTTGCTCACTGCCGTTGCTGCTCACTGCCGTGTTGCACTACGGCACGGTTGGATTATCCAGGCGGCCGATTTCCCGGTCAGCACCGTTGAATTGGGACTGTTGGATCGGCCATATCATGCAGCTTTCGCAACCTGAGGCTGGCAATCGAGGTCGTGTAATCAGCTTTGAGTGCTGAGATTTTGGGTCGAATCGTCTGCCTCTGAGATTGATTCCCCGGTGGAGCTTTTGGGGGGCCTATCGCAAACGCTGTTTCGAGGCTGTACATCTATGCCGTAAAGGGTGAGGAAATGGTGGGGCGTGTTGCGGAAACTGCTGGTTTCTTTGCACATTTTCGGCGTCTCTCAGTTAACATGCTGTTTTCGAAAATTTGGTTATTTGATGCTTCGGAATGATTCCTTGAAACGCTGCGTTCAAACCTTGCTTCTTGTGGTGGCAGGATGTCTTCTTATACCGTTGTCGCTTGCAGCGCAATCGAGTGAGACGGTGGATCGGCCACCGGTGATCAGTAACGAGGGGGGTTCCATCCCGGTGAAGGTGGTTGACGGTCGTTTGATCGTCGGCTGTGACATCTCCGGGCCGAAATTGCGGGTTCCCGTTAATTTGTGGTTGGACTTCGATGGTGCCTACGGGCTGCAATTGCACAATCGCGCTGCTGCGCCTTTACCTGCTGAAACGCCCGCTGGTAAACCCAATCCACTCACGCTGCACTTTACGGACTTCACGCTTGAGGTGGCGAGACGGGAGTTGGGGCCTGAGGAAGAGTTTGAAGAGTTCACGAAGTACCACTCAACTGAAATTGGTGAAAACGCTCTGACGGGGGCGATTGGTGCTCAGGTGTTGAAGCATTTTGACGTTATTTTTGACCTGCCGCAAAACAAAATTACGCTAGCGCCAGCAGGCCAGCTTGCGGATTATCAACCGGCGGAAGGTGATTCGGAGCTCATCACGCCTATCACATTGCAGAATGATTTAGTCTGGTTACCAGTGAGCCTGCCTGGCCCGAACGCAGTCGCGGCTGACGAGGCCGAAGGTAAGGGAAAGACATTGGCACGTGCTCTCGCGATTGGATCCTCGCGGTACGACACATGTCTCGAGCGGCGGCTATGCAATTCCTTGCGTCGTCCAGCTGGCAATGTTGGGCCACTACGATGCGAGGCCGTGGATTTTGCGCCGTATGTAGCTTTCCGTCCAACCGAGGTGGTGCAGGTTCACCCCGATGGTGTTGCCGGTGTGATGGGAATCAACTTGCTTGAGAAGTTCAGAATCCACATCGATCGGCGGTCTCTACTTGCATCGGTGCGAGCCGCACGCTCACCGCAATTTCCAACCGAAGAACTGAAATGGTTTCAGGCGATGGTAGCTGAAGATCGCGACCTGGTGATTTCATGGCTTGAAGAACATGGTGAAACCCGGTTGGCGAGAGAAGCGGCGGAATTTCTGTTGACGTTGATGCTGGACGAAGGCGCAGAAACCGATGAACTCGCTGCTGCTATTCAATGGGTAAACGACACCATGAAAGCAGACCTCCGAGCGACTCGGCTGTTCGATCTGATGGAGGAGTTAGTCAATGAAGGGGAAGTTGATCTCGGAATTGCGGCAGGCGAAATTGGGGTCAAAAGCGCAAGGAAAGACCGATACCCCGAGGCGAACTATAAACTGCACGGTCGTCTGGGCGAATTATTGTTGCCGAGAGATAATCGCGAGGCCTGGCGGCATCTGTTGTCCGCAGCATTTGGGCTGCCTGATGATGGCATGATCAATCTTAACTTGGCTCGGGTCTATGAAGCGGATGGAAAAACTAAGCGCGCTTTTAGTCGGTACATTCAGGCGTTGGTGAAAGAAGAGAGCAGCGAGTTGGCGATGGAGTCGCTGGTTCGAATGGATAAGGACCTGCCCGCAGAGGATCGTATGACCATCGAGTCGATTGATCGAATGATTAGTGGTCGGGTGAGGAATTTTTCAGCACCCGATCAATTCATGGTTGATTCATCCATTAGGACCAATCGGACAAGTTTGGTTGAATTCTTCACCAATGCGTACCTCGGAACGGAGCGGCGTGGTGGCGCGATTGGCGGTGCTTTGGGAAATCAAGGGGTTCAGTCGCACTTCAGCGATAGCGAGTGCCTGTTCCTTTCCTACCATCTTCCTGTGCCGCGAATCGAACCGTTGGTGACCCCGCTGGGGCAATACATGGCCGGTTGGCTTGGCGTCCGAGGTCCAGTGGTGCAGGTGGTTGATGGAAAACAGAGCACTCCTGGTGCCGGCAAACATAGGGATGCCGAAGAGATTTATCAGTTAACTCGCGATACCGTGGTCAACCGTCTGACACAGACCAGTCCGGTTGATTTGGAGGCGGAGGCTGTGCTCGATGGGACACAGCTAAGTGGAAGGGTACGGGTGGTTGGACCCCAGATCGGGTCGCCACAGGATCAGGCTATCAAGCCATTAGTGGTGCAGGTGGTGGTTGCGGAACGTGGGGTTGTCTTTCATGGTTCCAGCGGTGTTGTGATTCACCGAATGTTGGCTCGCGGATTGGCAACACGAGGATCATTGTCTGGGGTTGCTTTTCTGCCCGATGCGGACGGCGAACTGCAGTTCAGTTTCTCAAGAGATTTAAGGGAATTGGAACAGGTAAATCGTGCCTTTATTGAAAAGCTTGAAGAGGGCGAAACCAAGGGAGGTTCACGTATGGGGCTTCGGATCGAGCCAAAAAGTGTGGAAGTGCTTGTCTTGGTTCGCGATGCTGAAACCGGCGAAGTGATGCAGTCTCGGAAATGTGATTTGGTGCGTCAGGAGTCTGTGAAATGAGTAGTCAGGGCCCCGATCAGATTGAAGAAGATATCAAGACCGTTGTTTGGAATTCGTCAAATCAGATCCAGTCGACCGATCAGCGGGCAGCCATCGCGGCGAACATCCCGGTAGCTTTCAGGTTGTTGCTCGTCATTCCAACCATAGGCCTGCTGTTACAGGCTTTTCGTTATTTTGGTGGTTTCCAATCGGGTTCGATCTTTCCGTTGTGGCTTTGGATCTGCCTGACTGTAGCGGTGCCAGTGGTGTGGTTGTTCTACAAGGCAGCAACCTTGCGAATCAGTATCGATCGTCAGCGGGCTCTATTGGCTGCTGACAAACAGATTGGTTCAGCGGAACGCATTACGACTGCAGATGACTTCATGCGGCGTTCGTCAGCGGACGGATTTATGAAGGCAGCCGTTGATGACGCTTCGGAATGGGCGAGACGCGGACGGGTTGCGAAGTTAGATAGATCACAAACCAGCAGACCCGACAGCCGCACTGCCTGGTTTGCTGTTCCCGGCAGCGCAATTCTGATTGCGCTGGTCTTTTTTGTCGGCCAGTTTGCCCGGCCCGTGAAAGTGGCAGACGTGGGGGGAGCGAACGATAATCCGAACGTGCAGGAATCTGCTGTTGTGACGGATCCGGATACGGAGGAACAGCGCGAGGTTCCACCTGAGGACAACGAGGAAGAGGTTCGAAAAGAGTCATCGAAAAAACCACAAAAGCAAAAGGCAGTGAATCGCCAAGGCGATGCTAATGCTGCGATTCCTGATAACGCGGAAGAGTCTGATGGCAAGCTGAATGAGGGAGAGACGCGAGAAAGCCAGCAGTCGTCGAACCCATCGAGTGCTCGAGGTGCGCCGTCTGCTTCCGGACAGCCGTCGAAATCTGACGACACGCCGAAACCACGTAAGAAAAAGAAAAAGAAGACGAGTAAGCCTGAACGCGAACGGGAAAAGAAAGAACGCGAGGAGGACGAAAAGCCTTCCGGAGCAAGTTCAGGGCAGGGATCATCGAAAGGGTCCGACAATAATGCTGCTCCGAGTGACTGGGCCAGCACCAGTCAAGCCGCGACGCCCGAAGATGACAATGTCGAGGAAGAAGATGATGTTGATGATGAAGAAGAGGAGCAGGAGTCCCGCGGGGGCGTGCAGCCCAATATGCGTGATCGTCGAACACCCGTGAATCGTGACCTTCAAATTGGTTTCGGTAGTGCGAGACCGAATCCTGATGCCAATGGGCGCGGTGGCCCGGGAGGACAGAAAAAATCCCGCGGCGTCGCCTCTCTGGTTTTAGGTGTACCCATTCCTGATCGCGTCAATGGCCAGCCCAACAAGGGCCGCATTCGGATCACACAACAACGAATCACTCCTGAAATCGAAGAGAGTGATCCCGTGGATGCACAAGATCGAACAGCAATGAATGGGCCTGTTGGGCCCATACACCATCCTGAACTTGAACCGTGGTTGCAAAACCTGGTTCGCAGATATTTTCTTGATCAGCGTGAAAAGGCTCCGTTGAGAACGCCTGAGAAAGAGAACGATACAACCAATTCCAATGATTCCTTGCAGACGTTGAACGTCTCAGAAAGTGATAGCCCGCAATCATGAGTTCTACTTTGTCCGCTGATACCCCCGCCGAAGCACGCGAAGCAGCTGAAGAATTCCGCTCTGTTCATTCTGCTATCCGAACCGAAGTGGGCCGGATGATGGTCGGCCAGGATGCCACCGTTGATGGAGTACTTGCTGCATTATTTGCTGCCGGACACGTGCTTCTTGAAGGAGTGCCAGGATTGGGGAAAACATTGCTCGTCAGCTCGTTGGGCAAGGCGATTGATCTTAGTTTTAGTCGGATTCAGTTTACTCCCGATATGATGCCTGCCGACATTCGCGGTACGAACGTGCTGACGGAAAATGAGTCTGGTGGTACCAAGCTTGAGTTTC
>Ga0315320_10005205_pt1 | contig 10653 bp, 10 predicted proteins | sample M140m21515metaG_FD_203458 | JGI IMG/M metagenome (GOLD analysis project Ga0315320, IMG submission 203458) | Ammonia-oxidizing marine archaeal communities from Monterey Bay, California, United States - M1 40m 21515 | ecosystem: Environmental > Aquatic > Marine > Coastal | place: USA: California...
TTCATCGAGGCGCTGGACGGCGATGATGCGGCGGCGCTCCCCGCGCCGGACGGACTGCGCGATCTCGTCTTCCGGGAATCCGACGCGTGAGCGTGATGCGGGGACGGCGTTCCGGTCCGACCGGTCCTCGATCGCTCGTCGTGGCGATTCTCGGATGCTGCGTCGCGATCCCGCCGATCGCATCGATGTTCACGGCACGGCTCGAGGCGGCGCACGCGGTCGAAGTCGTGGTGGGATCCGATCGAGGCGGTGAATCATCCGGTGATCCGGAAGCCGAGGCGATCTTCGCCGAGACGATCGACATCCACTGCGTCGACTGTCATCGCGGTGCCGCGGCGGAAGGCGGCGTCGATCTCCGCCGGCTCGCCGACGCGACGACGTTGAACGACGTCGACCCTTCGCTGCTGCTCGCGGTTCGTGATCGACTCCGGGCCCGTGACATGCCGCCGCCACGTCTTCAAGACGGCGACGAGCCGGCACCATCGGATCGACCGAACGACGAGGAATACCGGCAGGGGATCCGCGTGCTCGGCGGACTCATCGGTGAGCGTGCGGTCGGCGCCGGCGTGCCGGACGTGGTGCTCCGCCGGCTGAATCGACACGAGCTCGGGAATGCGATCGAGGCGGTCTTCGGTGAGCGGGTGGACGTCTCCGGTCTGCCGGCGGACGACGTCGGGCACGGTTTCGATCATCTGGGAGAGGTGCTCGCGACGAGTCCGCTTCTCTTCGAGAAACTGGTGGACCTCGCGGAGCGAGTCGCCCGGAAGGTGATCTTCGATCCCGAGACCGCGGCGCCGGAGGTCCGGATCGCGAAGGGCGGTCGTCTCTCCGGTGGTCGAAGCCGGGGGGATGGTCGGGTGCTTTCCACCCGCGGCCGCGTTCGGGCCACGTTCGATGTTCCTCGCCCCGGCCGGTATCGAGCCGAGTTCCTGCTGGGCGGCCAGCAGGCGGGCGACGAGCCGGTGCGATTCGACCTCCGTCGGGCGGGGGAATCGATGGGCCGGATCGCCGTACCGGCGACGATGGCCCGTCCGGTGATCGAGGGATTCGAGTTCGAACACGGCGAGCCGGCCGTCGAGCTCTCCGCGGCGTTCCTGAACGACTTCTATCGAGCGCGGACCGCGGACGATCCCGGCGAGGACCGCAACGCGTTCGTGGCCGAGATCCGACTGGTCGGTCCGCTCGATCCGCCTCAGCCGGGCGACCTGCAGCGATCGCTTGCGGCGCGACTGCGGGACGGCGATCGTCGGACGGGGATCGCGCGGGCGTCGCGGTGGCTTCTCGAACGCAGCTGGGGCCGGCGAATCGGCGCCGACGAGGCCCGCCGGATCGCGGATCGGGTGATCGCGGCGACGCCGTCGTCGAGTCCGGAGGGTGTTGCACCGACGCGAGTCGCGTTGATGCAGACGCTCGTCGTCTATGCGATCGCGAGTCCCGAGTTCCTCTATCGCATCGAGTCCCCGCGCGGTGGTGTCGAGCCTGATGCGGATCGATCCGTTCCGCTCGATGGATACGCGGTGGCGGGACGGCTCGCGGCGTTCCTCGGAGGCGGCATCCCCGACGAGACGCTCATCGCCTCGGCCCGCTCGGGCCGGCTCGACACGGATCGGGGCATCCTCCGCGAAGTGGAACGGCTCCTGCGACAGGGAGGCGCTCGGTCACTCGGCGAACGCTTCGCGACGCAGTGGCTCCACATCGACGACGTCGAGCGACTTGAACCGGATCCGGAACGGTATGGGGAGATCACCCCCGGGCTTCTGGCGGAGATGCGTGAAGAGACGGTCCGGGTGTTCGAGGAACTGGTGGAGCGTGATCGGCCGGTCACCGATCTCTTCCGACAGTCTTCCAGTTGGTGGACGCCGAGGCTGGCTCGTCACTACGGGCTCGATCCGGAGACGCTCGGACTGGATGATGCAGGATTCGCCAGGGTCGAACTCGACGCGGCGACGTTCCCCCAGGCGGACCTCGGCGTGTTGCGACATGCGAGCATCCTGCTCGCCACGAGCAATCCGACGCGGACCTCGCCGGTCAAGCGTGGCAAGTGGGTGATGGAATCGCTGCTCGACTGCCCGCCGCCACCGGCACCGCCCGGGGCGCCGCAACTCCCCGACCCGGACGCCGATCGAACGGGTGGGGAATCGCTTCGTCGCATGCTGGAGATTCATCGCCAGGATCCGGATTGCGCCTCGTGTCATGTCCGCATGGATGCCATCGGTTTCGCGCTCGAACCGCTCGACGCGGTGGGGCGATGGCGAACCTCGGCCGAGGGACATGCGGTCGATGCGGCGGCGATGCTTCCGGACGGCCGAAGGATCGACGGGCCTTCCGATCTGCGGGACGTCATCGTCGACGACCCCGCCTTGCTGCGGTCGTTCGGAAAGCACCTGCTGGTGTACGCCCTCGGGCGGGGGCTGGAGTGGCGTGACGAACCGATGCTCGACCGTCTGGTGACGGTGATGGAGACGAGGCCGACGGCGCGGGCGGCGGTCGATTTCATCGTTCTCAGCGACGCGTTCAGACGCATGCCGGCGCCGGATTGAATCGGATCCGTCGGGTTCTCGTTGCCGCCTCGCGATTCCGCCGGTACCTTCGAATGACGTCAGTCCGCGTGTCTCGATCAGGAGGAACTCCGTGACCCGACCCATGTCCCGACGAACCGTGCTTCGCGGTCTTGGAACCGCCGTGGCGCTTCCGTGGCTGGAGGCGATGTCGCCGGGAACGATCGGGTCGGCCGCGCGAGCCGCGAATGCGCCGCGATCCACCCGGGTCGCGTTCCTCTTCGTCCCGAACGGCGTGCACGCCCCCGAATGGCTGCCGCGGTCGGCGGGGCCTGGCGTCCACGATTTACCCGGATCGCTTCCACCGCTCCTCACGCCGCTTGACCGCGTTCGATCGCACGTCACCCTGCACACCGGGCTCGCTCATGGGAACGCTCGGGCGCTGGGTGACGGTCCCGGCGACCACGCGCGAAGCGCAGCGTGCTTTCTCACCGGAACGCATCCGCGAAAGACGGCGGGAAGCGACATACACAACGGAATCTCGATCGACCAGGCGATCGCGAGTCGTCATCGAGGCCGTTCGAGGTTCGACAGCCTCGAACTGGGTTGCGAGCCCACGCTCACCGCGGGCAACTGTGATTCGGGCTACTCGTGCGCCTACAGCGCGAACATCGCCTGGCGGTCTCCCCGGACGCCGGTGGCGAAGGAGACCAGTCCGCGTGCGGTCTTCGAACGGCTGTTCATGGCAGGGCCGGCCCACGAGTCCGAGGCGGCGCGTCGGCGTCGACTCGCCCGACGTCGGAGCATCCTTGATGTGGTACGTGGGGATGCTCGCCGCCTCGCGGGCATGCTCGGTGGTCGTGATCGAGAGAAGCTCGAGGAATATCTCGACGGTGCCCGCGAACTCGAACGCCGGATCGAGCAGGTCGAGCGATCGGAACAGGACGCCTCGGACTGGGGGCTCGATGATCTTCCCGCCGGCACGCCCGGTGACTACGAGGAACACATCACCCTCATGGGTGATCTCATGGCGCTGGCGTTCCGGCTCGACCTGACGCGCACCTGCACCTTCATGTGGGCGAACGAGGGGTCCAATCGGACGTTTCCGATGGTCGGCGTCCGGCAGGGACATCACCATCTGTCGCATCACGCGGGCGACGAGGCGAAGGTCGATTCGATCCGACGGATCAATCGGTGGCAGAACGAGCAGTTCGCGTCGCTGGTCGATCGCTTTGCGAGCATCGAGGACGAGGCGGGCGGATCTCTGCTGGACGACACGCTGTTGCTCTATGGCGGCGCGATCTCCGACGGGAATCGGCACAATCACCATGATCTTCCGATCGTGGTCGCAGGTCGAGGTGGCGGCGCCGAGCCGGGACGGCTCGTCGACCACGGAAAGCGGACCCCGTTGTGCAATCTGTTCCGTTCCATGGCGTCGGCCGCCGGCGCCCCGCTCGAGCGATTCGGAGATTCCACGGGCCTCGCGACGCTCTGAACGAGCGGTCCGAGCCTTCGATCAGTCCGCGGGGCGGAGCAGGATCCGGCAGGCCACTCGCTGGACCGCTTCGGTGTGTCGAACGGCCGGGCCGGCGACGAGTCCGGCGTTGATCGCCCGGGGGATCGCGATCATCGCGGAACGGAACGCGAGGTAGTTCTGGGGCGACAGGTCGATCCGATGTCCCGGTGGCGGCGTGAGATCCGAAAACAGTCGGATGCCGTTCGCGATGTTGAAGGCGTGGCTGTCGAGCAGGCCTTCCGTGACCGGTGGGTAGGTCAGGAGGACGTAGGCGAAGGTCTCGGGCTCGTGGTCGAAGGCGAGGAGTGCGCCCTTCGCCCAGTTTTCGATGAAGACCCGTGCGTCCGGGTCGCCGGCGTTCCCGAAGTCGCTGCGCATCTCGTACCAGTGCTCGAGTATCTCGCTGTGGACGGTGTGGAGCAGTGACTGTTTGTTCCTGAACTTGCTGTACAGGTCGGTGTCGTGGCACTTCGCGAGATTGGAGATCGCTCGCACCGTCGCGGCTTCGACGCCGCGCTCCGCGACGATTCGGGTGGTGGCGGCCATCAGTCGGGCGCGAATCGAGTCCTCCCGCATGAACTCGGGGCAATGGATTCCTTGCCGAGGGCCGGCCCCGATGGGGGGCTCGGGTTCGGTCACCAGAGGTGGCGCTCCGGCCGGCCGGACCAGGAGGGCGATCAGAATGCCCGCAAGTTCCTCCGCGAGCGGTGCGGACGGGCCTTCCTTGGTTCCGGCATGGATCTCGATCGCCGCGCCGAGCAGGATCTTGTAGGCGATGGCGTAGGCGACGGGCGACGCGTCGATCTGCTCGTCCGGCCTCGTCTCGAACCCGGCGAGTTGCGATCGCATCTGATCGAAGACTTCGCGCACGTGTTTCGGATCGTCGGCAATCACGGACGGCGACGTCAGCCCGACGAACGCGAAGGCGTCCGGATCATCATCGAAGGACTCCAGCGTGGTGCGGGTCCAGTCCCTGATCAGGTCACGGGCGGAACCACCCGTGTTTCGCTCGACGACCGATGCGTACATCGTGTTGCGTCGATCGATGAGCTCGTCGAAGACGATTCTCTGCATCGCCGCCTTGTTCTTGAAGTGATCGTAGAGCACGGATTCGTTGCAGCCCGCGGCGCGGGTGATCCGGCGAACGCTGGCGCCCGCGGTTCCACTCCGGCTCACGATTCGAATCACCGCCTCGGCGATTCGATCCCGAGTGCTCTTCCGGGGTTCTTTCGGTGATTCCGTCATCAATCGAGATCTCCGATCCTCGTCCGAATGATACTTATTGGATCAGACGAGAGGTGGAAGCAGAATCGCTTCGGCGATCTTGGAAACTGGCTCGGCGTAGCGAAGGGCGGGGCCTTCGAGCACGCCTGCGTGAATGTCACGGGGCGGCCCGATGACCGCCGCTCGAAAGGCTGAGAACGCGACCGGGGTAAGATCGAGACGCCGGCCCACGGGAGGGCGCAGGGCGGTGATCGATGACTCGAACAGCCTTGAGTTCTCAGTGTACGGATCAGCCGCGATGTCGATGATCGACGGGAACGCGAGCAACGTGTAGGCGAACGCGTTGGGGCGTTCGTCGTAGAACCGGTAACTCTCTTCGATCCAGATTCTGATGAACGCGCGGGGATCGGATTCGCCCTGGGTCGAGCGTCGTCTCGAATCGGCGAGTTCGATCGCGACTTCGGCGAAGACCTCCTCCTGCATCGCGTTCTTGCTGTCGAAGTGGTGGTAGATCACCGCTTCGTTGCAGCCGGCTTCACGGGCGATGGTCCGAACACTCGCTTCGTGGAGACCACTCTCTCCCACGACCTTGATGGCCGCGTCCACGATCCGACGCCGAGTGGCGAGGCGTGTCGGGCTTTCCTTTCTCGCAGGCATCCCGAGTCTCCGGGCGGTCTCATTCTTATTTGCGACTGAGTCGCAACCATGAGCCAGAAACAGGATATCTCATTCGAGATGCCCGGCGAGGAGTTTTCGAGCGATGGTCGATCCGAAACGCCGACTGTGGCGTCTCATAACGGCGGATTCCGACTTTTTCCGACAGCGGCCTCGCCGGGCATCACTTCGAGGGTTATGCTTCGGAGGTTGGGTCTTAAATACTGACTCTTTCGTCCGGGGTCTTAGCACCATTTCGGTGGCTGCTGAGACCCCCTTAGAAGCCTCCCGATTCCTAGGAATCGGGAGGTCTTCGTTTTGTTGATCAGGGGCGGTGCACGCGCCGGATGCTTCGATTCTGCCGGGCGCCGGTCCGTGGCGTCGATGTATCGACCCATGAAGCACGTCGACGCGATCGTCCTCGGTCTGGGGGGCATGGGTTCATCGGTGCTGGCATCGCTCGCAAGCCGCGGGATCGATGTGCTCGGAATCGACCGGGAGTCCGCGCCGCACGATCGCGGAAGTTCGCACGGGGGAAGTCGGATCATTCGTCGCGCGTATTTCGAGCACCCCGACTACGTACCACTTCTCGAAGCCTCCTTCGAAGGATGGCGGCGCTTGGAACATGCTTCGGGCCTGACCTGTTTCCGGCGAACCGGTGTGCTCCTCGTCGGCTCGTCCAGTTCGCGGATCCTCCAGGCATCGCAAGCCAGTGCCGAGACGCACGGTGTTCCGGTCGAGCAGTTGAGCCCGGATCGGATGCGAGTCCGATTCCCGCAGTTCGCACAAGATCGGGGATGGTCGGGGCTGTTGGAGCCGGGTGGAGGGTTCGTCGACCCGGAGGCCGCGATCGAAGCGCATCTCGAGGTGGCTCGGCGTGCGGGTGCCACGATTCGCAGGCCGGTGAGGGTGCTGTCGGTCGACGGCGACGATCACGAGGCCGTGGTCAGAACGGATCGGGAGGAGATTCGGACGAGCCGGCTGGTGGTCGCCGCCGGAGCATGGACCGCGTCCCTGCTCGGCGATCATGTGGGCGTTCCCCTGATTCCGCACCGCAAGGCGATGGTCTGGTTCGAGCCCGCCGATCATCCTGCCTGCTCGTCCGAAGCGATGCCTGCGTGGCTCATCGACGACGGGAACGCCGCAGGCTGTTACTACGGTGTTCCGACCTGGCCCGGGCAATCGTCCCCGGTCGGGGTCAAGATCGGTCTTCATGGTTCCGGAAGCGTGGTTGATCCCGATGACCGCGGCGAGATCACCTCCGATGTGATCGATCGATTCACCGCCGATCTGGCGGCGCGGCTTCCCGGTGCGTTCAAGCGTCCGCTCGAAGCACGAGCGTGCCTCTACACGATGAGTCCGGACGAGCATTTCGTGATCGACCGTCTCCCCGGTCGTGGCTCGATGGTCGTGGTCGCCGGTTTCAGTGGGCACGGATACAAGTTCGCACCGGTGGTCGGGGAGATCGCGGCGGATCTCGCGATCGACGGGAGCACTCCGCGATCGGTCGACTTTCTGGGGCTGGAACGATTCAACGCGGTTCGACCGGATTGAGTCCGCTATTCTCACCGGAGAACACGGCTGCTCGAGCCGCACCCGAATCGGAGTATTTTGAATGATGATGTTCCACTCGAATCCGCTGCACGCTCGTTCCGCGTCGGTCATGCTGGCGTTCCTGATCGTGATCGTGTCGGGGGGCGAGGCGCTGGCGCAGCTCGACACGAATTTCGAGCCTCGAACCTTCGCCGGCTCGCCCACGCTGGCTCGCGCCGTCGGGCAGCCCACGAAGGCGGGCGGACCGACGCTCTTTCGCAACTATCGATTCGATTCGAACGGCGTGCTCACGGCCATCGAGCAGGGGACCGATGCGATGGGCACGACCCTCGAGGTCGCGTTCGAATCGGACGAAAAGGGCCGTCCGGTACGGATGACCACGGTCTTCATGGGGAACACGGGCTGGATCGAGACCTTCGAATACGACGATGACGGGCGTCTCGTCGGATGGGAGAAGATCAACCCTCGGGCGAACACGGTCATCGAGTCGAGGCGGCACGTCCACGACGAGAACGGGCGGCGGATCCGCTCCGTGTCGACGCGGACGGGGCGGCCCTCCGAGGAGACCGATCGCACCTTCGACGATGCGGGCCGGGTGGTCCTCGAACGGACCACGACCGACGGCGACCTCATCCGGGAGGAGGTCTTCGATTACGACGAACAGGGCTGTCTCGTCGGAAGCAACCTGACGCTGACCAAGGGGCGACGCTCCTCGCGTCGATGGGAGCGAGGCCCCGGTTGCCGAAGCGTCCGGGAGACGGTTCGATCCGTCGCGGGCAAGACGACCGTCATCGAATCGACCTACGACGAAAAGGGCAATCCGGTCAGCGAAACGACGTTGCGGGAGGGCGCGACCCGTCCCGGTGTGATCACCTGGAACTACGAGTATCCCGCCGCCGTCGTCCCCGTGGCCCCACCTTCGGAAGGGCCGTGACACCGTGGCGCATGGTCGCGGGCCGGTGGGGTCGAGTCGATATGATTCCCTCTGGCTCCGCGTCGTCGCCGGGTTCCGACGAGACGGGGAACGATCACCAATCTCGATGCCCCGACACCAGAATGGATGACTCCTTCATGTTCCGACTTCAGCGATCCTTTCTTTCCGCGATCATGTCGATCTCGATCGTGGCGACGCTTTCGGCCTGTGCGGTGAATCCCACCACCAGTCGAACCGAGGTGGTCGACGCGCTCCACCCCGACGCGGTGACGGAGATCTCGACCGACGTCGGAACCGCGGTCACACTGACGCTTCCCGGGAACGCAGGCACGGGCTACGAATGGGTGCTGGCGTCGCCGCTGCCTGAATTCCTCCAGCAGCGTGGAGCGTCGAAGTTCGTCGCCGAGGATTCCTCCAAGGTGGGCTCCCAGGGGGACACCGAATTCGTCCTCGAGGCGATCGCCGCCGGCAAGGCGACGGTTCGTTTCCACTACCTCCGATCGTGGAAGAAGGATGCGAGGCCTGCACGCTGGGCCGAGGCGGCCATCACCGTGAATTCCGGCGGTGGTTGAACGGAGTCGTCGTCGGCCGGTGTGAGCACGCCCGGGCCCGCGAAGTGACGAAATGAATCGAGCCCTCCGTGCCTTGTCCGTGCACGGCGCCTCGGGATGGCGCGCCGTACGAGCGGATGACGTGGAGATCGGAGGCGACATGCCACTCCTTGACATGCTGGGAATCGAAGTCGAAGGCCCTGACGGGCCGGTACAGGTCGAAGCGACCTTCGCGGCGCTGCCACCGGATCACGGGGGCCCGACGATCTGCACTCGTGAGCGGTTTCTGGGAGAGGTGCGTGATCGAGCCGGGCGTCGATGGCACGCGATGATCGAGGATCGCCACGCCCGATTCCTCGGCCCCGCCGACGACTGATTCCGACGTTCACGTCGGTCAGGGTGCCGTCGCCCCCGGCGTCGAACCGCCGTGGCGATGCACCAGAAGTCCGCCTTCATGGGCCGTGACGCCGATGATCCCCGCATTCGCGAACACCAGCAACGTCGCCGCGATCCCCAGCCCGAGCCGCAGCCCGCGTCTGGGAACGAGGGTCATGGCGACGAGGCCGGCGTTCGAGGCGAGCAGGATCGGAATGATCTCCCCGCGGCTGGCGTGGTCGGACAGGATTTCACGGGCCGTGTCGGTCCGGAGTCGGGCCTCCACGATCGGTTCCGCGGCTTCGCCGGCCTCGCCCGCCTGCCATGCCACGACCGCCGTCCCGAAGAGGACGGCCGTGAGCACGAGTCGATAGACGATCGCTCGGCGTCCCGGAATGCCGCACAGTGCCAGCACGAACGGCACCGCGAGAATCGAGATCGCGATCGGGAAGTGCACGAGCATCGCATGGCGGGTGATGGGATCGGCGAAGGACTGGCGGAGGCTCTCGAGAAGATCCGACATCGTGCGGGGTTCCAGGAGGTAGGCTGCCGTTCGATCGACGCGGGCCCGTGCCGCGAGCCATCGGCGGAGACTACCAACATGAATCGAAGCACTGCAGGTCCGTTGCTCGCAAGCCTCGGTTTCGCGGCGTTCTTCTGCGGAATCGCCGAAGCGACCGACGATCCGTCTCCTGAGAATCCCTTCGTCTACGAGCGGTCGGTGTGGCTCGAGACGGGGCCGGCATCCGGGTCGATCGAGGCCGAGGATTTCGACCGGGTGCCGGATCGTTCCGAAGTGGTCGATCGTCCGGAGGGGTTCAGCGACGCCGGCGACGGATCACGGCAACGTCTGCGCGGATGGATCGAGGCCCCTCGGACCGGGGCCTATCGCTTCTCGATCGCCTCGGACGATGATGGCGTCCTGCTGCTCTCGACCTCGGAGGATCCCGCGGGCGGGCGTCCGATCGCGTCGGTCCGCGGTTTCACGGGACGGGACGAATTCGACCGGCAGCCGACCCAGGTCTCGCGTCCGATCGTGCTCATCAAAGGGCGGCGGTACCACTTTGAAGCAAGGCAGCGGAACGTCGACGGCGAAGGGCATCTCTCGGTGGGCTGGCAGGTTCCGGGTGGGCCGGCGGGCGTGTACGTCCCGGTTGGAATGCGGCTGGAGCCGTCATTCCGACTGGAAGTCTGGACTGGGGTCGCCCGCGGCGAAATGGAGTCGCTGGAGGTCTTTCAAACCCCTCCGAGCCGGGTGGAGCACCTCCATTCGATGTATGCCAAGAATCTCGGGACGAACGTGGCGACCCGGTTTCGGGGGCGATTTCGGGCTCCGGCATCGGGCGA
>Ga0315320_10005208_pt1 | contig 10651 bp, 9 predicted proteins | sample M140m21515metaG_FD_203458 | JGI IMG/M metagenome (GOLD analysis project Ga0315320, IMG submission 203458) | Ammonia-oxidizing marine archaeal communities from Monterey Bay, California, United States - M1 40m 21515 | ecosystem: Environmental > Aquatic > Marine > Coastal | place: USA: California...
GTTGGCAACTAGTTCCCGTAAAATTGCTTCATCGACTACGGTATAGGTAATACCTCCGATTACTCCTGTATCACCTACATTGGCTTGATCGCAAGCTTTGATGGTAATGCCATTTTCGGCCAAATAAATAACTTGATCTCCAGAACAATTACCAGTTTCTGTGGTAGTGTCGTCGCTACAAGCGATAAGAAGGAGGCCTACTAGGAGATATATCAGTTTTTTCATGGGAGTGTTTTTTGTGGAGTATGAAGGTAAACCTATTTTTTTATTTCTACAATAAAGAGTGGCATGCTCTGGAGCAGAGGGGAGTGAAGTCGAACTATTTTGGGGAAGATTTGAAAAAATTATAGAAATTTACAACGTTTCAGCTAAAAACCTCAGTAGGTCGCTAAGTTGCAAAAATGCAGGAAATTGGTGGCATGGATTTTAGCACGTAGCTCCAAAATTATTCTAGAATATTTTTAAAAACATTTCTATATTAAGCTACAATTTTTTAATTTAGTTAAAAATGTTTTTATGTCTTCAAAAATAAAATTTATAATATTTTCAGTTGTATTAATTTCAATATTTATTTATTTGGATGATGATCATTCTAAAAAGATAGATGCATCAAAATTTAATAAAGAGTCTGATAAAGTAAATAAGTCAATAAAAAATGACGAATCAAAAAAATTTATACTAAAAAAATATAATGGATATTCACCATATGATGCTTATTTTGGAAAAGGAATATATCATAATTGGACAGAAAATAGTTTTATAATAAAAAATTCGAACCAAACTGATGCTGTAGTATTATTAGTAAATGCTATTAGTGGAAAAAAAATTAGAAATGAATATGTTCGTAAGGGAACTACTTTTGAAATGACTGGTGTTCCAAACGGGACATACTACTTAGAATGGTTTTCAGGCAGCAATTGGTCGGATGATTTAGTAGTGACATCTAAAATTAAAGGAGGATTCCAAAGAAACGCGAATTTCACTAAAGTTTCAAATAGGAATGATTGGATGAGAGTAGAAGGCTATCAGAATTGGACCTTGACTCTTTATAGTGTTGCAGGCGGTGATGTAGAATCAAAAAATATCAGTGCTGAAGATTTTTTTAACTAAGCTAAATATTTAAATAACATTTAAAATGAATAAATTAGGAATTGCTTTAAAACTCTTTTTTTTAATTTTTGTTAGTTTTTGTTACTCCCAAAACATAAATGATTCACTTAGCTATAGTCAAAAGCTCAGGTCAGGCGAATTTCAATTTCCTTTTTATCTGAGTGAAGATGATGAAATTAAGCTTCCAATTGAATACCAAATTGAATTAAATATCTCAGAACTAAGAGATGTATCAATAAAAGAAACAGATTTTTATATAGCTTTTGAGACTTATGTAACAACTATTCGAGACACTACAGAAATTTTACAATCAGGAGAAACAATTGGATTTGGTCCACATGATTATTTTCGTGTACTTTATCCTGAAAGTGATAAAACTTATTTTGATTTTCCTGAATATGAAGGTAAAGTAAAATATCCTAAAGCTAAAGATAGTTTATCAGAATTTACTTCTTACTATGAATTTGAATTACCACACAAGTGGGATTTAAGAAATTATCCTTTTGACACTCAAAAACTTAAAATTATATTTCAAACAATTAGGGATACTTCAATTGTTAAAATTATTCCTTCCTTGCAGTTTCCTCCTAATATTAACCCAAATAAGTTTAAATTTCTTCTGGATGGGCTCAACATAAAAAACATAACAACTGAAAAAGAATATCTTAATTCTGGAAGTGATTTTGGGAATTATGTTGGAGGTAAAAGAACAAGTGTAGAAGAGAGGTTAATCTTTAATATAAATATAGATAGAACAGGTTCTTTTTTATATTTTAAATTATTTTTTGGAGGTTTCTTATCATTTTTAATTTCATTCCTTGTATACTTTATTGATTCTAAATACTTTGAAACAAGAATTACTTTGAGCCTTGGTGGTATATTTGGAGCTGTTGGGAATAAATATTTTGTTGAAAATTCAATGCCTGCCATTCAAGTTTTAACTAAGGCTGATTTAATAAACAATTTGGTAGTAATTTTTATAATATTAAATATTTTCATTGTAATTGGACAACATACAAAAAGTATAAATTTATGGAAATTTGAAAAAAATAAATTTGCTGCTCTTTTTATTTTTTTAGCATTTATAGTATTAAACTATTTATCTGTTGTGCTCTAAATTAAAATTATAAAGGAGTTTAGCACTAAAAATAAAATTCCAGTAAAAATCATGGCATTCTTGTTCTGTTTTAAGAATTTTATATTATAAATTTTGTTTTTCTGAAAAATTACGATTAATATTTTTAATATTAATAAAAACAAAATTAAATTATTAATAATATCAGCTTTTGTAAGTACTTGAACTAATGTAAAGAAGAGTCTACAAAATATTTATTCACAACAGCTCCAAATATACCACCTACTCCTAGGCTTATCCTTGAACCAAACTCCTTGGTAGGTATAAAAAATACAATCCAAGAAATAAAAAAAGCTAGATATGAGCCGAGAAAAAGCTTTAAAAACAACCAACCTCCTGATCTTGATATTTGTATATTAAAACTTGCAATGGAATATACATCTTCTCTGTTAATTCCTGGATAAAATGTATTTACATTGTTTTGAACTTCAAATCTCTCTTTAAACTTAATACTATCAATTTTATAACCTTTTATTAAACAAATAAGCTCTTACATAACTTGGATTTAATTTAATTGCCAAATTATAGTCTTTTAACGCGCTATTGAATTCTTTTAATTCTATCCTTTTAAGCTGGGCTCTATTAAATAAGATTTCATGAGCTAAGTTAGAACTTGGATTGAGTTCTATAGCTTTATCAAAATCTTTAAGTGCAGCCTCAAAATTATTTTTTTTAACTTTTTTAATACCTGAGTCTAGAAGTTCTTTTTGTTTGCTTAGAGCTTTATTTTTATCAAAAGACTATGAGCTTAATGTATAATTGACAGTAAAAAATATAACTAAAAATACTAAGCTAAAATTTCTCATAAATTGTTATTAATAATTAAAAAAAATCTTTTTAGGTCTAATGAACAAACCTGAAATATTATAAGTTAGTTAAAAGTAGGCATATCTGGGTAAGGAACAAATGATTCCAGTATTAAAAATAAACTAGGTTTTACCATAAATGAGATAGTAATTACTATGGCTGCTGTTATCAAACTCACCGCAATATTATTTTTCTTTATTTCTTTGAATTCATTTAGGTCTTTGGTCATAATTGTGAAGAGGTAAATTGCCAAAATATTGATAATCCAAATTATAAATATACTAATTGATAAAAATAATCCTGAGTATTTTAAACCTTCGAAAACCACAGAGCCTGAAAAGTCAGGATTCCTCTGAATTAGATCAATTGAATTGATAATAGGGTCTTTTATTCCTGAAATTAGATAGCCTACTGAAAATAAAATAGCTGAACATAAAATTCCATAGGCAGTATTATCAATTTCAATTTCATGTTTTTTCCTTATAAATTTTTCTATTAGTTTATAGCTACTGTACAAAACTATCGTGCCAATTACAATAGAAATAAGTAACTGTATAATTGAGTTAAAAAAAAGATCCTCATTAAATTTCATAATTTCATTTTTTTCAAGTTAATAATTATTTTAATGCTAAATACCATTTACTAATGTTCCAATTTTTTGGTGGTAATTCCCCAACACTCCAGCCAGTATTAGTTGTTTCCCAAAAATAATATTTTTTACCGTTAATTAATTTGTGTTTACCATAAGCAGGTATATTAATTCCAATCATGGAGTGCCCATATAATTCACTATTTAAAATAACGATATCATATCCAAATCTTTTAAGAATTGTGTAAATAAGAACAGTTCTGGAATCACAATCTCCTTTTTGTAAATAGAAAAACTCTAAAGGAGTTAAAATATCGTGTCTTACATTACTGATGCATGGAACTCCACTAATGATATCATTTTTATAAGCTGATGGTAAATCATCTCCGTTACAATTACCAGGAATATTAAAAGAATAAGGTATACTTTGTATTAAGGAAACCACTACTTCTGCAAATCGATTTCGATTTAGATTATTGTCATTTTTAATTTTTTGTAATGTTGAATAAATTAAATCCAATTTATTACTATCAAAGTTCTTTAAACTTGAATAAAGTTCTTTTTCTGAAAAAGGTATGATTTCTTCTTTATTTTCCTTTGATTTAATATAATCCATATATTTAAACTTAAAATCACCAAAATACGTTCTGTTGTCATAATCACTCCATGAAATAGGTCTAGAAACTATTTCATTATATTCCAGAGGGTTTTCAACAGCGATTTCATCATTTTCTGTTTTCGAAGTATCAAGACCATCAGAGAAAACAGACCAGAGCCCCAAAGCAATTAATAAGATAAAGACCATAAATGCGCTTCTAAAAATTATCTTAATTAAAAAAAATACTATGGATCTTAAGATGAAAAGACCAGCTCCAAAAATTAAGAAAATCAATAATTTTTCCTTAAACAAAAAGGCAAGCAGAATAAAAAGAAAAGCATAAAAAAGAATACTCAAACTCGGAAAAAAATTCCTCTCAGCCTTAGCTTTAACTTTTTTTGCAGTTTCCTTGACTATTTCAAGATTTTTTTTGGGTGGTTTTGGAGCTAACTTGGCTAATTTAACTTCTTCATTGTAAACAAGTGCAGCATAAATTTTACCTTTAATGATACCGAGAGTATGTTCCCCCTCTTTGATAACATCTTTGAATTCAATATCATAAATGATAACATCTTTTAGGTCCTCAACAAATACATGTTCAATATTCTCTTCAATGTCTTTAAGAGTAATTTTTACATCTTCTATTTCTGATATACGTAATGAAATGGAATCATCACTAATGGCGTCATAGTAACTTGTTTTTCGTGCGTTAGTGACTTTCCCATCAATTATATTGATATTATAATCATCAAATGAGCTCAGTGAATTAATATGATTACCCTGGCATCTTCCATAGAAATCACCATGGATAATTATTTTTTTCGTAAGTTTTAATTTATCCAATTAAAATGTTTTATTAAACCATTTGACCAAAGACCCCTTTTTTAGATACTTGGTGTTATCAGGAGTTTTAAGCCTATTAAATGGAGGGTCTAGATATAGATTTTGTCTAATTAATTTTTTGCCGGTTGTTTCAAAAAATAACTCTTCTTGTTTTACTGAGTATTTATTCCAGTTATTTTGGATGATGTAGTTATTGCTTTCTTCCTCCAATTCAAAATAACTTTTAAAATTTTCATCATACATAATTAAATAAACAGGATACAAAACAATCAATAAAATCAATATTGACAGTAAATAGCTTGCAGGGACTCTAGAGTTTACAATAGAAATTTGCTTAAAGAAGAAATTAGAATTTATTATTTTCTCTTCGAAATCAAAAATCCGATCTTGATCATTTTGTAAAATTAAATTTATCTTATCCTCAAATAGTTTCTGAACTTCAGAATCAATTTCTAAGTTGTTAATTTCTCTAAATTTTATTTGATTTTCGTTATCATACGTTAGTTTTTCAATAGCTTTTTCAGAAGATAATTTTAGCTGATTTTCAAAATTATAAATCAATTCTCCTTTATAATCCTCTACATATGAATTTACAGAATCCTTAAAAATGAAAGTTTCTACAGGTTCTGAAATGATTAAAAAAATCATTAATAAAAGAACTGCTTTTACAATGTAGTGTCCTATCATATCCCTAAAATTATCTTTATTTAATTTTAAATTATTTGGACTTGATGTTACTATAATAAGTCTATATAAATTGACAATTAATAGCGAAAAAAAAGCTGCTAATATAATGCTAGCTAACAAATTTTCAATGGTATTTATAAATACTATAAAGGTTGAAAAAAAACTTAATACAATAACCAACATAAAGCCAAATGCAAACTTTATAAATGTTAAATTAGCTATAGTATCTTTCTCAAGAATTACAGGATCAAAACCGCATATATAGATTAAAAATTGTTTAATCATCATTCCTCCCCATCAATATAATCTCCAGGATTATCAGATATATTCTTCTTTTCCTGGTCTTTCCACTTATCAATAATAAAATCATTGAGTTCTGTCTGCGTTTGCGAAAGTTTAATTTTTTCTGCAAGCAATTTATTGGCTTGATGGTGAGTAACTTTATTTCTCTGAACTCCTTCGCGATCCTTATAATAATCATATACAACCTCAATTCCTAGATCAGCTCTTTGAAGTGCTTTAATATTATCCTCTAAATAATCATATGGACTCTTTATTAGCATCATTTTAAAAAATATAGGAGTAAGCTCAATAGCCATAAATAATAATGTAACAAATATAATAATCCATGGCCATGCATGCTCATTTACATTACCATCTTCATCCTTTCCTTTTGCTAATTCATCCACAATTTTTAGTCTTGCCATTAAACCATCTAAACTTTTTGCAGATAATTCTGCTTTAGCAATCTCTTTTTGCATAATTGAATCTGTATCAGAAAATTTTTTCTCTTGAATTTTAATTTCTGCTAAGTTTATATTTTTAACAGAATCTAATTCTCTTTTAGCTAAATCAAGTTGTTTTTCTTTCTTTATTGCTCTTTTTCCGTATCCTTCGACACCACTAGCGTTACCATTCATTTCTTCATTAAAAATATTTTCTTTTTCTTGTCTTATAACTTCGTATTTGGTGATGTCCTCCCTGAGTCTTAAGATTTCTTCTTCTATTATCTCAAACTCTCCCTTATATAATTGGGAAACTTCCCGTTTTTGTTTATCTACTTCTTTTATCCTTCTACTATTTAATTCAACCTCTATTTCCTGTTGGAACATACGTAATTCCACAGGTTTTGAAATGGTGATTGCAATGATAATACCCATTATAATTCTAGGAATAGCCGTTTTGATTTCTCCAAGAGTAATCGCTTCAGAGCCATCTCCTTTTCCAGTACTTGCAACAATGAAGCGATCAATATTAAAAATTATTAATCCCCAAATTAATCCAAATACTATTGACAATATAACAGCTAATGTTTGCGATGATGCAGCTTCTATTGTGGCCTCAGTACCCTGCGCTAAATTTGCGGTCTGCTGTCCAAAAATTATATAAAAAGCATAGCCTCCGGCCAAAGCTGCCATAAAACCTGTTGCAATAACAATACCTCCTAAACAAGCATATTTAATATGGTCTGAGTAGGTACTTCTCTCTAAGATGTAATGATCAGCTCCCGCAGCTTTCCACATTATTTTCATTAACTTTCCTGGCTTGGGTGTTTTGTAATATGATTTATTCATTGTTGTTAATATTTAAATTCGAATAATTAATTTTTGGTTTTATTTCTTTAGTTTTAATAGAAATATTAGTTGATTTGACATTATCAATAACATTTTTAGTATTAAAATTTGTCAATGTTTTTAATGGTTTGACTTTTGTTGTAAACTCAATATTTTTAATTTTTTTATTTTCTTGTTGAATTTCTTTTTGCTTGTTAAATTCTATTATAATTTCTTTTTTTTCAATTCTGGTTAGACCAAAAACATATAAAGTAACTTTCTTTAAATCCGTTGAGAGGTTAATTTGAATTTCATCATTTTTTTTATACCACCCTTTTTTCCATGAATCTGTATGAATCTTGACAAATAATGCTCCAGAGGTTTTCCATGAAATTTTAGTAGTAACTCCTTCTATTAGATAATTTGAATCTATTTTAAAGTATTTTATCATACACTAATTAAAAAAATCATCGTTATTAATTGGATCGCCTTCATCTCCTCCTGGTACAGAATAGGAATATTTCATTGTGTCATTATTTATGATAAAATAAAATGATTTATAATCTACAAATGAACTTCTTCTTAAAAATCTATTTTTTGGATTTAAATTCTTAATCCACGAGTCTCCTGAATATGTTTGTAAATAATAAGTGCCATTCGGTATATTATCCATAATTATACTTTCACCCTTTCTAATAAACTGAGCTCTGATTCTAGTACCATCTCTTCTTTTGCCTTTAAATCTTTTTATCACAACTACTAAATCTTTTTTTCCTCTTGAATTATCATGACTTATTTTACCCAATCCATTATTGGTAAAAACACCCCTTCCAAATTCGTTAAAAAGAACATAGTCACCATTTTTTGGATAACAAATGTTATCATATCGTTCACAGCCATCAGTAAACTCTCGGTCACAACTATAAACAAAATCATCACAAGCCTCAATTTCTATTTTTTCTTTTAGCAATCCTCTATTAAAAAAACTAACTCCATTCTCATTAGAAGAATTTAAATCAATAGATTTATTATAATCCTTCATTGCTTTTTTATATTCGATACTGTATTTTTTGTCACCTTGTGCAGTATAGGAATTTGCACGGTTATGAAATGCAAACCAATTTGACTCATCGATTTCAATAATTTTTGAAAAATCACGAATTGCTTTGCTATGTTTTTCAAGTTTTTGATGTAATAAACCCCTAGCACTGTAGGCATCAATATATTTTTTATCAACTCTGATTGCCTTTTTATAAAAAATAAATGCATTTTCAAAGTCAGCGTTATTTTCAGCTTGCTGAGCTTTCATATAATAACAAACCGCATTGCCACTACACTCGTCATAAAAACAGGCTTTGTAAATAAACAAAACCATTAAAAGTAATATTAGAAACCTGAGTATTTTTTTTAAATAGGGAAAGTTTATATTTTTTAATTGAGGGAATTTATTTTTTTTTAGAAAATTCTTCCTCTTCTTCGTTTTTTTGTTTTTAATTTTTCTCTCTATTGATTGATCTAAAAATGTTTTTTGCTTCTCTGTTTCAGCTTCCGATTCAGCTATCGTTTTAGAGCTTGATAATTCTGATATTTTAAAACGTTTACTGGTGGAGGATTCTGGATTTATATTTAGTTTTCCTTGTGTTTTATCAAAATTCCAATCATTAGTCGGTCCTCCAGAAGGGTATAATTTTATTTTGTAATGAATATTGCCTTTTGACAATTGCATTTCAAATTTGGCATCTACATTAAATTCAATGAGTTCCTCGGGATTAACTTCAAAAAACTCTTTGATGCTCTTATTCTTTATTTTTAAACTTTTATCGTTGGAATTATAATTCAATACAATCTCATCAAATTTATCTTTAGCTTTTTCGAAATCCGTAAAAAAAGAAATAATTGTATTTGCTTTTTCTGTTACGGCATAGAATCTTCCATCTGGAACGCCTCCTTCTGCAGGATTGTATATTGGGGAATTCAATCCTTGAATAAGTTCGTTTATTTGATCTGATAATGGATGAATACCTCTTTCAAGTTTTGTTTTATCAATAGATTGCTGAGTCTGAGGAAGGCCATTAATTTTTATACATGATTCTTTAGGAAGATATCCTATGGTAAAGATTTTTCCTTGATGAAAGTATTCCCATTCTTTAGTTTTATCATTATTTAATAACTCGAAATTACTTTCCCCTCCATTATTAGCAATCAATCCATCTATGATTTTTTTACCAATCCCATATGTAGAAACCGGAATAATTATATATTCAACATCATTATTATTAAAAAGAAGTGGGGTATTAGTAAAATTTGAAAAGCTTTTGTTCTCATCGGTTATTGAATTTCCATCAAATATTGTATCAATTCCTCTAATCCATTTTGGTGATGCAATAACAGTTGCTAATTTGGTATCCTTTATTGCAAGGTTATGTTCTGAAAATGTTTCTTCATTAGAAATAATTATAACGTTTTGACCCTTTATCTGCGCATCCTCAATTTTAAATCCATTTCCTTTCCAAAATTTTATATTTGGATTAGAATCACTATAAAATATCTCTGATTTTTTTAAATTGTTTGTCTCTAGTAAGCTTTCTATGATTCTATTTTTTTCGGATGGATTGACACTTCTAAATATCATAGCCATATTCCCTTGTCCGAAATACCAATTATCATCAATGTTTTGGGTTAAATACAAAACAGGATTGGTATTGTTTAAAACTTCATCATAGATAACATCTTTGAAACTTATACCTTTTAGATTAGGATATATAGAAAGAAGTGCTCTAAACAATCCAAATTTATCTATAATGTCTTTCATAAGAATATCTTCAAAAGATAATAAAAAAACTAATTTAAGAAATTATTATTTATTTATAGATACATACTTGATACATGGGAATAAAAAGTGGAGCCAAGAGGAGTAAAATCGATCTATTTTGGTGAAGATTTGATTAAATTGAATAGTCAAAAATGATTATTTTCAAACCTTACCTCTTTCAAGTTTTCCAAAATTATTTTTTGGATTTAGCCATGTATTTTTCTCTGAAATAACATACTTTTTTTTCTCTTTTTTTTCTGTTGCAAGCGGTATTCGAATAATTTTATTTGAAATGAGATTTTTAAGATATTGTATCACTTAGCGAATTTTTAATTTTCAATAAATTTAATGAAAAAATATTTTTAAAAATAAAAAATTATTCTTGGGAATAATGCCGTGGAGCCAAAGGGAGTAAAATCGAACTTTTTTCGGGAGGATTTAATCGAAATGAATCGTTTAGAATAAATTTTCACAGCCTTGTATCAACTTTGTATCAGTTAATTATAAATTTTTTTAT
>Ga0315320_10005211_pt1 | contig 10648 bp, 11 predicted proteins | sample M140m21515metaG_FD_203458 | JGI IMG/M metagenome (GOLD analysis project Ga0315320, IMG submission 203458) | Ammonia-oxidizing marine archaeal communities from Monterey Bay, California, United States - M1 40m 21515 | ecosystem: Environmental > Aquatic > Marine > Coastal | place: USA: California...
ATTTTGGCGATATTGCTCATACCATTTTGGCCCGAACACGCTGTGGCTGTGGACGACACCACCTGGTGGGTGGCCATTGCGGTGGCCGCGGTTGGGGTCGTAATCACCGTGATTGACTTTGCCGCCCCTTGGCTGGCTAAGATCTTCGAGAGCGTGCTTGGGGAAAGCAGTCGACCGGCGGCCATTGGTTCGTTTATCGGGCTTTTTATGGGTGTAATGATGAGTATCATCATGGGTTGCTTTGGGATCACGGTTCCCTTTTTGGCGGCTCTTCCCGTACCCCTGATGTTGATTACGCCATTTTTTGGTGCATTGTTGGGAGAGTGGACTGTGGCCGGTCCTGTGGGAGAGCTTCCGTCCGAGCGCAACCAACGGTTGTTTCGATCGGCTTTTGTTCAGTGGATGGGACTGTTGACGACCATCATCCTCAAGGTGATTTATTGCTTGGTGGTGGCCCCCATCGGAGTGTGGCTGATCTGGCGCAATTGGTCTTGAAGGTCGCAGATCGCTTTTAGATCGGGTACGGTCTACATTGAATGAGCGATTATATAGGTTTGACCAGTAATGTCCGTTGACGAAAACGAAAATAAAGGTGGGATCGCCACCCGTATTCGGGAAATGATGGGTTCCCGTCGTGATGACGAGGCATCGGGAGCCGAGGTCATTCCTTTCGGTATTCCCGCAGATCCAGATGACCCCGAAAAACCTGTTTTTTCGGTTGATCCAGAGTGGCCTACAATCAAGGGTGGCTGGGTAAACGGGAAGAATGCCTGTAGTGATGATCCGGAAGTGATTCGAAGTCAGATTATGGGTGTCGTGGGTCAGATGCGCGCTACGGTAACGACCCATGGCGACAGGCAGTTTCTGGCCGATTTGTATGAAATGTTGGGTGAGCGGAGCTTGGGTCTTCCCGACTTTCCAGAGACTCCGATGCGTCTTGATCAGTTGATGAACGAGGAAGAGCCCAATTCGCTGCAGGTCATGCGCTGTATTGAAGCGGACCCAAAACTGGTGGGGCGTGTGTGGCAGCGTGCTCGCTCTGCTCGGTTTCCATCGTCTCCCTCGAGTCTGGATATGGCTGTGAGTCGCATTGGGATGGTCGAAGTCTGGCGACTCAGTCTGGAGTCTGCACTCGACACCATGGAAATTCGACCCGGTATCTTCAAAGAGATGGCGGGGGTGGTCCGGATTCACGGAGCGATTGTTGGTGATGTGGCGGCGGGATTGGCCGGCCAGCGTCGGGGCCCCACGTTTCTGTGTGGCTTATTGCACGATGTTGGACAGCTCCTGATTTTACAGGTGGCCAGCCAGGGTTCTCCGGAGCGTTCGACCGTACAGCGGGTACTGGATGAGATTCATACGGACATCAGTGTGCTTGTGACCGACGTGTGGAACTTGGCGCCAGAAATCATCCCGGCAGTGGCCTACCACCACAATCCCAATGCAGTGAAGGCCGGTCCACGCGATGTGGTGCGATTGTTGTGTTTGGCAGACATTGCAGTGGATGGAGAATTGGATCGCCGGGCCAAGAAGAACAGTGGTTTTTTGAGGGCCATGTCCAAAGTGACAAGCTCGAGAGCCTTGGCCGGTAAAGCCATGCTTTTGGCCGCGCAGTGCATCGATCGCATGGAAGCAGACGGATTGGCTGGCGCTTAGTAGTATGTCGATTCTGCACACTTATGCGACATGATGCGGCATGCTTTGTGCGGTACAGTCGTTGCCAACGGTCTCGTTATAGCGCATCTTGAGAACATCAGGAGGTTCGAAATGCGTACTTTTATTGCAACTGTTTTTGGCTTGTGGGCGGGTCCCGCGGCTGCTTTTTGTGGAACCTATGTCGGTAGTCCCGGCGTGGAACTCACCAACCAGACCAGTCAGGTCATCATTGCTCGTCAGGACAATCGAACGACGCTGACCCTGGCCAATGACTATCAGGGAGAAGCGACAGACTTTGCCATGTTGATTCCGGTACCGGTAGTGATGGCGGAGGACGACATCCGTACGGTCAGTCCGGAGCTCTTTCAGCGCTTCGATAACTATTCAGCGCCACGGTTGGTCACCTATGAGTGTGAAGATTTTTCCTGGGAAGAGGACATGAATTCCTCAGGTGGGATGGATGGCGGCGGTGACGATGGCGAGCCAGAGGCGCCGTCATCGGTTGTGGTTGAGGCTGAATATGCAGTGGGCATTTACGATATTGTGATTTTGTCTTCGACGGACTCATCGGACTTGATCGATTGGTTGACCGAGAACGGGTACGGAGCCAACCCGCAAGCCGAGGAAATGTTGGGTGAGTACATCGATGATGGTCAGCTCTTCTTTGCGGCCAAGGTCGATCTCGAAGAGGTCTCAGAAGAAGGAAGCTTCTTGGAGCCCCTTCAGTTTAGCTATGAATCAGACGCCTTTGCGTTGCCTGTCCGGTTGGGCACCCTGAACTCTCCCGGAGAGCAGGATGTTGTGATGTACGTTCTGACCGATACCGATGATGGGAAGGTTGGAATTTCGAACTATCCGATGGTGGAAATCGAAGATGAGTGCATGGTGGATGTCTACGCCGAGGGTGGTGTAGACAACTATTACGGGACCAAGTTTGCCGATGCATATGGAGAAGAAGATGGTGCGGCGTGGATGGTGGAGTATGCATGGGCCACGAATTCATGCGACCCCTGCCCGACCGAACCACCATCCAACGAAGAACTCGAACAAGCAGGGTTCGAGGGTGATCGATGGGATTCGTACTTCACGCGTCTGCGGGTTCGATACACTCCCGAGGCGGCCACGCAAGACATCATGCTCTACACAGCCGGCTACATGGACAACGAGCAGATTCGCTACATCCTCTACAACGAGGACATGGAAGATCGCCACCCTGTATGCGGTATCGGCATGGTTGATGATCCGGGCAGCTGCGATGACGAGCCTGGCTCTGGCGGTGATGATGGCTCTGGTTCTGGCTCTGGCTCTGGCTCTGGGGCGGGCACCGGTGGTGGTACCGGTGACGATGGCTCGGGTGGTGACGGCGGAGCAGGAGAGGACGAAAACGGCTGGGAACAATCCGGCATTGAAGTCACCGAGTTGAGTGAAGTGGAGACCAGCAGTAAGGGTGGCTGTAGTTACACAGACAGCCGCGGCTCCGGGCTGGAGTGGACATTCATCATGGGCATGATGGCGCTGTTTGGTCGGCGCCGGCAGTCAGCAGGGTGACGCGGCTTTTTGGGCAATGCGGGCGAGTACCGCAGGATCGACATTGCCCCCAGTACAGATGACACCGCAACGGCCGCGGCCCTCTCGTAGGGCCGCGGCCAATGCGGCAGCACCCGAAGGTTCCAAGACAATTCGAAGTTCAGAGAGCGCCCACTGCATGGCCTGACGGAGTGCGGCATCATTGACGAGCACCACCCGGTCGACATGGGATTGCAATACCGGCCAGGTTTCTTCTCCGGGCACCCGGACCCGAAGTCCATCGGCAATGGTGGCAGGGGGCGGAACACTGATGCGCTCTCCGGCTTCAAGAGAGCGCTTTAAAGAATCTTTATTGGTGGGTTCGACCGCCACAATCTCAGCCGTTGGGCACAATGCTCGAGTCACCACCGCACAGCCGCTCATGATGCCGCCCCCGCTCACGGGCGCATACAATCGATCGATGGGGCCCGCATCTTCGATAAGCTCCAAGGCTACCGTTCCTTGACCCGCCGCAATATCGAGGTCGTCATACGGCTCTACCGCCACCAAACCCTCCGCTGCGGCAATGGCTCTCGCTCGGTCTCTTCGCTCGTCTGAGTCGGGACCCACAATGATGACCTCTGCGCCATCGGCTTCGGTTCGCATGCGTTTGAGTGGCGGTGCATCATTGGGCATGACGATGACTGCGCGAATGCCAAGAAGCTTCGCTGCGCGCGCAACAGCTTGGGCGTGGTTTCCGGATGAATGAGCCACGACGCCAGGACAGTCCGTCGGCAACTGGAGCATCTTGTTGATGGCTCCCCGCAACTTGAAGGCCCCGATCGGTTGAAGACTCTCGGGCTTGATGAGCAGCGTGGCATCATTCCATGCGCGCTCCAACACGGGAGTATGGACCACGCGTCCTTCGATTCGCTGGGCTGCAGCCCGTATAGCGTCGATGGTCAGAGACTCTTGCATCAATACCTCCCCTGGTGAGGGTATCTCCAGTGGCCTTGATGGTCTATGCCTGAGCGGCTTGAGATCCTAAGAGGACTCAATGGCTGCGTTGGTCGTCAGCAATTTTCGCCACCAGGGAAGTCCGGCCTGCATGCGGGCCGCCTTTAGTTCTCCCTCAAGGCCCGCAGCGCGATCCTTCCAGTCATCGGCGCGTCTCTGCTCGCATCGCTTGGATTCTTCCACGACAGTGATCTGACTCTGAATCAAATCCAACTGCATCTGAAGGGCTGAAACCAATGCCTTTTGACCTTCGAGTTCGGCATGAAGTACGGCCTTGGAAGGTCCGCCGCTGCTGCTGGCCATGGGCCGTGGGGGGTTGGCGGCTTTCCCCGCTGTGGCCATGTAGGTCATCAGTTCGCGCCGGGAAACCATTAGTCGACTGCGTGGATTGTCCGGGTTTTCACGGACGGCCGAAATCTCGTCTTTTTTGATCCACTTTTTAAGGGTGGGTACGGTTCGATCGACCAGTGTCGCAGCTTCTTTGATTGGAATGAGGTCGGATTCACCTCGCGCGGCCAGATATGCGGCACGAGCGACGTCGAGCATCTCTTCGTTGATGGTCATGGATATCCCCAGGGGTTTGGTCTGAGAATACCTGAATTACTATTGACCTGTCAAGGGTGGTGTTTAGCGAGGGTGGTTTGACCTCGGTTCTTGGGCAGCGTACCCTTCGGTCACGGAGAGTCAATGTCGGTGTTGTTGTTGTTGTTGTTGTCCTGTACGTTTCCGAGCCCCGATTGTGCGGACGGATACAGCAGGAATGAGGCTGAAAAATGCACTCCTGCCCCACATGCAGCATCGGATACCGGTGTCGCGGCTCTACCGGGTGCGTATCAGGGCGAGATCTCCATTCAGATCGATGCGAATGTCGACGCCCTTGAGGTGGAAGATGTATGCGCTGGAACGGTCGCGTTCGACTTGATGGAGGGAGAATTGGATGGCGCCGTGCAGTGCTCATTCACCGGAACGGTGGCCGCGTTAATCGGAGCGGATCCATTTGATGGCACCCTGACCGGAAGCGTGGGGTCCGATGGATCCACCAATGGCGGAGTTCTCTTGGACTTGGCCACATTTGGGGTACTCGATGAAGAGTGGACGGGAACCACTACGGCGGAACAGATTGAGGGTGGGTTTACGGGCGAAATGACCTTCAATGTGGGTGCTCTTGAGGTACCCGTCATGTTTGATGGTCAGTTTGAGGCCACCCCTTAAGGTCGTACAATGGCATCCCGAACGGCCGCCACACCCGATGTGGCGGTGGATTGAATCCATCCACCGCGGCCATTCATCGCCGCCCGTGCGAATGGGTTGTCATTGGGATTGATGTCGTACAAGGGAATGTCGCGCATGGTGGCAATTTGAAGCATGTGGGCCGGTAGGCTCGTGGTGCCGGTGGTGCCCACGACGATCATGGCATCGGCTTGATTCATGGCGCGCATGGTGCTGTCAAACCGGTAGTGGTTTTCATTGTAGGACTCGTCGAACCAGAGCACATGGGGTCGCATCCAGGTTCGACAATTGCTGCATGAGAGCGCTTCGGCCCACTCCGGATGAAAGGTCGCCTGTTCGTCGACGTGCGGCAGATCGGGTGTGGAGCGTCGCGGCCCACATCCGTTGATGCACCGAAAATAATCAATGTTGCCGTGGATTTCGTAGGTTTGGTCTGTGCTGCTGCCTGCCCGTAAATGCAGACCATCCACATTTTGTGTAACCAGCGTAAATTGGTCTCCAAGATGGGCTTCAATTTCGACCAAGGCCCGGTGAGCATCGTTGGGATTCGCTTCCCTGCAGGTTTGTCTACGCCACAAATACCAAGGCCAAACAAGCTCAGGATGTCTGGAAAAAGTGGACCAGGTGGCGAGCTCTTCGGGGCGATAGACCCGGCTTCCAACTGTCCAAAAACCCTCGGGCCCGCGAAATGTTGGAATGCCGCTCTCGGCACTCATGCCCGCTCCGCTCAGAACGACGATTCGTCCTCCACGCTCAACGATACGTTTCAGTGGCTCGAGAATAGTGTCCACAAGAGGACTACTTTGTGTCTGCGTTGATGGTCAGGGTGTACGGCTGTGAACAGCTGCTTCCATCGGAGGATGTCACGACAACCTCATACCAACCGCTCTTGCTGTCGAAGAACCATCCTTCCCCGATCGATACTTCCTCGTCCCCGCCCAGACCTTTTTCATCCGAAACGTCCACTTCACCATATCCGCTCTCGCCATCTTCAGTTTCTACCTGAAACAATTGGAGCTTTACATCCACTGTACCAGGGACATTGGTGATCTCGGCTGAGATATTGAACCAGTCCCACCATCCATCGTCTACGTAAAAGCGGTAGACATCGGCTTCGATGGATGGGTGTAGGTACGCATCATCGATCACAACGGACTCGCCCTCGATGTCAGCGAAGAGGTATCCCTCGATATCGTTGTCTTCGTATCGGTCCCCTTCCCAATCACTGTCGATCCATCCATCGCAGTCATTGTCGATGCCGTCGCATGTGCTGTCGTCAGCCCCTGTATAGACGGTTGCATCCGTGTCATCGCAGTCGGTGCCCGCGGTTTCGCCATCGCCATCATCATCGGCATCACTCGCGCCGTCGTCGCCACCGTCGTCATCGCCACCATCGTCGCTGTCGCCGTCTCCATCGTCGTCATCGTCATCGTCATCGTCATCGTCATCGTCATCGTCGTCATCGTCGTCAACGTCAGCATCTTGGTCTCCATCGAGCACAACGATACTGGTGGTCCCTGTATCGTTGTCCTTTTGGAAACAGCTCATCAGGCTAAGCAATGGAATCAGGCCAAACGCGCGCATGAAATTCTCCTGTACCCAAGAAGAATTACCATATCCTGGGTGCATTGATGTAAGTCCTTGTTCATGACCGAGCGATTCGAGTGAGACAGTCCCATGACGCGTTGCGATATTGACCCCCGACTTGAAGCCGCCGAAACGCCAACCGGGGCGGCCTATTGTGATTCCGATCTCTTTATTCAGGAGCTGAATCACATTTTCGCGCATTCTTGGTTGGGTGTTCCTGCCCCCCCGGAACAACGTGAGCGTATGGAACCCTTTACCGTGCTTCCTGGTGCGCTCGATGAGCCACTGGTGTTCACGCGTGACGGAGACGGAACGGTTCATTGCTTGTCGAATGTCTGTACTCACCGAGGCATGTTGGTTGCGTGTGAGTCCGGTTCAGCCAAGCGCTTACGCTGCGGGTATCACGGTCGACGATTTGGCTTGGATGGCGCTCTTGAGTCGGCACCTGGTTTTGAAGGGGCCGAAAATTTTCCTCGTCCAGCCGATGATCTGCCATCGGTTCATGTGAAGTCGTGGGGTCCCATGTACTTTGTGTCTCTGGCTCACAGTCAATCATTCGATGCGTGGCTCAAACCACTGTTTCCGTGGTTGAACTTTTTAGATGTGGACGCCCTCATTCCAGATCACGAGGCCACGCAGCGGTACTCGGTGGCTGCGAACTGGAAGCTCTATTTGGACAATTATCTGGAGGGTTTTCATATTCCGACGGTCCACAAGAGCTTGGCCGCGGCCCTTGATGTGGGCGCATACCGTTCGGAGTGTCTCGAGGGCGGATCCGTACAAATTGGATTGGCTTCTCCGGGTGGACCCACGCTTCCGCTGGGTTCAAACCATCCGCTGTCAGGCCAAGATGTCGCAGCACTGTACTTTCATCTCTTCCCCAACACCCTGATCAATGTCTATCCGTGGGGGGTCTCGATCAATCATGTGAACCCAACGGGAATCGACAGTACGGAGGTGATTTTCGAGCGCTATGTGGGCAATCCTGAACTGCTCGATCAGGGTGCAGGGTCGGGACTTCATCGGGTTGAGTTGGAGGATGAGGCTGTGGTCGAGGCCACCCAAAAAGGTGTTCGCTCTCGACTGTACACACGCGGCCGCTATGCTCCCAAGCACGAGGCCGCCGTTCACCACTTCCACCGATGGTGGGCCGGTCAAGTCTGAGCGGTCATCGCTGTACCAGCATCTTTGCGATGCTCATCACCTCTCTGAGTGCACCCCGAATCCGTAGACGAGTTCCCGGTGTGGAGCCGGCCGTTTCCACGCGTGCAAAGTGTCGTCCAAATAGTTTTTTACAACGCCAGCAATGGTAGCCGTCTGTTGCGACCACAATGTGCCAGTCCGTCATCTCTGCTGATAATTCTGCGGCGAGTCGGGCATTGGCTTCGGTACTCGTAGAGTGTTCCTCGAGCATGATGACTTCTTTTGGGACGCCTGCGGCCTGGGCTAGGTCGCCCGCCACGGCAGCTTCTGATGGCGGATAACGACCCACCCCGCCCGTAAGTATGATTCGTGGTGCGATGCCGGCCTTCCATAGCTGGACCGCATGGTGGGCTCGACGAGTCAGTGCTCCCGAGGCGGTGCCATCTTTTCTCACTGCGCACCCTGGCACTACAATCGCATCGAACGACCCATCGGGAAGCGGTTTTCGTCCATATGCATCAAGAAGGATGGCGATGAACAGCCAGAGGGTGATGAGTGTCGCGACACAGAGAAGACCTGTCCCCATCAATCGAACAGGGCCTCATAGCTCCCCGCATCCAGCGCACGTTCCAACCAACGGGAATAGGCGAGGTCTTGATTGGCGGTTGGTGTGTCATCGGCACACACCCGGAACCCGTCGTCCAAGTACAGATCTTCTGCGAGTCTTCCATGGGTGTGAAACCCAAAGTTCGACGGTGCATAGAAGGTGTCGTCTCGACTCGTCCCACCCCATACAGCGTAGCTGAGATCACCGGGGAAGCCGTCTGTCTGTGGGGTGCTTTGCATGATGCTGATGGTGTGTGCATCGAGCCGTCCCCATGTGCTTCGTACCTGGAAATCACGAATACCCAAATCACTCTCACAGTTTGGAAACGACCCCAATGGGCTGGGGTTTTCATCATCGGGATCGCAGGCATCTCCCCATGTGCTGCCATCTCCGTACGGGTACCGATGGTTGTCGGGCCCCGCGGCGGCATACATCAGCTCAGGAATCGAACACACCCGGCGGCCAAAGTCTATGAGTGTGGCGTCGAGGGCTTCGATGGTGTTGTGGCGGGTTCCATCGGTGAACCAGTGCTCTCCCTCGATTCCTGGGAAAGGATACCGATCGATATAGAAGTCGTTGATGGTGTGATTGCTCACGGGAATGATGGTTTGGGCCTCTTCACCATCGCCATCGTACAGGTCGATCACACCCGCATCTGTCTCTCCGAGTGGCAAGGTGGCTCCACCAATAAAAACGAGCCCACTCCCGGCTGGGGATGCGGTGTCTTCGCTCACTGTGGCCGGAAGTCCATTGGTGACGGTTTTACAGCCCACAGCGATTAGGAATATCCACGGCATACACTCACCTTGGTGGTTTGGGTGTGAGGAGAAAAACCTATTCTTTCTTTCCACTGGGCGTCACAGATATTCCCACAGTTCCTGTGAAGCGCTGGACGATCTGATCCTCTTTGCTCCACTGTGCCAGGGTGAATCGTCCTTGCGCCATCGCGGCCACCGACGGGGAGAGGCGATAAATCACAGACGTTCCAGAAGTGATGGCTGTTCGTCCAGACATGGGGTCGGGTGAGCCGGCCCACGTGGCTTGTCCATCTTGTTGGCCCGTGATGTCACTGGTGGCCATGAGCTTGCTTGTGATTCGATAGGTGGGCCCTACACCAATTTGTGCGCTTGCCGATGAGCGATAAGTCTTCTCATTGTCGTACAGGGGTAGCCGTCCACTGCCCATGATGGTGAACCCCCACCGCTCACCGATCTTGATCACGCTCAGGCTGGCAATGGGGTCGAAGGTTCCCCCCCCCATCTGCATGTGTTGATGACGAACACTTTTGGAGGCCAACTGATAGGGGTCTGCTTCCGTACGTCCGAGTGGCAGCATCGTTCCCAATCCACCCCCGGCGATCCAATCATCGGTGATGTGCCAAAAACGTTGGATTTCTATTGCGCCATCACCCAACCCCACCAGGGTTTCGTTCCGGTGGTGGATATTGCCATAGGGCGGAGTGTAGGGGTTTCCATCGTGATCGGTGTAGTCGATGGTCATGAACTTGATGTCGACCGGGAGGCGCACCATGGTCTGCCATCCGCTACCCAATCCGACGGAAAGCGTGGATTGTACGCGGGTCAAGGTCATCGATTGATGGTGTTCATGATCGATGATGACAAAGTCTGGATTTTGACAGTCGAGTGGACTGATCTCAGGACAATGCGCATCGTGTGAGAACTGGGTGCGGGTACCGGTGACGACGGAATCGATTCGGATTGTGCCTTTCGTCAATGCGGGGTCGGTTTGAAAACCTCCAGCCTGGAGGTTGGGATTCGCTCAGCCTGGTCAACTGCCGTATGCGGCGGGCAGTCCCATCAAAAGAGACAGCAAGATTGCCCAGAGTGCAATCATCGTTGTTTATCCAGCTTCTTCAGCATTTTATCGACTTCGCTGCCTTTA
>Ga0315320_10005214_pt1 | contig 10641 bp, 12 predicted proteins | sample M140m21515metaG_FD_203458 | JGI IMG/M metagenome (GOLD analysis project Ga0315320, IMG submission 203458) | Ammonia-oxidizing marine archaeal communities from Monterey Bay, California, United States - M1 40m 21515 | ecosystem: Environmental > Aquatic > Marine > Coastal | place: USA: California...
TCTTGGAATGATTTGGTGGCTTACCATGATATATTCATTCGTCTATATTGCAATCTCTGTTGCAGGAATGGGAAAAAACAGTCAAGTCGCTTAGTTTAGAATATATGAAAACAGTATAGGTGCAACGATTGTTGCGTCTGATTCGATCATATGCATCGGTGTACCCGGGGCTAATTTGCCCCAAGTTATCTTCTCACTTGGAGGGGCTCCAGAGTATCCCCCATAAGATGCCGTAGATTCTGAAATCTGAGCAAACCAACCCCAAAGTGGAGCTTTTTCTTGCATATCTTGCCTGAGCATTGGTACAACGCAAATTGGGAAATCTCCAGCAATACCCCCTCCAATCTGTAAGAACCCAATTGGATGTTCAGCATTCATGTACCATTCTGCCAAGTGCATCATGTAGTCTATTCCGCCTTTGACTGCGCTCTTTTCAACATCTCCTTTGATACAATGTGCCGCAAATATGTTGCCAAGAGTGGAATCTTCCCAACCAGGGACATATACTGGTATGCCTGCATCTCTTGCAGCGATTAACCAAGAATCAGTACGCGGAATGTCTGCTTCTAAATCATCTAGAATAGCCATTAAGTGCTCGTGAGGAAATGCTGGCCCGTTCTGCCACTGTTGGAGAATTTTATCTTCGATATGGCGTATTGCTTCATCTTCTGGAATACAGGTATCGGTTACACGATTGTATCCCTCTGAGTGTAAATTGGCTTCGTCATCTTCGCTAAGGTTCCTCCACCCCGGGATTCGTCTGTAGTGTGAATGCGCTACAAGGTTGAACACATCTTCCTCAAGGTTAGCGCCTGTACACGTAATCGCATGGATTTTCCCTGCCCTAATCATTGGAGCGAGAGAACACCCGATTTCAGCTGTACTCATAGCACCTGCAAGAGTTACCATGAGTCTGCCTCCATCAGTCAAAAAGTTGTCAAGTGATTGAGCACAATCCCTTAATGCTCCAGCATTGAAGTGATTGAAATGGCGGTCTACGAAACCACGAACTCCTCCATTAACTGGCTCTGTTAGGAATCTCTCTACGCGTTTCCTTTTGTTGATTTTAATTTCGGGATAAGATTGCTTCAACTCTTTTTGTATTACTTCGATTATCCTCGCTGGATCGGTCCCCCCGCAGGTAAATACGTCGATTGCAAGCCATCCCTTTTCTGAGTAACAGTGCGCACTAACGTGGCTTTCATCTAACAGAACTACGGATGCGAATCCAAGCGGTGAAACACTACCATCAAATTCTTCGTTGTGTGAATGAACCCTTCTTGCACCAGAAGAGTCGACTGCCCCCTCCATCAAAGACAGCATCCATGACCCCTCAATGCCTACAGCGCCTGTACAATCGAGCATGATGTGTGCGCCGTGTGCCATTGTATCATCTCCTACTTGCAATTCTTGCTGCTGCGATCTTGGTTGCAATCATAGCGGCTGTAAATTGGGTAAGCGGTGTCCCTTCTTCAGGTACAATCTCATTAACATCGGCACTAATGATATCGCAGTTAGCAAATGCCGTCTCAATTGTTTGAACTACATGCCAGAAAGAAAGCCCACCAGGAACAGGGGTTCCGGTCGCTGGGACAAGAGAACCATCTAATCCATCTATGTCAATTGTCAAATGAACAGGCCCCTCGATTTTCGCTATAGCTTCTAACCATTCATTCCAGGCTTTTGCTCCAGTACATGGGCTCATCACATCACGGGCGAACCAAGTGTTGACTCGATCATCATTCTCGATGTAATCCGCTTCTTGGCGGCAATAAGCACGGATTCCTACTTGATGTACGCTTTTTGCACCCTCATCTAGTGAACGGGCAATTGCACAAGCGTGTGAATAAGGTTCACCGTCTAATTCATCCCTTAAGTCCGCATGAGCATCAATCTGTATCAGAGACACTTTCTCTGGACATCCACGAAGTATTCCAGGAAGTATACCGTGTTCTCCGCCCAAGAATATAGGAAATCCACCGTTTGAGTATTGTTCAGAAGCATATTTGCCAATTCCATTCAGTTGTTCCTGAAGAGTGGCGCCTTCACCGTCCCACGGTTCAACGGTACGAATTACTGCACCGGCTGGCAACTCTTCTCCTAGTAAATCATCGAATAATTCAACCTGCCCTGACGCTTCAATACAAGCCTCTGGCCCTCTCGCAGTACCTTGTCCATAAGAAGTGGTAAGTTCATAAGGAACTGGCGAAATTAGGATGTCGGCATCACCGCCTAAATCGGGCAAGCCGAGGAAATTACCCTCGGCGAACTGCTCATCCATGTTCCTTGCGGGACATATTTCCCCTTTGAACTACTCGATTGGACGTAAATCATCGCTGGGTTAATTAGGGACTTCGACCTATACATATTACTGCGCAGCGGAGTAATGTTGGCCGACATTTACTCCAGCGCGGCGGTGATTTCATGGGAATGACAATGGCAGAACTAACAGAAGCGATTCGACAGCATATCGATATGGAGATGGATCCTGAGGTCGCTTGTGGTATGGCAGAGCACGCTCTAGGGTTCTTCGGATTCTACGACAGAATCATCGATAATGCATTAGAACCAACTGACCGCAACTTGTTCTACATGTTCCAAGATTATGATCTTCTAACAACCGAATCTGAAGAAACTACCCTCTGGGATGGTCGAGAGTGGAGGATTCACTACTGGCGCTTTAAGCCTGAACTTCGCGAACGTGTCGAGGCATACATGAATCGCGAAGTTGAGGTCATTGAAGTTGACCCATTCGGAGACGTTTATGGCGATGCAGGAAGTATATGGATGCGTGAAGGTGACAAACCGGTCAATCCAAATGCGTTTACTTCAGACCATTGGGGCTAACCAATAACCCACAAGTCTTGAAGACTAGCATGTGCACCACGGTGCATGAAGGCAAGGGCTAGCCTGCTAATTCTGATTTTTTTGACCTCAATGGTCCCATTGGCAAATGCAGATGAGTCAACGCCTGTAACGGTAAATGTTGACTGGACTAGTGAACATGCTTACATATTGACGGGCGATGTAAACATATCTGATGTCAGCGCAACACATACTCGCAATGGAATCGCATTAGATGTTGGAATAACTTACGATACAACCGGAGAGAACCTGCGAGTAATTTTGAACTCGACATTAGTTCATGGAGATACGATTACCATTGATGCTGGTCTCGTCACACGTGCAGTCACAGTAGGACTTTGGGGGCAGCCTTTGGCTGATCATGAAGTAACAAGAGATTCACACTGGGAAATGAATCAACAATGGGAAAATGAAAATGGAACCCAGAAGTACATCTTCGTATTCGACGGTCAAGGGTGGCAGCAGCGTTTAGGAAGCACGTTGGAATCTTGGGAAATGGGTAATGGAAGCCTGCAGGTCGTCTCTAACACAGAAGAAGGCGGATTGTCGTTAATGCTTGATTTAAATTCGGTTTGGAAAAACGAAACCACTGTTGACGGTATCATGACCGGACAATTATTTGATGCAAGGGGCAATGGAATTATCGAAGTAACAAACAACGGTGATGAAGGTGCTGTCGACATCGAAGGAACTGTCAGCGATGCTTGGATTAACCGGTCAATGGTAAACGGTATTATCGATGAAAGGTTCAGGCTCGAAGCCAATGGGACCATTTCCATGCTAGCTGACGAAGATGATGAAATGATGAATCTTGATGGCGACCTGGCTGTTCTATTAATCGAAACCTGGGATTCAAACGGAACTAGACGCCTATCTCACACTCAATTTGATGCAACTGCAGACCTGATTGTTGAAAATAATGATACTCGAATGGATATTTCATTGGATTCATTCGAATCTCTAGAGCGGTGGGAAGATGGAGTCAGAGTCGGACATCTGAACAAGATGATCGGCCATGGAACATTTGGTTTCTCTGGCAATGACGAAAATGCGAGCGTACAAATTAACGGAACAATACATGACTTCCATCAAGAACAAGAAGATGGAATGGTTACCGTGGATGACCTTCACGTTGATGGCATAATTACTGGTGATGCACAAGGTAACTTTGGCGTTGTAAGGACGATTGAAGATACCACTTCTCAGGCGAACGACACTGGAGTATTATTCGATGTCATAATTGTACACCAAGAAGATTGGTTCAACATTACGGGAATTGCTGCTCTGCCTAACTCTGACTTAGGAGCAGGTGCTAATCACAATGAATCATGGTCCTATGATGCTAAGCAATCAGACTGGGATAATCGTACAATTAGAACAGTTTGGAGTCAAACTGGACCTGACCCAAGTAGTGGTGATGAAATTCATACAAATTCCCCTATTCAAAATACTCCTGAGGCTCCTGCTGTTGAGGAAGGTATCGGTGATGTGACCATTAACAGAGAATCTGGGTTCTCTCCAATCGATGCTATGACTGGCGATGTATTCCTTCTAGACCTTCAGGACGGAATATCGCTAACAGTGACTGCAGGTGAGTCTCAAACAGTTCAGATGGATGGTCATTTAGTGGATACTGTGGCCTGGTCTGGAGTTTATTCGAATGGCGTTTATGGTACAGCGGATGGCAATCTGATTAACGATGGGCCATTATCTGGATTGAATGTTCAAATTAATCGAAATTTACAAGTCAGTTTTGGAGATGATGGTGAATTAGTCAACCTTACTGAGAACCAATCTGTAAACCGAGTATTATCACCCTCAATAATCTCAGTGCATGATAACCATGGGCCAAGTATTGAACAAATTACACTAGCACAAGGAGTAGTAACCAATGAAGGAGGAGCACCTGGTTACATCGAAGTAACAGTTTCCGACATCGACTTCAATATCGTAACGGTTACCGCAGACGCTAAATCGATAGGAATGGCTGATGATGTTATCCTGAACGACAAAGGCCTGAATGGAGATCGAATAATTGGAGATGACATCTGGACTGCTGAGATTATGGTTCCAGGACTAGAATACGGCGATTTACCGATAAACGTGACTGTAAAGGATGTATTTGATGCGACTGATTCTAATTCGACTAATATAACAGTACTAAATCAGCCTCCTAGACTAGTTTCAATCGAATTAGCACCTTCAATAATTTCGAGAGGCAATATGATAATTGTTAATGCAGAAGTTTTTGATGGTCATGGAGTATCTGAAGTTTCGATAGACATGCGAGGATATGGCGGAAATCTTTCATCACTTAACCAGGCAGGAAATATTTGGATAGGAGAAATCGCAATTCCTTCTGGGATGAGTCCGGGAGAACACTTACTGAAAATTAGGATGGTCGACCAATTAGATTCGTCAATAATTGTTGAGAGAACAATTGTTTCAGGACAATACCACATCGAATCTGAAAATGATGAAGATGTATCCATTACAATATTGAATGAGCCTCCAATCATCGAAGTAGGTGAAGTGAGAACCGTTGAAGTTGGTGATGATGATGTTGAATATACCCTTACTATTTCTGTTTCAGATTATGATGGTTTGAATTGGGTCAAAGTGAATTTAGGTAATCTAGCACCTCCTGGTAAATCAAACACATGGTATACAATGACATCTAATGGTGATGGAACCTATTCGAAACAGTTTACTGTAAAGAGCCATATTGCGTTAGGAACTCATGAACTTCTAGTCAAAGCAATGGATTCTTATGGATCGCAAAGTGCTAGCGCTTCGGTACCAATAATACTGCAAGAGCCCGGCGGTTCAGCACTAGCTGACGAGTCTGCTAGTAGTCTGTTGACGTACTTTGCATTAGGAGGTTTAGGCATTCTTGTTATTGCAGGTGCTGCGATTTACGTAATGCGTGGTTCTGAAAAAGAAGGCGGACTAGGTGGCTTTGGAGACGCTTGATTTGGGTCGTGTCGCTCAGCGATAACGGTTTATACCCCTGTCCAATCCGAGGGTTACACTTGCGAGAGTAGTGTAGTGGTTATCACCGAGCGTTGCCAACGCTTGAACCCGGGTTCGAGTCCCGGCTCTCGCACTCTAAACAATGTTCTCAAAAGTGATCAAACTGATTCAATAGGTCTTAGTAGCATTGTTACTGATTTTTCGCCATGGTTGAAAACTCCAACCTTTGTGAACCCATTTCTTTCATGAAATCGTATCGAACCGGGATTAGGAGGCACTAGATTTACTTCTGCCGCCACTGGAACTTTGTTTTGCCTAGCTACTGAAATAACTTCAGAATACAGAGAGGTGCCTACATTTTGATTTTGATTCTCTGTAGAGACTGCAATTCTATCAACGTAAAGAAAATTTTCATATCTCTGGTTAAACCATGCGTAGTTCAAACTAGCATACTCAGTACCAGGGGGAAGACAAATAACGAAACCAAGTAATCTATCTCGATCGAAAGCACCAATTGATAATTCAGAATAATCCAACAAGGAAATTATTTCTTCCTCAGATACCTTCCCAGTCCCAGGTAAGCCTTCTTCGTTAATCATCCACAAAGAAGGTGAATCGTGCTTAGTAAGAGGGCGAATTTCCATTTCATTTCACATCCATGACCCCTGCGATAAGAGTCATCAAAGCCGTTCTGAATGGAATAAGAGGGCGCCATCCATCTCCTGTTAATTGCAATAATAATTCGTGGAGTGGATTTAAGTCTGGTCTTTGTGCATCAACTTGGTTTATTGGTACAGCCTCCATGCCTGCTATCTCGTGCCCAAATAACGTTTGAGCGGTAAACTCTCCTGTGATTCCTTGATTTGTTCTATTCCACAACATATCAAATTCGGCCCGGGAATCGGTTGAAGACCATTCTCTTCTCCCACACATATGGATACCATCAAGTTTCAATTCTGCCTTAGCGATATGCGATATTGCATTTGCAGCATCGATGACACTTAACCAAAACCTTGGTTGAGAATCTGAACTAACTCCTGCAATCCAATCTCGAATTTCTGGAGATAGCCACCGGTCGTCTCTTGTTGGCAATAAATCGTGAATAATCAAATCTTTACCAATGATGATATCTGCCTCACTGCCATCAAATGAAATCGAAAAGCCCGTGCCTGTGGTAGTTAATGTCGCAGAAGAATATTCCAAAAGCGTACTATTCCGCACTCGGTGGCTTTTCTCCTTAGCGATGACATCAATATCCATAGAGAGTAATTTGTCAACAACTGATTCCCCAAGAGAACAGGTTCCCCCCACGATTAGAACCCCCATTATCTCAGGGGATTGGCTCTCTACTGAATAGGTTATCTATTATTCAATAATCTAATTGAATTATTAGATTTTCAATTGAAATTTTATATTTATTATTAAGGCAGAGACAGGATTATGCGACACCAATTGAAAGTAAACTATTGATGTGGTTTTCAAAAATGAATTATGTACGTTTCTCCAATTGAAGATAACTATATTATGCGTCAAACTCAATTGGAAAAGCGTTCTGAAACGGAGACAAGTATAATAGGCGTCACTGTCGAGAGTGTAATGGCCAAGAGTCACAAGGTCAAGGAGATGGGAAAATGCCGAACAATGATTATGACATCCAGGAGTTACTCCAAAGGGATGTATACGTGAATGATACAAAGGTGGGGACGATCGTAGGAGAGCGTCACCACCCGAACGAAGCAAGAGTGCGCTCAATGCGCATCATGGTTGAGCCAGGAGTCGCTGATGAGTTCATGCGTAAACCTGCTGAACTCGCACCACTGCACAAGGAGCTTATCCATAGCATCAGAAATGATGGCGCAGTCAAATTATCTAAGTCAATGAGAGAGCTCCAGCGCCGCTGGAGAAACACAGTACGCATCGATGAGAAGCTCTACGCCCCTGATGAAATGATGGATAGAGCAGTGTTGGATAACCAAGGTAACGAAATTGGAGTAATTACCGACTTAGTTAAGATCAAGAGAACTTACAGGGCAGTCGTAGTGAAAACACGAATTGGAGTTCAGATTCAATACGGAGTAGACACGACTGTGAACATTCCAATCACTGCACTAGCGCGCACACGCGAGCGCCTAGATGAAGTAGTTCTTTCACGAACATTCGACAAGTTGCTTGGCCTGCCATCTTACCTGCAGGCTAACGACCCGGACGCTATCGAAGAATGAGCGTACCGTCGTCTTTATGATGGGATGGCCGGTCGCCGACCTGCCTTTGCGCGGGTAGCTTAGTCGGCTGGAGCACCCGGCTGATAACCGGGAGGTCGCAGGTTCGAGTCCTGCCTCGCGCACCATGTACCATCTGACGAGCGTAGCATACTTCCATAATTACGAAGCAACACTCATAATTGTCCACGAATAGGATAAGCCTCATTTAGCCCCCTCACAGGCCCTTACATCATGGTAGTAGTATCTGGAAGCAATTCCCGTTCCTTGGCTATCGACCTAGCAACTGAGTTAGGCTGGGAACATCATTCTTTGGAAGCCAGAAGGTTTCCGGATTCCGAGGGGTACATTCGCATACCAGATGGTTCGATCGATGCTGTCCGTAAAGAGCCAGTAGTCCTAGTATCAAACACATTCCCAGACGCGGGCATAGTTGAAACCCTCCTCCTACTCGAAGCCTTGAGGGATGTCAGGGCTGGACGAACTGATAATCTGAAAGGAATTGGCCCACAACAAATGGAACCGGTCGGGCCAGGAGTGATTGTTGCCATCCCTTATTTTGGATATTCGAGACAAGACAAACGATTCAGACCTGGCGAAGCGATTAGTGCTAAGGCAATTGGCAGACTCCTTTCTGCACATTGTGATGGAATAGTGGTTTTCGACCTGCATGCCCCTGTAGCATTAGAGGGGATGCCCATTCCTGTCGCATTTACATCAGCAATGCCTGAAATAGCAAACCACCTAAAAGAAACCGTTGGCCCTGATTTCATATTATCCCCTGACAAAGGTGCAATTGAACGAGCTAGTGCTGTTGCAGATGCGATTGGGCTACCATTCTCTTACTTAGAGAAAACAAGAATCGACGCACATACTATTATCCACAAGGCTAAGGATTTGGATGTCGACGGGAAGATTGTAGCTATAGTTGACGACATGATTGCCACAGGTGGAACCATATGCAAAGCGGCGGATGCTTTGCGAAGCCAAGGGGCCACTGAAGTTCATGCTGCCTGTACTCACGGATTATTCACCGGCGGGGCCATTGCAAGATTAGCAAATCATGTGGACGGCGTGCATGCAACCTCCAGCCTTTCGAATAGTAGGGCTGTCATATCAGGAGGGGCCGCATTGGCTCGTGGTGTGCGTAAAATACTGGATGAATTTTGATTTTCACTGAAAATTGCTAATCCGTGGTGTTTATATTCGCGAGGTCGTGCGCAGCGTTGCTTCACATAAGCATGAGAGTGATTTCAATGAGTGCACACGTGTCTTTTGATACCCCTAACGATGTCGCAGATAAAATCTACGAGATGGTTCAGGCGAACAACAACGGTAGAATGAAAAAAGGATCTAATGAGGTTACCAAGGCTGCAGAACGCGGCACTGCTAAATTCATTATTATGGCAGAAGATGTCAACCCTCCAGAATTGCTGGCTCACATCCCATTAATCTGTGCTGAGAAAGGTATTCCATTCGGATACGTCCCAAGCCAAGAATTCCTAGCAAAAGAAGCAGGCATGCCGGGTGGCGTAAAAACTGCATCTCTAGCACTCCTTGAGGTTTCAAAGGGCGCAAAAGAGAAGTTCGACGAAGTTGTTGAACTCGTAAAGGGGCTTTCTAGCTAATCCCAACTGGATTCGGAGGAATAAGAAATGTCTGAAGAACTCGGAGGATGGCCTGCTGAGGTCGTCGAGATTGTAGGAAGAACCGGAATGACCGGCGAAGCTACTCAAGTCAAGGTGCGTGTCAACGATGCACCGAACCCTCGTGACGTAGGGCGCATTATCACAAGAAACGTACTGGGGCCTGTCCGCCTCGGAGATGTTCTAATGCTGCGCGATACTGGAAGGGAAGCCCGTAAACTCAACTATAGGTGATCAATATGCCAGAACAGAGAATTTGCAGTTTTTCCGGAGAAGTTATCGAACCGGGCACAGGATTAATGTTCATCCGCAGAGATGGCACAGTACAGTGGTTTGCTAACAGTAAAGCACGTAAGAACGCAGTCAAACTAAAGCGTAATTCACGTAAGGTAAAGTGGACCCGTCATTTCGTCAAGGGCGGCATTTGATACCAAGCAACGATACTAATTTCATCGCTGCGCTCAAATAGGGCTTGCCAGTCGGCCACATTGGTGGAATTAGTATGGAGACTACGTATATCATGGTAAAGCCTGACGGTGTGCAACGCGGACTGGTTGGAGAAATCATTCAAAGATTTGAAAGAAAAGGATTACAATTAGTTGGACTTAAGCAAGTCATTGCTAGTGAAGAAACTGCAAAAACGCATTATGCAGTTCACGCAGAGCGTCCTTTCTTCCCAGGTCTAATCAAGTTCGTAACCAGTGGGCCTGTAGTTTGCATGGCATGGTCTGGAAGAGATGCAATTAGTGTAGCTCGAAATCTAATCGGGCCAACCAATGGAAGAGAAGCAGCGCCGGGAACAATCCGTGGTGATTTCGGGATGGACATTGGCTACAACATGATTCACGGATCTGATGCAACAGATACTGCAGAATTCGAACTGGGACTGTGGTTCCCAGAAGGCGTTAACGACTGGAAACAAGATAGTCAATCTTGGG
>Ga0315320_10005215_pt1 | contig 10639 bp, 5 predicted proteins | sample M140m21515metaG_FD_203458 | JGI IMG/M metagenome (GOLD analysis project Ga0315320, IMG submission 203458) | Ammonia-oxidizing marine archaeal communities from Monterey Bay, California, United States - M1 40m 21515 | ecosystem: Environmental > Aquatic > Marine > Coastal | place: USA: California...
GACAATATTCTTATGATAATAACCCTAATTTATACCTAGCTTCTGACAATAATACGGTTTCAATGGGAGAGTCAAATCTAAAAAATTATAAATTAGCTGGAGGCCCACAAAGAGCTTATTCAGCTGGATTTGAATATAGAGATCCAAATTACTGGTGGTTTGGAGCTACTGTGAATTTTTTCACTAACACTTATTTAGATATCAGTCCATTGACTAGAACTCAAAACTTCTATTTAGCTCAAGATGGGCTGCCTTTTACTGACTATAATACATCAACAGCAAGAGAGTTATTAAGACAAGAAAAATTTGAGGATTATATGGTTGTAAATGCCGTTGGTGGAAAATCATGGAAAATTGATGATTATTACATAGGACTTTTTGCAACTATAAATAATATTTTAAACCATGAGTATAAAACTGGTGGATTTGAACAAGGCAGAAATGCAAATTATCAAGAACTCAGCGCAGATGTAAACAAACCTCGAAGAGTTTTCGGACCAAAATATTGGTATGGAAGAGGGACAAACTATTTTTTAAACTTATATTTTAGATTTTAATAAAGACAAACATTAAATATTATGAAGAATATTAACACTTTTAGATTATTAACAATTTTATTTTTATTAATAACATTTAACTCTTGTGTAGAGGACGATGATTATTCAATTCCAGTTAGTATAGGTATTGAAGAAAATCAATCCTTAAATCTACTTTTAGATGAAATCAATTCTAACGAAGTTGATTTATTGACTGTGGGCCAGGTCAAGAACCTTTTTGTTAGTGGACAAGCGGTAAATATTGAATCAAGTATAGCTGTCAAAGGATATGTGGTTTCATCTGACTTAACAGGAAATTTTTACAAGGAATTTTATATTCAAGATGAAGCATCAAACCCTACAGCAGGGTTAAAGGTTGTTATTAATCAAGTTGATTCGTACAATCAATTTAACATTGGAAGAGAAGTTTACATAAGGTTACAAAATTTATATATTGGAGAAACAAATTCTGGTGATGGTGTTATAGCCATTGGAGGTATGGCTGATGGGAATGAAGTTGGACAAATAACTGAGAATATGATGACTAATCATCTACTTAGATCTAGTATCACAGAGACAATAATACCATTTGAGGTAAATCTTTCTCAAATAAACGACTCTCATATTGGTTTATTTGTTCAAGCAAATAATACTCAGTTTCCTGTAGCTTACTCAGGACTAACTTTCGTAGATCCAACAGATGATTATGACTCATTAAGAGATTTAGAAAGTTGTGAAGATTCAGGGTCAATAAAAGTTGAAACAAGTGCTTACGCAACTTTTCAGGACCGACTACTACCAACTGAAGGAAAAGGTTCAATCTCAGGAATTGTTACTAAAAGTTATAATGGAGATGATAGAGTGTTAGCATTAAACAATATAGACGACATCAACTTTGATGGAGCTAGATGCGACCCCTTATTTTCAGATAATTTTTCTTCAAACAATTTAGATAATTGGACACAATTTAGTGTTGAAGGAGAACAAGTATGGGATATTACACCATATGGAAACCCAGCACCAAGTGCGCGTATTTCTGGGTATGCTGGAGGAAATGTAATAAATGAAGATTGGTTAATTTCAAACCCTATTGATTTATCAGGTTTGTCTAACATAAAATTAAATTTTCAAACTGTAGTTAGATATAATGGACCGTTGTTGGAAGTATTTATGACAACTAATTATAATGGAGGAGATCCGAGTGATTCTTCGTGGACACAGCTAGATGCAGCCTTAGATACAGATACAGGAAGTTGGTCATCATGGACTGATTCAGGTGATATAGACGTTTCAGCTGCTGCAGGTCAAAATTTATATATAGCTTTTAAATATACTTCTACATCTTCTGCATCTGCCACTTATGAGTTAGATAATGTTTTAGTTTCAGGTGAGTAAATTTATTCATATCCTTTTTGGGTTATGTCTAATTAGTCTTAGTTGTTCTGATAATGATAATGACCATAATTCTTTATGTATCGATGAAACATTATTAAACTTAGAGTCACCATGCCCTTTAGTTGTTATTCCAGTGTGTGGTTGTGATGGAGTAACTTATAATAATAGTTGCGAGGCTGTTTCCTACGGAGGTCTTACAGATTATGCAGAAGGGACTTGTGATTAATTAGTTTTTTTCAAGTATATATGGTCTCGAAATATTGACATTCAATAATGATCTGTTCAGAAACTCATTTTTATGCTCTTTAATTTCTCTCTTATAATAGCTTCTGTGAACTTTTCTCCAATAAGCCAAAGACTTATCCTCTACCTTCTCTTTGTGTAAATTTTTGTTATTATTTCATTTTATATAAATAAAACTAGTTACCTGGATTCCCTCCTGTTATAATGAATTCAGATCTTCTATTTAACTGATCATCTTCATCACTGCAATTTGTGCAATTCACTACAGGACTTGATTCTCCGTTGCCAACATACGATAATCTTGAAGAATTTACTCCTTTAGACACTACATAATTAAACATTGCTTTCGCTCTTAACTCGGATAATTTTTTGTTGTATATTTCAGAACCTTTATTATCAGTATGTGATTCTATTCTAATTGTCATTTTAGGATATTTATTCATCACTTCAACTAACTTATCAAGCTCAAAAGCTGCTTCATCTCTTACATCTGATTTGTCAAAATCAAAATAGATAGAATTTAGTCTAATTTTTTCCGCAATAATAATTTTTTCCATCGGATTTAATAATATATCAATTGAGGTGATTTCTTCACTAGACACATTCAAATCTACTGTTTTACTATTATAACCATTTTTTGAAACTATTATTTTTCCAACTTGATCACAAGTTAATATAAATTCTGAAAGACCATCACTTGATGTTGTTTTGGTAATTTTAATATTTCCATCATTATCTGAAATAGATGTTGATGCTAAATCAATTCTTAATTTAGTTTTAGAGTCGATTATATTTGCCGTTAAAATTACATCGCATATTGGTTTTAGTATCTTAACTGAATATATATCATCACTACCTTTACCACCACTTCTGTTTGACGAAACAAAACCTTCTCCATTGTCATCATTTATGTAAAAAGCAAAATCATCTGCGTTACTATTTACAGGGAGACCAAGATTTCTTAATTTAGACCATTCTCCAACAATTTCTCTACTAAAAAACACATCTAGCCCTCCAAGACCTAATTGAGAGTCAGAAGAAAAGTATAATTCATTTTTTTTACTTATAAAAGGGAACATTTCTTGACCTTCTGTATTAATTTTTGGACCTAAGTTTTCAACATTAATTATGTTACCTTTTTTATCAATATCTCCTCTGTATATATCAAAATTACCAAAACCACCGGGCATATCTGAAGAAAAATATAATACTTTACCATTTGAAGTGACTGAAGGATTTTTTACAGAATATTTATTGCTATTAATATTTAGAGCAACTACATTTTTATCACCCTCATTAATCTTATATATTCCAATAAGACTTGTCATAGTATTAGATTCAGAATCTTTTATTGACTGCTTTTCATAAAAGCTTTCTCTAGTAATATACATGTTTCCCTTACTATCAAAACTTACTAGACCTTCATGATATTTAGTATTAATGTTCGAGTCTAAATTACTTTCATTTGAGAAGCTCCCGTCATTTGAAACATCATAACTATAAATATCTAGATAAGGTTCGTTATTCCATCCATAGTTATTTCTTAGATTAATTAAACGATCAACTAATCCTACTTTGTTTCTAGAAGATGTTATATATAATTTATTATTGTTTAATATCCCTCCAAAATCTGAATACTCGCTATTAATTTCAAGGTTTTTGAGTATAAATCTTTTTCCTTTAGATATAATTTTAGGAAGATAACCTTGATCTTTTATGAACTTTTTAGATCTATTATCATTTGGTTTTAAATCAACAAATTTCTTCATCCATATATTAGACTCTTCATATTTGCCATTAGCTTTTAATACTTGAGAGTATTTAAAAATTACATTTATATTTTTAGTTTTATTTGCCAATTTTGAATACCATTTTTCTGCCTCTAAATTATTAGAAATATTGTAATAGCATTCAGCTAATTGATTAATAATGTAATCAGATGATTGCCCCTTGTTAATTAATTTTTCATAACTCTCTGATGCTTTTACAAATTGAAGTTTTGAAAATTGTTTATCAGCTTTTTTAGTATTACTATCCTGAGCATGTATTGTAACTATACTTAGAAAAGTTAAAGTGATTAAAGTAAATATGTTTTTCATAATAATTTTAGCTTAGCTTATTAAAAATATCTCGGTGATTTTGAAACTTTTGTATTGAAATTTATATCAAAATTGATAAATACTTCGTGTGATGACTTGGTAATGAAATTTAATTCTGATTGAACACTATCATATGCATATCCAATTCTACAACTTGGGCTAATTTTAAAATTTATCATTCCGGTCATTGCTGCATCTAATCTATATCCAACTCCTAGTTCAACGATATCATACATAAATAAATTTGCATTTAAATCTAAACTTATCGGGCTTATTGAAGTATATTTTAAAAATGCATGCGGTTTTAATTTAAAATCATTAGACAAATCAAATACATATCCTGTAGCAGCGAAAAGATGTTGTGTTTCTGACCCAATATTATAATTGTCTGCATCTAAGTGAATAGAATTTATGATATTAGGCATAGATAATGAAACGTAATATTTATTTGGTTTGTAAAAATACACACCTGCTCCAACATTTGGAGTCATTTCGCTAATATCATTAGCAAAAAATGGATCGTCAAGATCAATTAATGCTAAGTCTACTAAACCTATATCATGAGAAGTTACACCAGCTTTCAATCCAAAAGCTAGTTTATTTTCTTTTGCCAAGTTAAGTGTGTATGAGAAATCTATATATGCGTTAGTTTCATTAACGGGGCCTATTTGATCTGAGATAATAGACATCCCTATACCAACATTATTTCCTATTGCAGAATGCACATTAAGAGTACTAGTTTCTGGGGCCCCATCAAGACCTTCCCATTGACTTCTATGCAAGATTCCAATCCCTAGTCCATTATTTGAACCAGCATAGGCAGGATTAATAACATTCATATTATACATGTATTGTGTATATTGTGGATCTTGTTGAGCATTTGATAAAAATGCAAAAAGAAAAATTAATAGAATTAAATAATGGTTTTTCATTTTTGTAAAATTTGAGTTTTAATAATTTAAATAGATCCAACTCGTTATTGGTTCCTTATTTGAATTAAAATATATAATATAAAAATATGTTCCTACTGGAAGTATTTCTCCATTTTGATCTGTTCCACACCATTGATCTACATAATCATTTAATTCAAATACTTTGGCTCCATATCTATTAAACACTTCTGCTACTCGAATGTCCTCTCTATCTTCTAAATGATCTAATATTAGACAATCATTGATCCCATCTCCATTTGGAGATAAACCCTGTGGCTTATCCAAGCAATAACTGTTTTGGTAGAAATTAACTTGTATTGAAGTTGAGCTCCAGCATGATGTGATATCATCAAACACACTGACTGTAAACTCACCAGATTCTTCACTTATGTCATCTAAATTATAAGTTGAATCAGGACCTACTTGAAGATCTATTCCGTCTAGAGACCAATAATAAGTTAATGAGTTTAATTCATTAGTATTTATAACTTCAACTTCAAGTAAATAATCTTCATTTGCACATTTGATAATATTATTATCAATAGCTACCAAATCAGGAACTGCAAAAAATTCAACTAAAATTTCATCAGAAAAAGTACAATCTGTTTCATTGATTACAATATTAGCACTGTAAAATGCTGTTTCATTTACAGTAAGTGTTACTTCATTTTCACCATCTATTAAATTTCCATCCATATACCAGCTAATAGTAGAATTATTAGGAAGACCACCCGCATCTAAAATCAATTCTTGACCTTGACAAAGAGCATCACCTGAATCTAATAAAATATCTTCACCTAAATCTAAATCTCCAATATTAAAACTTCCTGCAGAAAGAAATACTGCAGAGTCATAAGCTGTATCGCCATCGTCTGCAACTACCAGTTTAATATGATAAAGTTCGTTCGGAATTACATCAGCTACCGCCGTCATTGGAATAGTATGTCCTAAAAAATTAGTTGGATTAGTCAAAGCAGGTAAGCCTCCTGGCCCATAATAATTTCCAAAAAATTCTGGGTTTACCGATTCACAGGCAGTATTATATTGCTCATCTCTAACTGTAAGAACAGATATTGGATCAACAGTACCTGGAACAATTGCCAGGTTTGTTGTAATCCCTTGTGTATCAGTTAGTAAAAAAGCAAAGGCATCAGTAAATGTACATTGAAAAGCCCCATATTCTTCAGCTGCAAAGATGAAATCAAAGCTCATTCGATCTGTTACTGGTATAAAATCAAATTCAAGTATTGATGCATTATTTGTATCTCCATTTTCTAAACCAGGAATAACAGATTCTAAATCGGCATCACCTGGCCAATCAAATGTACCGTCACTTAAAACTCCTGTTTCGGGACCAACAGCATTTATGACATCACCAGAAGTCATTATTAAACCACTTTCAAAAGGCCATGACGAACCGTTAGATTCAAAATATCCAATACCATTTGTGGTTCCAAAATTGGAGCCAGTACTGAAAGTAACATTAAAGGCTTGCGAACATTCAGAATCAATTAGTACATCAGTAACTAACTCACTTATAGAATAAGTTTCATTGTCAGTAGTTATCGCAGGAGGAACTGTGAATACACATATATCAAATGTTAAATTTTGTAATTCGTTACTAGTAAAAGAATAAACTCTAATTTGATATGTTTCCCCAACTATTAAACCAGAGGCAACACTTTCGTTGGCATCGCTACAATATATTTGAGATATATCACCACAATCATCTCCTTGGTACAGAACATGATATAAATCAGCAGTATCTCCATTGATATTGTATAAGCTAATTGCTTGATTTTCTGAAACTGCTGTAAATTCAAACCACACATCATCATCGTCTGACCCTGCACATGCATTTGATTCATTGGATTGTGTGGCTGCCACTAAAGTTCCACTAGCTGATTCAGTGCAGCTTTCATCTGTGTTAGCTATTATTGTAGTCGCCCCGACACAATTATCATTTGCAGGAGGACATGCAAATAATTGAATTGCATTACTGTTTATAATACAATTGACATCTTGATTATTAGCAACTGAAATCACTATATCTGTTAGGAAAGGATAAGGGCCAAAAGTATATGTACCTGTTTCTGTTGCAGATTGAGCAGTCCCGTTCTGGTTGTCAGATATTGTTAAAGATTCAGCATCTCCTAAGCTTGTAATATCTACATCTATTAAGAATTGATCGCCATTACCACAGTCATCAACTACAGTATATGTAGCTTGAGGATTTGTACATGTAGCACAAGCAACAGTATAATTAATTGGAGTTATTGATCCAGAACTACAGCTTACAGAGCCATCAGACACTATAATGAAAGATATTGTATTTCCAGTTGACTGAAAGGTTAACCCAGATAAATCTCCTCCATTTCCATAGTAAGGTTGCACAGGAGTTAATTCGGTAACTCCATCGGAGTCATAGACGATAAACTCGTCCCATCCACTTTCAACATTTCCAGAGTTAATAGTTAAATTAACAGGCACTCCATCAGAACTTGTATATGTAAAGTCTGTAGTGTTATTATTGTCATAACAATAGTCTAAGGTTATTGGCCCTGAATTACAATCAACTAGAGTTGTAGTACAGAACTCTTGAGTAATAGAACTACTACTAATAGAACAGTTTGCATCATCATCATTAGTTACAGAGATAACTACAGCTGTATTATTCTCATAAGGTCCAAAAGTAAACATTCCTGTTGCAGTTGCATTTTGAGTAGCTGTTCCTTGGTTATCAGAAATAGTAACTGAAGAAGCAGAACCAATATCAGTTAAATCAACATCAATAAAAAACTGAGGTCCGTTAAGACAGTCTGTTACCATTGAATAGACAGCGATAGGGTTTACGCAAGTAGCACAAGCTACAGTAAAATCAATTGGATTGTATCCACTACTTACACAACTTATACTTCCATCTTCATCAACAATAAGGGTTATAGTATCTCCAATTGATTGGAAACTCAGTCCAGAAATATCTCCACCAGCACCGTATCCGTTGTAAAGTTCAGTTCCATCGGAGTCAAGAATTATTAATTCATCATAGATATTCTCTACTTGCCCAGAGTTAATAGTAAGGTTCAATGGACTTCCGTCAAGACTAGTAAAAGAATAAGAGTTGTCTAAACCAGTATCATAACAGAAAATAGTATTAATTGGCCCAGCATTACAATCAATATCAGTTGAGGTTTGAGAATTGATGTTAAAACTGTGTATTAAAAAATAAAAGAATAGAAGCTTTTTCATAAATGTATATAATTGTAAATTTTGAAGTTAACACATACTTAATAAATACTATATAGTATTTATTAAGTTATATCCAAAATGTATTATTGAAATAGATCCTAAAATAAATTTGTTAGTTAATTAGGTAAAGTATATTTCAGTTAGTTAAGATAAAGCTAATGTATATTTTAATAAATCACAAATCCAATATTATCAAAAGTTTAGTAATTTAAATAAATCCAATCTACTTTAGTTTTATTTTGTTCATAATTCATCACATAAAAATAAGTACCTACTGGGAGTAAATCTCCGTTATTAGATTGCCCTTTCCATTGATTAGTATAATTATTTTTAGAATATACTAAAGTTCCATTTCTGTTATATATTTTTAGGATACTTACATCATAACTACTAAGATCAAAAATATCATTATAGCCATCACCGTTTGGAGAAATTCCTTCAGGGATAACACAAGATTCAACTTCCATTACTTCAATACTATCAGAATAACTACATCCAGTTTCAGCTGAGGTTATTGTAAATTCATAGTTTCCTGAATTTAATACATCTAAAGCTAAAGAGTTTTCATTTTCAATGTTAACATCGTTGTATGTCCAGCTTATTTCGTAAAAATCGAGTGAATTATCAAAATCGGCTATAACATTTATTTGTATTGGTGTTGTAGCATTAGGACAAACTTCATATTCTAAATTTTCAAAATTTGCTGTAGGTAATTCCTCAACTAATAAATCAAAACTTGTTGTATTAAAGCATCCTATTGCAAGTGGATTTTCGACTCTGGCAAAAATTGTTTGAGGGTTTGAAGTGTTTTCAAAAGAAATATTTATTGGATTTAAACCTGTCAAAGCATCTTCTTCTGAGATGAAATAACTAACCACATATGTGCTTATATCTTGATTACCTAAGATAGTCTCGTCAACAGATGCTAAGTTAAATATTTCAATTCCATCCATGGATTGGTCATCACAAACAGTTAATTGTACTGGGCTATTTGCAACTGGAAAATAAAAATCAATCATTACAGTGTCTTGTGCAAAAGAGTCGCATTGATTATCGTATGCAATTACGGTATAATTATCACTTTCAGTAACAGTTAATGTTGAATTGCTTTCATTTTCTAAATATATTCCATTTTGGTACCATTCATATGAATCTGCAAAAGGAGAATTAGCATTTAGTTCATAGCTAGAACCACTACATATTTCTATATCTTCTCCTAAATCAACCTCAATTTCTGCAACTGTAGATCCAGCGCCATCAGTTCCAGAATTTGTTTGTTCAATTTGAATTGTTCCAGAATTATTGGAGTAATTAGTCACTAATAATACATAAACTTCCCCACTTTGAGCATCATTAATTGTTAAGTTTTCTACGTCATAAATAGAATAGCTACAATCAATAATATTACCCGAAGGATAAAAATCAGGATTTGAAGTATTGTTAGGGCAATCAGAAGGGTCAGGGCACCCCTGATCTAAAACTCCTTCTGTACAAAAATCCTCATCAGACCCAAAAGGACCCCATAAGACAAAATCAACATCTAATCCATTTCCAATAGCATTACCATTTTCGTCAAATTCAGTGTTTTGAACAATTTGAATGTCAATTGTCCCAGAATCTCCAATTTGAATTACATTCCACGAAGGATTAGGAGTAGAAAATAAGCATGCTATTTGACCTATACTTGGGTAATCAAATACGTTTGAACCATATAATGCTCCATCTTGTCCACAAAAATTGGAAGCATTTTCACAAACAGTGTTGTCAGGTGCATCTTTAATACATAAATCAAAATCAACGTTTTCACTATTAGAATCAGAGGAAAATACTTTTAAATAATATATACTACCTATATTTAAAGCTGTGGTTACACTAGTGTTATCAGCACTGCAGTATAGCTCTGTTAATTCTCCACATTCACCTTCATAAAGCCCATGTCCAAGATTTGTTGTAGTTCCTGAAATATTGACTAATGAAATTAGTTGAACTTCACTCAATGCTGTAAATTCAAACCACACATCATCATCATCTCCTATACATGAACTTGACTCAGTAGAGGCTGACGCTGCTGTTAACGTACCAGCGGTTAATAATGTGCATGATTCATCGACATTTACAATAGCCTCTTCTGCCCCGACACAATTATCATTTGCAGGAGGACATGCAAATAATTGAATTGCATTAC
>Ga0315320_10005221_pt1 | contig 10635 bp, 8 predicted proteins | sample M140m21515metaG_FD_203458 | JGI IMG/M metagenome (GOLD analysis project Ga0315320, IMG submission 203458) | Ammonia-oxidizing marine archaeal communities from Monterey Bay, California, United States - M1 40m 21515 | ecosystem: Environmental > Aquatic > Marine > Coastal | place: USA: California...
GAAGACGTCTCGTTCCGTCTGGCGCCACTGACGCTGAGCGATGCACGGGAAATGATGAATGAAATTCGCGCGGCCCGTATCCTTGAAGCCGTCCGCGGCATGGCGCGGGTCGACCGGGCGGCGCTGGCGCGCACAATCGTGGGCGTCGGCAAAGCCGCTGCGGAAAACCCCGAAATTGCGGAGATCGATATAAACCCCCTGATCATCAACGGATCGAAGCCGGTCGCGGTGGATGGTCTGGTGATACTGAAAGCGGCGCCTGACGCTGACGGAGGCGCCAAATGACCGTCAAGAAAAACCTGAAACGTTTCTTCGATCCCCGCAACGTCGCTGTGGTCGGTGCGTCGGCGACCAAAGGCCGGCCCGGCCGTGTGGTTATCGAAAACATGCGGGCCAACGGCTATACGGGAAACATCTACCCTGTGAACCCGCGCGGCGGACGGCTGATGGGGCTCAAAGTCTACAAGACGATCGAAGACCTGCCGTCAGGTATCGACCTCGCCATCGTCATCCAAGCGGCCCAGGCGACGCCGCAGGCAGTAAGGGACTGCGCGGCGCGTAAAATCGGTTCCATCGTGCTTGTCGCCGGCGGCTTTGCCGAAGTCGATCATGCCGGGGAGGACCTGCAGGAAGAACTGGCCCGGGCGGCTCGCGAAACCGGTGTGCGGGTTCTTGGACCCAACACGGCGGGTCATATCTCGACACCGGCGAATTTTACGTCCAGCTTTTTCCCGCTCGGCGATATTCCGCGTGGTAGCATTTCCTATGTTGCGCAGACCGGGAATTTCACCGGTGCGATGATGAAGCACATCATGTCGGCGGAAAATTACGGTGTCGCCCGGTGTATCGGTCTTGGCAATACGGTCGATATCGATGAAACCGACGTGTTCGAATATCTGGCGACCGACAAACACACCGACGCTATATTCTTCTATCTCGAAAGCCTCCGCCGTCCTCGGGATTTTATTGAAATTGCGCGGCAGGTGACGCCGAAGAAGCCCGTGATCATGCTCAAAGGTGGCGCGACGCCCGACGGCGCAAAGGCCGCGCTGTCGCATACGGCGTCTCTGGGGTCCGATGACCGGATTCTGGATGGTGCGTTGCGCCAGGCGGGTGTTGTGCGGATCGATGAATTCTCTCATCTGTTTCTCGCAGCGAAAGCCGTTGCCCCGATGCCTGTGCCGACAGGCAACCGGGTCGGATTCGTGTCGCCGTCTGGGGCGTTTATCGTTCATATCAGCGACTTGTGCCGTCAACGGCTGAACCTTTCCTTCCCCGATCTCACGGTAAAAACGATGGACCGGTTGAAGGAAATCAGCCCGCCGTTTATCCGGTTAAGCAACCCGGTCGATATCTTCCCGAGTGCGACCGTGCACGGGATGGAGTTTGCCTACCGTGAATCCATGGAAGCAGTTCTGAACGACCCGAACGTCGATGCCGTGGTCTCCATCATGATCCTGACCAAGGAGCTGGGCATGCCGTCACTCGACTTCATTCCGGAGCTTGCGGCCAAGCACCCGAAGAAACCGATCTATATATCGTTCAGCGGCGATCATGCGTGTAACGAGGAAGCGAAAGCATTCCTTGAGCTCCGAGGCGTGCCAACGTTTCCGCTGATCGAGGATGCGTTCAAGGCGCTCGACGTGCTGGTGCGTGCGCGGCAGTCGCTGAAATAATGGCGGGTCCGGCCGATCTGCCTGAAATCTGGCGGGAACGCGTACGCAGCAAGTGGTGCGACTACAACAACCATCTCAACATGGCGTATTACGTGCTGATCTTCGATCATGCGACGGATGTGTTTCATGACCGACTCGGTATGGATAAGGCCTATCGGGTTGAGACTGATTGTTCGACCTTTGCGGTTGAAATCCACACCACCTATCTTGCTGAAGTGCATGATGGAGACGAGGTCTATGTCACCACACAGCTTCTGGACCACGACGAAAAGCGCCTGCACTATTTTCATCGCATGTATCACGCCGAGAAGGGCTTCCTGTCGGCGACAAATGAAATCATGACCGTTCATGTAGATCTCGGCGCCCGTAAGGTCGTGCCGATGTCTGCCGGGATACGTGAAAGGGCGGGGGCAATGTTTAAGGTGCACCAGGAATTGCCGGCACCCGATCAACAGGGGCATACGATCGGGATCCGCCGTAAATAAGACCGACTTTCGCAATTTAGGCTTTTCGCGCATTATCGACCGGGATACACCTATCAGAATGGCTTCCAGGCAATTGAATCCATTTCCTAATTCGCCGGATTGTGTGGCGTTTTGCCCCGGTGCCGGGACATGAGCGGCGCGTCGTTTCTTGATCCGGTCTATCGGTTTATTCGTAATCAGCAGCTCATTCTGATCCTGCTCGCCGTCATTACCGGATCTGCAGCGTCGCTGGGCGCGATCGTTTTTCGCGAAGCCGTGGCGGCGGCGCAGACAATCGTGTTCGGCGCTTCGCTCGAAAATTCATCCGGTGTCATTGCGAATTTGCCTGACTGGCAGATTCTCCTGGTCCCCACCGCCGGCGGATTATTTATCGGGCTAATGGTTCACTATCTCATGCCGGGACGCCGCAACCGGGGCGTCGCCGACGTGATGGAAGCTGCGGCGCTGAGGTCGGGATCCATCTCGCTGCGGGAAGGGTTGGGCGGCGCAGTCGTCAGTGCGGCGTCGATCAGTGTAGGTGCATCGGTTGGCCGTGAAGGCCCTGTGGTTCATCTCGGCGCCACCCTTTCATCATTTGTTGCTAAAAGACTGCGGTTGAGCCGGTCCCAAGCCGTCACTTTGCTCGGCTGCGGTGTCGCGTCGGCAGTAGCTTCGTCTTTCAATGCACCGATTGCCGGTGTTTTTTTCGCGCTTGAGGTCGTCATCGGCCACTACGCGCTCAGCGCCTTTGCCCCCATCGTGATCGCCGGTGTGACCGGGACGATCATCACCCGCGTGTATTTTGGCGATTTCCCGGCGTTTATCATCCCGGGGCAGTCGATCGTTTCGTTCTGGGAGTTCCCAGCCTTTGCACTGCTCGGGGTGGTCTGCGCACTGTCCGCCATTATCTTCCTGCGCTCGGTCGAATTCACCAGCGACGTGATTTCCCGTATCCCCGTCCCGCAGTGGCTCAAGCCGATGGGCGGCGGATTATGTGTCGGTATTATCGCCCTGGCGTTCCCGCAGGTGCTCGGTGTTGGGTATGAAGCGACGGACATTGCGTTGAATGGCCAATACGAGCTCGCGATCCTGGTCGCGCTTATAGCCGCCAAAACCGCAGCGACCGCTATCTGCATCGGCGCAGGCTTCGGCGGCGGGGTATTCAGCCCGTCGATGTTTATCGGCGCAATGGTGGGCGGTGCCTTCGGTATCATTGCGACCCAGCTTTTCCCCGATCTGTCTTCCGGGCATTCCGCCTATACACTGGTCGGTCTTGGGGCCGTGTCGGGGGCGGTGCTCGGCGCGCCGATTTCGACCATTCTTATCGTTTTCGAACTCACGGCCGACTACGCCCTGACGATCGCCGTAATGATGGCGGTCGTGATCGCGTCGGTGATTACCCAGCAGGTGCGCGGCAATTCCTTCTTCACCTGGCAACTTGAAAAACGGGGCATCAACATCAGGGGTGGCCGCGAATCCGGCCTGATGACGACGACACATGTTTCCGACGTGATGAGCCATCAATTCACGCCGGTTGAGCAATCGCTGAATATCAACGGCGTGCGCGAGAAGCTGTTGACCGCCCCCCATGGCGAGCTGTTCATGGTTGACGACAACGGTGCGTTAACGGGAACCATCATGCTGGCGGATCTGTCGGACGGCGCGTTTGATCATTCCATCGACGATGTCGTGAATGCCCGCGATGTCGCGCGTTTGCATCCGCCCGCCCTGGCGGCCGCGGACACGCTCGAACATGCCCTGAAGATGATGCAGGACACCGGCGAAGAACATGTTGCCGTCGTGGAAAACCGCGACAGTCAGAAACTGGTCGGGTTTATCCACGAAATCGACGTAATGCTGGTTTACAATCGCGCACTTCTCGATGCGCGCCGGGAAGAACGCGGCGAAATTTAGGGTCGTGTGGGGCGGTCGTCGCCGACGGTGCTTCGTTGGCTAATTTTCGAGATCGAGCAGTGAAATTCCGTCACATCCGCGCTCGAACGCGCCGATCATCAGGTTTCGTGCATGGTTGTGAAGGTCTTCCCTCTCCACACCGGCAGGGATTTCCTCTTCATGCACCGCGATACCGCCGAGGGTGCCCAAGAGCAGGTGAAGATCCGAGACTGACAGATCTTCATCCCGCAGGGATTCCATAATGGCGACGCTCCACGTCGCGATATGCGCACGCTTTTCGGGCGAAATTTCGCCGAACAATGATTCTGCAAGTGCTTCGCAGGCCGTAAGGTAACTCGACAACTGGGGGATATCCGCCCTATCCGGCATGGGTTCATTACCTATGAAATTGCTCCGGGAAGCCACGAACCTATCTGAGGTTGCGCTCAGGCTCAAACAGATTAATCTGTATGGTAAAGCCGAAATTGCTGAAACCGTGTGTGGCGGTCGTTCGATTCGTAAAAACCTCCTTTCGCCGCGATATGGCGCGGTCGGGCTGATATAATCGCCCCATGACACCAAATTCAGATTCCTTGGCCGGCGCACCTGCAACCGCGCCCGCGCCGGCCTATCTTCAGGGGCTCAATGCGCCACAACGCGATGCCGTTGAAACCGTCGATGGACCGCTTCTGGTGCTGGCCGGGGCGGGGACAGGGAAAACCCGCGTTCTGACCACCCGGATCGGCCATATTCTGGTGACGCGCCGGGCGTGGCCCAACCAGATCCTCGCCGTGACTTTCACCAACAAGGCGGCGCGCGAAATGCGCGACCGCGTTGCCGCCATGATCGGTGGTGCGTCGGAAGAGCTCTGGATCGGCACGTTTCACGCGATTGCGACCCGCATCCTGCGACGTCATGCTGAGCTGGTCGGTCTGAAATCGAATTTTACAATTCTCGATCAGGACGACCAGATCCGGCTGGTGAAACAGATCATCGAAGCTGAAGAAATTGACGACAAGCGCTGGCCGGCCCGCGCCGTGCATGCCGCGATCGAGCGCTTCAAGGATCGTGGCCTTACGCCTGACAAAGTTGGCGTTGCAGAAGCCGGAGATATCGCCGATGGCAGGATCGGGGAATTGTACAAACTGTATCAGGAACGCTTGGCGATCCTGAATGCGGCGGATTTCGGCGATCTGCTGCTGCATTGCGTGACCGTCTTTATGAAGAATCCGGACGTCCTTGCCGATTATCAGCGCCAGTTTCATTACGTCCTCGTGGACGAATATCAGGATTCCAATGTCGCCCAATATCTGTGGCTGCGCCTTCTGGCGCAGGGCCGCAGCAATATCTGTTGTGTCGGCGATGACGACCAGTCGATCTATAGCTGGCGCGGTGCCGAGGTCGGCAACATCCTGCGCTTCGAAAAAGACTTCCCGGGCGCGAAGGTCATCCGGCTGGAACAGAACTACCGGTCGACCCAGCAGATCCTGTCTGCTGCCTCGCATATGATCGCCCATAACAGCGGCCGGCTCGGCAAGACCCTGTGGACCGAAGCCGAGGGCGGTGACCTGCTCCAGGTCCGGGCAGTGTGGGACGGAGAATCCGAAGCGCGGTTTATCTGCGACGAGATTGAAAATCTGCAGCGCGCGGGGTCGTCTCTGGATGAGGTTGCCATACTGGTCCGCGCCAGTTTTCAGATGCGTGAATTCGAAGAACGTCTGATTACGCTCGGTGTGCCGTACCGGGTGGTTGGCGGGCCACGGTTCTATGAACGCGCAGAGATCCGCGATGCCATCGCCTATCTCCGCGTGGTGGCGCAGCCGAATGACGATCTCGCACTTGAGCGTATCATGAACCTGCCCCGCCGCGGGCTGGGCGCGGCGACCCTTCAGACCCTGCACGGAAATGCGCGGGCGCAGGGGATATCGCTGCATAAATCCGCCCGCCAGATCATCGAGACCGATGAGATCAAACCGCAGGCACGTGCATCACTGCGCCGCCTGCTAGAAGCGTTCGACCGGTGGCGGGCGATGTCCCAGGCGGTCGACCAGATGGAACTTGCCGAAACCGTGCTGGATGAATCCGGTTACACGGAGATGTGGCAGAAAAACAAGGCGCCGGATGCACCGGGGCGACTTGAAAACCTTAAAGAGCTTGTCTCTGCCCTGAGCGAATTCGAGTCCCTAGAAGGCTTCCTCGAGCATATCAGCCTGGTGATGGACCGGGATGACGGTGCCGCGGGAGAGATGGCAAGTCTCATGACCCTGCATGCTGCAAAAGGCCTCGAATTCGACAATGTGTTCCTGCCCGGCTGGGAGGAAGAGGTCTTTCCCAATCGCCGGTCGGTGGATGATGGCGGCGCCGCGGCGTTGGAAGAAGAACGCAGACTTGCCTATGTCGGGATCACACGGGCGCGGCAGCGCGTCTGGATTTGTCATGCGTCGAGCAGGCGCGTCTACAATCAGTGGCTTTCCTGTGCGCCGTCGCGGTTTATCGATGAACTGCCCGAAGACCTTGTTGAGCACGTCATGGAACCGGGGCTCTATGGCGGTGTCGCCGAGCCGCAGATGCCGATACTGGACGAGAACTGGGACGCGCGTAGTCAGGGGCGCGGACCGGGCTTCCAGCGGATGCGGGCCGGCGGCGCAAGCCGGTCGCGCGCACCGGCATCGGCGGAACTACCGACGTCGACCGGGCTTATTGCCGCCGGGATCCGGGTTTTTCATCAGAAATTCGGATACGGCACCGTGCGGTCGAATGATGGCGGCAAGCTGGAAATCGACTTTGAAAAGGCGGGGACGAAAAAGGTTATGGAAAGCTTCGTAGAGCCGGCATGACCGAAGACCGGACCTGGGAAATCATGATCGAGCTGCCCACGGGAGAGGGGCGGTCGCTGTTCGAGGCGGCGATAGAGGAATTCGTCACCGGACATGCGATCTTCGAGGTTGAGAATACGCCGCGGTGGCGGTTGACTGGATATACCGACACTCCGCCCGACACCGTAACGATTGAAGCCCGGGTCGCCCTTGCCGCGGCGGCGGCCGGGATCACGACGCCCTTGGTCCGCACCGGCCCGGTGGTGGAGAAAGATTGGGTCGCGGAATCCGAAAAATCGCTCCCGGCGCTGCACGTCGGGCCGTATTTCGTATATGGCTCGCATATCCAGGAGGCCGCGCCACAGGATGCTATTGCGATCAAGATAGATGCGGGCTTGGCCTTCGGGACCGGTAATCATGAAACCACTCAGGGCTGTCTGCAGGCATTGGAAAGACTATTTGCCGAAAAAATGCCCGAAAATCCGATCGATATCGGCACCGGCAGCGGCATTCTTGCCATCGCGCTCGCCAAACGGTGCACGGCGCCGGTGATGGCCAGCGATATCGATCCGATCGCAATCGACGTCGCCCGTGAAAATGCGGTTATCAACGGTGTCGGCGACCAGATTTCGTTTTGCGCAACCGATGGTGTGGAGAGCGACGAGATCGGTCGCTCAATGCCCTACGATCTGATCGTCGCCAATATCGTCGCCAATCCGCTGATTGCGCTGGCCGGCGGTATTGCCGGACTGCTGTCGGCGGACGGGCACGTTATCCTGTCGGGTATTCTGAATGAGCAGGCCGAGGATGTCACAGATGCCTATGGAGTTGGGGGCCTGGTTCCCAAAGATTGTATCGAGCTTGGAAACTGGACGACCCTTATATTGGCGCGACAGCCCTGACTTCAGCGTGTTTCCAGCACCATAAAACCGGCCGCGAACCCCTTCAGGGAGAATTCTACCCGCAAGGGACGACCGTTTGGCTGGCGGAACAGGACGCGTCCCTTTTTGCCGTCGGAGAACATCTTCTGCATGGCAGCCGACAGCGGGAACTGCCCCCGGCAGCCATTGATATTGCAAAATCGCAGTGGAAATCGGACGAGTTCCTTTTCGTCGATGTTCAGGGTCAGCCCCGCAGGCAGCAGAATGCCAAGCGGGGTGGTGACCGCCGCGACGAAGGTTTGTCCTTGGCGGTCCGGGCAACGGAGACGTTCAGGATGCGTTTGCCGCCGGTCTGCCAGAGAATATCTTGAAAAAGGACACATCGTTCCGGGCCATCGGCTTTCAATTGACGGCAGGAAAGGGCCCAATCACCATATTTCTTGATTGTTTTTGGCGAAGACTGCGCATTGGCAATATTCGTACCAGAGACAATCATGGCCGCAACGACCAGAATAAATTTATGCACGTGTCAGACTCGCTTACCCAGTACACAACAATTGCCGAATGTACGCTTCGGCTGTGCGAGCCTGCGGCAATCTACCCTTCAACCGCAATCATATTGTCGGCATCACGGCATAACGTTACCGTGCGCCTCAAATTCGGCCCTATATGGATATTATCGAAACATCGACGAAGTCGGGGTATGTCCCCGATATGCTGGAGGCCAAAATAGACAAGACCCTGCTGGAAGGAATTGCCGCGTCGGCGTTCCTGACCGACGTGAAAGGCGCCAAGGAGACATTGGCGGAACTTCTCAATGCCGACGATGCCGGCGCTGTGATATCGCAGATCGAAGGACTGCGCGCCGCCGGGGATTTTGGATTGGGGATGATGCCGGCACCGACTGACCGGCTGCACGCCCTTCGCGAGTATCTCCGGCAACAGGACCTGGGTGGGTTTCTGATCCCGCTGGCGGATGAGCATCAAGGGGAATTCATCGCAAAAAAATCTCAGCGTCTCGCCTGGTTGACCGGGTTTGGCGGGTCGGCGGGCATGGCCATCGTTCTCGCTGACCGGGCGGCAATATTTGTGGATGGACGGTATACGCTACAGGTTCGCGAACAGGTTGATACCGACGCCTTCGCACCGGTGCACCTGGCAGATAAGTCACCCGAGATTTGGTTGCAGGAGAACCTTTCAAAGGGCGCGCGTATCGGTTTCGACCCGTGGCTTCACACCTCGGCAGGTATTGCACGGTTACGGGTCGCCTGTACGGCGGTAGGCGCAGCGCTGGCGCCGATTGAACCCAACCCGGTCGATGCTGTCTGGGAAGACCAGCCCCCGACACCCCTGGGGCCTGTGAGGCTCCTTCCCGAGGTTTTTGCGGGGCAGGACTCGGCAGACAAGCGGCGCCAGTTCGCAGCGGAACTGGAAACGGCACAATGCGGGGCCGCGGTGCTCAGTGCGCCGGATTCCATTGCATGGCTTCTCAATATTCGGGGTGCCGACGTGCCTAACACGCCGCTCGCGCTTTCCTATGCAATCGTCCACCGGTCCGGTGCTGTCGATTGGTTTATCGATGACAGGAAACTGTCGGGTAAGGTAAAGGCGGCGCTTGATGGGAATATTTCCGTGATCGCGCCTGACGGTTTTGCCGCGCACCTGGCGGACCTGGGGAAATCCGGTCAGGCAATTCGCCTCGACCCGGCCGGCGCTCCCGAATGGATAAGATTACGGCTTGATGAGGCCGGGGCGACGCTGTCGGCAGGGTCGGATTTGTGCGCCCTGCCCAAAGCGCGGAAGAACACGTCCGAAATTGACGGCACGCGAAATGCCCATGTTCGGGATGGGGCCGCGCTGACCGGTTTCCTTGCCTGGCTCGCCCGAACAGCACCTGGCGGTGGCGTGACCGAAATGTCGGCGGCGGATAGCCTGTTCGGATTCAGGCGAAGCGATGCGAATTTTCGAGGATTGAGTTTCGACACGATTTCCGGCAGCGGGCCCAACGGCGCAATCGTCCATTATAGAGTGACGCCGGCGACGGACCGGCCGTTGAAGCCCGGCGATGTCTATCTTGTGGATTCCGGGGCGCAATATCTCGATGGAACCACGGATGTAACCCGCACAGTATTTATCGATGACGGCAATGGTGCTACGGCGGAAGCGCGGGACAGATTCACGCGCGTCCTTAAGGGGCACATCGCCATTGCAACGGCTCGTTTCCCCGCCGGCACGCATGGCAGCCAGATTGATGCTCTGGCGCGCCAGTCGTTGTGGGATGCCGGGCTAGACTACGATCATGGCACGGGACACGGCGTCGGCAGCTATCTGGGGGTCCACGAGGGGCCGCAGCGGATTTCGAAACAGGCCGGCGGGGTGCCGATGGAACCCGGCATGACCCTGTCGAACGAACCTGGATACTACAAGGAAGGTGCCTATGGCATCCGGATCGAAAACCTTGTGGTTGTGACGGCTAACGAGGATACCGACGCCGAACGCCGGATGATGGACTTTGAGACCATCACGCTCGCGCCGATCGACCGCAACTTGATCGAGGCGGGATTATTGAGCGAAGCCGAACGCGATTGGCTGAATGCGTATCATGCCCGCGTCTGCGAAACGCTTTCGCCGCTGGTCGATCGCGAAACCCGGTCCTGGCTGGAGCTCGCCACGGCGCCGGTGTAACCAATGTAGCGGTGCGCGGTCAGTTTCCGGCGATCATGGTCTGCCAGTCGTCTTCCGACAGGATTTCGACACCCAGTTCCTGCGCTTTCTTCGCTTTCGATCCGGCGTCCGCGCCGATCACGACATAGTCGGTTTTTTTGGACACGGAGCCGGAAACCTTGGCGCCCAGCGATTCCGCTTTTGCCTTGGCTTCGCCGCGGGTCATGGTGACAAGCGTACC
>Ga0315320_10005226_pt1 | contig 10632 bp, 2 predicted proteins | sample M140m21515metaG_FD_203458 | JGI IMG/M metagenome (GOLD analysis project Ga0315320, IMG submission 203458) | Ammonia-oxidizing marine archaeal communities from Monterey Bay, California, United States - M1 40m 21515 | ecosystem: Environmental > Aquatic > Marine > Coastal | place: USA: California...
GCTAGAGACAATTCATGGGCTGTTGAATGTGGTTTTGTTGGCATTACCTTGATCTTTCCTCTCGGTTCTGCCTCATGATAATCTAGAGCCTCTTTTTTGATGGTACGTTCTCGCCAGTCTTCGTCCATGGTATTGCCCCTAAAATGCTTCTCGGATGCATATCATGTTTGACCTTTTTGTGGAAAGATTCCGGTTCAGTATCGAATCAAGACCTTTTGATAAACACGGAAAACGACGACTAAGTGTTGAATTACGATTCTAACAGGAGTGCATTCGCTTGATATACCATTGAAGACGGCTCCCTACTATGAACAATCTAAACAGGGCCTTAGGCCCTGCTAGTGCTGGCGCTCGTGCCCTGTTACTCGTGACCGTAATGTTGTTGGCATCTTTAGGCCCGATTCTTTCATCGCCACTGGTTAGTGCACATGATACGGGCAATAGTACAATTTGGCCAAAGGAGGGTTCCGAAGATACCGGTTGGGTTTTGCTAAATGCCACTGGTTCCGATTCCGCAAATGGGTCACAGGCAATGGCTGAATGGATGCTTAACTTTGCACCAGGTGCAACTTTAGAAAACGCATCGTTGGAAATTAGAGTTGATGGCTCGGATGGAGTTTCAATCCAAGAACCGCTTCTTCTTTCACCGGATACCGGGCAGGTTTTGTTTGATTGGAGAGGCAATGGTTGGCTTGGTCAGACCTTCGGATTTGATGGAAATAATCCACACCAAGGTAGACTGTCTACCAATGCTGATGTAGGAGCAACTGTTACTTTACCGTCGGGTTCTGAAATTACTGATTTTATTCTCGAAGTTCTTGCGCCCGCTGATCCCTTTACATCCCTTCAGCCAACTCAACTTTACATTCGTGATTACGAAATTCATCCAGTTGATGGAAGAATGTACATGGCTCTTGGAAGTTACATCATTATTCTTGATGCTAATTCTTCTCCAAATATCATTGACTTGTTCGAGACTAAAAATTCTACTGCCGGTAATTATGTTACAGATTTAGAAATGGACGTAGCTAATAATCGAATGTTAGTGACTACTTTTGCAGGAGACCTTCTATCCGTTAATTTAGATGACACAAGTTGGAATCCGGATTTACCAGTAGAGCCCTCGGGCGGCGCATGGAGTCAAGTCCATGTTGCCAGTAATGGCGACCTATTTGCTTTCAGTCAATCAGGAATTTTTTCACTGAATTCGGCCGGGACAGGTTGGACCCTTGAACAAGCAAGTGGAACATCAAATTGGCCTTCTGGTGACCCTTGGAACACCCTTGAGCACGGCGGAATTATCTATTCCTCTTTACTTGGAGGCGGCGTTGGCCGATGGGATGTCTCAACAATGACACCGCTATCCCCTTGGAGTACTGCAAATAATTTGCATTCGGATTATATTAGCGATTTCTTAGTTGCTGGAAACCAATTGCTAATTTCTTCATTCGATGCTGGAATTGCACGTAGGGACCTTTCTGGAAATTTCTGGCTTGCCACATGGAATAGTGGCAATTGGTTATCTTCGGATGAAGTAAAGGGAATGACTTTTGTCAATAATCAGATCCAAATCCTGACCGCAGATACGGTTCATGCTTACAACACTAATTCGGGCACTTTTGCAACAGCAACCTCTCTATCTTCAATCGGACAAGTGAAGGAAGGACAAAACATCCTGCATTGGCCAGCATCCGGTTCAAGAAGTCCGATGAATGATACTGTCCTAGTTACCGATGGTAGTGCAGTCCTAGCTATGCTTGAACCAGGAAATACTCCGCTCTATACTGGAGATTTAGTAATTGGAAGTGGACCTAGTTCGGGGGATTTGCAAGATGCTATGCAGTTTAACGGCATTATCTATGTGGGTAGTGATACATATCTTGACAGGTATTCGATAAGTCAAGCAAGATGGCTTTCTCCTGTCGATATGGGTGACACCGTCTCTCAAATTGTTAATGATGGAGTCAATGTCTTAGTTGGAACGCTAGGTAGTGGAATTCACATTGTTGATTCACAAGGTAATGTATTGGATACATGGGATACTACTGATGGCCTTCAATCTGATGAAGTCTCGGGTTTGGATGCCGAAGGTGATTGGGTCGTTGCAATTCACCCACAAGATGGTGCATCTGCATTTAATCAATCCTCGGCAACTTCCATGACTAATTTGAATGAAGGAAATAGTGATCTTGATAGTGATTCGCCAACCGGTATTGCCATCCATAATGGAGTCGCATATATCGGAACGATTGATGATGGCCTCAATCGATATATCATCGCAAATGACACCTTCCTCGGCTCTTGGGTTTCAACTGGAATAAATGATGTTGATTTCGCCCCCGTTGCGATTTATGGTACCAATCCCCAAATTTTGCATATGGGATTATCCGGTTATGGAGTCGCAAGAAAAGATCTCTCGACTGGTGAAATTCTAATCCCTCTTACGGTAACTCCTGATAGAGGAACCCCTAGTGCTACCGAAATACTTCCTAGCACTCAAGTATATGCTTTAGAAGAAAATACTGTTACTGGAGGATTATTCATTGGAACGGGCGATGGTGCAGTAGTATGGAATGGAAATACTGCGACTACGCTTAGCGAGGGAGGAAGTTGGAATGTTCAACCTGCTCAACATTTTGATTTCGCTTTCGACGGATCAACAACATACTCTGCAACAAATATTGGCGTCTGTAAATACAGTCAAACCACAATTCAAGATTGTGTAAATGCCCAGGATGGAATGCCAAATTGGGGAGTATATGCCGTAGGGGTAAACGGCACCACTATCTTCGGAGGTACAACTAGCGGAGTTGGATTAATTGACAAAACCTCATTCACTGTGACTGGAACCTGGGAGGCCGGAGAAGAAACTGAAAACGCATTGGTCGTAGTAATCGATGATGTCGCATATATCGGGCTAGATGGAATCGGAATTGCCAGATATGATATTCCGAACAATAATTGGCTCACTACATGGGATCAGACCAATGTGCTTGACAGTGGAAATGAAGATGTTACTGGGTTAGTTGCTGATATCAGACCGGGCTATCTATGGGTTGGTGGCGGCGATGGTTTCCAACTAATCAATGTCACAAGTGGAACTGAAGCATTCGATATTGAGAAAACCGATTCTTTGTATTCGGGTGATGGAGATCCTTACGATTTGGCAATATATGGCGATACCTTATACTATCATCAGCAATATTCTTCAGATAGTGTATATCGAATTGATATTGCTAATTTCACTGCAAAATCAGAACTTGATGCAGGCGCACAGGTCGATGAAAATGGTGGAGACGTATATGGATTAGAAATCATTGGGGATGTCTTACATGTTTCTGTAGCAAGTGGTCAATGGTGGGATACTGAAGGCAGCGGAGGAATTGGTCTCTACAATATGACTACTGATTCTTGGCAAGCTGAACTTATGCCCGGCGGGTCTGTCGATAGGGTGACTTCTTTCATCTCATCTACAGATACAACATGGGTTTCTTGGGGAGAATCTAAACTCGAAGCTTTTGCACCTAATGGGAGCAAAATAGGGGAATGGGATTCGTTCGATTTCCCTATCCGTGAAATTGTCGAATTTGATGGCGAGATTTTGTTCGCAACCGAGGATGGTGTTGCGCGCTATGATGAAAATACATCTTCCTGGTTAACTACTTGGACGCCCGGATCGGGTTTGCCGAGTTCTGCAGATGATACCGTCTATGAATTATGGACAAATGGTACCGATCTAGTGGTTGGAACTGCTAGGAATCAAGGATGGGGTGGAATTGATGGAGAAATATTGCACCTTGATGCTAGTGGCACCTGGACTGCATGGGATACTGGAACGAATAGTATTCCTAACGGGTATCCTATTGGAATGGAAATGTGCGCTGGTATTTTTCATGTTACAATTACTGCAAATAATGGCGGAGTTGCCCGATTTGATTTAACAAATGGAACAGTTGAAACAACCTGGACATCACAGAGACTCGATGATGGAAATGCTGCTGCTGTTGCATGTGATGATTCGAATAATATTCTCTATATTGGATATAATGATGACGAGGAGCCTATTTCACGTTACGATTACAATAATGCCCAATGGTTATCCTCCCTAACTACTTCATCTCACAACATTCCAAGTGACCCAGTTTGGTGGGGTGCAATGAAATTTGCAGCTGGAAAGTTGGCGATTGGATATGATATTGGAACTCAAGGTAGCAATGTAATTGGCGGAGGTTACGTCATACTTTCAGCAAGTGGCACAACTGTTGGCACAGCAAGTGTGCTTTCAACAGGCTCTGCGGTTTCTTCTATCGATTGGATGGGAAGTAAATGGCTAATTGGGCAGGCTGGAGGCACTTCTGGATATTCCCATGTTGATACTTTAAGTCAATTAGGACAGAATACTATTCACGCTCTTCCAAACTTAGTCAGTGGCCAAGTAACTTCGATGGCGGGTAATCAAACCCACATCTGGGTAGCATCTTCATCTTGGCAAAACACCGGCTCTGGAGTTCTACAGGGTCTAAAACTCTCCAATGGGTCTGTTGAATGGCAAAGGGGTTGGACCATTCCGGCCAATGCTGTTGTTACTGACATACAATTGGTTGGAACCGACCTTTATCTTGCAAGTAACAACCGCGGATTGAGATTACTGGATACGCTAACAGGTAGCCTACAGTCGCTCCCTACTGGAATTCATAATTTCCAAGATGGGCTTGCGCTTGTAGGTGATGATCTATTCATCGGATTGCAAGGATCGGGTACTTCATCTGCAGGAATTCAAGTATTCAATACTACAACCAATGCTTACACTGCAGGAAGACTCCTGGCAGGACTTCCTTCCAATAACGTCAATGGTTTCCTCACTGTCACCTCAAATACACCTGGTGGGCAAGATATGGTTTACATCGCTACCAACAATGGCGTTGGCCGATGGAATGCCACAGGAAACACTTGGGAGACCGCTTGGACCGCTCTCGACGGGTTGCCTATTTCATATGTTGAAGACATCATTGAATTCGATGGAAACATTTGGATGGCTACTCCAAGAGGCCTTTCCATGTATGAAACTTCAACTGATTCATTCACCACCTTCACGCCTGCTGATGGCTTGATGGGTACTTCTTCATGGGCACTTGTAGGAAAGACTACAACTAGCACTACTGGTGGAGTTTCACTAACTCAGCAAAGTCTGTTCATCTCTCATGATGGAGTAGGAACTGATAGACCCGGCATCACTCAAATGAATGCTGGCAATCAAACGGTTATTGCTCAACACCAATTCGATCAATTACCATCTAATACGGTAACTGCTGTTACTTCCGACATATGGGGAGTTCACATTGCAACAGATACTGGGCCTCTAGTACATTGGGTAAGAAGTACTGGGCAATTCAATTCAGGAGCGAATGTTTTCTCCATGGAAGATTGGCCAATTTACAGTATGCGCTCTGATGGTTCATACCTTATCGCTGTAGGGGAAAACGGAGCAACTGTAATACAATCTGGACTAAATGGAAATTCAATAGTTGGACGATATTCTGCTTTTGATTCAACAGGTGGTAGCGTGATTTCTAATTCCTATGTTGTGGTTTCAACTTCGAATGGATTAAAAGTTTGGACGCTTAACACAGGTGATGAATTAGCATCTACAAACTTACGTAGAGCAAATCCGTTATCGGTTGGATTCCAATTACAGTTCCAAGATGTGACTGATTACACCCATCCTGGAATGCAAGTAGCTCTCGTAGATTCTACAAATTCTGTTACACTCAGTGAAGAAGGCACCTCTGGTGCACATGGAATACTAATGCAAAACGCACCTCTCACATTCTCTTCACCGGTAAGCGGTGCGGCGACTTGGGCTAAATTAGTAGACATGAAATGGAATGCTACTGTCAATCTTTCAAATGATCCTACATTCATTACAAGCATGCAATATGCAATTGATAATGGAGTTTTGATGAATGGTACTCGCCATATTAATTTGCAAGTGAACTCGCCTTCAAATGGTAGTATGTGGGTTAGAATGACCTACGACTGGTTCAGAACTGAAACTCCAGTACAGGGTCTATCGCTTTGGGATAGACCAGACGATGGGGGATCGACATTAATGGCAAATTGGACTCTGGTTCACGATGAGGACTTCTCTAGATATCTCGTTTATCTGAATGAAGGCCCTTGGACTTCACAGCCAACAGCTGCAGATCTTCAGCCTCGCGCACCAGATGCATCTGTAAGCCTTCATTCAAGACTACAAACCGAGGTCTCTAACATAGATGGACAACCACTTCAAGACGGTGTTGAATATTGGGCTGTAGTTGTTGTAGAGTACAACGATGGAAGATTTGGAATGCCTTCTACGCCATTTGGCCCAGCGACTCCTACCGATGAGGTTCCAACGCCCCCTGTTTGGGCGACTGCCGTATCTGGGGACCAATTTGTTGCCGTTGATGGCGAAGTATTTGCTGAATGGGCTCGTTGTGCCGCATTAGATTTGGCAAGTACGCGTGTCTATGCCTCCACAATTGCAATTAGCGATGCTCTTGGATTGAGCGTACATACAGAAATTCTACCACAGGTAGGTAATGTTAGTACTCTTACTCTCGAAGCTGGTAAACCGCATTGGCTTGCTTTCACCTGTGTTGATGAATCCGGACAAGAGGATTTGATGAATGCTACAGTAATCGGGCCAGTGGTTCCTACTGGTGGTGTTGACGATGGTGTTCCGCCACCAAAACTCACTGGTGTTTGGGCAGAAGATGTCCCTGCTGATGATGGTGGAAGAGTACAAATTGGTTGGGATAATTCAATCGCTAGTGATTGTGCTTATGTTGTAGTATACATGATGCCAGCGAACCCTGATTGGGCGCAATCATTCCTTCCTTCAAATGTTGATGGAATGGAAGAAGCAGCAATCGTTCCAGATTGTGAAACAAATATGACAATTATAGATTCCATCGGTGAAACTCAATTAATCGATGGTCAAGCATATTGGATTGGCGCTGTTGCTTATGACAAATGGCTGAACGGTGATACTGGAGATGTCACTATCCTAGAAGTGACGCCCTATGTTAACAACATAGATGGGGCAATGGAACCTGAAAGAATCAGTGAATTGAACGCATGGGATCACCCTGATGATGATGGAACTGCTATCGATATATCATGGGCTCCATCTGAAGTCGATGATTTCGATTACTACGTAATCTGGGTTTCCGAATATCCTTTGTATGATTTATCGGAATTCTGGTTAGAAGCTGGAACTGAACCTGGAATTTGTGGTTGTATAGTAATGGATAAGCAATGGATTGATACCACAAAAAGTCCAATCGAATTGACATTGAATACTGCGCTATATGGTGGAACTGATCTTTCATCATCACTACCAGATCAAATAATGCCTGATGTGGAGTTATATGTTGCAATTACAGTACATGATATCAAAGGAAATGTACACTTAGATAATCTCAATAATGCATTGGTCACTCCGATAGACAACTTAGCAGACACTACTCCGCCTGCTCGTCTTGAAGATATTAATCTCTATGATATGCCTAATGATGACGGTACTGCCGTTCAACTAGAATTCGAATTGTCGGATGCTAGTGATATTGCATACTACGAAGTTTATGCTGCAGCATTCTCATTCACATCAGTAGGCCCTGACGGTAATGGTCCAGAGTCTGGTACAGTCATTGATAGGTTACCTGATTTGCCTTTAACTATCGAAATATTGGCTTACGATGCTCTAGTCATTCCAAATTTACCAGTTACCGTAGCAGTTGTTGCTGTGGATTCATCTGGAAATGCATATAGAGATAATCTTGTAACTTCTACTGCAATTGCTATTGATGATGGTGTTCGCGATAAGGGCGCCTATCTTCCTGATATTGAAGGTTTAGAGTTGCAATGGATTGACGATTCACTACTCGCTTCTTGGGACCATAGTACGGATCCAAGTGTCCGCTCATATGTTGTATTCATTTCAGATAGTGAATTTAGTGAAGTGGCAGATGCCACAATGGTTGGCGAAATTAGTACTTCCAAAACTTTGTTAATCACTCCAGATACTTTCCCTGCTCTAAGTAATGAAAGCGCTTGGTGGGTTGGAGTTGCAGCTAAAGATAGTGAAGTCAATCGAGAAATTATAGATTCTACCAAGATTGAACCTATTGGGTCTTCAGGCAATGGAGACGCTGATGATGGCGGAGATGGTGATGATTCGTCAACGAACTTGGGTGAATTGTTATCCACTGACAATCTAATTCTAGCAGGATTGGTTTTGATTACAGTAATTTTACTTGTTCTTGTGTTTAGAGGACGAGGTGGGAAATCCGGTGGCAGTAAAGATTGGGAATTACAAGAAGCAACATGGGGAATCCAAGCACGCGATGGCTGGGATGACACCGGTAGCTTTGGTGGCCAAGTAGCCGCACCAGTTTCTCCACCACCTGCAATTAAACCTGCTCAACAAAATGACATCTATGCCGCAGCACAGCGTATTCAGGAGCCAACACAGCCAGTTCAACAACAACAATCTCAACGCTGGAGTCAGCCTGCCCAGCAACAGCAACCAGCGCAAGGAGGAATAGACACCTCCTTCTTGGATGACTTGTTGTGATGGCGTGATGGAGGGTCCAAAGAGCGCGGTGTTCACCACCGTCAGAGCAAGAGATGGGCATCTATTCCATCTCGATATGCATTTGAGTCGTCTCGCCAGACATGCCGCTATACTAGGAATTATAGTTCCAGAAATTGTCATTCCCGAAGGATTAGATGGTTTGATTAATATCAATGTCAATTCTAATGGTGTAGATTTCAATTCTAAACCGTTCTATCAAGAGATCCATATGGATGCTGAAGGGATAACCGTGCCCGCTCCAAGATGGAGTAGGAAAGTAATGGGAACTAAACATGGTGATTGGGATCCTTATCGTGAAATCACAACAGAGGTTTTGAAGAATGGGGCCGATGTTGCTCTTTTGGTGCATGATTTTTGCATTATTGATGGTGACCGTGTTATGCCATTGGTTCTAGATCATGATGGTGTTGTTTGGATAAGTGATTCAACATTAGGCGGGGTCGATTCGGTAACCTTCGAAATTTGTAAATCGGCGATTAAGGATGCTGGTTTTGTAATTAGTCAAGGACGTTTGAATGAGAGAATTGTGGCCCGCGCAAAGGAATTTATTCTACTTGGAACAGGAATGGGGGCCGCTAGGTTAACCGTACTGGATGACGTTGATATCGGAGATGGAACAAATACTCTGCAACAGATTTGTATTTCTGCTCTAGGAGAGGATTGGGAATGATTGACCGTCTAATTTCCTCACAGGGTGAAGATAGAATTCTTCTTCTTTCAGGAGGTCCGAAATCCCATTTAGCGACTCGAAGTATGTTTGCAAAGGGTATGAAAACACGTCTTGTAATTACTCAGCCCAATATAAATCCCCAAGAAAATCACTCACCCCTCAATGGAGAAACTATTGTTTCAACCGTCAAAAGTCCAATGGAAGGGACGATTCAATCAAAAACAGAAAACGGTTGGATCGTGAAACAAATTGTTAACTCGATGACACTAGAATCAATGCTCAGGGCCCTGAAACCCCATACGCCAAAAGGGGCGGTTTGGGCTGGAGCACTGTCCTACGATTTGGTCCAATGGACTCAGCCAATCAAGTTGCAATTTCCACCGATTCAGGGTGAAATACTAGCAATACTATGGTTGGTTGAAGAATGGGAAATGGATGAGGTAATCAACCCTAAACTCTCAGAACCGATTAGAGTTGATGGTGAAGTTTCATCCCATAGTGATGATGAACATGCGGCAATTGTGATGAAAATAAAGGATTCAATTACCGCTGGTGAACTTTACCAATTGAATTTTGGTAGAACTTGGCAAGGGCCATTACAAGAAGACCCCTCTGTAATATTCCATAGATTGGCAACACACAATCCTGCGCCTTTTAGTGGGTATATTGAAGCTGCAGATTTGGGATTAGCCCTGGCATCCTCCTCCCCTGAGATTTTAGTTGAGACAAAAGATGGTTTGGCGATGACTGCGCCCATTAAAGGAACTCGTCCCCGAGGTTCTGATTCGGACCAAGAATCGCTACTTAGGAGAGATTTGGTTCATGATAGAAAAGAACGAGCAGAGCATCGAATGTTAGTAGACTTAGAACGGAATGACTTGGGTATTGTTACTAAACCAGGAAGTGTTAAACAAACTCGGTTTGATGTTGAAGCATATGCAAATGTACAACATTTGGTATCCCAAGTTACGGGAGAGTTAGCAGACGACAAAGATGGCATTGATGCATTACAGGCTCTTTTCCCAGGGGGCAGTATTACCGGATGCCCCAAGACTGTAGTCTGTGCAGCAATTGATGAACTCGAACAAAAACCGAGGTCTTTCTGGACTGGGTCGATGGGTTGGGTCGATGTACACAGCGGAGATTCAACTTGGAATATCATGATCAGGACGCTCGAAGCAAGGTACTCCACAAACGGATGGAAGGGGACTGTGGTTGCAGGAGGTGGAATCACTATCGAAAGTAATCCAGAAGCTGAAGTGGCTGAAGCAATATGGAAAGCCGCTGCTTTACGTCGTGCTTGTGGATGGCTAAATTCAGA
>Ga0315320_10005227_pt1 | contig 10631 bp, 9 predicted proteins | sample M140m21515metaG_FD_203458 | JGI IMG/M metagenome (GOLD analysis project Ga0315320, IMG submission 203458) | Ammonia-oxidizing marine archaeal communities from Monterey Bay, California, United States - M1 40m 21515 | ecosystem: Environmental > Aquatic > Marine > Coastal | place: USA: California...
CATTCGAGGACCGTGGCGGCGAACGCCTGACACTGCGCCCAGAAAATACCGCTGGCGTCATGCGGGCCTATATTTCGGCTAAGCTGCAAAACGCACTGCCGCTGAAGTATTTCTACTCCGGCCCCATGTTCCGCTATGAACGGCCGCAAAAGGGTCGCCAGCGCCAGTTCTACCAGATCGGCATCGAGCTGTTCGGCGTTCCTGGCCCGGCTGCCGATGTAGAAGTGATTGCACTTGGCGCTCAAGTGCTGGCCGCGCTCAACATGCTCGACCAGACGGTTCTGCACCTGAATACCCTTGGGGACACGCCGAGCCGCGACGCGTACCGTGCTGCCCTGATTGAATATTTCTCTGGCCATAAAGAGCAGCTATCCGAAGACAGCCTGGGACGGTTGGAAAAGAACCCGTTGCGTATCCTCGATTCTAAGAACAAGAGCGACCGCGCCGTTGTGGAAGCGGCCCCCGTGTTCGACGATTACCTGACCAGCGAAGCCGCAGATTTCTTCGCTGAAGTGCGCCAGGGCCTGGATGATTTGGGCATCGCCTATATCCGCGACCCGCGCTTGGTGCGCGGCCTGGACTATTACTGCCACACAGCATTTGAGTTCGTGACGGACGCGTTGGGTGCCCAGGGCACTGTCATTGGCGGCGGTCGATATGATGGGCTGGCGGAGATCATGGGCGGACCTGCGACTCCGGGCGTTGGCTGGGCTGGCGGCATCGAACGCTTGGCAATGCTGGCTGACCAGACCATGGACCAGCTGGCCGCCCGGCGCCCTGTAGCCCTCGCACCCATTGGGGATGCTGCAGATCGGCGACTCCAGAAATTAGCTTTTGAGTTGCGCGGTGCCGGTATCGCGACCGATATTGGGTACTCCGGCAATCTGAAGCGCCGCATGGCGCGCGCTGCCAAAGTAAACGCTCATGTCGCTGTCATCCTTGGTGATGATGAGTTGGAAAAAGGCGTGGCCACACTCCGCGATATGGAATCCGGTGAACAGCAGGAAATCCCGCTTGATGGGATCGGGGCAGCACTGGCGGCCCGGTCATGAGCTTTGACGAAAAGCTTCAGCAAGTCCTTGAACGGGTCGATGAGCTTTCGTCCCGCATGGCGAGTGAAACATTCGACGCAGACGATTTCGCCAATCTCAGCCGTGAATATAGTGAGCTTGAGCCCGTCGCGGAGGCCGTGCGTGCGCTGATGGCCCGCAAGGAGGAATTGGCTGGCCTTGGCGAAATCCTGCATGATCCCGACTCCGACAAAGAAATGCGAGATCTGGCGGCGATGGAGCAATCGGAGCTTGCAACGCAGATTACGGCTGCGGAACACGACGTGCGAATAGCGCTCCTGCCAAAGGATGTCGACGATGAACGGAACGCTATTCTTGAAGTCCGCCCAGGCACCGGCGGTGATGAAGCCGCACTTTTTGCCAGCGAACTGTTTCGCATGTATCAGCGCTATGCCGAAAGTGTCGGCTGGAAGTTCGAAACGCTGTCCTTCGGCGAAACGGAGCTTGGCGGCCTGAAAGAAGGCATCGCGGAAATTGGCGGCCGTGGCGTATTCGCCAAGCTGAAATTCGAATCGGGCGGCCATCGCGTGCAGCGCGTGCCGATGACGGAAACCGGTGGGCGAATCCACACTTCCGCGGCGACCGTAGCCGTTCTGCCCGAAGCCCAGGAGGTCGATATTCAAATTGAGGCTCAAGACCTCCGTGTAGATACTTTCCGCGCGCAGGGTGCTGGCGGACAGCACGTCAACACGACCGACTCGGCTGTGCGCATAACCCATATTCCAACGGGCACCGTCGTCAGTCAGCAGGATGAGAAGTCTCAACATAAGAATCGTGCCAAAGCGATGACCATCCTCCGCTCACGCCTCTATGAGGCCGAGCGCGAACGCCAAGCCAATGAACGCGCTGCAAACCGACGCAGCCAGGTTGGATCTGGCGACCGATCCGAACGGGTGCGTACCTATAATTTCCCGCAAGGCCGCGTCACGGATCATCGGATCAACCTGACACTCTATAAGATTGACCAGATCATCACTGGTCCTGGCCTTTCTGAGGTCATCGATGCACTGGTTGCTGAAGATCAGGCCACCCGCCTCGCAGATATGGACTGATGCCGGAACAGACGCTGGCCGGCGATTGGCTCCGCAGCGCCGCCGTAGCCCTGCATAGCGCAGAGGTACCGCGCGCCATGGCGGAGGCCAGGGCGCTGCTGGCAAGTGCTACTGGCGAGACGGCATCATTCCTGTTCGCACACCCGGAACGCGTTTTAACACCCTCAGAACACTCCCTAGCCGATGCGATCCTCAATCAACGGATCAACGGCGCGCCGATTGGGCGTATTTTGGGTGTCAAAGAATTCTGGAGCTTGCCGTTCCTGCTCTCCGATGACACGCTAGAGCCGCGCCCGGATACAGAAACTATTGTGCAGGCAGCGCTCGACCACGCGCCCTCTACTCAGCCAACTGTATTGGATCTTGGGACAGGCACAGGCTGCATTCTGCTAGCCGTTCTGCATGATCTCCCCGGCGCGACCGGCATTGGCACGGATCGTAGTAGGGGTGCCCTAAAAACCGCCCGCGCCAACGCAGCAGCTCTCAGCCTTGATGGCCGGGCGATGTTCATGGCCGGTGATTGGGGGGCCGCACTCATGCCAGAGTCGATGAATCTCATACTCTCCAACCCGCCATATGTAGCGACCAAGCATGGCCCGACGCCAGATTTTGCGACGGCCAAGCACGATCCAGAATTGGCGCTATATGCGGGCGCGGACGGACTGAACGCTTATCGCGCCATTCTGCCAGACCTACCGCGACTGCTTGCACCTGGTGGTGTTGCGGTGCTCGAAATCGGCATTAATCAGATGCCAGAAGTCCGTGCGCTTGGCGAACAGGCGGGGCTGGAATGGGTCGAAGCACGTTCAGACCTCGCCGACATTCCCCGTGCGTTGATCTTTCGCGGGCTAGGCCATAAATAAAAGTCTTGGCAACGCCTCGATTTTAGGGCTAATTAGTTGTGCATTGGTCAAAGCATCCAGGCTTCCGGTGCAGTCGACCCGTTGCACAGAATTGATTCCTTCGCTGCTTCAGGCTTTTGTCTGCAGTAGAAAAGGGGGTCGGTTCGCGTTTGCGACTATCCCCGCCAACCAATGCGGAAAATCAACATGAATCAGCGTCGTTCCCGTGGTCGGAACAATAACAATAGCGGCAATAATAATTCTGGCGGCAATCGCGGCGGGCGTCCTAGCCAGCGCAACCAGTCGTTCGACAGCAATGGCCCAGAAGGCCGGGTGCGCGGTTCTGCGACCCAAGTGCTGGAGCGCTACCTCGCCCAAGCACGGGACGCACAGACTGCTGGCGACGGTGTCCTCGCGGAAAATCTGTTTCAGCACGCCGAACATTATTACCGTGTTTTGAGCGCCCATACCGCCCAGGCTGAACAGCAGCAGCGTGAACGCGCGCAATACGAAGAGCGCCGCGGCAGTCGAAATCAGGGTGACAGTGATAAGACCGAGTCAGGTGATCACGACCAAGGCCGTGAGCAGAACAGAGACCATGCCAGGGACCAGGGTCGAGATCAAAATCGTGACCAGAACCAGGATGGCCGAGGCCGTGACGAGCAGGGTCGGGCACCACGGGCTTCAGAGCCAGTCGCTGCCAAAAGCGCAGATGACAAACCGGCTGACGATTTGCCGAGTGTTGAAGCCGAAGTTCAGGCAAAGCCGGAACAGCAACAGACAGCGGAAACGTCAGCAGTTGAGACGGAAGAGACACCGCCACCAGCGCTGCGCCGTCGCCGTGTGCCGCGGGCGAAACCAGCATCGGCAGAACCCGCTGAATCCGCTCAAGCCGACAATGGCATTGACGCTGCTTTCTTGAAAGCAGAACCCAAACCACGCCGTCGCCGTAAGCCCGAAGCAGAAGCAGACGCAGCAGATTGACGCACAACCCGCCGAAGACGGCAGAATCTCACGCCAAAACCCTTGACTTTTATGGCTTTGAGCCATATCAACCGCGGATTGTGAGTTCAACAGACATGCACCGTGAGACGATAAATGGCCAACAGCAAACAAGCTGAAAAACGCATTCGCCAAACCAACCGGCAGACGGCTGTCAATCGTATGCGGGTGAGTCGCTACCGCACCTACGTGAAGAAAGTCGAGTCGGCGCTTGAAGCGGGCGACAAGTCGAACGCCCAAACGGCACTTAAACAAGCGCAGCCGATCATGCACGGCGCGGTCACCAAAGGCATTATGCACCGTAACACGGTGAACCGTAAGCTTTCTCGGCTAGCCAAACGCGTTAACGCAATGGCATAGCTGCCGTTTCAAATTGCGACTTTTAAAACGCCGGGGCATGCCCCGGCGTTTTTGCTTTCAGGCAAGGCTCGGAACTTTTCCACAGATTAAAGGGCTTAGCGCGAATCCCGCAGCGGCATTCAGAGTCAAGCTTAGAATTTGCCTGAATCGTGATTCTACTCGTTGCAACCATCCACTATCCTGGCTAGTCTAATTGTACTTCGGGTGAAGCCGGCGCAGTAAAAAGAAAGAAACGATGCGAACAACTAGGGTCAAAACGAATTGTTTACCTGCAAGGCGACGTTTCGTGTAAAGCATTCAACTCGCCAAAATGAGTAACAATATTGTTTCCTAAGTTACCGAGAAAATATCAAATGCTAATGACCTGTGTTTTTAGCGAAATGCTAATGGTGGCAGCAAATTCGGGGGCGATTTTACAATGACTGAGGCTTATGCTGGTGACTTGACGCCAGCGCAGGCGTGGGAATTGTTGGGCCGGGTTGGCCATGCTGTTCTTGTAGACGTGCGCACACAAGCAGAATGGCAATTTGTTGGATTACCTGACGTCAGCGACCATGGTCGTGACACAGCACTTATAGCTTGGCAGGTTTATCCCAATATGAATATCAGCCCTGGGTTTGTGGATAGATTAGCCGAAGCTGCGCCTGATAAGACTGCGCCGGTCATGTTTCTCTGCCGGTCAGGCGTCCGTTCCCAGGCGGCGGCGGCGGCGGCCACGGCCGCAGGCTATGCTAAGGCCTATAATATTTTGGAAGGTTTCGAAGGCGGCCCAAACGCCGATCAGCAACGCGGTAAAGTTGGCGGCTGGAAGGTCGCTGGCCTGCCCTGGCGGCAAGGATAACGGCGATGGCGAGTCTTGAAGAACGCAGAAATGCTGAATGGGCCCGTATTCGCGGTCGTCTTCGCGCGGAATTTGGCGATGGTGTGTTCCGCAGCTGGCTCCGCCCGCTGACCCTCACCGCTGTTGATGACGCGTCCGTCACCATGAGCGTTCCAACCCGATTCGTTCGGGACCGCGTGAATACTCTCTATGGCGATCGCCTGCGTGAGCTTTGGCGTGCCGAAGACGATGCGATCACCGGCATTGATATTGATGTTTCGCCAGAAACTGCAGGCCGTAAACCAAGCTTGGTCACAGCGCCACCGCCTGAGCCGGAAGACGTTGACGACTCGGCGGAAAAGCTGATGAATCACAGCTGGTCAGATGGCGTAGCATCCCCATTGGACCCGCGTCTATCGTTTGACAACTTCGTGGTTGGCAAGCCGAATGAATTCGCTTTCGCCGCTTGCAAACGCGCAGCGGAAACAGAGAAACCTGCGTTCAACCCGCTGTTCCTTTATGGCGGCGTCGGCCTCGGCAAGACCCATCTCATGCACGCGACAGCGCTTGAGATGCGCCGGAAATTTCCTGAGAAACGCATCCTTTTCCTTACGGCTGAGAAATTTCTCTATCAGTTCATCCGCGCCCTGCGCGCGCGGGAGACTGTGGCGTTCAAAGAGCTGTTCCGCTCTGTCGATGTGCTGATGGTTGACGATGTGCAGTTCTTATGTGGCCGCGATGCGACCCAGGAAGAGTTCTTCCACACCTTCAATGCGTTGGTGGACCAGGGCGCTCAGGTTATTATCTCGGCGGATAAATCCCCAAATGACCTGGACGGCCTTGAAGAGCGGGTCAAATCCCGGCTTGGTTGGGGGTTGGTGGCGGAAATGAACCCCACCAATTATGAGCTCCGCCTATCGATTCTCCAGGCAAAAGCTGAGGCGATTAATTTTGACGTCAATCAGAAGGTTCTGGAGTTCGTCGCCCAACGGATCACTTCCAATGTTCGTGAGCTTGAAGGCGCACTGACCCGCCTTGCTGCTCATGCCCAATTGGTTGGCCGTGAGATCACAATCGAGTCGGCAAACGACGCGCTGCATGATTTACTCCGCGCCAATGAACGCCGGGTAACGATTGAAGATATTCAGAAAACCGTTGCTGAGCACTTCAACATCAAGCTGGCAGATATGAGCTCACCTCGCCGCGCCCGGGCCGTGGCCCGTCCACGCCAGGTGGCGATGTATCTATCGAAGCACCTGACCTCGCGCTCCCTGCCAGAAATTGGCCGGAAGTTCGGCGGGCGGGACCATACGACCGTGATGCATGCGATTCGCAAGATCGATGAGCTAACGGCGGACGATCAGACCCTAGCTGAGGATCTTCGCCTGCTCCGTAGAGGCCTTGAATCCTAAAGAGGCCTTGATTTCTAAAATCGGGTCACGCGGCCAGCTTTAGGATATCAACCACTTGATCCGCGCTTGTTATTGGGCGTGGATTGGTATGAGTCCAGCGGTCGTGCATAGAAAGCTCAGCAGCGCGCTCAAATTGGTCCGGCGTTACGCCAACCGCGCTTAGGCTGCGCGGCATGCCTAGACCTTCGATGAAGTCATGCAGCACATCTGCCGCATTCCGGCCTGGCGCGCCCATGGCGATAGACACCAAATTCTGCCGATTCCCGTGATCCGCTGGTTTGTTCCAGCGCATGACAGCCGGGAGTGTCACGCAGGATGTATGCCCGTGCGCCACGCCGAATGAGCCGCCAAGAATATGCCCGATTGCATGGCTCGCACCCTTGGGCACGCCGGCCTGTGTGCTGGCCATGGAAAGCCACGCGCCCATCTGGCAATCCATCCTGGCCGCCACATCGCTTGCATCGCGCATGACCCGTGGTAGCGCTTCGGCGAACAGGGCCAAGCCGTGCAAGGATTGTGCATCTGAATAAGCGTTTGCAAATCTCGAACAGATCGCCTCAACACAATGATCAACGGCGCGCACTCCGGTGGATAGCCAGAGCCATTCAGGCGTTGCCAGCGTCAAAGCCGGGTCGAGTATGACTTCGGACGGCGCGCAGCCAAGTGAGCGGATGGCCTGCTTCACGCCAATGCGCGGATCGCTGACGCCCGCAAGCGGGTTGTATTCACCGGCGGAAAGTGTCGTTGGGCAGCAGACAAGCGGGATATTAGGGCTGCGGTATTTCGGCGAGCTGGTCGTGCCGTCCGCCGCAGTCTGCATGATATAAGGATCAAAATCGGGAATTTCCGTCAGATTATGCTCTAGAGCTAAGGTCACGGCCTTTGCACCGTCCGTGATTGATCCACCGCCGACAGTCGCAATCATATCTGCGCCTGCTTCCCTGGCACCATGGGCCGCCGCCAATACGGCGTCTCTCGGCGTGTGGGATGGCATGCCGGAATACATGCCCGCATAGCGCTGACCAAGGCCTTCTCTGATCGCCGATATCTCTGGACCACGCTCGACAAGGCTTTGGCTGGCCATGATGAAGACCCGGCTGGCACCTGCGCGTTCCGCTGCGGCCGGCAGCGCGGTTGCGGCTGCTTCGCCATAGGTCACCTTGGCCAGCCGTGAGAATGTAATGGCACCAGAAAGCATCAGCCTGTCCTTTAAAAACTTATGAAGCTGGATCATCAACCGCCCAGCCGTAGCGGGCAAGCGCGAGTATGGTCTAGGCTTTCGGGAATTGACCCTGATGGAGACCAACCATGCGCTATGGCTTTTACCTGCCGACCCGTGGCCCCCTTGCTAATCGCAGCGACCTGTCCGCTATTCTAGACACAGCCGAAAAGGTCGGGTTCGCCTCTACCATGGTAGCCGATCACATCATCCTGCCGACCAAAATCGACTCGCCATATCCCTACACTGTCAAAGGCAACTTCCTCAGCCAAGGTGAGTGTTTTGAGCAATTGGCGCTGATGTCCTTTGTTGCCGCCCGCACGGAAACCATGCGCATTGTCTCCAGCGTTATGATCGTCCCGCACCGCAATCCCGTATTCAACGCGAAGTCATTGGCGACTATCGACGTCCTGTCCGAAGGCCGGGTTACGGTTGGCATCGGCGTTGGCTGGATGGAGGAGGAGTTTAAGGCGCTCGACACGGCATGTTTCAAAGATAGAGGCGGTGTCACCGACGAGTATGTCAATATTTTCCGCAAACTCTGGACCGGCAAGCCGGTCTCCTACCAAGGTGAATATTACAGCTTTGACGAGGTGATCTGTGAGCCGGTTCCTGTCCAACAGCCAGGCCCACCGATTTGGATTGGCGGACATTCCAACCCAGCGCTTCGCCGCGTTGCAAAACTGGGGGATGGCTGGCATCCCGTCGGTGCCACCGCCGCATCCCCGCTGCCGCCGGCTGAAATGCGCGAGAAGCTGGACAAAATCAAAGGCATGATGGATGCCAATGGCCGCGATTTCTCCAAACTGGAAATCAGCTATAAAGCGCCAATCTATGACGGCGGCGTACCGCCTGAAGGCGAAGATCGCCGGTTGTTCACTGGCGGCAAGGATGCAGCGCTCTCGGACATCGCTGAATTTGAGGCGCTTGGCGTTGATGAGTTGGTGTTCGATTTCCGCGCGGATACAATTTCAGAAGCGCTCGAGCGAATGCAGCAGTTCGGCGAAGACATCATCAACGCTTAGGCTCATTTCCCATCAGCCAATGGATGTTTCTCCAGTACAAGCGCTTTCAGGCGTTTGTCCAATACGTGGGTATAGATCTCAGTCGTAGACAGATCCGCATGGCCAAGCAGCTCCTGAACCGTGCGGATATCGGCACCGTTGGCCAGCAGGTGCGTTGCGAATGCATGGCGGAGGACGTGGGGCGAAACACGGGTGGGGTCAATTCCAGCTCTGATCGCCAGTTCATCCAACATCTGGCCAATCCGGCGGCGGGATAAACGCCCCTCTTTGCCAGACGACGGAAATAGCCAGCGGCTGTCATTCACTTTCGGCGCAAAGCTCTGTCTGTCCGGAGCATAGGCGTTGAGTGCGCGAACGGCAGCACCCCCCAATGGCACAAGCCTATCCTTACCGCCTTTGCCGGTAACGATCAGCGCGCCCTCCGCCTTCAGTGCGGTCACCGGCAGCGCCGCCAATTCAGATACGCGCAAACCCGTCGCATAGAGCATTTCGACAATCGCCAGCAGGCGGCGGCCATGGCGATCATCCGCCTGATTGGCGGCATCCAGCAGGGCTTCAACCTCGTCTTCTGTCAAATGTTTCGGCAAGGCGCGGCCTGGCTTTGGGCCTTCTATCGCTGCGGTTGGATCATCACCGCGAAGGCCTTCGTTAAGCAAAAACTGAAAGTATTGCCGCAGTGCTGAAAGCCGCCGCGCAGATGTCGCCCAACTGAGGCCACTCGCGGCCAGTGTCGCGAGATACCGGTTCAAGGCATCAGGACGGGCTTCATCTAGGGATACAGGCGCCAAGCCCGCCGCTGCATCCAACAGATCACGCCGGTATGCGGCAAGGGTGTTTTGGGCCGCACCGCGCTCCGCCGCCAGCATTTCTAGAAAAGCGTCAAGATGGGGAACACTCAAAGATCGCCCTCGACTGCAGCCTCCAATGCTAAGAAACGTGCGTCCTCAAAGAGCCCGACCGCCGAAAGTGCCTGTGCTGCTGCCGCCAATCGGTGGGCGCGGTCTCCGGCTGTATTAACCTCGACCAGATGCAGCGCCCACAAAACTGTTTCGCCGATGCGCTTGTCTGCAGCGGCATTCTGCAACGGCAGGATTTCCAAGGCTGACAGCCCACTGCTCATTGTATAGGCCTGGGCCGCACCCGCTAGCGATAAAGGTACAGGCAGGCCGACGGCGCTACGAAGCTTGGCCATCAGCGCCGCTTTGCTTGGCGCAGAAGCCATTTTCTGTCCATTGATTGCCGCGATCCAGAGAACCGCGCGTGGGCCGTCGAACGGTCGCATATCCTGGCCTTCCGCCAAGCTGATCAGTGCTGCAAGGCGGGCTGCGGCATACATGGCACCAGGAACTTTTCCCGCAACGTCCAATGACCACAGCCAGTTCAGCGCAGCTTTAGGCTCACCAGCTGTGAGTAGGCCGCGCCCAATTCGAAGCGCAATATCCGGCCCATTGGCCAGCGCCAGCAAGTCGCGCAACATTGGCTGAGCCAGTTCAGACGCAGCACTATATCCGCCGTCAGTCTTGCCTGCGAGCAACAGGCGCGCCAAAGCGATGGTTCTGTCCGGACCATCATTCGCCGCTGCCGCAGCCGCATAATGACGAGCAACGCTGCCGCCCGGCGCATCGGCACCAAGGGCGAAGAATAGCTGGCGCGATTGTTCATAGTTGCCAATGCCAGCGCGAAGTGCCCGCCACGCCGCCTCAATGCGAAGCGCCGCTGAGGCGGATGGGTCCGCTGCGATCATTTGCTCTTTAGCAACCTGAAGGCGGGCAATATCGGCAGGCGTTGTGTCCAATGGCGGCAGTACTGGCGGCGGTACGCTCAGTGCG
>Ga0315320_10005231_pt1 | contig 10630 bp, 5 predicted proteins | sample M140m21515metaG_FD_203458 | JGI IMG/M metagenome (GOLD analysis project Ga0315320, IMG submission 203458) | Ammonia-oxidizing marine archaeal communities from Monterey Bay, California, United States - M1 40m 21515 | ecosystem: Environmental > Aquatic > Marine > Coastal | place: USA: California...
TTCGAGCTATTGCTATTCTCTGTATGGTTCAGGTCCATACTGCTGCGATAGTACCTCCTGAAGGAATTTCGGTTGGTCATCCAATCGCATTTGTTTCTGCAGCAATAGGGGGGATGGCAGCACCAATGTTTGTTACTATTTCAGGATGGGGGATATATCGTAGTGCTATCAGAAGAAGAACATTAGCAGATAATGGTATTTTTTCTTGGTTTTATTGGGTTATACCGCGTATCACAATTCTAACTATTTGTCAATTACTGGTTAACTCAGCGTTATCAATAGACAGAGGGGGCAGATTTGATTGGATGACTCCGGGAGTTCTGACATTATTGGCACTAGCGTCTCTAATAGGGCCTTTGATAATATATTTAACAAAGAAACAACGATTTTCTATGATGCTAATATTTATGATCTCACCTCTAATTATTGGTAATCTTAATGGAACTGATTTTTATTGGAGTGAGAGGGTATCGTCTATTGGAATTGAAGGATGGATTGAGAGACTTATATTAAATGGTACATATCCAGCATTACCATGGTTATCATTCATATTTTTAGGAAGTTTATTAGAAGGAGATAAAGAAAACTCAGATAATCAAAATATGATAATTAAGATAGGTCTATTCGTGATTGTAATAAGTATGATTTATTCATTCTATGAAAAAATACCATGGGCTCTTACAGAAGGTAATGCAACGCTAACCTTTTTCCCAGCAAATACCATGTTTATCCTCACTTCCGGCATATTCGTAGTAATAATATTCAGAATTTTAGAAGGTAGAGAAACATCAGGGGGGGAGCCTTTTGGAGGAGAAAGAATCAACTGGTTAGAACCCGCTGGAAGATTATCTCTAACGATATATGTAGCGCACTTTATTTTACTAGGAATTATTGCAAATGAAATGCAGAATCAACCCCGATTAGAAATCTACACTGCATTTTTATTGACAATCTTACATACATCCATATGGATTCCTTTGTCTATATGGCATGAGAAATATATCCCTAAAATTTCTTTTGAAGAATTACTTAGGAAGTTCAGTTAATACTGGTAGTCCAACTTATTGGGCCAAACCAAACGCTGTTTTCTCCATTAGATGCTTGGATTCTTCCATGATAAGTAGTGCCGCTTGATAAATCTGAAATTGTTGTCGAAAAGTTTCCGACAAAAGTATCTCCTAGATCATTATTAAAATTCCAACCTGAAACCTGATTACCCATATCACTAATACCATAATAAAAGGTCAATGAAGTATCAGTTCCATTATCGTATGTTTCCCAGGAAATATCTACTGAGTTTGAGGTTTCATTGTCCGGTACAATATCTCTAATTATTGCATCATAATAGAAAAACTCCTCTCTAAGTGGGTCATCAACCCAAACTGGGTAATGAGAGAGTGAGTTGAATGTCTGTTGTGTTAATGGAAAACCCCAAGCTGAATGATACGGTGCTAAATTATATCCTGTAGAATTAGAAAGATGGAGTACCCATGCATTGAACTCCTCATCATCGGTAGAAGGCACTTCTGCAGAGGAGAGGGTGTAATAGACAGATAATGCCTCTGTAATAGGGTCCCAGCCCCATTCCTCTTTAATCAGAATATATGTGTCTAAAGCTGTCCAAACTGACCAATTTGAGATATTAGAACCATCAGCAAAGTAAGACTCCATTCGCTCGTCTCTTTGTTCAGGGTCTACTGCGTTGTGACCCTCTATTCCAACCAAATCTTCCATCAAATATACGCTAGCGAAGTTACATCCTGTTTCAGTAGTTCCCGGGAGTGTTGATGGCATCCACTGATGGTTATGACCTAACTCATGGAACATCCCCCAATCTCCATTTTCACTCATTTCTGTATGATTAACAACCTCTGAAACACTTAGATCATGTGCCATAAAGGGATAACCGGAATGCATCCAACCAACTGAAATTTGAGCGTCAAAAACAGCTCTTTCTACCCTAGGCCATGGCTCAAAACCATACAATTCGTGCTCCATATTCAAAGCACTATCCCACCAATTCATCAATTGACTGGGATTATCCAATTCACGTATTTCAGAACTGGGAACTGTCATAATAAAGTTGTTTGAGACTAATTCAGCCCATGGAGCAGGATTATTTTTTTCTGAATAAATCCATTCGAAATCAGAGGTATCGCCTAATACAAACATTGGTGCTCTTATTGCTCCAGAGATAGTCAAATTAATTTCGCCATATTCTGAACCTGCGGGGATATAGACATAAATAGGACCTCCAAAGGCATTGGCAACCTCTGTCAAAGTATTTTCTACAGACCATGTAGTAAATATTCTAGAATGACGTTTAATAATATCTTTACTCCAAAGACTATCAGTATGAGCACCAATTAAAATTGAAAATCCTAAATTAGAGGTTGATTCATCTACTGATACAGAAACTACCTCGCCGGGAGCCGCATAGAGGCCCGTTGACATGCGTATAGGGCTTCTGGGGTTTGAATAACCGAAATTGCTTGGAAGGCCACTTTGAGTTCCATTAACAGTGACAGTTCTAGTTATTCTTGTAGCATTCAAAGGCACTTCACCAGGGAACTCAACATGGCTGGGATGAACTGGTAATTCGTCGGCTGGGAGCCCAAACATCAAGGCATCTTCTAATCGTAGTATGATATCAGAAACTGGGTCTACACCTAGTTCGTAACCCGTAGTGCTCCAAAGTGTAGAATAGGGTATCACAGTATATCCTGTTAAATTCACTAGATAGCGTAAAGGAGACCAGAAATTAGTATAATCAAGAGTTACGACCCAAGTGCAATCTGAAAGTGCAGAGTAGGCTGCAGCAGCATCTTCAGAATTCATTTCAACCCCATCAATTCTATCGGCAAATACTCCTGAAATTGCATTACTAATTGTGGAGTATTCATTAGGCATATTTTGGAAAAATACATCATTATATCCCCAATCGCTAGAAACAAAAAGACCTGTTTCTTTTGCTATCTTATTCCCAGGGTAATTATGCGCTACATCCGAATTTGAGTAAGACCAATACCAAGCATGTCCCCCCATTATGAGGCCCCCACCAGAGAGCATAAATTGTAATAGAGCATTATTATCTGAATCATCATGCCCATTCCAAAACTCATCTAGTAAACAATCAATTCCACTTAAATCTGAAGGAGTTACTGAAAGATGGACATTGTGACCGGCATCCTTTAATTTATCTTCAAAATCATCAAATCCTGAACCATATGCCAATCCAACTTCTGCATTCTCTCCACATACCCACTCAACGGCTCTGAGTGAGAATGGATGATTTTGGGAGTCTACCCAACTTTCATGTCCATAACCTAGAATTTTTCCTTTACCAACATGAGATGCAGATACTACAGGTATTCCACTTGATTCAAAGGCCACTGGAAATGACCACTCTCCAATTGGCAATATTGGAGATGGCCAACCACCGAAATCTGCTTCACTCATTCCCCTCAATAATTCATTTTGATCGGCCCTTAAATCATGAACTACAATCGAAATACTTAATCCAACAGAACCACCAGTATTATTCGCCCAGATTGTGTATTCCTCCCAGTTTGTTCGTGAATCTGGAATCCCTGAAATACTACCATTTTCATGCAAAGTTAATCCAGAAGGAAGTTCTGGATATATCTCCCAAGTATCAATATCTGGGCCATTGTTAATTACCGGTATTGAAATACTTTTATTCGATTTAAGGATATATTCAGATTCTATCCAGAATATTTCATCGGGTGGTAGACTACTGATTGTTATATCAATCATGGTTGTAGAATAACCACCTGAGTTATTAGCCCATATTTGATAATTAATTGTATCTTGAATTATTACAGGAGTCCCATATATTACACCCGTTCGAAAATCTAAATTGAGTCCTTGAGGAAGATTTGGGTATATTTCCCAACTTTCCGGTACGCCCCCTGACCGAGTTGGTATTAAATCCGGAATAATCTCATTAACAGTCAAATCAAGATTATATGGTTCATAAAGAATGTTCATTGGTGAAGAATCAAATACTGAAAGAAGGAAACTGATAGTAATTGAACCCCCAGTATTCGAAGCAGTCACGTAATGTTCTCTTAAAGCGTGTAATTCTGAAGGGAAACCTGTAATTGAGCCATCATTTATATTGAAAAAAAGGCCTTCAGGTAAAGGAGGTTCAATTGACCAGTTAGTTATTTCTCCGCCTTCTATGTTGGGAAACTCAACAATCGTTTCACCGAGAAGCCATTGGAAAATATGACTAGAATAAAATAAATTTTCAGGTTCTTCATGAATGGTGATTATTCTAATATCTGCATATACTAAACCTCCCGAATTTGAGCCTGAAACAGTATGGTTAGTATCTCCAAGTTGCTGAACCACACCAAATATTTCCCCTGAAATACCAATTTCAAGGCCAAGGGGTAACTCGGGAACGACATCCCATGTTTCAATGAATCCTCCTGAAGTAAACGGACTACTAATTCCACAAGCTCTTGAAATTTTACAATATATCTCATTTGAAGTGTAATTTATACTACCAGGAGGTTGTGATAAAATTTTAATCTCTAGAATGAAAACACTAGAACCAATCACATTTTTACCAATTATTGTATAGCTGGTCGACAAACTTTCAGATTCAGGAGTGCCGGAGATAACACCATTATCTGGATCTAATGTTATTCCTTCAGGTAACCTAGGATTAACTAACCAATTTTGCGGACCGTCTCCGATAAAACTAGGAGTTAATGCTTGCATATCTTGACCGACTGAAAGCAACAATGTTTCTTCACCATAATCTAGGTTTTTTGGAGAGGTCATCAATCTGCAATATTCACCTGTAAAAACCTCATTGAAAAAACAGTCATCTTCAGTTTCCCCACCGATACCACAAGCAGGGTCATTTGGCTCTAATTCACAATCCAACAAATTAGAACTTGGTTCATCCTCTCCAAATAATGTTAAGCAGCCAGGAGTTAAAATTAACAATGTCAACAGAATAGCCAATGCTTTAATTGAAGACATATTATTGCTATGACAGATTTCTTCATAAAGTATACCTTGATAAAATTATCAAAGATTTGGATATGCCGGACCACTTTCGAAACAATATTTTACATCCTGGAAATTTGACTTAAAAGATTTAACATCAGATTTGATTTTTGAGGTATCTTGATTTTTTATTAATGCTCTCGCAAAGAAACGAGCCACTTCAGTCATCTCTTCAGAGCCCATCCCAACTCTAGTTAACTCAGGTACACCAAGTCTCAAACCACTTGGCCGCATAGCTTTAGTATCTCCAGGCAGCATGTTCATATTTGTAATAATTCCTGAATCTTCAAGAGTTTGTGCCGCTTTTCTTCCAGCACCTGAATCAATATCTCCATGACGTGTCAATACCTGATGACTGGCAGTATATCCTCGATCTTCTGCTAATACATCAAATCCTTCGGCAGCCAGTGCTGCAGCTAATGCCTGAGCATTGTTAACAATATCTTCAGCGTATTGCACCCCAAACTCCTCAAACTCTGCTAGTGCTACTGCTTTACCAGCCACATGATGAAGATGATATGAAGAGCAAGTTCCGGGGAATATAGAATTATTTAGTTTACGATGAAACTTTTCATCAGATGAATTAGACAGTACGAAACCTCCCTGTGGTCCCGGGAATGTCTTATGACTGCTCCCAGTCATAACATCTGCACCCTCTCTAAGTGGATCTTGAAACTGTCCACCAGCAATTAATCCAAGTACATGTGCACCATCATACATCACTTTGGCACCAACTTCGTGAGCTGCGTCGGAAAGTTCTTTCAGAGGAGTTGGAAAAAGAAAAACAGATTGACCGAAAAGTGCGACATTAGGAGATGTTTCCCTTATTATTTTCATAGATGCATCAACATCGGGTTCCATTCTATCGATATCCCAAGGGTAAGTTACAAGGTTAAGTCCTCTAACTCCAACCGCACCCATTCTTGCATGCGATATATGCCCTCCATCAGCGGTTGACACTGCTGTGATAGTATCTCCGGGTTTTGCTAAAGCTTTCAATGAAGCAATATTTGACACAGTACCAGATGTAGATTGAATATTTGTAAAATTGCAATTAAATACACGCTTAGCAGACTCTATACCAATAGACTCTATGCTATCAAAATCATCACAACCTTGATAGTATCTTTTCCCAGGTAATCCTTCTGCATACCTGCCATGAAGATCAGAATTAACAGCAGTCGCTACAAGAGGGGAAATTATATTTTCACTGGCAATCATAGGTAAACTATCTCTATAATGTATTCCAGAAGATTTTACTGATCTAAGAATTTTGTCGGCTTGGGTTCTTGTGTTCATGGCACTTCATGGAGGACAGGTCAAAGAGTTTAGCGGAAGAAGATTCTCTGAATTTAAAAAAATTATAATAAAAAAACATCATTTTTCAATGAAGTATTAGTGAGCAAATAGACATACCACCCCAATAAATACAATAACTAGTAATTGCACGAAAAGACGTATGAAGAGTAAAAAACGCATTACTGCTATTTTGGTTATATTACTGGTCCTATCTATTTCTGAAACTACTTTCGGATATAGTAGCGGCGTAACAGGGTCTTCAACAAACGGTTGTGGGTGCCATGGAAGTAGTGGGGGAATGACGCCAACATTTTCAGGGATACCAAATGCAGGATATGAAGGAAATACATCATACTCAGTGAACATTGGAGGTACCGGAGGACCCTCAGGAGCTAATGGAGGATTTAATTTAGATGCAAATTTTGGTTCTTGGTCAAATCCTAGTACTAATGCTAAATTACAAAGTGGTGAAGTTACTCATTCGAATTCGAATTCGAGATCTTGGAGTGTTATTTGGACAGCTCCTGCTAATGGTTCTGGGAATGTCACATTCTCCCTGGCAGTAAATTTTGTTAATGGGAATGGTGGAACTTCAGGAGATGATTGGGCCACAAATAGTTGGACTATACCAGAGCAAGTTACTTCTAATGGAGATTCAGACGGAGATGGTTGGTCAGATACTGACGAAGCCGCCTGTGGTACTGATTCATCAGATAACACTTCAATACCTACTGACACAGATTCAGATGGTATCTGTGACCCTGTAGACAGTGATGATGATGGAGACAGTTGGTCAGATACTGACGAAGCCGCCTGTGGTACTGATTCTCTGAATTCTACTTCAATACCTACTGATACAGATTCAGATGGTATCTGTGACCCTGTAGACAGTGATGATGATGGAGACAGTTGGTCAGATACTGACGAAGCCGCTTGTGGTACTGATTCATCAGATAACACTTCAATACCTACTGACACAGATGATGACCGAATTTGTGACTTTATTGATGAGGACGATGACAATGATGGATGGTTAGATGCTGATGAAGACGCTTGTGGTACTGATTCTCTAAATTCTACTTCAATACCTACAGATTCAGATTCAGATAATATTTGTGATTTAGTAGATACAGATGACGATAATGATGGATGGTTAGATTCTGATGAAGACGCTTGTGGTACTGATTCTCTAAATTCTACTTCAATACCTACAGATTCAGATTCAGATAATATTTGTGATTTAGTAGATACAGATGACGATAATGATGGTTACTCAGATGGAAATGATACCTTCCCTCTGGATAGTAATGAATGGCAAGATAGCGACGGAGATGGTAGAGGAGATAATGCAGATGCCGATGATGATGATGATAATTGGACAGATCTAGAAGAAGCAGAGTGCAATACTGATTCATTAAATGTCTCATCAATTCCTACGGATACTGATGATGATCACATATGCAATTTAATTGATGACGACGATGATGGTGACGGTGTAATCGATGAATTAGATTTATTCCCTCTTGATGCTAATGAAACTTTAGACTATGATTCGGACGGGACTGGAGACAATTCCGATGATGATGATGACAACGATGGATGGTTAGATTCTGAAGAAGAAATTTGTGGTTCTGAAAGCCAAAATATTAATTCATTACCTGAGGACTTTGATATGGATATGATTTGCGATATTATGGATAATGATGACGATAATGACAATGTTGATGATTTGCTAGATATATTCCCAAGAGACTCAAATGAATGGTCAGATTTAGATCAGGATGGAATCGGAGATAATGCAGACATAGACGATGATAATGACGGATGGCTAGATGCCGAGGAAGTATCTTGTGGAACTGAATCAAACAATTCACTGTCTTTACCTATTGATACAGATTCAGATAGTATCTGTAATTCAGTAGATTTGGACGATGATAATGATGGATTTGATGATATTGATGATGCTTTTCCATTAGATACTGATGAGAATAATGATCTAGACGGAGATGGTATCGGAGACAATTCTGATTTAGATAGGGATGGTGATAGCGTGGAAAATGAAATCGATGTTTTTCCTGATAATCCTAATGAGTCAATAGATAATGATAAAGATACGATTGGAGATAATGAAGATTTAGATGACGATAATGATGGGTGGAATGATAGTATTGAAATTGATTTAGGATATGACCCTCTCAACTCCGAGGAATACCCTGTTGACACAGATTATGATGGAATTGATGATAAAATAGATACCGATGATGATGGAGACGGTGTCTCGGACTCTATAGAAACATCTTGTAAAACCGATTTATTAGATTCTGATTCGGTTCCTACAGATTTTGATAATGATGAAATTTGCGATGAATTAGATATTGATGACGATAATGATGGAGCATCGGACACGCTAGATGCTTTTCCATTCGACCCAATAGAGTATTCAGATTTGGACTCAGATGGGATTGGAGATAATGCCGATGATGATGATGATGGAGATGGATGGACAGATTATCAAGAAAATAAGTGTTTTTCTAATCCTCAGGATATCAATAGTTTACCTCTAGATACAGATGATGATGGAATTTGTGATTTTATGGAATCAGAAAACTCTTCTGGGTTACCCGGTCTTGGACTTTTCAGCACGATTTGTATGATTGCATTCGCAGCTTTCGCACGGAAGAAATGATGGCGCCGACAGCAGGACTCGAACCTGCGACCTGTGGATTAACAGTCCACCGCTCCACCAACTAAGCTATGTCGGCCTAACCTGCCGCCTGCTCTATCATTCATCAATTAATCGGAAGTAAAGGCACCCTCTTCGATTAGTAATCTCATCTTAGCTTCAACTCCTCCCAACCCCCTATAACCTCCTAATTTACCGTCAGAACGTATTACACGGTGACAAGGAATAATAGGAACTAAGGGATTCTTTGCACATGCATTAGCAACTGCTCTAGAAGAATTCGGATGACCTATAGAATCTGCAATTTGTTTGTATGTTCTAACTTCGCCAGAAGGAATTTTCATTAATTCGTTCCAAACTTTAATTTGGAAATCAGTACCTTCTAGATTGATGATTTCACTCCCATTCTATTGTCCCAGGGGGTTTATGAGTAATATCATAAACTACACGATTTACCTGCCCCTTGAGAGCGTTAGTAATCTCTGTACTGATTGAGGAAAGAACCTCATGTGGTATTGGAGAATACTTAGCACTCATTCCATCAAGACTGGTTACTGCCCTCACCACTACAGTTTCACCATGAACTCTGGCATCTCCATGAACTCCAACAGAGCGGACTGGTAACAAAGCAGCAAAATATTGCCATGGCAAATCGCATTTGCCTTCTGAGGCTGCATCTTGAAGTCTCGTTTCTACTATGGAACATGCTTCTCTGCAGGCCTCAACTCGTTCTTTAGTAAGATCTCCAAGAACTCTAACTGCCAGCCCAGGGCCTGGAAACGGCTGCCTCTCACTTGATTTAATACTTAATTCACGTGCTATTGAGCGGACTTCATCTTTGTAAAATTCACGTAATGGTTCTACGATATCTAATTCTACATTGTCTGGAAGACCACCTACATTATGATGAGATTTAATTACATCACGTTCACCACCACCAGACTCAATCCAATCTGGTGCGATAGTCCCTTGGACTAAGAATTTAGCACCACATAATTTTTTTTCATCTTCGAATACGCGTATGAATTGTTCACCAATAATTTTTCTTTTCTCTTCTGGATCAGTTATTCCTTCCAATTGTTTAAAAAATCTATCAGAGGCGTCGACAACTTTCAGATTGATACCCATCTCCTGAAACATCTCAGTAACTTCCGCACTCTCATTTTTCCTCATGAATCCAGTATCTACATAGACACAATGTAGTAGACTACCTACTGCTCGATGTGCTAGAACTGCTGCAACAGAGGAATCAATCCCTCCAGAGCAAGCAATAATTGCAGTGTCGTTAATTTTGCTTTGTAACGCTTCAATTGCCTCATCAATCAACATCTGAGTTTGCATAAAACTCATTCACCTCTAAGTGATTCATCATCTGAGATTACCTTTGCGGTTTTCATCACTCTCCATGCATCGTATTGTCTTGCTAAGTCTGTATTTGTCAAAGCAAGCATCTGTACGGCTAACGCCCCTGCATTATCGCCTCTGTCTACTCCTACAGTTGCAACCGGCATACCAGGAGGCATCTGAACAATAGAAAGAAGACTATCTAGAGGGACTTTACCACCTACTGGAACACCAATTACAGGTAAAGTGGTCATCGAA
>Ga0315320_10005232_pt1 | contig 10628 bp, 15 predicted proteins | sample M140m21515metaG_FD_203458 | JGI IMG/M metagenome (GOLD analysis project Ga0315320, IMG submission 203458) | Ammonia-oxidizing marine archaeal communities from Monterey Bay, California, United States - M1 40m 21515 | ecosystem: Environmental > Aquatic > Marine > Coastal | place: USA: California...
CGCATCTTGGTACCTACGTGACAACATAGTCAAATTGGAGACAGAAACTTGAAAATTTACTGAATAAATATTTACAATAAAAAATTGAATATAATTTATATATAATTTTTTTCATTATATTAAAAGAATTAAAACAATAACATTCAATGGATAGCGGACAATATTTCCAGGTTGAAAATAACTCCAATCCTGTTTTTGAATTTATTCCTGACGATTGGAATGCTGATGAGGAGGAGGATATGTCAGATGCTATGTCAGATGCTAGTACAGTCATCTCTGATTCAGAAGAAGAAACAGACCAACCTGCAGACCAACCTGCAGACCAACCTGCAGACCAACCTGCAGACCAACCTGCAGACCAACCTGCAGACCAACCTGCAGACCAACCTGCAGACCAACCTGTAGACCAACCTGCAGACCAACCTGCAGACCAACCTGCAGACCAACCTGCAGACCAACCTGTAGACCAACCTATAGAAGAAGAACTCGATAATATTGAAAATAAACACTCATCATATAATTGTTCTGTATGTTATAAAACTTTAAATATGGATAATAATGTGGTCACTAAATGCCAACATCATTTCTGCAATCAGTGTTTTTACAGATGGATACAAACAAATGCATCTTGTCCCATGTGCAGAACCCCAATTGACACTAATACACATCTAACTCAAGAACAGTTGACTACTGCACTATCAACAGAGTATAGGGTTTATGTTGAAACCTTAGAAAAATCAAACATTATGACCCAACAAATTTTTCGATTACAAAAAAAATATGACAAATTAAATAAAAAATATGACAAATTAAATAACCATACAAATATGCTTCTTAATAGACAAATTTCTCTCCGTGCGCTTAACGACCAAACTGAAGCATCAAATGATGGAATTATTTGTGCCGGTTTAAAATACATGGGGCGTTCAGATCATATGGATACTGACTGTTATAAATCATTACATACACCTTGCCTACATGGTGCATTTTGTAGTGCTTATGAACGAGAAAAAGAACGCATCGATCTAATGAATAATCCCGATAAAATTAATGAATTACCTGTAAAAAAATTCCGCAAAATAGAAAAAGAAAATGAACAAGAAAAATTAAAATTTTCATTTACACCATCATCTTCTCAAACACCACAATCGTGGATATTCACATCACCTAATGGTATTGAAATCTAATGTTGATATTTAAACCAATATTAACCACATTTCTTAAAAAGTTTTTTTTGTACAACAAATTGTCGACCCTTTTTTATATCTCTTATTTCACCCTTTTTAGGTTGAAAAAAATTTTCAACAATTTTTTTCATCTTACTACCTTTCATAGTGATGTTTTTTTTTTCTAGTTGAAAATACCTCTTAGATATATGTAGCATAATTATATTTAATGTTAATATAATAAATATTACAAGAAAAAATGTGCAAAAAATTTTCAAATTATTTTCCAAGAACTTTTCGCATTTCTTTAAAGTTTCTGACCGAAACCCATTGAGTTGGTTTTTTTAGTTGGATACCAAATTTTAATAATGCAAAAATAATCATGGACAAAATAGAAAATTTAATGGAAGAAGAGACCACTTTTTCTAAATGAAGTTTAATAGATGTTCCTGGGATAGATAAAACTAATCCTCCATCCTTTGCATTAATTATCTGTTCCAATATAGGATTTACAAATGGCATAAGTATATCGTCAATAAAATCACCAGCTACATCTTTTAGGTTACTACCAATCATTAAACCAATAGCAAGTCCTAATATATTAAATTCACTAATAAATGTCATATATTCGCCTAACATATAGTTTATACATAGATATTTTATATTTGAAAATTGATATAAATATTAACATGAAAAAATAAGTATTACTATGTCGATACCATTAAATATGAATAATACTCTTAGTAAGAACATTAATTCTATTGAAAATATAGGTTTAAAAGAATTATGTTTTGAAGATTTTGAAAATAATAACCATTTTGGATTTGGTAGAAAAAGAATTTCCGTAAATATACATGGAACTGTTACTGAATTATATCCATTCAGAGCATTCGGATATTGCGATGAAAAATTTAATAAATATATTGGTATTAGAAGATATCACGACCAGTATGATATATGTAAGTTGATCAAATTTAATCCTCAACAAACAGTGACAGAGCACATAATGAGTCTTGTAAAGATATACGAGACGGAAAATAATAATAAAAACAGTTTAAATGTTCAAACCCTTTAATATATTATAATGTTTATAGATCAAGAAAAATCACTCGTGCAAAAAAATTACATATATAATTCCCACAAAAATAAAGATAGTAATCATTTATTATCTTTTTTTTATAAAGATGACCCTGATAGACAAGTAAATATATCTATTATAGATAAAAAATATAAAGTAAGTTTTCCTATGTCTGAAAATACTATACATTATACAACCCATCTTGATAACCTATCACAAACAAAAAAATATTTAGATTATCTGTTAGAAACTCATCTTTGATATTTATATATATATATATATATATAATGGTAAATAAATACAAAAGAAAATCAAAAAGAAGAACACGTAAAAAAAAAGGAGGTGATAGTGTGTGTGATGAGCATAGGAACAGAAGTTGTCAGGAATGTGTCAATGAGACAACCCAGTTTTTAGGCAAGACACAGAAATGTCGCTGGCAATCAGATCTAGGATTATGTAAACGCCCTGAAACTACTCGTACATTTCAAAATGGATGGACAATTAATTGTTCCGACGCTACATCCAATGAGCCATTGGAGAGAAGGGCAAATAGTCTGGTGTCCACAATGGGAATTATTAACAGTGAACATTATAACAACAGACCATGCTGGGATTTATGTAAAAAAAGAGGATCATGTGTAGGAAAATTGTGCAGTCGGAACAAAAAATGTCATCCGGCAAAAGCCGATCTGAGCGGTCCAGAAGAGGGTGCAGATAAACAAACTTGCGAGATGGAAACTTTGAGGGGAGGACGTCGTAAAAATAAAACTAAAAAGAAAACTAAAAAGAAAACTAAAAAGAAAACTAAAAAGAAAACTAAAAAGAAAAAAGAGAAAAGAAAAAAGAAAAAAAACAAAAGAAAATCTCGTAGAAGACACGTGTAAAAATAAGGGTTCTGTAGTTTATTTTTTTTTTATTACCTTTTTTGAAAAAGGTATTGAAACGTTCTTATGTAAATATAGATTTCGCAATCTCCCTTTTTTTCTCCTGAACTGTCATACAATATTCATCTAGTGTAATAGAAGAATCATCTTTTTGAAATTTTGAAACAAACCGATATACATCTACTGCTTTTTTTTGTCCAATGCGATGGGCTCTGGCGATTGCTTGCTCTTCCACCGATGGATTCCAATGGGGAGTAGTGAAATAAACCTCATTTATATGTTGCAAATTCAAACCCTCACATGCGGTTTGAATTTGGACAATCAACACTTCGGGGCCATCTTCCTCTTTTTCAGGAGTTCGTAACCTTTCTTTACGGAGTTTCTTGGGGGTCGAACCGTAAACTGTCTCGGCACTAATTCCAGCTTTTTCAATAAGTTTTTTCAATAACTCAATCTCCTTGGTAAACAGACAGAAGATTAGTTTTTTCTTTCCATTACCTTTATTTTCAATTACTTTATTGACAACAGCATTTAGTTTACTGTGACCAATATCATGAAAATTCTTTTTCATACCGAGGCGTTTGCATTCATTTTTATATTTTTTTCTGAAATATCGCACGGATAATTTCGGGTAAACACAACATTGACGCATAAGCATCATAATAGGAAATCTGCACTGTATTCTAGTTCCCATATTTGAAATGATTTCATCTACATTTTCACTAGTTACTGTTGCGAAACTCATAAGATTGTGAATATTTTTTGCAAATTTCTCCTCTTTCTCAGTTTCAAACTCTACCTCTACCACTTTTTCATTAAGTTTTGGCATTTTGATTCCAACTTGTTCTTTTGTTCTTTTCATAACACATGATCTGACCACTTTTGAAATTTGATCAGCCGACATATGAAATGACTTATTCATCCCTTGAACAACGCAAAGATTATAAAAATCTTTTTTATCATTATTAATTGGAGTGCCTGTAACCATCCAGTTAATTTTTGATTTCTTTTTTAGAATCATAGCTCCCTCAAAAAGACGAGTTTTTTTATTACGTACGTGATGAGCCTCATCATATATAATTCTATCCCATTCCAGTCCCCATAACTTGGATTTATAATTCGGATCCTTTCTCTTAGCAATCATACCATAAGTAGTAATTACAAGAGGATATTGGCTAATTTGATCAGTCGTAAAATTCTTGACAGTTGCACCATGATAGATGAGAGGGGCAATACCATCTCCCAGATATTTTTGGATAGCATCGTCCCACTGATCTAATAGAGCATTTGGCATTACAATTAGGGTACGGCGACGAAGATTACAGATAATTGTTCCCAACATGAGAATGGTTTTACCCAAACCCATATCATCACATAGAAATCCACCGGGAAAACCGTGAACTGGGTTTATTTCTCTTTCAAACACCCATTTAATACCATCCAACTGATGAGATTTCAAGTCTAGTTTGGCATGAGCGATCCAGTTTTTAAAATATTGAATTGATGAAGACATTATTATTATTATTAATAATCACAGTTTCATTAAAAAAAAATTCAATTTTCTAATAAAAAAAGTATGTACAATAGATATTTAATTCTTTTTATTTGTTTTTTATTTTTTTTTAATTTTTATTTTTTTTTTTATTTTTTTTTAATTTTTATTTGTTTTTTTATTTATTCATCGTCATCGCTTGAATAGTCATCGCTTGAATCGTCATCGCTTGAATCTAACTCACTCTCACTTGAAAGTTCATCTTCATCAACCTCTTGAACCTCTTGAACCTTAGCGACCTCTTGAACCTTAGCGACCTCGGTAACCTTAGAGACATCGGTAACCTTAGCGACCTTAGCGACCTCTTGAACCTTAGCGACCTCTTGAACCTTAGCAACCTCGGTAACCTTAGCAACCTCGGTAACCTTAGCGATCTCATTCTGTTCGACGCTTTTGAGGGAATTAGCAAGAGTAGCAAGAAGAGCCTCATGATCCGTCTCAGCAGTCACAGTTTTCTTTGACTTACTACCCTTCTTTTTTTTAGGGGATAAATCTAAGAGCATCTTGCGTAATTCAGTAACCTTATATTCAGCTGCTTCTTTGGTAAGAGATCCTCCTTTAGTAATAATTTCATTTGATAATTCGATCTTTTTCAAAGCACGTTTACTAAGATCGGTTTTCTTGGATAAATTCTTTTTCTTAGCTGAAGTTGTAGATTTAATAATCTTACGAAGTTCAGTAATAGTATAATCATTTGCATCTTTTTCAAGAGTGATGTCGAGTTTTTTAATCTCATCGGTCAATTCGATTTTTAACAATTGTCTTTTACTAGGACTAGTAGTTTTTGGGGACTTCTTAGTAGCAGAACGTTTTGCTTTTTTAGCAACAGCAATCTGTTTTCGCAGGTCACTCATTTTCACATCAAGAGTTGGAATTTCACCTGCAAATTCCCCATAAGTCTTAAGTTCTCCAATAAGTTCGGCCTTTTTAAGATCGCTTTTTTTTGGAGAAGGCGTTTTTGTAACCTTTTTCTCTTTAATTTCTTTGCGACCAACAGTGCTAATAACCTCAGTGAGAACTGTTTGCAATTGATTAATATCCAGTTCAGGAACAGTTTCCATCAAAGTTGAAATAAAAGCATCACCGAAGCGTTGGTAAGCAGTCTTAGTAGCAGCAGTTGAAATTGTAATTTGGAAAGCCATTATTATAAGTACTCGGTGGTATTATAAGTTTTTGTTTGTTTTTAGATAATACTTTTTATTATGTAAAAAAAAACTTCAATTTTCTTTTCATTTTTTCACGAGTTTTCCACCTGGAAATCAAATTCACCTGGAAATAACTATTATCTAACTAAATTTCTAAAAATCTTCAATTTTTAGAAAATTGAAGATTTTTCACCTGGAAATCAAATTCACCTGGAAATAACTATATTTAAAACCAGGTGAATTTTAATAACAAAGAAAATTGAAGTTTTTTAATTGTAGTTGCATTCATACAACTCAACACTACTATATTTAATAATATCAACTAAAACTTTGAAATTTATAAATGGCTACTTTTACACTACAGAGATCTTCTAATCCTATTGAGGACCAAGGTTCAAAACAGTACGATAATCAGTTTCCAAGTCTATCTCAAATGAAACCTCGTTCCCATCAAACATGGGGTCCTAGCACCAACAAATCAACTTATAAGCGTTCTTATAATCAACATGCTGTCAACCCTAAAAAGACCCAATCAAAACGTTCTGCAATTGAATGTGCTTATTGCCATGAACAAGGTCATCACATCAAGCATTGCCATAAGGCAGCCAATGCTACTGTTAGAAAACAGAATGCAAAGAAATATAAACGTCAACAAAAAATTCAACTCAAAAAGTCTCGGGCAGTTGAACGTATTCGGGAACAAGTTATTGCTTCTCAACAATATTCTCAAATTTCCATTGAAAATCCTCCCAGTGTTTCAAACTCTGAAGATCTCAAGACGGGGGTCATGTCTCAAAAAAAAATGTTTGAACACACGGCTGCTCAAGATGAATCGGAAATTCTTTATTATGCATCTATGAAAAAGTCAAATCCAGTGACAAATGAAGCAAAATCAGATATTAAAACCCAAATTAAAGAGAAAGAAGATCTCATGAAAACTCTCAAAAGGTGGGCAGACAAATGTGATTTACAGGAGGAAATCGATGAACTGGAACAACTTTTGTAAACTTTTTCAAAAACAAACTTTTTCAAAAAAGTTTACAAAAAATTAAAAAATAAAAAAAACAAAAAAAATTAAAAAAACAAAACAAAAAAAATTAAAAAAACAAAAAAAAACAAAAAAAATTAAAAAAACAAAAAAAAACAAAAAAATTGAAGTTTTTTTTAATGAATAATTGATATTATACGTCTTAAAATTATAACTACAAAAACTTTACAAAATGTCAACTTTCAAAAATAATAAACAGGTGAGTGAAGGGGAAGAAAAATCTCTAAAAATTAACAAATTACCAATGTTCTTGAAACCAAGCACATTTAATTGTTGTCCAACTTGTAAAACAGAATATGATTCAAATTTTAGCCAAGAAGGATGGGCAGAAATTGAAAAAAAGGAATTTAAAATAAGTGGTCTATGTAGTGATTGTCAGAAAGAATTCTTTAAATAAAGTAAGGTTAAATAAAGGAGAAACTCAGTTTCAATATCAAAACTATCTAGAACAGGGATGTTTTTCCCATTCTAATGACGCTTTTTTTATTGTTTTTTGGAACTCTTTCATAAGCAGATCTTGTTTTTTAAATTCTTTATCTAGTTTGTCTGGTGGAATATACCTTACTAAATTTTTTTTCTTTATAATTTTTTTACCTAACCTATAAATTTCTTCATAATTTCTTACAATCTTTGCAAAACTACTCATATAAAGTTATACATTTATATTTTAAGTATTTATTATACGAAAAAGAAAATTGAAGATAATAATTGGAAAGAAATCAATAATTATTCTCTATCAACAATGTTTTCAAAAAGCACCCTCTCTAAAATATTCTTTATCCTTATAATTTTCATCGCTATTTTTCCCAAATTCATCCGAGCAGAAGATGATGATGGAGAAATTATAACTGATCTAATGGTCGGCGTTGGAATTTCTTTATGTGAAACCTCTCCAGCATGCTCATCATTAATGTCTATTGTAGTAATTATTACACTTACAAGTTTACCATTTTGTCTATGTGCAGGTATAATTGAACCGGGTGACATTTGTAATAAAAGACAAGCACGCCATGGGTTAACTGCTGGAGTAGGTTATAGTGTTGCCCGGTCATTTCGCTAATAATATTAAATATCCAACCTATATAAAATATCTTTTGTTTTGATAACATCATCTCGCAAACTATTATTTTTTGATATTCTATTTTTTCTATTTAATAAATTCCACTCTTTATTTGGTTTAATAGTATAATGAGTTCGAAGGCTATATACCTGTTCAATATTTTTTGTTCTAAAATATATTTGCCCTAGTAGTAAAAATATCATTGAAAATGATTTTCCAGTAAATACTGAAATATTAGTTAAACTAATTGTTATTGGTTTAATCATAATAATAAACATATCCCGGGGATATAAATTTTCAAATAATCCAATCCGTAATGCTATAATAAACCAAATTTTCCAAATTACAGAAACCCAAATTTGAATAATAATTATTTTTTTATTCTCTTTTTTAAAAAATACAGCGTCTGAATTGATGATCGAAATTTGATTAAAAAGAAGTGTCGGTGCGACAATACAAATACGATTATCCCATCCACATAGATCGCAAAAAGCATATGTTTCTATTAATGAAAGATATAGTTGTATATGTGGTAACATGGATTTTCTCCAAATACGCCACACAATATCTCTGTTAGCAATCAATAAGTTTTGAATGGGGACGAATAACCAAACTAACCCAATATAATTCACATCATTTATTGAATTTTTACTGCATAACAAACAAAACCCTGTAACATAAAAAAAAAGATTTATTGCAATAGGTACATATCTGGTATAATAATTAACTGAATATTTTAAACAAAAAATAGAAGTTTTCTCTCCACAACATAAATCTATTATCGTCCTTTTTTGATCAATATCAATGCATTGTCCTCTCATAATATTACTACCGTTATCGATACTTATATTAAAAGATGCCTTCGCAGTATAGGCAGATGTTGTACTTTCTTGATTTTTCCAGTGACTAACATTTTGTATACTATGACTTGCAGTTTTCCACTTGGTCAACATATTAATTATATTTAATTATAATACTCTTAAGTAATTAAAAAATAAACTTAGAAATTACAACTAAATATAATTAATGATTAAAAATGTCTTTACATTTCTGATGTCTTTTTTATTATTTTTTCCCACATTTGGAGAGAAAATATGTACAGATATTTGGACGATTGATAATAATGTAAACGGAGTTACACTTTATAAAGTTTCATTGCATATGTGTACTGAGGGTATTATAAGTCCAACACTAAGTTTAAATAATCCAATATTTTCAAATCCAGCATTAGCAGATCCAGCATTAGCAGATCCAGCATCCACTGATGATAATTTCAATTCATCTTTATTAAATATGTCAAATCTAACATTATTTAAAAATTTTACAATATTAAACACACCTCAAAATACCCCGTCACCTCAAAATACCCCGTCACCTCAAAATACCCCGTCACCTCAAAATACACCGTCACCTCAAAATACCCCGTCACCTCAAAATACCCCGTCACCTCAAAATACCCCGTCACCCATAATAAATTATGGAATTATAGAATCAAATGAACAAAATAGTTTATTTTTTAATTCAACAAATAATACTAATAGTACATCTACCAATGATTTAGAACCAGTGCATATGGTATTAATAATTGTATGCAGTATAATAATTTTATTTGCGATGATAATTATAACATATATAATTATTAAAAAACATTATTCATGTTGTAAAAATAAAATATGCATTGAAGAAAATCAACCCAACCCCAATAAAACCTCATTATACAAGGAAGACAAACCAAATAATATAAAATTAACTATAAATACTCAAACAAAAAAACTACAAGCATTGGAGAGATTTAATAAAACAAAAAAAACAATACCGCAGAGTAAATCCAGATTTAAATCGGCAATAAAAAATATAAATAACACAAAAAATATAACAAAAGAGCCACCGAAATATCCACCTGGGATGGATATAGATAAAATTCAAAAAACGAAACAATTACCACATCTCCCGACAACGCCTCCACATCCAACGCCAGCAAAACCTATTGTTGGACAATTACCATTAATTGAAAACGGACACGATATAGTTTAACGTATATTTCTAATAGCATCTAATAAATCTCCAGTCATTTGATTATTATTAGTTGCATATACAAATGAATGATCAAATGGATTTTCGGTATAAAGATTAATAATAGCATTAGGCATACTGGTATAATACTCTTTTATATGTCTAGAAATATTATTTAACTCGATTTGATGGTTTATTAAATTTTCAGGATATTTTCCTATACTTTTAAATGCCTTAGTATACATATTGTTTTTTTTTAAATGCATATCCAACACCATAGCAGATGGTATAAATTCCTTCAAATTGTCTTTATTTTTCATTATATTCATCACATGAATTTTATAACAATCTATAAATTGACCATATTCTTCTTTAAATTTATTTAAAAGTTTTTGTTCACTTTTTAATTTTTTAAATTTTAATTGTTTTATAACAATATGATCCAGCGCACATTTTATAATTAATGTGGTATTATGGTCATTATTCTTATATGCAAGTTTGACCAAATCATAATAATAATGAAACATTCTTTTCATTTCTTTTTTTTTCCGCATACCTTCTTTATGGTAAATAATATCCAAAATTATATTGTAAATAGAATTATTAACATATTCGGGTATGGTTTTATTTTTTAATCCAGCAAGTAAACCATATGAAGATCTTTTCAGGTGTAAATTATTTC
>Ga0315320_10005236_pt1 | contig 10625 bp, 10 predicted proteins | sample M140m21515metaG_FD_203458 | JGI IMG/M metagenome (GOLD analysis project Ga0315320, IMG submission 203458) | Ammonia-oxidizing marine archaeal communities from Monterey Bay, California, United States - M1 40m 21515 | ecosystem: Environmental > Aquatic > Marine > Coastal | place: USA: California...
TGAGCCTGAGCCCGAGCCTGAGCCTGAGCCTGAGCCCGAGCCCGAGCCTGAGCCTGAGCCTGAGCCCGAGCCCGAGCCCGAGCCTGAGCCTGAGCCCGAGCCCGAGCCTGAGCCCGAGCCTGAGCCTGAGCCTGAGCCTGAACCAGCGCTTTCGTTGGGTGCGGCCGACGATGCTGACGACGAAGATCTGTTGGCCTTGGGCACCGCTTCGGCGAAGGGTGAGCCCGAGGTCGTGTTGTCTTTTGGCGGAGCCGACGACGACGCATCGGACGCTTTATCGCTGGGCGCGGCGCCGTCCGCTGCGGATGGAAACGTGGTGCTGTCCTTTGGGGACGCCGACGGAGCCGATCTTGCAGCGTCCGGGGATGACTTGTCCGACGCAGAGTCCCCAGACTTTTTGGAGCGGGCTCTCTTCGGCGATGCAGAAGAGGATTTGGCGCTTGGTGGGACCTCGGACGCAGCCGAGACCACGATCTCTCTGAGCCTCGGTGGCGATGACGCTGAGGAGGAGACGCTGTCGCTTGAAGGTCTCGAGGCCTTTGAGGGCGATGCGGGCATGAACTCTGGTGATGGGTTGTCGTTGCAAGCGCACGGGAGCGACCCGTTTGCCGCAACATCTACACCGAAGACAGAGCAAACGTCGTCTCCGGATAAAAAGAAACAGGTGGCCAAGAAGCGACATCGTGCGGATGTGAAGGCGGCACGTGCACGTCTTGAAGATGTGATAGCCAAGGGCAACTTGGAAGATGTGATCGTGCACATTTCCGACGTGTTGGACTTGGTTCCTGATGATGCGGACCTTTTGATTCAGCGAGGCCGCGTTTACTTGGATTTGGGTGATTACACGCACGCCATGAGCGACCTTGTCCGGGCTGAAGGTCTGTTGCCGGATAGCCCTGAGCCACATGTCGGTATCGGCGACTTGTTCTTCGCGCGCAAAGAGTACCGCAAGGCGATTCGGGCCTACGACGCCGCGATTGAGATCAACTCGGGACATGTGATGGCCTGGTGTCGGCGTGGTTTGAGCGCGTATTATCGACGTGATTACAGCGGGGCGGTCGAGAACCTCGAGCGAGCGAAGAGCCTTGACCCGGAGTTCGCAAACATCGATACGTTGTTGTCGATGGTTCGAAAGAAGGTCCGCTAGTTCGACTTAGGTGCGTAAAATGTTTCGCACTTTGGAGGTCGAAGTGCGTAATCAAACGCGCACTCGTGAAGGCGCACTACGGTTAAACCTTAGTTATTTGCCATTTATCTGCCTTGGCACGGTCCTTGCTTACCTTTCAAGTAACGTGGGGGATCTATGCTTTTGGAGAACGTCCAACATCAACGACTTCAGCAGAGTCGGAACAAGTTTGTGGCGAAGAGCTTTTACAAGGAGCTCCAAACACAAGGCTTCTCACCGGAGCAAATCATCCGATTGTCCACCACCCTCTTGGGCTTGGTGACGGAAGACCTCAAGGATGGCGAGCCGGTTAGCTAGTCTCTGGTTAGATTGTCCTTGTTTGGAAGGAGGATCTGGCCATGGCGGACTTGGACACGTTAGCGCAAGCGGGCATCGCTGCGATCAACGACAAGAAGTACGATGAGGCGATCACGGCGTTCAAGAGCGCTCTGACGATCGACACCTCTCGTCCAGATATCAACAACGCGCTCGGCATGGCGTATGTGCATCGCGGCGATGTGGGCAACGCGATTCCGTACCTCGAGGAAGCGGTCAAGCTGGCTCGGGCCTACACGGCCGAAGATCATCAAGAGATGCGTCGACATTTCCATGTGGGGCTCGCTACGGCCTACCAGCTCTATGAGCAACTGGCGGACGCCGAGGAGACCCTGCGCGAGATCATCGCGGAGTGGCCGACGGACGCCGAGGCGCGCCTCCAGCTCGCCCAGCTTTTGATCGGTTCGTGTCGTGTGGAAGAAGGTCTTGATGCCTACAATGACGCGATCCCCTGCTTGGATAACGATGGGAAGCACGCGGTCGATGCGTTGGTAGGTTCGACCCGCGTGTTCTTAGACTCGGAGCACGACGCCGATATCTTTCTAAAGGCACACCGAGACGAGTATGTCCGGTACTTCGACGAAGTCGCCGCCCCTCGAGTGGAAGAGGGTTGGATGGCTGAGGCTGCCCGAATGGGGCGGGGTGAGGATGGTGAGCCTGCGCCGATCGTGGCAGAGGGTGCTCGGCCGTACGCGCTGACCCGCGTGGACCTCGTGGACCCCGTGAAGCAGGAGGTCTCTGGGGTCTATTCCGAGGAGTCGCCTATGGTCGTGGCGGTGGAGGGCTTGGAGCCGCTCGCGCAGGTTCCTGTCTTGTTGCCTTGGTCCGGTTGGGGCTTTGAGGTCTGGGTGTGCTCGCGTTGCCCTTGGCACTGGCTCTCCGTGACGATTCAGGTGAGCGATGGCGCGTCCTCGGAGTGGCAGCGTGAGATCGATGCGCTCATCGGTGCCTGGTATCTTGAGGGCTGGAACGGTTCGTTTGGGACGCAGGATGCCGGTCGATTTCATTACATCGGTGACCCCGAGGCGGTTGGCGAGTACGCGCTGTCTTATGTCATCGATTTTGGGCGTGCAGAGTTTGATGCGATCGGCGATTTGCTTCGAAAGCTTACGGTAGCGGCCGACCGGCTGTCGTTGCGACGCGTCATGTTCGGCCGAGGCCGTCTACCCAATTGATCGCGGCGATGTGCGCGAATAGGAGCCCCGAATGCCTCGCGCCCTCTTGATCGCATTACGCGATGCGGACGACCCGATGATCGCTCATGAGCGCGCGTGCTTTGCCCGTCGCGCGGAGCTGGACGTGAGCGCGCTGGATGTCCACGCGATGCCGGATGGCGTGCCATCGCGTATACAGTTGGCCGGATACGATGCGATCTTCTTTGGTGGTAGCGGCGCCTATTCGGTGTTCGACGATGTCCGTTGGATTCACGACTCGCGCGCGCTGCTGCTCGAGGCGTGTGGCCTCGATGTTCCGACGTGGGCATCGTGTTTTGGTTTTCAGTCGCTCGCGTTGGCGCTCGGCGGGCGCGTCGTTCATGATGCATCGCGCATGGAGACGGGTGCGACCTGCATGCAGTTGACGCCTGCGGGTAAGGAAGACCCCTTGTTTTCAAAGCTCCCCGATCACTTTTGGGTACAGCAGGGACATCACGACCACGTCACAGATCTACCCGAGAGCGTGGGCTTGCTCGCGACGGGTGAAGTGGTCCATGCCCAAGCATTTCGTGTCCCGGGGACCAATGTGTGGGCTAGTCAGTTTCATCCCGAACTGACGGCCGATGACGTGGCGATGCGACTGCGTTTCTACGGGCAGAACTACGACGTCTCAGACGACGCGATCGCCAAGCTCGCTGGGCCGGAAGATTCGGCCGCGTCGGAGACCGCGGTCGGTGCGATGCTCGCCCGGATGGTGCGGCGAGCGTTCTAGCGTGGCTAGTCCAACCAGACGTTGGTCTGCGCCATGAACGAGCCCTCGTGGAAGCGCCAGTAGCGGCTCGAGTGAGGGACGGTGCCGCCAAAACTCGCTTGGACGGGCGTGCCACCCGATTTGGCAGAAGGGAAGAAGCGCATGCCGAAGGTCAAGGTGTTGAACGAGAACACACCGCCGTCCCAGTTGAAGTTCTTCATCTCGAAACGGCTCTCCACGAACAGTCCGACGGTCGGCGACATCTTGTACCCGATGTGTCCACCGCCCAAGATTCGCAGGTCAGGTCCGGCCGAGGGGAATTCGAGATCGACGCCCGCCTGAAGTTGGAGTTCGAGCGTGTCACCGAAACGTTTACCGAAGGCAAACTGGGGACGGATGCCGACAAAGGCTGGGTTGGTGTTGATGTGTAGATCGCCGAGGAACGTCACGAGCGTTTGGGACTTGGTCGACTTGAGCATCGCCCACCGAACACCTGGCTCGATACTAAAGCCCGAGTAGCGATTGCGGACGCCCGCGTGGACCGAGAAGTCTCGTCGGAAGGCATGTTCGTAGTCGACCATCAGATTGAGGTATTCAGGAAAGCCCAATTCAAAGCCGGCTTGAAAACGCGACCGGGGGTTGATGTTCTCCAAAAGGAGTCCAGGCATGAGATCGATCTCTGCATCCAGCGCGTCGATCGCACCAGGACCACCTGAGATGGCGCCGTCATACAGACGGTCCATCAAGCTCTCCATGATGTCGGAGATCTGTTTGCGGAACATCGTGTTCGGGTACTGTGCGAGGTAGCCCTCCCATAGGCCAACGGCCTCATCGGCGGGTAGCCCTTGGGTCAGGGTCTGCTGACGCCGAAACGCGCCGGCGGTGTCGACGCCTGGTGCGCGCGTGTCCGTCTCTTCCTCGTCGTCGAGGAGGTTGAAGCCGTCATCGTCTTCGGTGTCGTCCATGAAGTCGTCGAGACCTTCATCACTTGGGTCGCCCTCTTCCTCGAGCTCGTCGCCCTCTTCAAGCTGGTCGGGCGCGGGCGCCGCGTCTTCTTCTGGCGCTGGATCTCCGGCGTCGCGAAGGTCGTCGAAGTCAAACGCATCGTCTTCGGGGAGGGCGTCCCCTTCCGATTGCGCGAGCGCAGGTAGCGTAGCAAAGAGCGCCACACAAATCGCGCCTCGTCGAAGGGTAGAAGAAAAGGATGCCATAGATGCCTCGTCGAACAACGGTTCAGGATGATAGAGCGTATCGTCTCTAGCGCGTCGTGGCAGGTAAGTTGCGTGCGTTCTTGCGCTGAGTCGAGTGGGTACGACGTATGGGCGAGACATCGACGCAACGTGGAACTGGCCAGAGTGGTGATTTGGCCGTCGATCGCGTAGTCCAGCACCTCGTCATGCTCCGAGGTGGTGGAGCATTTTTGTCCTCGCGCGATTCCCTACAGTTGCTCACTTGGCTCGACGAGGGTCACTCGGTTCCGTCCATTTTGGACGCCTTGGATCGGGCAGCTGAGGGGCGCCGCGCGCGAAGGAGTCGCGTGCCGTTGGCGCTCAAGCACGCGAAGCGGCATCTTACGGCGACCGCGGTCGTAGCGAGTCCCTCTGACCCGCTTCTTGATCGGCTGCACTCCGTAGCGTCTGGAGATGGACACCGGGAGTCGCTATTGCAGCTCCATGGTCGGCTGCTCGCCTTGCGCGATGCGGGCATGACGGACCCCACGGAGGGCGTGGACGCTTTGCGGATGTTTTTTGAAGAGACGTGGAATCGCCAGAGCGCCACCAAGCGGGCTGCGCTGCTCACGGAAGCGGAGGAGACGCTCGGCGATCTCTTGACCGGTCTGGACGCATCCACCTGCTCGACGTTGCTTGAAGAGACCGCACGGTCTAGATTACGGGCTGGCTACCCTTGGCTCACCGTCGCTGCGGTCAGGGCGTTGTTTCAACACCATGAGGATCGCGTATGACCAAGAACGATGCCCGATGGGTGTATGAAGGCGCAGACCAGAGCTGTACCGTGTGTCATGGTGATGGCCTCGAGGCCTATCGTGACGGCGCTCGCCTGATGGCGCGGACCTGCGTGTGCGTGGGCGACTGCGAGCTGTGCGGTGGCACTGGATTTGTCGCCTCAGGGACCGATCGATCGGATCCCGTGCGGCGCTGTCATTGCCAACATCTCAAGGTGCGGATCCGCCGTTTGAGTGAGTCAGATATTCCAGCGCGACATGACAAGAGCACCCGCTTGAGTTTCAAGCCCACCAATCATGCGCAGACGGCGGTGTTGGCGCGGGTAAGCAGCTGGCTGAAGGCGTACAACGCGGGTGAGACCAACCGCGGGCTCATCTTGTATGGGGACGTGGGCCGAGGCAAAACGCACCTGATGGTCGCGTTGCTACGCGACTTGATCGTTCAGCGTGGGACGTCGGTGCGGTTTGTGGAGTTCAGCCACCTCTTGGCGGATTTAAAGAGCGGTTTTCAACACCGCCAGAGTACCAGCGCGCTGCTCAAGCCGCTCTCGGAAGTCCAGGTGCTGGGTATCGATGAGCTAGGCAAGGGCCGGAACACAAGTTTTGAAGGAACGATCCTCGATGAGTTGGTCAGTCGTCGCTACAACGCGGATCTGCCGATCCTTGGCACCACCAACTACGCGCCGGGTCCATCGACAGGTGTGGCGGTCTCCAACGCGGCGGATGTCGATCGCTCGGGGCGAGTACGCCAGCGACCGGCCTTGGTTGATCGGGTCGGTGACCGGGTCTATTCAAGGCTCCGCGAGATGTGCGATTTTGTGGGTCTCACCGGCGAAGACTACCGTGAGCGCCGGCCATGAAGTTCGTTCTACGCTTCCCCAGTTTGCTGTCCGAGGTGGGCGCTGAGGGCTTACAAGAGTGGCTCAAAGAGCGAGGAGAACCTTGCGATTTGACCGAGGAGGGGCAGGTTGTCTTGCAGGCGATGCCCTTGAACTTCACCATGCAGGACACGCAGTGGACGGCGGAGGCGAAGGTCGAGCCTGCGGTGCCGCTCTCTCGGTTGGTCGATTTGCTCTTCGCGACGTCCATGCACCTGGGGAGCGACGTGCTTCTCGACGCGGTGGGACCGATGGGTCGCCCGGACTTGTGGCTCTTGTGGGCCGATGAGCAAGATCGGCAGCGTTTGGCGAGAGCCTTGGTGGTCGCGCGGGACACCGGGAACAGCAACGAGATCTTGAAGCGCCTGTGGTCTATTATTCACACCCTTCGAAAGGGTCATGACGATCGCTGGGACGTGTCGTGGGAACGCATCGTTGAGATGGTCCCCGTCGGTGACGATGGGATGGCTTTGGCGGAGGCGCGCCGGCTTCAGCCGGCGATAGAAGAAGGCGGGGAGATCGCCGTACCTGTGGGTGGCTTTTTGCACACCCTCGTGTGGCGATGGTTCTCTGAGACCTACCCCAGCATGGCAGAATCTTGGGAGTCGACATGATTTTGGGGCTTGACCATGTAGCCATCGCGGTTGGCGATCTAGAGGCCTCCATCCGAACATTCGTTGAGGACATCGGCCTGACGCTGGATGGTACAGAAGATGTGCTGTCAGCGCAGACGCGAACCGCCTTTTTTCCGGTCTCAAGTCCTGATTTTAAGACGCAGGTGGAGTTGATCGCGCCGCTTGAGGGCGGGGGCCCAGTAGCCAAGCACCTCGAGCGCCGAGGTCCGGGCCTGCATCACCTATGCTTTCGAACAGACGATGTGGTCGGCGACATGCAGCGGCTGATCGACAAAGGGTATCGCTTCACCAGCGCCGCGCCGCAGCCGGGAGCACACGACACGCTGGTGGCCTTTCTACACCCGCGCTCGACCGGTGGCGTGCTGATCGAGCTGGCGCAGCATCGCAGCGCGGATGGTCACGTCGAATGAGCATGGGAGAGTCGACGACCCTCGAAGAGCGCAAGCGTCGCGCAGGCCAACGGATGTTCATTGGGCTTCCGGGCCCGTCGTTGGACGCGTCGACGCGCGCGTTGATTCGTGAGATTCAACCCGCCGGCTTCATCCTGTTCGCCCGCAACGTGATTGGACCACAACAGGTCCTCTCCCTCAATCACGAGTTGGCGAACTTGACGCGGTCGGACGCGCCGGCCTTTCTCTCGGTCGACCAAGAAGGTGGGCGTGTACAGCGTATCCGTGAGCCCGCGACGCGGTGGCCGACGATGCGGGATGTGGCGGCCTCGTTTGACGACACGACCCTGACCGAGACCGTGTCTCGCGGGTTGGCGGAAGAGCTCCTCGCGATGGGCTTCAACCTTAATTTTGCGCCTGTGGCAGATGTGGACTCCAATCCGGACAACCCGGTGATCGGCGACCGCTCGTTTGGGGTTGAACCAGCGCGCGTGGCCGAACATGTGGCGGCCTTCGTACGAGGGCATCAAGCGTCTGGCGTGGTCGCCTGCGCCAAACATTTCCCGGGTCACGGCGACACGTCGGTGGATTCACACCTCGACCTTCCAGTCGTCAACAAGTCCAAAGAGGCCCTCTTGGCCTGCGAGTGGCTGCCCTTCGCGCGCGCTGTGGAAGAAGGTGTTGGTAGCGTCATGACGGCGCATGTCGTGTTCCCATCGCTCGATGACGCGTATCCGGCGACCCTCTCCCCACGCGTACTTCGAGAGCTCTTACGCGAACGCTTGCGCTACGAGGGCGTCATCTTCTCCGACGACATGGACATGAAGGCGGTCGCCGGTCGTTGGCCGGTTGACGAGCAGGTACGGCGCGCAACTCAAGCCTCCGTCGATGTGCTGCTGTGCTGCAACGATGTAGAGAATCAGATGGAGACGTTTCGGGCGCTCGTGTTGGACCAAGAAACCAGCCCGCAGACGGAGCGCAGCGCCGCTGAGTCGGCCGCACGCGTGCACGGCCTTCGGCAGCGCTTTTTTCTTGAGCGCTCACCAGCACCACCTTTGGCGCATGTGGGGTGTGAATCGCATCGACGGTTGGTGGACCGGATCCGGGAGGCGTGCGCGTGATGTGGTGGCTTTGGTTGGCTTGGTTCTCGAGCGCTTCGGCGGCGGACATCTGCGAAGATGCGATCCGCTCTGCCAACGACACGCGCTCGGTGGTCTGGATCTCGGGGCTGTCGCGTCGTGGTTGGGGTTGGTTGTCGGTTACCGACGCGACCTTGCTTCGGGCGTGGGTGGAGAAAGAGCGTCCCTCGACCGGACGTCTGTTGCAGCATGTGGGCGTGCGCCGTGTCTCACGGGATCCAAAGCGGGCTTACAAGGTTGTGGTCTTTGATGTCCCTGGCAGCTCGTTGTGTGTACCCGGTCAGGTCGAGCCCGCGGTCTTGTGCGACGTGCGCGGCGCGAACAAGCCGCGAACAAGTGAGCAGGAGTGCGGGCAAATTGTGGTTCGGGAGACCAAGCTACCCGGAGCGAAGATGCTGCGTGGACGCTGGGAAGACTTGGCGGCTTCTGGGTTTTGCGTGTTGCCGCTTGAGCGCTTTTTGGCGGGGAGCTAAGCGCTCTTATTCGTTGGTGACCAACTCGTAGACGCTGGTGCCGATCAAGAGCCGGTCACCGGGTTGCAGGGTGAGGTCGCGTCCATCGTGGGGCGCTTCGACGAAGGGCTGGTCGTCTTGCTGCACATAGAAGGTCTTGGCGTCGTCGCCGCTTTGGTAGCCCTCTAGATAATCGGAGAGGTGGGCGACATCTCCATCAGCGGACAGGGTCAGCGCGATGTTGTTCAGCGCGACGCTTCGCTTGGAACCATTGGGTATGCCGTAGCCAAACAAGGCGCCGGCGAACCCTGCTTCGGTGTCGATCGCGAAGAGCATCGCGTCGGGGTCCGGGAGGCAACGATCGGCGGTGAGGCACAGCTCGATCGCGAAGTCCTCATCTCCGTTCGCGTCGCGCCGAATGACGAAGATCGCTCGGTCGAGCAGTTCGGTGTAGACCTCTTGTGCGGGGTCTTCCCCATCGATCAACAACTCATTGGGGCTGTGGATGTGCAGCTGCATATCGGCCCCATGACCGGTGAGCGAGAAGTAGTTTCTGCGCACGAAGCGCTGCCCCTGCTCTACTTGGTGCTCCGGAAGAATGAGGTCGGCTTCTGCGTGGTTACCGCAGGTGACATCACCTCGGACAGACCAGCCGACGTGCTCGAGTCGGAGGTGCTGACCCAGTTCGAACGTCGCGTCAGCCTCCGCGCGCGAGCAGATGTCGCCTCCCGCAAGATGTTGACCTGGGATGGAGGCAGGGTTGAGGTTGTTGGTGGTCCGCAAATTGGGGGGTAGAGGGGCGTCCGAGATGGAGTGCATGGGCTCATCCAGATCGGCCAGATTCTCCCCGTCGATGCGGTCGAACATGAAGGTCGCGTCCGACGAGGAACCGGCCCCTCCGGAGTATACACGCAGGTCGGGAGGCGCAGGGGCTGGCGTCGGATCCGCCGGGTCATCTGGCGTGGTGTTCATGGGCTCGGTATCCGGCGCCGGGTCGTTGCCCTCGGCGAATCGCACCGAGGCTGGGACGATGGGCGTGTGTGGTGCCGATTGGTGACCGTACTGAACTTCAAACAGTGAGTTTCCGATCAAGATCTCATCACCGGCTAGCAATGGGAGCGCCTTGGGCTCTTCTTTTGAGGTCGTGGGATGTAGCGTGTAGATCTCGCCGTCGCGTCGGACGAAGGTAAAGCAATGCCGCGCGGTGCACTTGAGCACGGGCTGATTGTCCACGAAGACAACGGTCGCATGCTCTGAGGCGACCATGATGGAGTCTGTGTAGAAGCGAGATTTGGGCACATCGCCCGTGCGCATCAGTATCGTGGCGCCATCGCCGACTTCGGGCTTCCAAACGATGTTGTCATTGTCGGCTTGATCCGGCAGCGTGATGCGGCTCCCCGGGGTGCGCCCGATACAGTGTGTCTCGCCCCAATCAAGGTAGAAGGACGAGGGGGCTTGGTGGACCTCGGCCAAGTAAGGCCAGCCGGTCCGGCCGCGATGTTGTTGTAGGTCCGCCAGATTGAGCGTTTGGCCGCCGACCTTCACCCGTCCCGGTCCTGACAGCGCATAAGGCTCGCCGACAGCCAGCGGGATGGAGCCCAACGACGCGCCCTCCTCGTGCGGTACGACCTGAACGCTCCGACGTCGAACTTCGATCGTGAGCAGGGGGTTGTCCGCGTAGGTGCTGACCGTTCCGTCACGTCGGAGGTAAACATTGTAGCCAGTCATGAACCGGGAGAAGTGGACTTTTTGGAGGAGGACCC
>Ga0315320_10005237_pt1 | contig 10625 bp, 6 predicted proteins | sample M140m21515metaG_FD_203458 | JGI IMG/M metagenome (GOLD analysis project Ga0315320, IMG submission 203458) | Ammonia-oxidizing marine archaeal communities from Monterey Bay, California, United States - M1 40m 21515 | ecosystem: Environmental > Aquatic > Marine > Coastal | place: USA: California...
AGACACGGGCGGTGAGCGGATTGTTTTCTGCTGTCAGCCAGTGGGCAAGATCAAGACGATTGATCCGCCCTTCCCTGCCTTCAATTTGCGGCAAGAAATGGGGCACATTGGGGGTCACAACTTCACCCGTCATGTCCATCCAGTTACCACGTGGCAGCACACGCATTTCACGAGGTTCGACAGCCTGCGTGATGAGAGTGCTTCGCGTGTGAGCCTTTTCTGTGCTCGTGCGTTCTTTTTGGGCAGCATCGATCTTTCCCCGAATATCGGCGAGTTGTGGGCTGATCGTGCGGTAGTGGGCGAGCAATTTCGACTGCTGGTCATCGTTGCGTTGGTCGGCTGCAATCGCCAAGATTGCTTGAACTTCCGTAGGGAGTTTCTCCTTGGGATCCAACGCGACTTCACCGGTGGTGCCCGATAGACGAAAGCAACCGAGCGTGTGACCGAGGTTCGTGTGGTTCTGGTCTATCTCGACCAGTAGGGTCACTGGTTCCTCTGAATTCAGTGGCGTTTCGAACTCTGCGATCCAGGAATTGGATTTTCCGGATTGAGGCATGACTGCCCAGCCCCAAGTTGCCCCTTTGCTGTCGCCATCGATGGCAGCCACCGCCTTCCAGCCTTTGTAAGGATTGTTGTTGCCGTCGGTCTGCTCGAATGAAGCTTTGGCGTTCACCAACTTGAGGGGTGTGCGTTCGCCATCAGCATTGACCCTGTGTATTTTGACTTCGCTTATAACGAAATTCCCATTTCCCGCACGGCCAGGCCCTTTTTTTGGTAGTGAGTCATGAGGAAGTGCCTCGATGCGAATGCCTTTGAGTTTGTCTGTCTGATCCTTCAGTGTCACGGTGTACGTGTTGGTTTCTTGCCCCGGGCCAGATGCGAGGATCGAGTGGTCTGGTTGGGCGGCCAAGTTGGTCCCGTGCAAAGCACTTAGAGTTGTAGGTGCCATTGGTTTCCATCCGGTACCCGCCTTTTCCTGTTCAGTAACCCACAGCTGAAATGCTTCTCCGATGTCCGTGGTTTCGTAGGTGTCTTGCATCTCGGCAAGTCGGCCGTCGATGGTTTTCAATAGGCCGGCCAGTTCATTGTCGGCAACTTTGACCGTTGGACCCCATGCTCCATCACGATTGGCTCCCGCGTACAAGCCGCGTTCTTTGATGTCAGCGAAGAACGATGCGAATTGATAAAAGTCCTTTTGGGTGAATGGGTCAAATTTGTGGTTGTGGCACTCTGCACAGCCGAGTGTTGATCCGAGCCAGATGGTTGATGCGGTCCGGACACGATCCGAGGCATATTTCGTCAGGTATTCTTTCGGCTGAGCACCACCTTCGGCAGACATCATGCCCAACTTGTTGTACCCGGATGCGATCAACTGCGACTGGGTGGGGGAGTCAAGCAAATCTCCTGCAAGCTGTTCTCGGGTGAACTGATCAAATCGCATATTCGCGTTAAACGCATTGATCACGTAGTCGCGGTAGGGTGAGACGCTTACGTCTTGGTCACCATGGTAGCCAACTGTATCGGCGTATCGCACCAAGTCGAGCCAGTAGATTGCCATTCGCTCGCCGTAATGGGGAGATGCCAAAAGGCGGTCGACCAGTTGCTCCCACGCATCCTCGGAGGTGTCGTCAAGAAAGGTGTTGAGCTCTTTGCTCGAGGGGGGCAGGCCCACAATGTCAAAGAATAGACGTCGGGCGAGAATGTGGTCTTCAGCCTTGGGCGAGGATTTGATTCCATCGGCAGGAAGCTGGGCCTGCACCAGTTGATCGATCCAGTTCCCGCTGCGTGCAGTCGTCGTGTTCAGAGGTTCGTATGCCCAATGTTGGGACCACTCAGCCCCTTGAGTAATCCAGTCCTGCAGGAGTTTGACTTCTGTTTTGCTGAGATCTTTGTTGTGCTCAGGAGGAGGCATGACTTCGTCGGCGTCGTCAGAAAGAATCCGTCGCACAAGTTCACTGTCATCTAATTTGCCTGGGACCACCGCGGAGTATCCACCAAGATCACCTTTCGCGTTCGCTTCGACATCAAAACGAAGGCCACTATCGCCACCACCTTCCCGCTTTTCGGCGTCTGGACCGTGGCATGCATAGCACTTGTCTGACAGGATCGGCTTGATGTCACGATTGAAGTTGATGACCTCGGCTGCACTAGCCGAACTGATGAGCGCGCTAATTAAAAACAAGGCGAAGGAAGAACGCATAACGGCACTTGCATGGTGGGAACGAGGTGAAGCTTGGCGGCGTTCAGGCTGCGAGTTCGCATCCCCAAGGTATGCTTGCGCCACGCTGTCCGACCGTCTCCCCTATTCTAGCGTAACCTGCCCTTGAATTCAGGGCGGTGTACCCGCTTGTCCACCGTTCGTGTCTTTTTGCAGCAACCCGCTTGGCATGAAATCGCTTTCTGTCCATTAAACTACCAACCAAGCCTCAATTACCGACCAAGTTCTGCGTTGACTCTGCTCAGATGGACGCAGGTTGCTGCAATTCCGTGTCGCGGAACACAAGTCGATGCTCGCAGATGGCAAGATGCGACTCTGGTTTTCTAGCCAGCTCCCTAATGCTGTGGTTTATAGTCACATTGCACCGCTGAGCGAGATGTCGTGCATTCATGAGGTTGAGCCGCAACCCGTCAAACAAGTAGCTTCAGTTGGCTTTTTTGGCTTTGCTGAACCGAAGGTGGTTTTCATTTATACTTCGGTCCGCGGATGTGACGTACGCAAGTGTCCTTTCTTTTATCTCAACCCCCAAATTTCTAAAATCGAGAACGCCATGCAGGTACAAAAATCTGAAGACCGCCGTGGTTTTGGTAAGCAGGTGCTCGGGTCGCTGCTCACTTATTCTATGTTGGAAACAGTGCTGTCATCCGGAGCACTGGCGGACACGGTCAAGCCGATAGCAGCCAAGTGGCTGGCTGACGTGAACCAGATGAGTGTTGAGTTGAAGGGAGCAAAACTCAAGCAGTTGGAATGGCAGAAGCAAGTCGAGCAGCTATTCGCTCAGGTGAACGTTGCTGAATTTCTTTCGTTTGTTGATTTCGAGAAGCTGATTAAGACGGTCGAGTTTCGAGAACGCGGCGAAAAGTCGTTTCGAGCGACTTTTCCCAAAGTTGAGGGACTTCCTACTGACCTCGTTTTTGGACACCAGATGTTTGCCTTGCGCAAAGGAAGGTCCGTGGTGCCTCATGGTCACAACAACATGGCAACCTCTTTCCTGATCCTTCAGGGTGATTTTGAGGGCAAACATTATGATCGACTTGATGAGACGGATGATCACATGATTATCAAGCCGACAATTGACCAACGATTCGGTCGAGGTGACTACTCGACCGTTTCTGACCACAAAGACAATGTGCATTGGTTCAAAGCGACCAGTGGTCCCGGGTTCATTTTCAACATTCATGTGTTGAATGTAGACCCCAAAATCAAACGTTCTGGACGGGTCTATGTAGATCCAGATGGAGAGAAGTTGTCAGGTGGCAGAATCAAAGCAGAGAAATTGAAGTCGGCAGAGGCATTTCGCCGCTACGGCTGAACCTTTGCGTTGGAGCGAATGCAGCGGAGTTGCTGTGGCTGCCTCAGCGGGACAGGCGAGCAGGCCGGGACACGAATTTGGGGAAGTTCTGTGGTGAACTCGTTCACGTTTTTTTGTGACTTTTTCCTAGCTTGTATGGCAACTTAGGGATTTGATCCGTATACTCCGCATCTCAGGTGTCTCCATTGAGTTGGAGATGAAAAGGGAAGCCGGTGTGAATCCGGCGCAGGACCGCTGCTGTATTCGGCGAGAAACCTGGTTATCCACTGCGTGATCAACGTGGGAAGGAGCCAAGTTTCGCTCGAGCCGAGAGCCAGAAGACCTGCCTGAGAAATGTATGCCATTACTTGCCTCGGCTTCGGGCAGTCGGTACGTCACTCCTACGCTCCGTTCTTTTGGGGCGTCGCAAGGGCTGATGCCGTCATCCCGTGGCTACAACGGAATGTTCTCGATGCACAGTCCCCGTGAACCTTGGGTTGCGCCCACCGCCGATCCAGTACGACAGATGGATACAGTCCAACAGCTCGATTCTGGTTCATTGCCGTTGTCTGAACAACAGCTGCTGCTTCAAGCCACAGAGAATCAATACGTGAGCCGTGAGCCGGCGAGCCAGCCTGTTTCCTCTCCGTGCTCAGGAGTGTGTGTGTTGTCGAGTGATTCGGAAATGTGCACGGGGTGTTTCCGCACCAAGGCAGAGATTTCCAGCTGGATGCGAGTCAGCGACACAGAGCGTGGCCTGATCGTAAACCGAGCAGGTCAGAGAAAGCTCGCGGACACCACGGGCGACAAACCGGTGTACAGTTCTGATCTTCGTTTCAGGGTAGATGGTGTGAATGAACGCGATGGCAATTTGAGTGGATAGTGTTGGAAAACCTGAAGAGATTTTCATCACATTATGAATGTTTTGACTTGGACTTTTTTTAATTCAATTAAGTGAATCACGAGGAACGCACATGTTGGGAAGCAGAACCACGAAGGTATTGAAGTCAGTCTGGTCTGAACCTGCAAAGGTGAAGTTCAAATTGCCCGGAATGCTTTTGATTCTTGGGCTGATCCTTGTTGGTGCCGTGGCGCGGTTCTTGCCGTACCCGCCCAACTTTTCGCCGATCGGTGCCATGGCCCTGTTTGCTGGGGCAACGTTGGGATCACGGTTGCGTGCTGCTTTGGTTCCGCTGACTGCAATGCTGTTGAGTGATTTGTGGCTGGGTATGCATTCTTTAATGCCAATTGTCTATGGTTGTTTCCTGTTCAACGTTTGGCTGGGCAGTCGCATGCAATCACGTCTACAGCCATTGCGTGTTGCGGGCATGTCGATCGCCGGAGCAGTCTTCTTCTTCGTTGTGACCAATGGTGCTTGTTGGTTCATGTCCTATCCAACTACATGGTCTGGTTTCGTTTCCTGCTACACTCTTGCGCTTCCATTCTTTCAAAACACGTTGATGGGTGATCTGTTCTTCTCGGCTGTGCTGTTTGGATCATTTGCTTTTGCTCAGTGGCGGTTCCCCGTCTTGCGTCCCCTAGGGCAACCGCAGGATGAAGTGACTCCTGCGTGAGGCGAACCGGACCGGAATGTGGGGCCAGGCAACATGGCATTTTAGACAGCATTTGTCTGAAGGCCCGCTCGGGTCAGTACGAGCGGACACGCCACTTTGGGAACCGTTGGCTGGATAGCCTGCGTGCAACACCGCTGGCGTAATCCAGTGGTTGCAGTGCATCAAGCGAGGTCGGGGCAAGTCACCCCGCTAGTTTTGGATGGCAGCAGGATGGTTTCGGTGCGTTGCCATGCCGCTGCTCGAACCAACGGCCGGTGAGTGATTTTGTTACCCGGTCGACCTTCTGTAAGAAAGTGGGCATGTAGAAAGTCATGCGGGCATCGCATTGCGAAAAGCTGGTGATGAGATCACTCGAAGCAATACAGGGTATTCGCGGCCCGGATGATCAAACGCCCGTCCGCGATGGCAGGCGATCCAAGCACGCCTTCACCTAGTTCAATCTCGTGAATGGTTTCGGCATCGTCTCCTTGATCTTCGACGATCAGACCTTTGCCTGTTTGGTCAAAGATATAGAGTCGGTTTTCAGACAAAACAGGCGTTGCCCACGAACTGCCCAATCCTTTCACGCGTTTTTGCCAAATTTGTTCCCCATCCTTCACATTGGCTGCGACCAGGACTGATCCTTTGAGCGAATACAGTCGCTCGTCTGATGCGACAACGCTGGCGTTTCGAGGTGACAGTTTGTTGTTGCGCCATGCGACCTCGGGTGTGCTGGCACTGGCGCCGACTTTGAGAGCGATGACTTCGTCACTGGGAAGAATCAGCAGCCCACCGGTTGCGGTAGGCGATGGGATGGCCGATCCACCCTCTTCTGTGGACCACTGTGTTTTTCCCGATCGAGGATCCACAGCAATCACTCCTTGGCGTGATTGAATGACTACCTCATTGCGATCATCTGGGCGTCGGATCACTAGGGGGGATGCCCAGTTCGACATCTGGGGTCGTGTTAAACGCCATAAATTCTCACCTGTTTCAGCATCAATGGCTGCGGCAAAGGAGTCGCCTTGTGCTTCGACTTTTACAATCACCGCTCCGTCAACAACGACTGGGGATGAAGCCATGCCGACATCGTTACCGGCTTTCGGGTAGTCGTATCCGAGACCTCGGTACCACAACAGTTCGCCAGTGAGTGAAAGGCAAGCCAAATCATTGCTACTGAAGAAAGCGAAAATCCGCTGTCCATCGCTTGCAGGTGAGGGGGCTGCATTCGCACTGGTGGGGTGGCAGAACGGTCGCCCAGTGGCTCGGAATGTTTGTTCCCACTGCAGTTTGCCGGTCTGCAAGTTGACGCCGCTGACGTGGAGAACTTCGCCGTCCTGTCCGCTTGAGCTTGTTGTCACAACAAGGTCGCCGATCACAATGGGGCCCGCGACGCTGCGACCTGGCATCTTGAGTTTCCAAGCCAGGTTGCCATCCTCGCCAAGTTCCAGCTTTTCGGGTGCGGGCGACGATGCACGACTCGTGCCATCGCCACGAAAACCGAGCCAACTCTTGGTACCCAATCCGTTTTCCGGATCAGCAGCAGCGGCAGTATCCGTCATGACGCACCATGTCAAACATGCGGTGAACGTTAAAATCGCAGTGGTTGCAATGAGTGATCCCCGTTGGCGTGTACGTACAGGAATGGACGCTATCGAAAGTGAGAGGGTATTCATGGCGGGCCGATTCGATCGGGTACGTTTTTGATTCAGGAAAAAAAGTGGAAGCGAATTCAGGTTCATGGTTTTTCTTGCAAGCTTGAGCGGAAAGTGCAGGGAGGCATTTAACAGAGGTCAGTTAAGGTTTGCTCGCTAAACCTTTTCCGGAGGTGTCTGTGATGCGGAACTGGAATTTCCAGTCTTGTGCCCACGATTCTTCCTGTTCGTTTTGGCAGATTTTCAGCAGGATACGATTGGTTCCTTTTTTCAAAGGAAAGTCCGCGGTGTACTGGTCGATCATCGACCCGGAGTGATAAACCTCATTCTGCATCACAAGTTTGCCATTGATCCAGATCTTATTGGCATTGATGCAACCAAGTCTTGCTTGTGCGGGGCGATCCTGGTCAGACTCGAACTCCGCAAACAGATAGGCGATTGCGCCTTTTTCCTTGTTGTAGGCTCCAGCCAGATCGACTTCTCCAACATCGGATGAGCCAGTGATGGGTTGCCATTTGATTTTGCCAGCCTTTCCGTTGTGCTCTGTCTTCAAGTCGATCGTTCCAGCATTTTGGAACTCGCTCTCAGGCGCGTATTGCATTTTGAAGCCGACGCCGTCGACATTGTCCATCGGTGCGAGGCTTTGCCAGTTGGTCAAAAGCACGAATGCATCGGCAGTGCTAACCTCTTTACCCAGTTTTCCAAGTGCTGCGATAATCCGCGTTAGTTGGCGTGGATGGCGTGCTGCTGCGAGTGCGACACGGTAGTCGGCAACAGCGTCGTCAGGTTGTTGTTTGGAAATATCAGCAGCACGAGCGATGGCCTGCTCGACCGCCATTTCTCTAAGTGCAAGGCTGGGGTCATTCAGGCAACCTGTGATCAGCTTGCTTGCGGTCTGGGGGGCTTCTTTCTGCAACAACTCCATTGCCAATCCGCGTCCCTTGGGATTGTTGGACTGATTCATGGCATAGGCTTTTAGGTCAGCCGCCATCGGACTAGTTGATTTTCTGGCAACATCAAAAATGACTCCACGTAACCAGTTTTCCGCCACTGGGTTCGTGCCAGCCATGCCATTCAAAAGCAGGTTGATCTTAGCTGCCGAAGTTTGGCGAAGTTGGTTTGCTGCGGGAATCGCTTCGGAATATCCCACGCCCTCTTTGCCGACCTTGCGGATTGATTCGAGAGCCGTATTGATTCTTGAGTTGTCTTGGCTTTGAGCATCACGGCCAGGAATGGCTGCAATGATTAGTATCATGACCGACAAGTAAGCGACACGATTGCAGTGCATGGTTTTGCTTTTCTTCATTTGTTCAAGCGATGTGTTTGAAAATTGCCAATATCGGAAGTGGAGTGTTGCCCTTTGTCGGGCATGCGAATTCTACTAGCGGTCCCGCCTGCCCGCAGGCCAGGCGGGATGCACCGCAGCGATTTTGGATTCAACGGGTGACCGAGGTCTCATTTTGGTGACCAACGTTTCGTTTCGGTCAGGGCGTTGGTTTGCAAGTTCGGTCCAACCAATCAAAGAATACGCGCCCCCAGACCACACCATTTTGTGGTGACATCACCCAGTGGCCTTCTTCGGGGAAGTACAGGAACCGACTTGGGATTCCCTGTACCTGGGCAGCGGTAAAAGCTTCCATGCCTTGGGTCACGGGGACACGAAAGTCCTTTTCGCCGTGAATCACGAGCAGTGGGGTTTTCCATTTGCCTACAAACTTGTGTGGTGAAAATTTGGCATAGGCGTTGCCCGCAGCTTCGCTTGCCCAGTAGGGACCACCAAGGTCCCAATTGACAAAGAAAAGTTCCTCTGTTGACCCGTACATCGATTCAAGGTTGAAAACACCACAGTGCGCGACCATTGAGCAGAATCGTTTCGCGTCATTTCCCATCAGCCAATAGACGGTGTAGCCACCAAAACTGGCTCCGATAGCAGCAACACGACTGCGATCGATTGATGGGTCGGCGATCATGGCGTCGGTGGATGCCAGGATGTCCTGCATCGCTTGACCGCCCCAGTCGCCGCTGATGTCATCGTTCCACTTTCGTCCGAACCCAGGCATTCCACGACGGTTGACAGCCAGTACGACGTAGCCGTGCGATGCCATCATGTGAAAGTTCCACCGGTATGAAAACCACTGGCCAATTTGGCCTTGGGGGCCACCTTGGCAGTACGTCAGCATGGGCCATTTTTTTCCATCTTTCGGGTCATAGCCGGGGGGCAGGATGACCCAGTTGTGGATCTGTTCTCCATCGGTTGCGGTGAAGTAGCGTTCTTCAATCGTCGGCAATTCCAATGTCTTGTACATCTCACCGTTGACGTCAGTGATGGTGCCCAGTTGTTTGCTGCTGGGGTCAAGTAAAGCCAATTCCGTAGGGCGAAGCATGCTCTGCTGACGAAGCAATAGGCGGTTACTGCCCGGGACGCAGGACACGATCGAAAAGTTGAAGCGACCCTCAGAGACCTGCTGCAGCGCTTGGTTATCAACTTCGATCTTGAATACCTGAGTCGTGCCGCGTGTTTCACTGTGGAAGTAAAGGCTCTTGCTGTCTTCGCTCCAAGTCGCATGATGCGTGGTTTGGTTTAGCCCCTCAGTGATCTCTTTCAGTTTGCCGCTGCTGCGGTTGTACAGCATGATGCGATTGCGATCTGACTCGAAACCAGCTCGCTCCATCGAGTGAAATGCGATGGTCGTCCCGTCTGGTGAGTAGGCGGGATCCATGTCGTAGCCCGGCATGCCGGGGGTGATGTTCTTGAGAGGGCCACCTTCTGTACTGACCAGGTAAATGCCGCTGTCGGTACTCTCGGCTGGATTGTTAACGAGCTTGAGCGTTAACGCCATCTCTTTTCCATCATTGGAAAAAGTGAACTGTTCCGATCCACCGAAAGGTGGCAGAGGGCAATCGGCTCGCTGGGTTGCCATCAGGTCCAAGGGCTCCGACGCCCGACCTTCATCATCGATTTTGGAAATGTGAACGTGACTGTAGGCATAATCGTGCCACTGGTTCCAGTGGCGGTACATCAGCGAATCGATGATTCGGGCGTCGGCTTTGGGCAAGTCTGCATAGATCTCGGTGACTTCCTTGTCAATTTTGACATCAACAGTGAACGCAATGGCGTCACCCGAGGGCGATGTGATCAGATTAGCGATGCCGTCTTCGACATGTGTGAGCTGTTTTGTGACTCCCGTTGTTGGGTCCAGCATCCATGCCTGTGGCTCGCCTGCCTCCTCTTTTTTGTCTTCTTGATTTGGGTTTTTCTTGTCTCCTTTGGACGTCGACTCGCCAGGGGCAATGTAGACCAACTTGTTCCCACTGGGGTGGGCAAGCCAATTCAAACTTCCGAGTCCTTTGATATCGCTAAGCAGAGCCTCGGATTTGCTTTCCACGCGGGGTGAATCGAAGGCTGCTACCTTGGCGTCACTGTCCAAAGAATCTGGTAGCGGTTGTACCAGCAGAGTGCTGGTTCCAGTGTTTTCTGCGAGTTCATAACGCTTCACAAGATATGCGACGGTTTTGCCATCGGGCGAAACGGCCGCATCGCCAATACGGGCAAGATCCCACAGTGTTTCAGGAGTCAGGCGATCGGCTGAAGCGGAGGATGTGAAAACAAATAGAAGCAGGCAAGTCAGAATCGTACCGGTTAGACGCATGTTGTATTCTCGAAGCATGGTGCATGTCAGCAAGGATCAGGTCGCGTCACGGGCGCGGGATCCACGCCCGAATTGTAACGAAGTCGACAGCAGATGCACGTCAAGACACCGGATGAATCGAGGTGTTTGGGACCAAAATTTCGTCCGTAACTTCCATCAGGCTCCCGAGAACATGCCGTCAAGCTCCATAGAACCCGCGGTCAGGTGTTGGAGCACCCCCATCAGGCTCCGGTGAACCCGCGGTCAGGCTCCGGTGAA
>Ga0315320_10005238_pt1 | contig 10624 bp, 4 predicted proteins | sample M140m21515metaG_FD_203458 | JGI IMG/M metagenome (GOLD analysis project Ga0315320, IMG submission 203458) | Ammonia-oxidizing marine archaeal communities from Monterey Bay, California, United States - M1 40m 21515 | ecosystem: Environmental > Aquatic > Marine > Coastal | place: USA: California...
ATCCGCAGGCTGTTCTTTCTTCAAAATCTCAAGTTTTTTGCGATAGGCCTGTTTCGCACGTTCTCCAAATTGATCCATCAAGTCATAAAGAGCATCACGGACTTGTGCGGTAGTACCACCGTCAACCTGTTTCACATAATTAGCACGCACCGCATCCATCGACTCCGCTCTGCCGGGCATAGCGGCAGCCAAGTCTACCTGCTCCTGATAGTCGGTCTTGATATTGAACAGCTTGATCTCGCCGGAATTCAGATGCCGCATCAGCTTGTAATCGCCAATGATGATTGAGCTGATCGGTGGATGATAATGACACGTGTAGTGATGCACGATGCCGGGGGCTAAGCGATTAACGACCCCGCTGTTCCCTTTGATGAACACGTCTCGCAGACTGCCTCCATCGACCCCCTCAGGCAAAGGCGTTTCACTGCCGCTCAAGTCGTGAAAGGTTGGAAAAAAATCCCACTGAACGATGGGCACGTCACACTGCGACCCCGCTTTGATGTTCGGCCCTGAGACGATCGTTGGAACTCTGATACCGCCTTCATAAAGCGAACGTTTCCCTTCCTGCAGGGGTCCGTTGAACCGACGACTCACACCCTCAACTTTGCGTAGCTCAGCGTGGCCGCCGCCATTGTCGGAAGTAAAAATAATGTAGGTGTTCTCAAGCTGCCCCCGTTCCTGAAGTGCGTCTATTAACGCGCCCACATTCATGTCCATCTCTTCGACCATTGCGGCATAGACAATATCACGATTGACGCTTGATTTCTCGACATCGATCTTCTCAATATCTCTGCCTTCTGCAATCCAGCGTTTTTTGTTGCGTTCAAACGCCTCCTGCGTCGCCATGTGCGGAATGTGCGCGGCATAGTGTGAAACCATCATGAAAAACGGTTGGGTTCCGGCATACTGATTGATAAACGCGACCGAGTCCTTCCTGAGGGAATGGAGCCGTTTTGGATTATCTTTGGGGAAAGGTGTTTTCTTTTTCACATCCCAATAAGAACCATGCCCATTTCCATTTCCACCGGGCTCACCTGGCCCCTCGTCGGTAACGTCATAGCCAGCCTCATCGAAACGGCCCATCGTACTGCATCCTTTTCCAAACATGGCCGTGATGTAATTTTTCCCGGAAGCCTTTAACATCTCGGCTAGCGTCACTTCATCGTGATACCCATTTGGTCTCTGCACAGACGAAAGGACATCAAACACATTCCGATATTGCATGCGTGCGGAACTTTTTCCGAATTGAATACTCAAACGCGATCCAGTGCAGGTAGGCGTTGGTGCGTAAGCAGTGGAAAAGCGTGTACCCATTGCTGCAAGACGATCGAGCCCAGGAGTTCTTATGAAACTGTTGCGTGTGGTGGGGTCCTCGTCCATCATTTGGACAGACGTATCCGCATACCCCAAGTCATCTGCATAAATCAGAATAAAATTGGGAGCATCTGCATACAGATGCTGCGTGCTACAGGCAAGAAACGCGACTACGACAAGATGGTTCAGTTTCATGGATAAACTCGATCCTAATCGGTACTTGAACACCATTTAATTACAGTCCTCGACTCAATGTCCTAATTTCGCTCGGCAGAGCCACGAGCTTCATGCATTTGGATGAGAGCACGGGATCTCGATAGTTGTCGATCCTGAAACTCCACATGATTTTTCGAGACGTCCACCTTGAACGCCTTCTGTTTGTTGGTAGGGTCGGCATGCAGCTCTGCTTTCAGCTTTTCAAACCGCTTTTTGCCGTTGGCAATCCAACCTCCCTCCAGCAGGGCCACGTAATTTCGACGAATCAGGGTCACGGTCTCAGCATTCACTGAGTCCAGATAGCTGGAACGTTGGTTGTCAAGTTTCCTAACTAACCCTGGCATACTCGCTGACAGGTCATTGCGTTCACGAATATCGTTGACGACATCGTACAACTCAACCTTCTGGCTATCGAGATTTTTCCTCAACTTGAAGTTTCCCAAACGAATGACAGACTCAGGATCACCCGTGTGCCAAGGAAAATGAAACACCAAAGGCTCAGTGTTACGCAACACTTCACCTCCATTCCCGCGCAAGAAAACATCACGCAAGCTTCCGCCATCCAGTTCCCGAGGCAATGGTTGAATCCCACCTGCCAAATCATAAAACGTCTGCAGGAAATCCCACTGAACAACGGGTACATCACAATGAGTCCCCGGACTGACACCAGGCCCGCGAACCACGGTGGGCATGCGTATGCCACCTTCGTAAAGGCTTCCTTTCCCGCCCCGCAGCGGCGTGTTACCTCGAAATCCCCCCCCGTTATCAGATGTAAAAATGACGAAAGTATTCTCCGCAATCCCCAACTTGTCGATCGCGTCAAGCAAAACGCCCGTTGCACGATCCATGTCATCCAACATGGCCGCATAGTTAATGATCCAACCGTGGTTGTACATGGAGATGGAAACTGATTCCTCGGGAGCGTCATCTTTGCTTTGGTACTTGCTCCCTTTTGGCAGTTTCCGGTATTTCTCTCGAGTCTCTTTCAAGGAGTCATGCCAAATATGCATGGCGTAGTGCGAAAGCTGCAAAAAGAACGGTCGCTTTGAGGCAACCTGCTGCTCCATGAACTGAACACTTTTTTCAGTCAACGAGAACATTCGCTTGGGATCCAATTCCGAAAGGGTCGTTTTCCCATCATCGGCAAAGTCCCCCGGCCCATTTCCGTTCGGCCCATCAGTCACATCGTAACCTGCCTGCAGTGGCTTGATACTGTCATTGTGCCACTTGCCGAAATGGGCAGTTCGATAATTAGCGTTTGCTTTTTTCAGGGCTTGGGGAATCGTAATTTTCCCCATGTACTGCTTCTTTGCCTCAACCGAAGACAGCACGGTATAGCGAAGGCGACTGGGTGTCATGCCATGCAATAGACTGTTACGTGAAGGCGCACATAAGGTTGATGGTGAGTAACACGCCGATAGCACCATCCCTTCTCTGGCCATCCGTTCGATGTGAGGCGTTTGATAGTAATCGCTACGCGTATCTGCCCGCCCCTTGATCATCTCAACCGACGTCTCTGCCCAACCAAGGTCATCCACGTACACCAGCACAAAATTGGGGGGCTCAGTAGCCAACCCCTTCACCGTGCATGAGGCGAGTAAACATCCGATGCTAAGTATGATCTTAGAGTTCATTTTTTGGTCCGGTCAATTACCTGCTTCAATGAGCACACGAACTTGGTCAAGATGACCTGGATTCTCCTGCAATTCAACGAACAAAGTACGTCGGTCGGCAGCCAAAACCAGGCTATCAAATCCTCGTCGTTGATCACCCTCTGGACGAGGCTCAATCGTTCTGGGGCTTGGATAGGCTACGCCGGGAACACCGAAGATAACTTCTGACTCTCTCAGCAAGCGATCCATCGTAATGACACCTACAATTGGGTTTGCAAAAGTAATCTGTCCCGAAACACTGCGTCTGCGACCTGGGTTCTTCCCTTCAGGAAAGGCGTCCAGTTGCAGCAGATAGCTTGTGATGCGTTGACCTGTTGCCAGCAGTCTTTTTTCTCGATAGGGCGACTTCGCGTAAACACCTGGATCCACCATGTCGACACGAACATTTTCCCTTGGAAGCACGCCTTCGCGTTCAGGAAAAACAACGATGTGTTCGTTATCCTGATAATTGCCGGGATGGAATCCAGGCCCGGGTGAAACAAAGCGTATAGCACCCGTCGTTTGTAGCACGCCCGAACTCATTGGCCACGCATTTTCGAATTGCGAGGCTTCAAACACTACGGAGTCAATCGAATTGGAAGCTTTACTTGACCGGATCGCCTCACCCTCTTTTAAAAGCTGAGGCGTCATGCTGTTCGGAGCTGTTGGCGGTGCGCTCACCTCAACTTCTCCCTCGAAAACGCAAACATCCGTCAGCCCAGCGTCACTCACAGAAACGCCAAATGCCGTCCCGAGATCAACCACATGCGCTGAATCAGTATCGATTACAAATCCGCTTGCTGATTCTGGGACCGTCGCTGTGACAACCCCACGATGTAGCACCAAACGCATTTCGTCCACCAATTCCAACTGTGCGGGTCCCTCCACAGCGACCCTTGCGCCACTGGAAAAATCCAGACGCACAATTCCTCGAGAAACGGTCAAAGGTCCTGAATGCAGTGTCTCGCCGCTTGCATACGGAACACCGGAGTCACTGTAGGCGCCCACTGTTTCGGCAATCACTGCGGGCGACTGACTCGTTCGAAAATGGTAAATGGTCCCAGCAACTAGCATCAAACACGCAGCTGTTGCCACACCAATGGTCAACGCCATCCACTTTTTTCGCCATGGTTCCCTCGGCAATTCGGGCGTCATCGATACGCCATGCGAAGAAAATTGACGGCGCAGTGCGGCATGCATATTAACTGCATTGAGGTAACGCTCGCGTGCGAAAGGATCACCTAGCAAATACTGCTCGAGCTCAGCCAACTCGCCGTTACTGGCAGTTTCGTTGATTGCTTTGTCTATCAATGACTCGATGGCGTGATTCACTGTGTCGACTCCCTTAACCCCAATTGACGGTCAATGCAGTGATGCAACTGACGACGAACACGGTTGACCCGCTTATAAATCCGACTAGCAGCTTCGCCACATTTTTCAGCGAAGGCACGTATGGTTGCTCCCTCGGCATAACATCCTGCCATCATCTTCTGATCATCCGAGGACAATTTCTCGAGGCACCTATCCAGAGCACGACGCCGCGCATCCAGACGGTCTCCGAGTTCTTCGGTTTGTTCGGCAAGCAGGACAATAAGTTTTTCACTAAATACGTGTCGATCACGTCGCATCTTGGTGATGTGATTCAACGCCGCGTTCTTGGCGATCTGAATTGCCCAGTTACGGAAATTCGTTCCGGACTGGTACTGATCAAACGACTTCCACATGGTGACACTTGCTCTCTGCACGACATCCTCGGCGTCGGCAGTGTTCCGCACCATTGCCAGCACAAACGAGAAAACCGCTGCCTCGTGTCGCACGAACAACGCCACGAATTCATCGTGTCGCATTGAATCAGGATTCTCAGATGCCATAAACACTCCTCTCTACCCACTCAGTTCTACCCAACTGAAAATTCGCCCACTTACTTTTCTTTTTTACGAAATTGCCTTTCGCGGCGACCTACGTCCAGAGCATGTATCTCCCCGAACCTCCAGCCACCTTGGCGGTTCGGTCTTCCGCGACACGATAGGGGAAAACCAAACAGCAGGTGGACTCCGTAACCGTTGTTGCTCTGAAAATCCCATTTGGAAGAATCTCAAGTTGCAAATCCAGCCTATTGCACCTCGCAAGACGGTTAAGATGAGAGCACAAAATTGACGCAACGAAACGTGTATTTCATCTCCAAACCAACAGAAAACAGACTCGGATGCAACGCTTCCTTAAAATCTGGTTACCCGCTTTCGCCTTGGCGACCTGCTTGGCACCTCACGCCAAGGGTTCGTACTACCACGCCAACGTCAAAGAAGGAGCGGAATTTTTCATGTTTGACGTGCGTTTTCCGTTCATGCCGTCGGGCACCTACTTCTCGTTCTGGAATGGAAAGTTCTTCCCGATTGGTGGTGCTTTTTATGGAGGCGTGTTCACGCGTGGGCCCGGCAAAACGGGGGCCCCAGAGAACCAGAAGCATGGAACACCTTGGACATACTGGGGTGATGATACCTACAAAGGTGATCGTCCCCGCCCCGTCTACACAGGAAGATACACCAATGCAGCAGGTGCAGGCGGAGAGGGTTCAGCGGCAGCGGTGGGCGGCGAAAAACCGTTTCTGAGGCGGGGGGTCTGGTTCACCATGTGCAAACGTGTTTGGAAACCCGCCACCACGAATGCCTCCCATCGTTATGAAGGCTGGTGGATCAAGGACCAACAAACTGGCAAATGGCACCTGAGTGCCGTCATGCGAATCCCCGCACCAGTGACCGGCTATTCAGGTTGGTCAACCTTTGTCGAAGAACTCGCCAAAGGAGCTGACCGGGCTATCGACATCCGAAGATTCTACTGCCGCCTGAACCAGGAATGGCACAGCGTTGACACCATCACGATGGACAACAAATACAACGCCAGATTCTCGGTCCTCGAGAACGACTCGGTATTTCACTACGAGGAACCAGTTAACCACAAAGCAGGTCCTGCCGGGACCACATCCTGGACTGTCAAACAGCCCAACCAACCGACACTCGGTGCATCTGCTATCGATAACCTGCACGCTGAGGCATTAGGCGAACAGATTGCAGTGCGCTGGTCCGTCCCCGAAACCGCGATTCCCCAACTCGGTTACCGCATCGAACTGCTCAACGATGATTCACAACCGATCAGTGAAATCACTGAAATGATGCCTCATGAGCACATCAAAATCATCTCGACTGCTGGCAAAAAAGTTCAACGCGTGCGTCTAACGTTGATCGACATTTTCGATCAGGAAACCACGCACGAAATCGCAGTGTCTGCAAATATAAGAGACACGCCTGCCCGAGTCCGAACACAAGAAACGGACACGATCAACTCACGTGCCGGACTGACTTACGAACTGTTCAAACTCGATGATGAATCTAATCTCGAAACCATTCCAGACCTCGACCGCCTGAAAAGCATTGATGGTTGGAACACCAATATGAAGCACGGTTTTGTGCGTTCGGGAATCCTTCCAACGGTCGTGCTTCCGCCACGAGAGATGTGGGACACAAAGCAGGCTCAATACGCTGTCCGGTACACCGGCGTACTGCAGGTCCCAAAAACCGGATTCTATGTTTTTGAATTGACAGCAGCAGGCAACAGCCAACTACGGATTGATGGTGAGCTAGTGGGCGACAACGGTTTCATGCCAAACCCTAGCATGCGCCGCTACCTACGAGGCCTGCAGGCAGGTTCCCATGATTTTGAATTGGTCTATGGAAAACGAGCATGGATCAACAAGCACGGACGGTGCGAACTGCAGTGGGAGGGGCCTGGCATGCCTGTGCAACCTTTCACACAAGTGGACTTCACGACAGCGAGCGGAGCGGGCATTCCAACATTAAAAACAACTTGCAAGCCAAGTAGCGGCAAAGGGCATACCAATGTCGTGGACCTATCCGTGGAGGTCGATTCAAACGGCGAGACCGTTTCGCGTATTGATATCTTTTGCGGCGATCTGATTTTGGCGCAACTGACCCAACCTCCCTACCAACTCAAAAACATAGTGTTGCCAGATGGCGACTTTGATCTTTGCGCCCGAGTCGTTTACGAACAGGGAAAGCGCACGGTCGATTCAAACTGGATCTCGTATAAAAGCCACGGCCAAGCGGCACTGACACCTTGGCAACAAACAATCATCGGTGTTAAGGGAGCCGGGCTAGGAATCGTTAAAGAGCAGACCCCTGACGACCTTAAATTGCAAATCACAGGAGACTCACACTGGTTTCTGAACCAACCTGTTGAGGGTGATTTTACCCTGAGTGGACGACTGGTAGACTTCCCAACCAGAACGTGGAGAGATCCGGCTTATGGACACGTCCAATCACGAAGCTGGTTAGGATTGATGTTCACACTGAAACCCGGAGTTGAGCCATGCTTTTACAACTCGTATGGCTTCTACCGATTGGCGGGTGAAGGGTGGCGAGGCACTCCGTGTCACGGTGACTTGGCTGGCAGCCGTCGCACCGATTACCAGTACCCAGACGAAACGGGTAACTGGATTCAACTGAAACGGCAAGACATGCTATTTTCGACCTCTCGTTCTGTGGATGGAAACAACTGGCAGCTCGTTCGCCAGTGTCTGATTAGCCCTCGCAGCCGACATGCATGGCGTAAAGGGGTGGCGGGCGTTACCTTTCGCCAGCAACCTTCCGCTGCGGGTGGCGGCTGGGCCCAAGGTTCAATGGATCACGTTACGCTCAGCAAGGAAGCATCATCGCCTAATTCCCAACGCAAATCGGTCAAGTCACAGGACGCAGAGCTTTTGAATGGGCGTGTGATCGCAGTCATGCAGGCACCCTCCAACCCCGAGGTCTGGTACGCCCGCACCTATGGAAACGGCATTCTTAAGTCAACCGATGGAGGTACCAAGTGGATAAACGCTAATGGCAACCTTCGAGCCAGCAAAGGTGGTCGTCTCTATGTGCGTTCATTGGCAGTCCACCCCAAAGACGAAAACATTGTTGCTATGGGACTCGGATCCAACGATGACAACATGCCGCAAAGTGGACTGTGCATGACCCACGACGGGGGTAAGACGTGGCACCTTGTCTGTACCCAGATCGACTTCGACGGCATGGGCCCAAGTGTGTTCCTGGGCGAAGTCATCTCCTTCAACCGGTTCCAGCCTGAAATCATTGCGGCCGGTGGTGAATCGATGGGGCTGTTTCAAAGCAAGGATGTTGGAAGGACTTGGCAACGGGTCGCTGTCGAAGAACCCCTGAAAATCAAAACACAACGAATCAGTGCCCTGCAATACAACCACCTATTGGACGGGCACCTGACGGTAGCAACCTTTCCTGATACCGAGTTCGCCGCCGTAGGCTTTGGGGCACCCACTCGCAAAGTCACTGACCAAACAGGCGGTGGTCTCTACTCCGTCGGTGAAAAGACAATCAGGTGGGGCATGGAACCGTACCCAGGCTTTGGGTTTTCAAACGTTCAAGTGAATCACGCACGCGGCTCAAATGGGCTAGGTTTTTTCGTTTCGACTCGGGGAGCATTCAAATGGCACCGAGCAGGTTTGATCCACAGTTGGCCGAACGTTCCGCAAAACACGTTTTACAGTCAGATTGCATCATACTTGGACCCAAAGACGAAAAAAGAGGTCCTCGTGGCCGCTCCGTTTTCATCCAACGAGCAAAACCCTATCTCGATATATTCAAAAGGCAAACTCGCTACGACTACGTCATCGTCGGCACCGCTCAACGAAGGAATCACAGGCATCTCGTTTGACCAGTCAAGCTCAGGCCAAACGCTTTTTGTCTGTAATCGTCATGGCATTCTTCGCAGCACGGACCGAGGCAACAACTACGTTTTAGTTCACTCGACACCCGTGGAATAACAGCCTGCAAGGCTGCCGATTCCCCCGGCTTTTCGATTCTGTCTGGCTGAATCACTTTCACAAACATGGCACCCCGCATCGGTTCACTTTCCGATGTGTATCCCCTCCGCTCCCGCTACACCAATGAGTTTACGGAACACACTGTGATGTCTGACAAACGATTCTGACAAACCAAACCAAAACACCCCGCAATTGCCTCAAATTGCTCCACGCGTTGGCAACATGCAAATTCGCTGGGTACAATCCCAAGGAGTCGTGATGCCCGACACGGACTCGTGATCCCCGGCAGCGTCTCAACAGGCAAAACGCACGGCATCATTGCGAATCACAAATCCGCTTATTGCGGACGCCTCCCACTTCCCACCTATCAACGCAAAGAAACCTCGCTGATGAAACCCAACAATCTGAAAAATCATCTACTGCTGGCGATGGCTTCGGCTCTGCTGCTGATCCCAGCGAAACTCAGCGCTGCGGAACCTTTGAAAGTATTCATTCTGGCAGGCCAATCGAATACGGTCGGCCACGCCCGAGCTCACACCATCGCCACCTTGTACGCCTCAGACGCCCCGAGGGACAAGGAACTCATTGAACTGGTCATCGACGAAACGAGTGGCATTTCCAAAACAACTCTGGAGCAGCAACTTGTTCGGGGACAAAAAATTGATGAACTGACTGGGGGCATTTCGAATGACAAAGTCAAGGCACTGAGCGACGGTCCCGAAAAAAGTGATTTGGAAGCAAAAGTAAAAGTCCTCAAAGACCAACATGAGGCCTATAAAAAGCAGATCGGATCAGCGTGCACAGTTTCCGACCGTGTCTACATCAATTCGATCGCCGATGGGAACCGAAAGACAGGCAAACTCGGCATTGGGTACGGAGCATCGAATGACAAGATAGGCCCCGAGTTCGCCTTTGGGCTTTCCATGGCTGAAAAGATCGACGGCCCCATTCTTCTCATTAAAACTTCTTGGGGGGGGAAATCGCTGAACTACAATTTCCGACCGCCCTCACTACCTGACTTTAAAACCACCCCTGAATATGCGGAAGCAAAGGCCAAGGCAAATGAGAATCTGAAGCGATATGATGCCGCAGTCAAGTCGTTCCCGGCGGACCAAGCGAAGTACAAAGCTGACTTGGCTGCCTATAAGGAGCAGATGAAAACCGCCGATGAGAAAACACGCAAGAAGCTACGCGAACCCCGAGAGCCACGCGCACCGCGCAAACCCAATCCGTTCAATATGGACGAGGCCGGTCTTAACTACCGCATGATGAATGAAGCAATTCAGGATGTACTCGCAAATCTAAAGGACAACCATCCCGATTACGATGCTGAGGCGGGATACGAAATTGCTGGATTCGTGTGGTTCCAAGGATACAACGATCAGTTTTCACCTGAATTCCGCGGGAACTACAAAAACAACATGATGACGTTCATCAAGGACATTCGCAAAGAATACAAAACGCCGAACATGCCGTTCGTGATTGGTGTTCTCGGCACAGGCATGACCGCCGAAAAAGTGGGTGAGAACGAAGTATCTCTCGCACAGCGAGCAGCCGCGAAAGCAATGGGAACCAAGAATGGCGTCGC
>Ga0315320_10005241_pt1 | contig 10624 bp, 18 predicted proteins | sample M140m21515metaG_FD_203458 | JGI IMG/M metagenome (GOLD analysis project Ga0315320, IMG submission 203458) | Ammonia-oxidizing marine archaeal communities from Monterey Bay, California, United States - M1 40m 21515 | ecosystem: Environmental > Aquatic > Marine > Coastal | place: USA: California...
CAGGCCCAGTCCGTTCGGATAATGGCTTTCAAATCCCTGTAGTAACTACCGCTAATCTGCCAGCTTTTGCTGACGTTGCTGTAGGCACTGCATACATGGTCAGCGATAACGGTGGCGGTAACGACGAATACTGCATCGTGATTAATACTGGCGCTGCTTGGGTAACCGCTGTAGGCGCGGCTCTTTCTTAATAGGAGGCATCTATGTCTAGTTCTGATGTTTCCGCAAAGCGGATTACTGGCGCAGGCTCGGTAGGTGTAGGGCCAGCGCGAGTAAGACAAGTACAAGTGCTGACTAACAACTCTGGTGCGGGGCGACTTACTATTACCAACGGTAACGGCGGAGCCACCCTATTAGATATTGACTTTGAGGCAAATGACTCTCATTCCGTTAACATACCCGACTATGGGGTGCGCTTTCAGGATGATGTTTATATTACTGCTTTTACCAATATCACCGCTATTACAGTGTTCTATAGTTAATGCGTAGGTACTACAAGAAAGGCGGCGGAGTGGGCATGAAAGGTATGTCCATCAGTAGTGGCGATAAACGCCCTACTAAATCCGGCGCGGGTATGACCGCTAAAGGTGTAGCTAAGTACAGGAAGAATAATCCCGGCTCTAAGTTAAAGACTGCGGTTACCGAGGATAAACCAACTGGTAAGCGGGCAAGTAGGCGTAAGTCTTACTGCGCTCGTTCCGCTGGACAAATGAAAAAGTTTCCTAAAGCGGCTAAAGACCCTAATTCAAGGTTACGGCAAGCTAGGAAACGATGGAAATGTTAGGAGAATAGCACGATGGACAAGATGAATACCCCAAAAGTACCTTCTAAAAAAGAGTTTGACAACATGACTCCCGAGCAAAAAGCCGCCCGTACGAAAGCAGCTATGATGCAGAACCTGAATATGACCCCCGAAGAGAAAAAAGCTAAGGAAGCCAAGAAGAAACCCGCTAAGAAAATGATGGCTGGTGGCATGGCTAAGAAGTATAAAGCTGGCGGTAAGCTAGACATGGTAGAAAAAGGCGGTAAGAAAGTTCCTTTTTACGCTGCGGATGGCAAAGGCAAGATGAAAGCTGGCGGCAAGGTTCGCGGCTGCGGTATGGCTCGTGGTGGTAGAGTCTGCAAGATGGTCAAAATGAAAGGTGCGTAATGCGGCGCTACTACAAGAAGAGCGATTGCGGTTGTGGCAGTAAACCCCGAAAGATGAAAGAAGGGGGCACTGTAAAAGACGCGTGCTATAAAAAGGTCAAAAGGCAGTATAAAGTGTTCCCGTCAGCTTATGCATCGGGAGCTATTGCTAAGTGTCGGAAGAAAAAGGCTGGTAAGTAATGCGTGCGTATTACAAGTCTGGCGGTAAGGTACGTAAGACAGCCAAAGGAGCCGCATTGAAGCGTTGGTTCCAAGAAGACTGGAAGGACGTTCGTACTGGCAAGGCTTGTGGCAGAAAGAAGGGGGAGAGTAGAGGTACGCCTTACTGCCGTCCTTCTAAACGCGTATCTGAGAAAACCCCCAAGACTTCTGGTGAGATGTCCAGCGCCGAGAAAGCGAAGAAGGTAGCGGAAAAGAAAAGATTAGGTCAGCCAGCAGGTAAGCCTAGGCGAGTATCAGCTACTAAGCGGAGAAAGAAATAATGGCTACATCAGGCACTACAGCATTTAACATGGACTTCACGGAAATAGCCGAAGAAGCCTTTGAGCGTGCGGGCCGTGAAATGCGTTCTGGATATGATCTTCGTACCGCGAGACGTTCCATGAACCTGCTTACTATTGAGTGGCAGAATCGTGGCATTAACATGTGGACTATAGACGAAGGCACCATTAACTTGGTCAAAGGACAGACTACCCCGTACGACTTGCCCGCGGATACTATTGACTTGTTAGAACACCAGATACGTACGGGTAACGGTAACGCAGCTACACAAACTGACCTAAGTATAAGTCGTATTAGTGTAAGTACTTATGCGTCCATCCCTAACAAGTTAACACAGGGCAGGCCAATACAGTTGTATATAGAGCGGCTTCGCGACGCTCCTAAAGTTAACGTTTGGCCTATACCCGACACTAATGACTACGTACTGTACTACTGGCGTATGAGGCGTATACAGGACGCTGGTAGTGGAGTAGAGACAGCGGACATGAATTTTAGATTCTTTCCATGTTTAGTAGCGGGATTAGCGTACTATATAGCCATGAAGTTGCCTGAAATGGCGGAACGAGTGCCTATGCTAAAAGCCATATATGATGAGCAGTTTCAGATGGCCGCAGGAGAAGATAGAGAGAAGACTTCGGCTAGATTTACCCCGCGTATAGGGTATGTATAAGTATGGGCACGCAGTTCGCTTCCAGTAAGAAAGCTATTGCTTTATGTGATATATGCGGGTTTCAGTACAAACTAAAAGATTTGAAAAGTCTAGTTGTAAAGAATATAGACACTAATATTAAAGCATGTCCTGAGTGTTGGAACGAAGATCAGCCTCAAAACATGTTGGGTGAGTTTCCAGTACATGACCCACAAGCGTTACGTGACCCCCGTCCAGACCAAAGTCTAGGGGACGCAGGGGTAACTAGTAGTAGAGTTATACAGTGGGGATGGAATCCTGTAGGTGGTGGGGCTGACCCGTTTGAGTTAACCCCAAATGTGTTGTTAATAAATGGTAGTATAGGACAAGTTACTGTAACTACCGCATAGGAGCATTAAGATGCCAAAAGTAGGAAATAAACACTTTAGCTACGACGCTAAAGGTAAAGCAGCAGCCAAGAAAGAAGCCGCTCGAACTGGTAAAAAGGTGACCAATGCCTATTCTGAAGGCGGTAAAGTCAAGGTTCGTGGTACCGGCTGCGCAACTAAGGGTTTATATGCCCGCGGCCCGATGGCGTAATATATGAATTACACTGAACTGAAAGCTAATATCCAAGACATTTGTGAAACCTCCTTTACAGATGACCAACTTGCTATGTTTACGCAGCAGGCAGAGCAGAAGATATATAACTCAGTTCAAATACCTGCGCTACGAAAGAATGTTACTGGTACGCTAACCAACGGTAACAAGTACCTAAGTACGCCTTCTGACTTTTTATGGGCTTACTCTCTAGCAGTTATAGACGCTAACGGGGTGTACACTTTCTTGCTTAACAAAGACGTTAATTTTATGCGAGAGGCGTACCCAAACCCCGCGAGTACGGGGGCACCTAAACACTACGCGTATTTTGATGACAACTCTTTTATTTTAGGGCCAACTCCAAACTCCGCGTACAGCATGGAGTTACACTACGGGTATTACCCAGAGTCTATAGTTACTGCGGGCACTACGTGGTTAGGAGAGGAGTTCGACTCCGCGCTACTAAACGGCGCATTAGTAGAGGCAATACGCTTCATGAAAGGCGAGCAAGACCTAGTAGCTAACTACACTAATATGTATTTGTTAGCTATGAAACAGTTAGAAAATCTTGGCGATGGTAAATTACGTGAAGATGCATATCGTTCTGGGCAATTCAGAACTTCAGTTACTTGAGGAATTAAAAAATGGCTATATCGCAGGCAATGTGTACTTCTTTTAAAATCGCTCTGTTAGACGGAGAGATGGACTTTAGTAGTAACACAGGACAAACTTTTAAGATAGCACTATATACGAGCAGTGCTACACTAGGCGCAAGCACTACCGCTTACGCTACAACTAACGAGGTAGCTAACGGTAATGGATACACTACTGGCGGTTACTCTTTGACCATAAGCACGAACCCTACAAATGGGGGTAGTGGTACTACCGCTTTCCTAGATTTTGGTGACGCTGTATGGCCTAACGCTACTATCACTGCTCGTGGCGCACTTATCTATAAATCAGGCGGCGGTAATCCCGCTGTCGCGGTACTAGATTTTGGAGCGGACAAAACGTCTACTTCGGGCGACTTTACGGTGCAGTTCCCTGCTGGCGACGCTACCAATGCTATTGTACGTATAGCATAAGGCGCTAGAGGATGCCGTCTTCTGTTACATACTCTGGATGGGGTAACGGCGCATGGGGGCAAACCTCTTGGGGTACTGATCTAACCGCAGTAATACCTGATGGAGTAGCGGGAACCACAGCGGTAGGCTCAGTCACTATACTAGCGGGTATTACGGTATCCGTTACTGGAGTAGTAGGCACAGCTACTCTGGGCACTGTTACAACCGATGCTGACTCTGTTGTCATCGAAACGGGACTTACAGGCACTACTGCCGTAGGAAGTGTAGCAGTAGTAGGTAAGGCAGCATTTACGGTTACTGGAGTATCGGGAACGGCCTCACTAGGCACAGTAATAGTAAGAATACCTAAAGTAGTGCCCGTTACAGGGTTGGCGGGAACGGCCTCAACAGGCACGGTGGCAGTACAAGCTAAAGCAGTAGCGGGAGCTACGGGGGTATCGGGAACGGCCTCATTAGGTACGGTGGTAGCTAGACTGCCTAAAGTAGTACCTGTTACAGGATTGGTGGGAACGGCCTCCCTAGGAACTGTATTTGTATCCTTTGGGCAGACAGTACCAGTGACAGGAGTTGAGGGTACTGTAACCCTAGGCACTGTAGATGTTAGAATACCTAAGATAGTATCAGTAACGGGTGTTTCTGCTGTAGGATATATAAGTACTGTAAACATGTGGGGGCTAGTTAGTACCACACAGAACCCAAGCTGGGGAAATGTAAACGATGCACAGAACCCAAGCTGGGGAAATGTAAATGACGCACAGAACCCTAACTGGACAAACATAATAGCCGCATGAGGCCAATTAAATGACAACGCAATATACTTCAATACTTAAACTTGCACTACCAGTTCAAGGCGAGCTTAGTGGTTCTTGGGGTGATGTAGTAAACAATAATATTACCTCTATGGTGGAGCAAGCTGTCGCAGGCCGCGCGGTAATCAATACGTGGTCTGGGAACTCCCATACGCTAACTAGCGCAAACGGGACTACTTCCGAATCAAGATGTGCGATGCTAGAGTTTACCGACACAAACACTCAGCTAACTGGCGCAGGAACCGTAGTATGTCCCACAGCCACTAAAATATATATCGTAAAGAATGCCGCTGGGCAGAGCGTAACGCTTAAAACATCCGGTGGTTCGGGGATTCTTGTCCCTAACGGACGCACTATGTTCTTGTTCTGCGATGGAACTAACGTAGTCGAAGCGGTAACTAGCACTACTTCTTTGCAGTTAGGTACTAGCACTGTAGTAACAGCGGTACTAGACGAAGACAACATGGCTTCAAACAGCGCCGTGTCTCTCGCCACTCAACAGTCTATTAAAGCATATGTAGACTCTCAAGTAGGTGCCGCAGATACATTAGCAGAAGTCCTTGCCCTTGGTAACACTACGGGGGGTACGAACATTGTAGTATCTACTAACGATGAGCTTGTGCTACCTGACGGTGCAGAGGGCGCACCCTCTCTCACAAACACTGGCGACACTAACACAGGTATTTACTTTGGCGCTGCTGATACGGTAAGTGTTACTACTGGCGGTACTAAACGACTGGATGTAAACAGCGCAGGTATTTCTGTAGTAGGTACAGCTTCCGGTACTGCCCTAGCCGCTACAGGTACTTCCGCAGTCCAAGTGTCGGTGGGTACTACAGCTCAACGACCAGCAAACGGCGCAGGTCAGTTTCGATACAACTCTACGCTAGGTAAGTTTGAGGGTTACACGACAGAATGGGGCGAAATCGGCGGCGGTGCTGCTGAGTTACTCCTTAATCAGTTTACAGGTAATGGCTCTACAACTGCCTTTACTATGTCTTCTTCACCAGTAGAAGCTAACACGCTTGTATATATTGACGGTGTTTACCAGAACAAAACGGCATACTCCGTTGCTAACGACGTTATAACGTTCTCAGCCGCTCCAGCAAACAATGCGGCTATCGAAGTTACAGCGGCTACAGTAGCCCCCGCAGAGGCTCCAACTACGTTCTCCCTTAGTCAGTTTACAGGTAATGGCTCTACAACAGCGTTTACTCTGTCATCTCAATCAGTAGAGAACAACACTGACGCTTACTTTGACGGTGTGTATCAGTCTAAAAGCAACTACACAGTATCTGGAACTACTATTACTTTTAGTACGGCTCCCGCAAACGGTGTAGCTGTCGAGGTAATGGCTTCTCAGGGCGTTAGCGTAAGTATAGGTACCCCTGATAACAACACCGTCACAACGGCTAAGATAGTAAATAGCGCGGTTACAACGGCTAAGATAGCAGATGATGCAGTTACTGCCGCCAAGATCGCTGACGACGCAGTAGTTGCAGCCGCTATCGCAGATGATGCCGTAGGAGCAGCCGCAATAGCTTCTGACCCTATAGCTGTAGGAATAACCACAGTAGTTACAAGTAGTAACATAACTGCTACAGTAAACACACATGTGTACGTAGATACGGCTAGTCGAACTATTACTTTACCTGCTTCTCCTTCTATAGGGCAACGGGTGTTAATAACTGTAGGTAACTTCACAGACACAGTAGTAGGGCGAAACGGATCAAACATTATGAGTAGCGCGTCTAACATGACATTAGATAAAGCATATCTCTCAATTCAATTCATATATACAAATTCTACAGTAGGGTGGGCGATGTCATGAGTAATTTTTCAGATTTTATAGGTGGCGGCGGCGGTGGCGGTCTTTATGGCGGCGTTCTTGAGGAAATCGTTTTAAATCAGTCTCAGACTTGGGTTCCTCCTAGAAACGGCACAGTTTCTATATACGTTGTAGGCGCTGGTGGATCAGGCGGTAAGCGTCATGGAGGTACAGACAACGGCATGGCGACTGGCGGAGGCGCTGGCGGGCTTTGCCTTAAAGAGTCTTTAGACGTTACCACTTCAGGCTCGTTTACCGTGACTATAGGCGCAGGTGGTGTTGCTCCATACAACAACACGCGCGATCAAGCTGGTGTAGCTGGCGGTAATTCCACTGTATCTGGTACTGGCCTATCAGCCACGCTTACTGCTAACGGTGGAGCTGCTGGTGGCTTTGTCAGCGGAGAAGGCAATTCAGGTGTAAACGGCGGTGCAGGAGGCACGGCTTCTAATGGAGATTACAACCGCACAGGAGGACGGGGTGGCAACGTAGCTGGTAGCTTAGGCAATGCGGCAGTACGAGTAGCAACAGGCGGTGGCGCTGTCGCTATAAAAAGCGCAACGGGTTATAACGGAGGTGACTACCTTAGTGGCGCAAACAACGCGGCCGTATTTGGAACAGGAGGTGCAGGCATTGGCGGTAACGGCGGAGGCAAGATAGCAAGCGGAACCCCTGATGCCGCATGGGGTGGAAACGGTGGAGGCGCGAATTACGCGGCATTAAATTGGCTCAGTAACCTTAATGTGTACCACGGGGCTACTTACCTCGGACATGCCGACTACAAGAGTTTTGAATTTAGAGATGCAACCTTAATAGGGGCGCGATACGGAGTTGCTGGCATTGGTAGTAATACGCCTTCATACTCAGCAACAAATGCTGGAGGAACGAGGACAATTACCAACCATGAAAATGACAACAGGTTTTTTGAATCTGTTGGTAACACTCAGCCTTCTTGGGGTTGCGGTGGCGGTGGTTTTGGTGGCAGTACGTCGTCAACCCGCTTTTCAGGGGGCTTTGGTGGCGCTTTCGCAGGTGGAGGCGGAACCGCTACGGCATCTATGTCTACTAATCTAGCTGGTAAGGCTACTGGAAATGGCGGCTGTGGCGGAGGGGGAGGCGGTTTCTTTTTTGGCACTGGTAACGCCTATTCAGGGGCGGCTGGTTATGGCGGTGACGGCCTTGTTATTATTCACTACACAGCCTACGCATAAGGAAAACTGATATGAGCATTTTTAAAATACTAGATGGAGTAGGCGGTAGTGTAATCAACACTATTGTAGCCGAAGCAGATTTTGTTTCTGCCAACTACGATCACTACGAGATAGTTGATGACGAATTAACCACAGAGCAACTAGCTCAAGCAAAAGAAGCTGAAGCTCGTAGATGGAGAGACAGTGAGCTTGTAGCAACAGACCAAGCTTCGCAAACCCCAGACTGGCCAAATCGTGACAATATCCTGATCTACAGGACTGCCTTACGTGACTGGCCAGCTACTGACGACTTTCCAAATACAAGACCCGTATTAGGAGAATAATATGGCAGTAACACAAATTACATCTTCGGTTATTCTTGATGGATCAATCACTTCTGCCAAGTTAGCCGCTGGAGCAGGCGGAGCCTTTAATGACTTTGCTATCAAGACTGGGGCTTATACCGCAGTTACCCGTGACCAGCTAATCGTCAACTCAAGTAGTGCAGTGACAATCACTCTGCCTGCAAGCCCTAGTGCGGGTAACGTAGTTTTCATCAAGAACGCTGGCACAGGCACAGTAACCGTGGGTCGTAATGGCTCGAACATAAACAGTACAGCAGACGATGGTTCACTGGCGGCAGACGCTGGTGCAAGTCTTGTGTACGTAGATTCAACAATTGGTTGGAAGGAGCTATAGATGGCTATCCCATTAGGAGCAGGTGGAGGCGGTTCTCTACCAGTAAACATAGTGTTAACTTCATCACAGACTTGGGTTCCACCCGCTGATGGAAACATTTGTATTCATGTTGTCGGTGCTGGTGGTGGTGGTGCTTCTGATAATGCAAATGCTGCGGGCGGGGGTGCTGGGGGCTATTGTAAAAAAACATCTTTAGCTGTAACTACTTCAGGGTCTTTTACTGTTGTTGTTGGAAGCGGAGGGCAAGGCGGTCAAGGTTCTAGTAACAGCGGTCAAGGCTCTAACGGTGGAAACAGTACAGTTGCAGGAACAGGATTATCAAGCACCCTTACAGCTAATGGGGCAACAGGAGGCCAGCAGTATAATGCAGGAGCAGGAGGCACAGCAGCCAACGGCAATGTAAATAATACTGGTGGAGCAGGAAACAGTTATGGTGGCGGTGCAGTTGGTTTAACTGGCACTGGTAATTCTGGAGGTAACGGAACTAATCAAAGAGGTTACAGAGGCGGTGATTGCGATTTGATTGGGCCAAAAAGCCATATAGGTCATGGCTATATTTTCGGTGGCAGGGGCGGCATGGCATTCTTGTCTCAAACAGACGCTAGTAGTTCTTACGGGGTTTTTAATTATAGCCCGACTGGTCGAGGAGAGTTTTTAGCAGGAGGTAGTAAGTATTTAGCTGCGGGTAGTGGCGTAAATCACTGGGCTACTGGGGGTGATGCTGGTATAGGTGGTGGCGGTGGGGGGTGTATAAATGCTGCAAGCGCAGGTTATGCTCACGGTGGTAATGGCGGTGACGGCATTGTAATCATTCAGTACCTACCAGCATAAGGAGAATAAAATGAAATACATAATTAAAGATGCTGACGGCAACGTCACAAACACTATAAAAGCTAGTGCTGAGTTTGTTGAAGCTAACTTTGAACACTATGAGCTTTGGGTAGCCCCTACACCTGTAGAACCTACAGCGGCAGAAGAAGCCCGCATGTGGCGTGACATGGAACTAACTCGCACAGACATAGCAGCTACAGTATCCGACTATCCAAACGCTGATGCCATTCTCACGTATCGTCAGGCACTAAGAGACTGGCCAGCTACTGACGACTTCCCAGATACTCGTCCGACTTTAGGAGAATAATATGCCTCTTACTACGATAAAGACGACGGGTATTACAGACGACGCGGTAGGCTCCGCGCAAATAGCAGACGACGCTGTAACTTCGGCGGCAATAGCTGATAATATCGACATTGGCGGTACGCTGACTAACGCATCTGCGGCAGTTAAAGTGGCAGGCGTAGAAACTATCTATGTCCCAGCGGCGGCAATGTACCCTAACTCTACCGCGGGTTGTGCTGACTTAGAGCAGGTCGAACTATCAAACGGCCCAGAACTCAAGTGCTTGGACTTTGACGCAAGCTCAGATGAGAACGCTCAGTTTACCGTTTGTTTTCCAAAGTCTTGGAACGAAGGCACAGTGACATTCCAAGCGTTCTGGACGGTTACGGGAACTAATACAGGCACCGTTGCTTGGGGACTTTCTGGGGTGTGTATTGCAGATGACGCAAGCATTAACACCGCCTTTGGAACCAACGTCGTTGCCACAGCAAAAGCCTTTAGCGGAACGTCCAATGACATGACCGTATCGGCAACATCTGGTGCAGTGACAATTACAGGAGCTGCTGTAGACACCCAGACACACTTCCAAGTTATGCGTGACGTATCGGCAGATGACCAGACAGGCGATGCACGTTTATTGGGCATCAAGTTATTCTTTACTACCAATGCTGCGAATGACGCATAAGGAGTAGATATGACTGGTTTTGGTTATAACGTAAGCGGCTTTGGGGCTTTTCCGTCTAGAGGTCACGCGCCTTACACTATAGAGGCTTTGGTTTTGGCAGGCGGTGGAGGTGGTGAAATGGGTGGTGGTGGCGCAGGTGGTGCTTTACAGCTTTCACTATCAAATGTTATAGCGGCTGGTAGCTGGACTGTAACTGTTGGTGCAGGTGGTGCTACTAACACTAATGGTTCTAATAGCGTACTGCAATTATCTGGCGGGTCGGCTAATACCGCAATAGCTGGGGGACACGGTGGCTCAAGCGGAAGTGCTGGTGCTGGCGGCTCTGGCGGTGGC
>Ga0315320_10005247_pt1 | contig 10619 bp, 9 predicted proteins | sample M140m21515metaG_FD_203458 | JGI IMG/M metagenome (GOLD analysis project Ga0315320, IMG submission 203458) | Ammonia-oxidizing marine archaeal communities from Monterey Bay, California, United States - M1 40m 21515 | ecosystem: Environmental > Aquatic > Marine > Coastal | place: USA: California...
TTCCATCTTGTCCGTCGTAGCACCAAGCGCCAGGGACAAAAGCTGGTGTCCAAGGCAGATACCGAAGATTGGCACGCCCGACTGGATCAACGCCTGCAAGCAAGGCACGGCGTATTCTGCCGTCGCAGCCGGATCGCCTGGGCCATTGGATAGAAACACACCGTCTGGCTTGCGGGCGAGAATGTCTTCCGCCGTCGCCGTTGCGGGCACAACTTCAACGTCGCAGTCACGCTCTGCCAAATGGCGGAGAATGTTGTGCTTGGCCCCATAATCGATAGCGACAACTTTCCGCTTTGGTGCCGTTTGCGCGCCATAGCCTTCACCCAGCGCCCATACTGTCTGGGTCCAGCTATAGGCTTCGCTGCAGGTCACGGCTTTGGCGAGGTCCATGCCTTCAAGCCCGGGCCACCCTTTGGCTTCAACCACGGCAACCTGAATGTCAGGCGCTGCGTCGCCGCCGTTAATGACGACGCCTGTTGGCGCGCCCATATCGCGAATACGGCGGGTCAGGCGGCGGGTATCAAGCCCGGCTAGGCCCACCAGGTTCATGCGGGTCAACCAAGAATCAATGTGCTCGGCACTGCGGAAGTTGGATGGGTCCGTTGGGTCCATCCGCATTACGGCACCACGACTGGCAGGCACGCTCGTTTCCATATCTTCAGGATTGGCGCCGACAATGCCGATATGCGGAAAGGTGAACGTGACGATCTGGCCAGCGAAAGAGGGGTCCGTCAGGGTTTCCTGATAACCGGTCATGGAGGTGACAAAGCACACCTCGCCAACCGCTGCCCCCTTGGCACCGAGGCCAAAGCCTCTAAATACCGTTCCATCGGCGAGCACAAGCGCGCCGGTGCGCGCGGGGTCTGAACCCGGATTGCGCGCATCAATAATGGGCGTATCCCCTGTGGGAGACGCCTTATTGCCGGATGATTCCGCCATACCTCTGGGAGACCTTCTTGGACCTTGACGCAGGTGCTGGCGGCGCGCGCCTCCGCGTTGTTGCCGTGCAGCCCTTGCAAAACTTCCTGTTAATAGGCAAATGAGGGGCTAGCGTCAAGCTGGCGGGAATTCACAATATCCTGCAAAAACAAAACGTTGACGCTAAAGCGCCAAGGGCGACGAGTCGCCGCGCTTCAGGAGCTAAATATGCTGAGAGAAGACCTTAAGTCCGCAATGAAGGACGCTATGCGCAATAAGCGCCCAGTCGAACTTTCGACCATCCGCTTGATTTTAGCGGCAATTAAGGACCGTGACATCGCTAACCGCAGCGATGGCTCCCGTGATGGCGTGAGTGATGCATCGATCCAAGAGCTGCTACAAAAAATGGTCAAGCAGCGCAACGAATCGATTAAAATGTATGAACAGGGCGGCCGGCTGGAATTGGCAGAGGCGGAGCAAGCTGAAATCGCTGTCATTCAAGGCTTCCTGCCGGAGCAGATGGACGAAGCCGCCATGGCCGCCGCCGTCGATAAGGCGATTGCGGATTCGGGCGCTGCGTCCATTAAAGACATGGGCAAAGTCATGGCCGCGCTTAAATCCGGCAATGCGGGGTCTATGGATATGCAGGCTGCGTCAGGCTTGGTGAAACAGCGCTTGGCCGCCAAATAGGAGCTTCATGGCTTGAGCCTACCCCCGCATTTTCTTGAAGAGCTAAAGCAGCGCGTCGCGGTCAGCGATATCGTGCAGCGGCGCGTGAAGCTCATCAAAAGGGGCCGGGAATTTGTTGGGCTGTCGCCGTTTAACGCGGAGAAATCGCCATCATTCACTGTGAATGATGAGAAGGGCTTCTATCACTGCTTTTCGTCTGGTGAGCATGGCGACATTCTCTCATTTTTGATGAATGTCGAAGGTATGGCGTTCATGGAGGCGGTGGAAACCTGCGCCAGCCTTGCAGGCATGGATGTGCCGCAGGGAACGCCGGAAGATCATGCGCGAGCTGAACAAGCCAAGGGCATGCGGGAAGCCAATACGGCAGCGGCGCATTTCTTTGAGCAGCAATTGCGCATGCCCCACGGGGCTGAAGCTCTAACCTATTTGGAGCGGCGCGGGCTGGCTGAGCCGACAATGCGGCGGTTCCAACTTGGATATGCACCAGCGGACCGTATGGCGGTGATCGCCTATCTTCGCCGCGAAGGCTATGAGGATGACGTGCTGGTCGATGCTGGCCTGGCGCGGAGGTCGGATGATGGGCGCGTCTATGGATACTTCAAGGACCGCGTGATCTTCCCGATTATGGATGCGCGTGGCCGCTGCATCGCATTCGGTGCCAGGGCGCTTGGCGATGCGCAGCCGAAATACCTGAATTCGCCCGATAGTCCGCTCTTCCAGAAGGGCGACACGCTCTACGGCCTCGATCTGGCGCGTGAGCCCGGCCACAAGGCGGGCGAGATCGTCGTGGTCGAGGGGTATATGGATGTCATCGCGCTCAGCGAAGCGGGCATTCCGAATGCTGTGGCACCGCTTGGCACTGCGATCACAGAAAATCAGATCAAGCGGCTTTGGAAGATCGCAGCTAGGCCAACGCTTTGCATGGATGGCGATAAGGCAGGACGGCGTGCTGCGGGCCGGGCAGCCCTGCGCTGCCTGCCGATCCTGGTCCCTGGCCGCAGCCTCAAATTCACCCTGCTGACAGGCGGCCAGGACCCGGACGAAATGGTGCGGGAGAACGGTGCTGACGCCTTAAACGAGGCGTTTGCGAACGCTGAAAGCCTGGCTGACATAATCTGGGCGGATGCGCTGTCTGAAATCGACGTAACGCAGCCGGAACAGCGTGCAGCGTTCGATAAACGCCTGCTCGACTTGGCGCGGGGCATCCAGGATGAAACGGTACGGCGTTACTTCACGGACGAGGTTCGCAATCGCCTGCGCCAAGCCTTTGGGCAGGAGCCGTCGCAACAGGGCTCTTATGATCGTTACAAAGGCCGTGGCGACAGTTGGAAGAAGCGCGACCAGGGGCCACCTGCGCGTCGCTTGCCACGTCCGTCAGCGGGTCCGCGTGTTGCTGCACGCTCCATCGGCGAAGGTCGGCTTGTCTATGTGCTGCTCAAGCGGCCGGATCTGGCCGAGCCGTTGGCGGAACGCCTGGCATTGGTCCGATTCGCAGATCCGGCGCTTGACAGTCTCCGGGCGGCACTCGTACAGAATATTGTGCACGTTCCCGGCGTTGACGCTGAGGCCTTGCGCAACCATCTAACGAATGCCGGTCTGGCGCGGACGCTAGCTCTGCTGGATTCGGATATTAAGCGGCGCCGCCCGCCTGGAGTTTTGCAAGAAAACGAGGCTGACATTGCTATTTGGCTGGATCAAGCCATCTCTGCAATGGAGCGAGATGAGGTCAATCAGGAGATACAGCGACGCGCGCGATCAGTGAACATGCAGGATGATAGAGCGTTGCAGGCACTTGATTCAGAAATGCAGGCGGTCTTCCGAGGACGGTGATCAAACAGCCGTCCTCTTGAAAAAATTGAAAAAAATGCGTTAACCAATACGCCCTTATAGAGCATGATTGCGGCCGTTTACGCGATTCGGCATCTGGCGTTGGCTGGAGAAGGCGGAGAGAGAATGGCGACTAAAGCAAAAAAAGCGACGGCTGCGGCAACGAAATCCGCGCCGAAAAAAGCCAAGACAGACAAAACCGCTAAGGCCGCTAAGCCTGGTGAAGAAGCGGCAGATCGCCTGCAGCTTGATGATAGCGCTGCGATCAAGAAGCTTCTCGCCTCCGCCAAAGAACGCGGTTCTGTAACCTATGACGAACTGAACGCCGCTCTGCCGCCAGAGGAAGTGTCCTCCGAGCAGATCGAAGACGTCATGGCCGCTCTGTCGGAAATGGGCGTTAACGTTATTGAGGCTGAAGAAGCCGACGACGAGCCAGCCGAAAAGGCTGCTGCTGACGATGATGACGCCGAAGCGCCCGGTAAGCGGGTCGCCGGTAATATCGATGATGACGATATTGGCCGCACCGATGACCCCGTGCGCATGTATTTGCGCGAAATGGGTTCTGTCGAGTTGCTGTCTCGTGAGGGCGAAATCGCAATCGCCAAGCGGATTGAAGCTGGCCGTGAGAAAATGATCGCCGCGCTGATGCGCAGCCCTTTGACCACGCTCGCCATCCTGGATTGGCGCGATACGTTAAAGGACGGGGGTATCCTGCTCCGGGATATTTTGGACCTGGACGGCACGATTAACACTATGGCGCCCGATCAAGCGCCGACCGTCGTCACGGCTGCGAGCACCGCCGCTGCCGCCAACGATGATGAAAAGAAGGCAAAAGCGAAAGCCGCTGCCGCAGCAAATGGCGAAGACACATCTGACGACGAAAGTTCATCCAGCACTGCATCTGATGATGATGATGCGGATGAGGCCGTCAGCCTCTCCCTGGCCGCCATGGAAAAGGTGCTGCTGCCGCTTTCCGAGGAAGCGTTCGTCAAGCTGTCCCGCGTCCACAAGCGGTTAGAGAAAGCCCGCATTGAGCGGATGGACCGCATTGAGGGCAGCGAAGATCCGGATCAAACGCTGGAGAAGAAATACCTCCGTACCGCCAAGGAATTGGTCGAGACGATAACGCCAATTCGCCTTCATAATCAGCGGATTGAGCAGTTGATCGAGCAGCTTTATGAGCTGAACCGTGAAGCGGTCGCACTTGAAGGCCAGGTCCTGCGCTTGGCGATGAAGTCCGGCGTGAAGCGGGACAAGTTCATCGCTGAATGGCGTGGCCGGGAGACGGACCCACGCTGGTTCCGTTCCATTAGCCAGAAGAGTGAGTGGAAGCGGTTCTGCCAGAATCACCAGGATGAGGTGAAAGAAATTCGCACAGAAATGTGGGAAATCTGCCGGAAAATCCGGCTGCCTTACGGCGAGTTCCGCGAAGTCGTGACCATTGTCCAGCAGGGCGAGCGTGAAGCTGCACGGGCAAAGAAGGAGATGGTGGAAGCCAATCTCCGTCTCGTGATTTCCATCGCCAAAAAATACACCAATCGTGGCCTGCAATTCCTGGACCTGATCCAGGAAGGCAATATCGGCCTGATGAAAGCGGTTGATAAGTTCGAATATCGCCGCGGTTATAAATTCTCCACCTACGCGACATGGTGGATCAGGCAGGCGATCACGCGGTCTATCGCAGATCAGGCGCGCACGATCCGTATCCCGGTCCACATGATCGAGACGATCAACAAGCTTGTGCGCACTAGCCGCCAGATGCTCCATGAAATTGGCCGCGAGCCAATGCCGGAAGAGCTTGCTGTGAAGCTTGGCATGCCGCTTGAGAAGGTCCGCAAGGTCCTGAAGATCGCGAAAGAGCCGATCAGCCTCGAAACGCCAATTGGCGACGAGGAAGACAGCCATTTGGGTGATTTCATTGAGGACAAGAACGCGATCCAGCCGCTGGATAGCGCCATCCTCTCGAACTTGCGCGAATCAACGACCCGCGTGCTTTCCACCCTGACGCCGCGTGAAGAACGTGTGCTGCGTATGCGCTTTGGTATCGGTATGAATACGGATCACACGCTGGAAGAAGTCGGCCAGCAGTTCTCCGTTACACGCGAACGTATCCGCCAGATTGAGGCGAAAGCGCTGCGCAAGCTGAAGCACCCAAGCCGTAGCCGCAAATTGCGCAGCTTCCTGGATACTTGATCGCGCACTAATCGGTGATCTAGGTGTTTTGCTTTAGCGCTTGCCGCTATGGCGCATGCCGCTGTTGAGTGCTGCGACGCCGATAATAACGCAGAGGCTAAGGCTCATGAACGCAAGGCCCCAGGCATAGGGGTCTTGGCGCCCGCCTGAGATATCCAGCACGAACCCGAAGAGCAGTGGCCCAATAAAGCTGCCAATAGCGTTGGCGAAGGCCATGAGCGTGATGGCCGCCCCGCGCCTTCCAGGTAGAGCCGCTGCTGCCGCCCCACCGTTCAGCGCGCCTGAATCCGCCAGAACGAAGCAATTGTGGATCAAGACCAGGGCTGCAAATAGCAGCAACGGCCCCATCACAGAAAATCCAACGGCTGCACACGCAATCGCTGAACAGGCCATGGCGATTCCGGAGGCATAGGCAAACCCGCGTTTATGGCCGTATTCGCCGCCCGCCATACTGGTCGGCATGCCGATGAATGTAAGGAATCCGGCCAGACAGGCTGCGATAAACAGGCTTGGCTCAAAGCCATAAACGCCCGCCGCGAATACAAAGAACGCGACAGACCATGCGCGCAGGCCCAGAAGCTCCACTGTGTGCATCGTGGCCGCAATGAAATAGCCCCGCATTTGGGGGTCTTTGAGTTCATCGCGAAAATCCAGCACGGCGCGGCGCGGGCCAGCCGGCGCTGCTTCGGGCTTGGCGGCGGGCAATGCGATCAAAATCAGGACAAAGGCAATTGCGTTTGTGATCGCGGGCAGCAGGAAGGCCGCGCGCCATGTCCAAGCGTCGGCGATCAGAATGGCCAGAACGAAAGAGAAGCTGGTCGTCGTCGCAAAGCTGGAGACATAGATGGAGGCGGAGCGCCCACGTTGGCCTGCATCCACCCTGTCACTGATCGCTTTGACGCCCGGCATATAGGTCAGCGCGAAGCCAATGCCTTGCAGTACCCGATAGGCCATGCCGCTCCAAAGGCCATCAGCCAGCAAACCAAAACCGCAATAGCCAACGATGTTGCAGATCACGCCGACCAGCAGGATCGGCTTTGCGTCAATCTTCTCCGAAAGGGCGATCAGCGGCACCGTGCCGATATAGGCTACGAACATCGCACTGGTCAGCATGCCGGCTTCGGTTTCAGACAGGCTCCAGATCGTGATGAAATGGGGCAGCAGCGCCCCCATGGCATGGAGGCCCGTGAGCGTCAGCCCAAGGTAGACGCACATCAGAAGCAGCAGCGGGCGGAGAGCCATTAGGAAAGCCAGTACGCGAACGGACCAAGGAATTAGGCGCGGTCTTCGCTATCGTGGTTCTGAAGTAGAACCCAGGCGCCGCTATGCCTCCTTGATTTCATACCCCGCCAGCACGCCCGCTTCAATCCAGCCTCGGAGATAGCCTGCGGCGTGCCCGGCGGCTTCCTCTGCCGGGACCCATTCCATCAGGCCTTCGCAAAGTTCAGCGAATGTCGCACCACCGTCCGCCTCATTCAGGGCCCAGGCTTCTGGTGGATCCATGGCGCGGAAGTTCGCTTGGAATTCATCCCGCCAGATCAACCAGGCCTGCTCGTCCCCATCCGCTGCTGCAGCGGCGGGCGCGGGGTCCGTGTCATCATTGACTGCGAGCCAAGCCTCCGGCCCGCCATGGCGGGTGGTGATCCGGCGGATATCGCTTGCAATTGTGAATGTCAGGTTCGGCCAATCGTTCGGGTGCAGTGCAGCCATGGCTTCCATGGATAGATGCGGCGCATCCTCAGCCAGGAAAACCTCACCCATGGCCCATTCCAGCATGGCCAGTTCGCCATGCCAGGGGGTTGCGGACCAAGGGGCAGTTTGCAGCAGGAATGCGGGGACGCCGGCACCAAAAAAGCGGGCATTCGGGTGGTGGGATGGGTTCGCTGTCACATAATCCGCCGCGATCTGAAGAAACGCGTCCGGCCCGATGGCGGCATGCAGTTTCTCGTAATCGCCTTCCAGAACTTCCGCGAGGCGCACACCATAAGCGTGCTCATACACGCCCATCAGCACATCCCGCCGTTCTAAGCTGCTGTCTTGGATTACTGACATGATCGCGTCATCGCCATTCAGCATGCGGGCCGCAAAGGCGCGTTGTAATTCGGGGAGGCGCATCAGGCTGCTTGCTCTTGGGCTTTGGCGGCAATGGCGCGGGCGCGATCAAGCTCCGTCTCCATATCGGCAAGCGGTGGGATATCGGCATCTCGTTCGATCATCGTCGTGATGGGTCCGAGACGGCGTATTGCTTCGCCATAGAGCGACCATACGGCCTCAATTACCGGCGCATCATGGGTATCCACAATGTGAGTTTCATTATGTTCGTGACCGGCCAGATGGATCTGCGCGATCCGCTCAGCGGGCAGGCCTTCGATGAAATCAATCGGGTCAAAGCCGTGATTGAAGCCCGAGACGAAGATATTGTTGACGTCCAGCAACAAATCACAATCCGCGCGCTTCGCCATTTCCGCCAGAAAATCCCACTCGCTCATCTCTGAATGCGTGAAGGTCACGTAGGTCGAGGCGTTTTCGAGTGCAATGCGGCGGCCGAGATGGTCTTGAACCTGGCCGATTCGGTCGACCACATGGGCGAGCGCTTCCTCGGTATATGGCAGCGGTAGCAGGTCATGCAGGTTGACGCCGTCTACCCCGGTCCAGCAGAGGTGGTCGGAAATCCAGGCAGGATCAACCCGTTCCGCCAGTGCTTTCAAGCTGTCGAGATAGTCTTGGTCAAGCGGATCGACGGAGCCGATGGAGAGCGACACGCCGTGCATCACCATTGGGTAGCGTTCACGCACCCTGTCCAGGTTGATCAGCGGGCGTCCGCCAGCGCTCATGTAATTCTCTGAGATGATTTCAAACCAGTCGACGCGCGGGGCTGGAGCATCGTCGGGACGCTCCAGCAAGTCCGGGTAATGCTGCGGGCGGAGGCCGAGGCCGAACCCGAGATAGGGGCGGCTGCGTTCAGGCTGTGTGGGCTGCTGTGTCATGGGTTAGATATCGGAAAATCTGATCCAGAAAACAATACGGCCGGGCCTGTTTCCAGGCCCGGCCGTATCAATCAAGCGTGAAGCTTGGATCAGGCAGGCTTACCGCCAGCCTTCGTGCAAGCATCGGCAGAAGCCGCTTTCGTCCAGCCAAGGCCTTTGCATGCGTTCTGGCCTTTGCATGCGCTAGTCGCAGTGGCGCAGGCGCTGGAGCCCTTGCAAGAGTTGGCGCCAACGCATTTGACGCCACCGCCAGCAGCGGCAGGGGTCGTAGCGACCGTACCGGCTGCGAACATTGCGGCGGCTGCAGCGGCAACCATCAGGCCTGTTGTCTTAGAAATTTTCATAATTAATCCTCCGTGTTTGGCTTCGAAACTTGGTCTCACATCCAATTAGTGGACCACCCGCTAAAAGGCTGTATGAAATGTACGATCATGGGGCGGATTAGATGATTAAAGTCTTATCACATCCCCATGAGTTACAGTTTATTCACTTTCGGTCCATGAAACGCACGATCATCGCATCCAGCGAAATCGCTCCGGGACCCTTGGATACGAGCAGCAGAAGTGCCCCTGCCCAGAACAAGTGAATATCCCAGAGATTGGGATAGACGAAGATCTGGATGACCAGCGTCATGCCGAGCAGGCCAAGCGCAGAGAGGCGCCCGAAAAGACCGATGATCAATAGAATCGGCAGGATATGCTCAGCATAAGTCGCCAAATAGGCGGCGATATCTGGCGGAATGACCGGCAGCGCGTATTCATATTCGAACAGCGTGAACGTGCCGTCTGCCACATTGAGCCCTGTCGTTGTTTTAGTCATCCCAGATTTCAGGAAGATCATGGCGACGCCAATGCGCGTCGTCAGCAGGATCAACCACATGGGAATCTGTTCAGAAAGATTGACCAACCGATCCCAAATGCCCAACACGCCTTCGCGTGGAACGCGCCCCGTTTCGTACATATCGCCCTCCGTTAAAGTTTTCCGGTGTTCACTACGTCGGCAAAGACAGTCTGCGCAAGGCAGGCCCCTAATGTCTCGCCAAGATCAAATGCGCCGTGCTTGCTGCTGTGCCTGCGGCGGTGCCGATTGATTGGCCTGCAAACAATGCGCTCAGAAAGGAATAGGTTGCGGGTGAAAGCGGTGCCATCTCAACATCCAAGCTAGGCCTGGATAGCATTAAATGTGCTGGTTTACCCTGCAGCATGTCGCCATCAACCGCGTTATCCAGCGCTCCACGCCAAAGCGCATGAACTGGAAACGCGGCTTGGATCAGCCGAACAGTTGGGTGCGCCATCAGAACTGCATCGCCGACTTGGTCCGCTGGCAGGGCTGTTAGCCGGGTTGGCTGAAGCGCTGGGGCAGCGGGCGCGTGGAAGCTTTCGTGCATGGCCCACTCAAGCTGGGCTACGTCAATCACATATCCGTGATCTGCTAATCCAGGTGCGTCGGCAAGCGCATCCGGGAATGCTTCACCATATTCGAACAATCCCGGGGTGGAAGGTGGAATTGCCCGGACATAGTGCTTGGCGAATGCATCAAAGAATTCAGGCCTCAGCAATGCTCGTGTCGCTTCAAAAACCCCGCCAAGGGATTCTATCAACGTTGTAGCGAAGTGGTTTCTGTGAATGGCGAGGTGGCGTTCTGGCGGAATGCCGTTCGCATTTACTGCTGCCAACAGGGCTTCGGGCGGTTTAGGTTCAGTCCCATCCGCGCCGATATCCGCCAACACAGTCGCGCGGAAATCTGCTTGTAGGGTGGAGAGGTCAGGCTGCATCAGCTGCATCGCTATGGGCCGACATGATCGTTTCAGCGCGGGCGGCCTCATCCTGCATGACTTCCAGGGCTGGAATGCGCGTATCCCATTCGATCAGCGCAGGAACACGGCCGGCATGGGCGATGGCCTGTTCGAACAGCGTCCATACGGCGGCGTTTACATGGGATCCATGGTCATGAATGCGAATTTCCTGGCCATCATCGAACAGATTGACAGCGTTACCGGCAAGA